>Ga0209639_1000743_pt1 | contig 40859 bp, 56 predicted proteins | sample EPASupsiteHSE605_FD_187268 | JGI IMG/M metagenome (GOLD analysis project Ga0209639, IMG submission 187268) | Bioremediated contaminated groundwater from EPA Superfund site, New Mexico - Sample HSE6-05 (SPAdes) (version 2) | ecosystem: Environmental > Aquatic > Deep subsurface > Groundwater >... | reverse complement strand
TATTTCCTTTTTCAACGTCTATTGCATAAGGAGCATTTGGTGTAACTCCAATATATACCCCTTCATCATTAGGCATTACTTCATAGACTTCTGAACGTCTAAGATTACCTGATAAAACAGGAGTAAGATTTTGTGCTTCTGCTACTCCTAATGCTCCAACACTTTCACAAAATTCCTTTTTACAAAGTTTTAAAGCTTGTTTAACTTGGTCTTTATAACTTTTGTACGCCATAATTCATCACCTCTAAGTAGTTAGGATAATAGTAGCACCTTCAACACTTGCTACTGCCCTAATACCACCTTTAAAAAATATTGGCCCTTGTATTTGATTTAGAATCATTGGACTTGCATAAAGATTATTAAAAATAACAGTACCATCACCGTTCATCAATGAAAAAACAACCGAAAACATAGGTTCAGGCATAACATTACTAACAATAATGTTATAAACCCAAGTATCCTCTGTAGTGATTGCAGTTTCAACAGTTGGGATAGGTATAGGAATGCCATTATTTTCATCACTATAAACTAGTGAAACTTTATTTTTACCTTGCAATTGTGCTAAAAGTTCTCTTAATAATGACACTTCGGTAGCAGATAATGTATTCGCCAATTATTCCTCCTCCTTCCTAAATTAAATACCTTAAATTTTTAAACATACTACTTCCATTGTTGGTTCACTATCCCACGGAATTGCTTTGACTTCATATTTTTCAACTTCATTTTGTGAATTAAGATAGGAAAAAATTGTTCCTATCTTAATATTTTGGTCATAATCTATAAAAAATCTTTTATTAACTTCAATATTTAAACCATATTGTTTAATAAGTAATTCTTTACTATAACTTTGCATATCACAATCAACATCTTTAATCCATATTAATTGTCCTGGGATTGCAATTCCACCAACTTTAGTAGATTCTCCTTTTATATAAACTCCTACTTTATAACCACCTAACATATTATCCACGCATCCTTATTGATGGAGATGGTAAAAGTGATTTAACTGAATCACTTAATTCTTCTCCATAACTTCCTAATCTAGAACCTTGACCATAAGACTTTAAACCTTCATTTCCCTTTTTTCGATAAACTTGAACTACATATTCAATTAAAGCATCTGGATAAACCGTTTCAATATCTTCCGTTACAGTTTTTCTTAGATACTTCGTAATCAATGTAATACCTCTGCGAATGTAAATATTCAATAGATCATCTCTTGATATATCAAGTAAATCTATACCTACTAAAGTTTTTACATCATCAAGTATTGCCATTATTGATCACCTTTGCTTTTTACTTCTTTTTTAGTTTTTTCTTCCAATTTTGCTTTTTCCTCTTCTTCTAACTTTCGTTCAAGTTCCAATTTTGCTTTTTCCTCAAGTTTTAACTTTTCTATTTCTCTACGTCTACGATTAAATCCAGTTAAACTCATAATCATTCCTCCTATAAAATAAGTAGGTCAAAGGAAAAAATCCCTTGACCTACCTTAAAAACTTTATTATTTACGCAAGTTTATGCTTAAAGATAACCAAGCGAACATTCTTAGTATCATAAACTTTAGTCCAGTTTGCAGCAGTTGCAATTTCGGCAAATGTAGGAGTTGCACCAGCAACATTTGCTTCATTCCATTTTACTCCACGTGGATGGAGGATGAAGTGTTGACGATTAATAAGGATATCGTCACCTGCTAATGCATCACGATCCGTTTCAGTTGGTACAGGAGCAGATCCATTACCTAAAGCAAATGCCCCTTCTCCAAATAAGTAAGTAGTATAAACTCCTGCATTTACTGGACAAGAGTCATCATAAACAACTCTATACCCAAGATAAGTAGGAATTAATACTTTTGCATCTGAAGTTGGAACAAAATCAATCAAGTTATCTTTTTGCAATTTGGTATAGGTAGCAGAGTGCATAGCTACTCCAACTAATTTAGAAGCATTATCACCAAGCTTTTGTTTAGCATCTAAAGTAGTAGCACCACTAATTACAGCAGCAGCTCCTGCTTCAGCAGAAATATCATGAACATTTGCAACAGCAGTTGTTTCAATACCTGCTAAAGATTTAAACAACACTTTAGAACGCTCACCTACCCAATATTTTGCTACTTTAGAAGCAATTACAGCCATAGGATCTGCACCACTTAAAGAAGTTGCAAGGTCATTCACTCCCCATGCTTTACCACGCATATGAAGACGAGCTTTATCTTGACCAGTAGTGATTGCATTAACTCCTAATGCAGCAGTATCACTCAATTCCTCGGAATCACCAGATAGATCATTAAAATAAGGCATATTAATTAAGTTTCCACCACTCATTGCAAGTACATCAAATGCAGGGTCATTTTGAACAATACCTGCTTGAACGAATGCATCTAAACGATTGGTTTCCTGAACTACATAAGGATTGAATACGCTAGGGACGATAATATCACTAATTTTTGTTACTGCCATTTTACATTACCTCACTTTATTTTTTTTATTTTTTATTTATTAGCTTGTGCTTGAAGTTGAGTTGCAAGTGCTGGATCTGAATTAATAATTTTTCCTTGCTCTGTTAGATTAAAATGTTCTTTGCTCCAAGGGTTCTTGCCACTAGGAGGAGTTCCACCACTCGGAGGAACATAAGTTGGTTTCATGCGTTCTGCTACTAAAGCTTCAACATGAGGTGAAAATACTTTTTCCAAAACAGTTAAATTATTAATAGTTGTTTCTTCATCTTGACCAATAAAATAATCAATTATCTCCACTGGTAGTTTTTTCTCTGTCGCAATCTTTAAGGCAACATTGACACGTTCTTTACGCAATCCTTCAGCCTTCATTGCAGCGAGTTCAGCTTTCATATCTGCTATTGCTTTATCTTTTGGATCTGTATCAGGATAAAGTTCCTTGATTTTAGCTGTAACTAGAGCATCTAAATTGTTTGTCTTAAAAGTCTCAATACCTTTAGTCAAGTGTTTATCTTTCTCAGAATCCATAAAACTCTTAAAATCTGGTTCACCTAACTTACTCTTGAACACCTCCAAAGTAGGTTGTACCTTGAAACTGTCTAAGTAAGCTTTTACGTCTGAATTCTCTTTGTTCGTCTCCAAATACGCTTTGATTTCTTCTAATGTCATTATTAATACCTTCTTTCTGCCCCACTAACTCCTTAGAACTAGTGACGCAATATTTTTTTAATATTTTTTGGCATATAAAAAACACCCTATAAAAAATAGAGTGTTCTTAACAAAATTTAATTTAGTTGCTTAATTTTTTTAGTCTTTTTTGTTCTTTCAGTGCTTCAATTTCTTGTTTTTTCCTTGCAATATAATCATCTGCTTTATTATTAAATTCACCAACTTGATTTTCAAATGAATTTTCTATGGCAATACCTTCACTATTTGTAAATTGACTACCATTGCATATGGGGCAAACCTTTTTCTTAAACATAAAATAATATAAAACATATACTAATCCACCAATAAGCCATAAACAGTTAATTAAAAACCATAAAATACTGAACTTTTTAGTAGGCGTTACATTTTGATTACAAGCTGTACAATACTTCATATTTACATTCTCCTTTCCAATTATTAGTATATCATATTAAGCAAGAGATGCAAATATTAGTCTTTAATACCATTATTTTTCTTCCAAGTTTTGTAATCAATATTTGGTATTAATTTCTTTGTGATATTGTCTTTTCTTTGTGTAGGACTCCATCCATCGAATGGAATATTTACCCATACGCACCTACAATTTGGATGTTGTGGAATTTTTGGTTTATTTGGATCGTCAACATTATAGATTTTTTGATCAAAACTAGCATCTTTAGGATTTGTCTTTTTGTCCAAAGTTGCAGAGTACATTTGTTTCTTGATACCTGTACTCTCAGCAATATCATCTGTAGCTTGAGTTTGAATCCTAGCTGTTTCAGTAATCACCAAACGCTTAGATTCATAAGCTGAAACATTGAATGTTTTTTTAATTTCTACTCCAATTTTATCAATAGATATTCTACCTTTAAATGCATTTATCAATGATGATTGTAGTTTATCTATCATATCAGCTTTATTTTTCCATATACGGTCACTAAATAACTCCTCTTTGAACTTAGTATTAATAGCTTTATTAATGACTTCAGGTTTAAGGATATCAAATTTTAAAGCAACATTAATACCTTCATCCAATACCCAAGCATTCATATAATAAGTTGTTGCATAAACTGCACCTAAAATTGACGCAACAGTTTGAACCTCATTATTAGCTAAAGTAATTCCCATCTCTTTCAGTTTGTCTTTCATTTCATTAGTTAATTTACTTTCTTGTTGCCTTGTGAGCTTCAAAAAACCTTTTTCAGTATCATAGTCAACAAACATTTTACCAATGATAGATTGAAGTTCATCTAAAGAAATTTTTTGATTGGAATAAACTTTATTCATTCCTTTTTCAGACAGATTTTCTCCTTCAACCTTAATATCTTCTATTTTAGATTGATATTCTGGATTTACTCCATCTGGCATTACTCAACACCACCATTAGGAGGATTATTACTATTATTAAGCAAATCATTTCCAATATTATTAGCTTTATTTTCTTCTTCGTATAAAGCCATTACTTTATCAACATCTTGAATAAAGGAGTATTGAGCAAATCCTACTTCAGTTGGGATCTTAGGATTTTGACTCAAAATTTGTGAAACCATTAAATCATCCGTTGGGATTGATGGAGTCAATTTGATGTCTACATCTAAATAAGAATAATTTTTATTTTGTTTTACCTTTAGAAATTCAAATAAAAACTGAAGTCTTACCTTAATGCAATCCTGCATGGCATGAATATTATTAGCACACTTACTAGCTAAACCCATAAGTTTATTCTTTTGAGCTAGACTAGAAGTATTACTTGAAAGCTTTTGGTTATGATCAATATGATTAGCAAGAGAGTACATATTATCATTTAAGGTATTTAATGCATTTTGAATGAAAGCGTCTGAGAACGTTTTTATCAACCATTTTGCATCTCCACCTACAGGAAGTTCCATAACTGCTTTAGTTTTAATATCATCCTCTGCACCTTCTTCTAAGGATGCACCTGTAGTTAATAAAATTGCATTTCTTGCATCAGCTATTTCATTGACATAATCTGAGCTTACTTGCTCATATCCGTCTTGTTGCCCCTTAATATTGCCGAATATTGATTCATAAATAGAACCAATAGTACATACTCCAACAGGAACTTTAGAGAATATATGAGTATCTACATTGCCATATTGAACAAAATTTCCTCCGTCAACAGTATAATGATAGATTAGATTATCCTCATAAACATCAGCATATTGTGTTTCAGGTTCAAATTTCTTTTGGAAGAACCTAATAAATACTCTAATATCACCAAATTCATCTTTTAAAACATATGAATTTAATGGATTGAGAATCATTGATTTAAAATTTGTATCTTTACCAACATACAGTAATTCGTATGCCTCGGAAAATATTAATGCTTGTTTTAGAAGCTCATCTTCATGCTTTTCACTCCATGACTTTATTATATTCAATCTAATATCATCAATAATAGCATCATCATTAGAGTGAGATGAATAATTAATCCCATTGGCAACACAATATGAAACCTCTTCCAACACAAATTTTTGAATCATATTTTTTGGTATTTTATTATTTGCTCTAGAAGTAATCATTTTATAATTTACCATAGCATCTGTCTTACCATTACCATCATAATAATCCTGCATCTTTTGGTAAGTAGCACTATTTAAATCATGTTCCTCTTTGCATTTTGCTAATAAATCTAAATCTGGCATATGTCACCACCTCTATCTTTTATCTAGTACCGTAAAATTTAACCTTGCGAACAACTTCTATTAGATCAATTTTGCTTGCAAATGAAGCTAAAATATCAACTCCATCGTCATGAGGAGTAAAATCTGTCCCTGCAAAGTCCATAACTTCGTTAATAAAATCCTCATCTTCTGAATTAAAAATGATTCTGCCATTATTCACGTCTGAAACGATTGTTTCAATACGGTCATTTTTATTTGCTCTTTGATATTCATTGTCAATCACTAAATCTCTACGTTTTAAAAGAATATTTTTTTCTATTTCTTGCTCTAATTTATTGGCATCCACACCTAAAAAAGTATTTTTCTCCAAATAGATATGTGTGATATCAGGATAGTCCAATAAAAGATCAACAATATGTTGAATATACTTATCAAACTCAGTCCTGGCATCAAATTTTATTAATTCACCTTTTCTACAGTATTTAAAACCATTATTAGATAAACTTCCCACTAAAAAAGCAAAACTGTCACTCCTTTGACTTGAAGTGGCAGCAGGGTCAATGCATAGCATTGTTTTAATGAAGTCGTGACTTTCGATTACTTTAGGAGATTCACTTTTATTTGAGGTGAACCATTTTATTCCAATCTTAGATGCATCGTTCATCATTTCTTGTTGAAATGCAGAAGGATTATTGTAGTATTTGAGACTAAGCTCCAATGGATCAAATTTATCATCCCAAATTGTGGTAAATTTCATTTCATTTTCATGTTGGTAATAGAATTCTTTTGCCTCCGAAACTGAATCCTGAAGCTTATTATTGAAATAGATTTGTCTAAACTCTTCCCATAATCCCTCATGGAATACCTTTTCAACATCAAAATCAACTACTCTTCTAAGCATATGCTTATAGTCTTTATTCTTTAGAAGTCTGGACATGAAGCAATCTGAATGAAGAATAGTACCTAAAACAATGAATTTGGTAGCAGGTTTAATTTTTACTCCGTTTCTTATTACTGCTTCATCACCTGCATAACCGGCATCTTCAATAAAAGTATTGTACTTTTTATCCCTTGATTCTTTAGTAATAACGTCCGATTTTCCTTGATAATCATCGGCAATAATGCAAGAAGGACGGTTGCCATTATACTTCTTACCACGCATAGAACTTGTAGAAGAAATAGCTTGAATTTTTGTTTTGTTAGTTAATTCCAATTCAAGTTTATTGACTGTGTTATTTTTAGTATCAATCAATTCACCAAATGCTTTAATTATGTACTTATTTTCTTCAAATGCTTTTCTTGCTTCAGCAATAAACTCTATTGCATCACCTTCAGTTTTTCCTGCTACTAAGGTATAATCTGATTTCTTGTAGCAATGAAGGTAGACAGAAATGGCGAAGTCGCAAACTGTAGTTTTTGCCGTTCCTCTAGGGAGAATTAATTCTGCTTTATCAAATTCATCTTTGATAAACATTTTATCCAACATATCCCAAACATCTAAATGAACTTGAGCTAGATTTCTAGCTTTATTGTTAGGTTTAGGGGTAAAGGTATCTTGAAGGAAATATTTGCAAAAGAATGGAATTGATATTTCTCCGATATTGTAAGCCAAACCTTTAATACCAAATAAATTATTACTATGTTTAAACATTAAATCTTCAGTAGCTTCAATTGCTTCTTCTTCACTAGCACCATTTTTTATGTACTCAAGATAAACGTAATCATAAAGGAGTTGCGTGTTTTGTTGCTCCTCTAATCGTTCTTTGTCTCTTTCTTCTTTAGTCATTTTAAACCTCGATTCTGAAAAATTTTATAAAAATAATTGTTGAACTAACTGCGGGGCATCATTTGGGGATTGGAAAAAGAAGGATACCCCTTTTCGACAAATAAATACTTTATTCGACACATAAAGACAAACAAAAAAAGAAGATAAGTTTTTTATCTCCTTTTTAAATATCTCTTTATTATATGCCGTTATTTAATGTAGTTACTTAGTGCTATTTAAATAAAGAAACCTTCTAAGCTCTCATCCAATTCGTCTTGAGTTATTCCAATGTAACGCTTAGTAATAGCCAATGATGAATGGTTGAACATATCCATGAGCTTTACTAGATCACCTGTTGCTTCATAGTAGAAGTAACCGAACGACTTCCTCATACTGTGCAAACCAAAGTGTTCTATGCCTAACCTATCTGCTATCTGCTTCAATGATCTATATGCCTGAACTCTTGTTATGTTCTTCTTAGTGCCATCCTTGCACGTCTGACGTGATGTGAATAGGTAATCACTATCACTCATACCTTGGATATATTTATCTATTTCCATTTTGAATTGACCAGATATAGGGAACATCTTATTCTTATTAGTCTTCTGCTCCCTTAATTCAATGTACCGCCTATTCTTTACATCGGATACCTTTAAATCTATGATGTCACTTATTCTTAGACCACAGTTACAACCAAAGACAAAGATCATATAGTCTCTATAACTCTGTTTAAGTAGCTCCTGTTTCATCTCTTCTATCTTACCTTTGTCTTTGATAGGCATTACTAGTTCCATGTACTACACTCCTTCATATCCTTATTACTTACTCTCATTATAGTACACTCAGAGTTATAAGTCAACTCATTATGTTACACTAAACAAGATGAAGCAAGATAGATATGAAGAATCCTAGTATTCATGCGGTCTGTAGGGTTTTAGTGAGTGTAACACAATATCATTAAGTTACACTAACATAAAAGTTTTCTTTCAATGGGTTTCCCCATAAGTGAGGAAGATAGGTTGTCGTGAAACACGACAGGCTTAAAATAGAGCAATCATAATTCGACAATTCGACATTGGGATTATTGGTAATGTACACATATCAAGGACATATGTGTGTCCAACGTGGACATTTTCAATAAAATTTAGACATAACAACGCCCCTGAACGCTGACCAATGTAAACAATAAATAAACATCAAATAACTATCCATTAACCACATAATCAATAAATCCTTATTCCATGCCACTTTCAGCCATCTCAATATCACAATCATAACCAATAAATACCATAGTGTCACTCACTGACACAATAACATTATTTAACATCTGCTTCCTTAATGTCAACAACTTTAGCTTTCCTAAATCTAGCAAACTCATTTTCTAAATCTTGCTTTTCAGGTGACTTTTCTTCCTCCGTAGACTTTGATTCTACCTTAGTAGATGCTTTACCCAATACCCTATCTAAAAGATACATACAAGCTTGAGCTTGAAGTTTTTGATCTTTACCATTCATTGCAATATCATCTAACTTATCAATGTAAGTTTTTGTTTTCGAAGTTATGTAGTAATCTGCTTGACTAATAATATCCTTACGTTGTGCTTCCATTGTTGCTTTAAAATCTGGATCTTTCATCCAAGAATAAAGAGTTGGTCTTTGGCATCCAACTTTCAAGGCAATATTAGTTTTACTCTCACCTAATAAAAGCAAATCAATAGCTAACTGTTTCTGTGCATCAATTTCCATCTGTCCCACCTCTCTATCCTTAAATATCACAATATGTCTAATGCTACCTTAATCGTATCAAATTTAATTCCTTTATCCTTGAAATACTCAGCGTATAATTTCCCTATGCTACAGGTAGTATCTAATTTGATATAGCACCATTGAATTAATTTTTCTTCCTTTGTCTCTTCATCCAATTCATACTTAGTGATGTACTTAATTATTCTATCAGCACATTCCTCCAAAGTACCATTAATTGTTTGAACTTTTCTTTTGCTCATAAACCAAATTATGCAACCACTTCTTCTAGGATCAATAATCATACCATCTATTTCCTTTTATTTTATTTCTATTAAGAATTAGTTACAGCACCAATATAATGAAAGGAAATTCCACTTTCTATGATTTTAAACGACGATATCCACATATCTTGAACATCCATTTCAAAACCATCTAATGACATTAAATAAACAAGTATTATGATTTACAAAACTAAATTTGTAGCACGTTTTACCATTAGGAATAACCTCTTGATTAGCTTCAGACGTTTGTAAATCAGGAGATCCAATATATCCAACTTCACCAATCCCTATGCGATAATTTGACATTAAAAATCACTCCTTTTATCTAAAAAATCCACCAGAATATGTTTTCGAAATATCACGGAATAAACCCATTTGCATATCATTAATTTTCTTTTGAAAAATGCTAGTGTCATAAATTAGAGGCAATTCAACTCCATCTTTAAGAACCTTTTTGAGAATATCCTCACCTTTGGTTTCAAGTAAATTTTTAAGAGATTGAATTTGATCTGCTGCTTTAATGCGTTCAGCATCTTTTATTATTTGTTCTTTTGTGTTTTTCTCCTTCATAAGTTCATATTCGTGAAGTTCATCCTCTAATTCCATAATAGGTTTTTTGAAGAGACAATAGAATAAATTATCAGGAAGATCCTTATTTTCATCTCCTATAGATTTAATTAATTCAATTCTAGTTTTAACTAATTCAATAAGGCAATCTAATTTCTGAATTTTATTTGTGTCTGATTCACTCATTTCCTTATCTAGTAAAATCATAAGATTACCCAAAACCTTTTCAATATCATAAACATTTTTATTTCCATTAATATCAATTACCGCCATAATATTCATTATTTTACCATCCTTTATTATTTTTTGTTTATCGTAAAACCCATTGCAAATAGGGACTTTTGACGATAACAATTTATTAAAATATCCCTATTTGCACATTAAAAACACCTCAAACTATTGCTATTACTGTGTTTTATCGAATAACTATCGAATAGAATACGATTAATCTAAATCTAAGTAACCACTAACATTGTCAATCATCTCTAATTTACCCATTGTGCTTTTCTCTCCACATAATTGAACGAACATCTCCAATGGCAAACAAATCTCATCACCATCTAAACAACTAATATTATTTTTATTGCATTCATCACAAAGCAAATGTCTTACTGCTTTTGGTTTTCGATGCATATTTTCAAAGTATATTAACTTTATTGATTTCATATCCTTATGCCTTCCTTCTACTCCTAACATAATCAATAGCTAAATTGGTCAACAAATTAGTAAAAAAGACAGTTAAAAATAACTGCAAATAACTCATATTAATCATCCTCACTTTTATTCAATTATTATTTTTTATCTATTAACCTTCATAATTTTCTTAATCTTCCAGTTACTAAAATAGATATGACAATCCCATTTGTTTTCAACTACTGCAAACTTAATAGCTCTTAACTGAGCAGGAGTAGCATCTTCTAATTTCCAAGGAGTATTTTTAAGCATAAATGAAGTAATCTTACTAATCATTTGATTTTCAATAAAATCAATCATATCTATGCAATTTAAACTTGAATTAATCAACTCAATAGAATTATGATCTTTTAAGGAGTTAATTTCGTAGACATAAAATTGATCATCATATTTATCTTTTTCAATGACATAGTGAAAATCTGTACTTATTGACAAAGCATAAGTATTATTGCATACCTTCCACCAATCGTATGAAGATGTTTCTTCTAACGTACTTCCTAAATTGGCATTAAATAAGGCAACCTCTTGAGCATATAGCTCTTGTTGCCTAATTAATTCTTCTTCAGCTTTTTGATCTGCAATTTGTTTTTCAATAATTTCTTCTTTTTGTCTTTCTTCTGCTTCTGTCGGAGTTTCTCCGTTTTTAATTTTTACATCAAAAACATCATCAATACTCATTAAATCATGTGTCTTAATAGTATCTTTCATATCTAAAATTAAGCAATCAGACTTACTAGAATGGACTCTAAGCCCTCTCCCTATCTGCTGAACATATTTAGTCTTACTCTTCGTTGGAGAGGCTAGAATGACACAAGATAAAGGTTCTAAGTCAAATCCTGTAGTTAGAATATTACAATTCGTAATCACAGGAAATTTAGCGTTTGAGAAAGCATCTAACAATTCTTCTCTATCATCTTTATCAGTTTTAGAATTAACAGTTTTGCAATTAATTCCACGTTCATTAAAGGCATCCATAATATTATTACTATGTTCTATGCCAGCAGTAAAAATAACAGTATGCTTCCTATCTTTAGCATATTTCAAATAAGCATCAACTATTTGATTATTCCTTTGAGGAGTATCAATTGCATCCTCAAGTGATTTCTGATTGAATTCACCTGCAACAGTCTTAACATTACTAATGTCTTGATCTGTCTGAATTTGAAATGCTCTTGGTTCACAAAGGTATCCTTTTTTAATCATCTCTAATATTGTTTTACCATATGAAACCTTATCAAAAATATCCCTTAATTTATCTGGATATGGGGTTGCTGTGAACCCACATATTTTAATGTCTTTATTTAATTTATTTAAAATTATTTTAATTTGGTCTAAACCCATATGTACTTCATCAAAAATAGCATACTCAAATTCACCTAATTCAAGCATTTTCTCTAAACGAGTTGATTTTTTATGACTTAGGCTTTGTCTCATTGCCACACAAATTTTATGGTCAAACTGATTAATATTAGCCTGGACAGAACCAACATCACAATCTGGATCTAACTTCTTCAACTTATCTATTGCTTGAATCCTTAGTTCCTTGCTAGGAACAATAATAAGCACTTTGCCTTTAGCTTTAGCTGCCACTTGAGCAAAGCAAACTGTCTTACCTGTTCCACAAGGCAAAGCAATTAATCTATTTTCTCCTTTTTCCATAGTTTCAATAGTTTCTATTGCTTCATTTTGATAATCTCTCAATTCATACATTCTCTCATTTCTCCTTTTTAATTCAAATTGATTTATTTTTTAATACCAACAAATGCATTACTTAAATTACTGATTGAAAATAAAAAAACCTCATCATTTGCGACAAGGGTTTGATTGGTTTTATTTTTTAAATTTGGGATTATTGTGGTTTCTCCTGCTAAAATAACATTTACAGTACCATTACCATTCACACTTGAAACTTTAGCTGCAAATCCCCTCATATTTCCAGATTTATTCATTTCTTCTTTTACTACTTTTTGTATCTTTTGTTCTATTATGTTACCAAGTAATTCAGAGAAGTCTTTAGAATTTTCCATTATTATTTTCACTTCTTTCAAAAATTAATATTTCACTAAAAATTGTTGGCTTTTACTTTTGGCTTTACTTTTTGGAGGGCTTGCCCGAACAAAAATAAAACAAAATAAAAACAACTTTTTTAGTACATCGTTTTGACTACCCCTATTTGTTCCAAAGGAGAACGGGAAACAATTTGAATTTGCTAAAATTTTGCTTCCCTCTCGGTCGCAAAATTAAGCAAATGTCAAAATTGATTTCTTCGTTTTCGCCACCGTGGCGAAAGCCGGATTGTTTTCTTTAATCTCTTTTTGATTATTTCTTACCCCCCTAAAATGTGAAATATCTATATTATAGAAAAATCACAAAATAGGGGGGTAAATTTTAATCATCATTTGATTCAAAAAATCTTTCAACTTTCCATGCTGACTTAAAATTTTTCTTTTTTCCGTCAATCATTCTACTAGTCTCAAATTCTTTAATGATAAAATCTATTTCTATTTCTCTAAAATAACTATTTAAGGTATCAATATTTTTCAATAATTTTATTTTATTCTTTTTAATATTAGAATGATGGGTATCAATAAGATTAATTTTTGTAATCAATTCTTCTCTATCAGGAGCTTGCAACATAACTTCACCAACAATGCTATCTAGATATTCTTCTAATAAATCAATATCAGAATCTAATATGACTTCACCAATTAAATTACTTTCATCAAAAGTATCTGACAATTCAAGCCAACTTAATTGCTCATAAATGTAAGCAAAATCTTTATCAGCTATAAATCCTTCAACCATTCTTTCAGAAAATTTCATATCTTTATGTAATCTAAATTCTCCAATAGGATTAATCATAAATTCATTTGTTTCAGAATCTTTATAGAACAAATCATCACTAATCTTTGAAAGTTTATGATCATATTTTTTATTAAAGGAGTTTTTATTGTCATCTTCTAAATTGAACAAATCAAGGTCTTTTTGCTTGGCATCATATTTCCTAAGTAATTGTTTAAATGCTCCTTTAGACCTAGTAGATATGTAGAGATTTACTAATTGAGCTTCATCAATCTTAATCCTCTTTCTGCCCAACATCTGGATTAAACTCGTTTTGTCCCATGCTAAAATTACAATATTTGTCAATAGATCATCTTTTATGCTAATCCCATTATCTAAAGCTTTTGTTGCTATTAATACTTTTTTCTTAAAATGATTCTCTGTAAGAATGGAGGTCAATTCATCTGATTTTGAACCTGATTTAACAATTGAACATTTATCTTCTCCTAATCCATCTAATATTTTTTTTGCTTGATTTAGGTTACTAATAAAAATCAACCATTTTTCATCAGACGTATCATTCTTAATTAAATTAGTTATAGTATCCGTATAACCATAATGCTTAAAATATTTTGGTTTAACATAGGAATAATCTCTGCCAGTTTCATAAATTTTTGGTGTTTTATTTGCCTCTTTAGCGTATTCAATAATATCTTCACGAATTTCTTCCATAGTTCCAGACATAAACACTTTGATAATATTTGAATATTGTTTAGTAAAGAGTCTAGAATATGTTAAATAGCATAAATTATTGAAACCACTATCAGTTAAAGGGAAATGGCACTCATCTAACACTATGCAATCATATTTGCTTAAATCAAAGTATTTACCTTTGTACATTACGTTGAGTGAGCTATGTTGCAAGGCATGATAAGACGATACTGTGACATTACCAATGGTTTTAATTTTCTTGTCAAGTTTATCTAAGTCAACTTCTCCTTCAGGAGTCCTGGGTATTTCTATTCCATATTCGTTAAGTAATCTAATTTTTATTTCACGTTTTAAGTTTGTACGATTTGAAATATATAATAGCTTTTTTGGTGAAATCCAAGGTATTAAAAAATTCTCAACAAAGTAATTTTTACCTGTTCCTGTTTGGGAATCAATAATTACTACGTCTCCTTTTTTCAAATCCTTATAATCATCACCAATAATGTCTGAAACAAAATTTATGTTCAATTTTATTCTATTATTATTTTCACAATCTTCTTTTACTTCATCCATCAATTCACTTCCTTTTATTACTCGCCAGACATAAAACAGTAAGCATAAGGGGCGAGATACCCTTAAAATATTTCTATTCCTTACTGTTTTTTATATTTGACTTATAGACTGCTTTGTCTTTGTTTGTTATAATAATCATCAAGGGCATTTCTAACCATTCGGAAAGTATCATCTTTATACCGAATGAATTTAGAGAGATTTAATTTTATTTCATCCAATCTGTAGCTTTTAAAAATGTTGTTAAATTCTTTTGAAGATTCTCCTTCAAATAAAAATACGACATTTGGTTTTCTATTTTCATTTTCATTTATTTTTATTTCAAAATTATAACCAAGATATTGTAAGTAAGCACTAAAATTAGAATCTGCACAAACATAAGTATATTTCTCTTCCATTAATCTTCACGTTCCTTTTTTAATTATTTTTTGTTAGTATTAATTAATAAGATTTCTAACATCTCCATCATTTTGATCTGAATAAATTTTATTCATTTTTTCAATACGATGAAGAGAATCCAAAATATTATCTAAACTCTCTGTTATTGAGTCCAATTTTTTCTCCATTCTTCATTCTCCTTTTCAATAATTCATAAAGTCCCACACTTTCATTTATTATTTTCTGCTTATTCAAACGGAACTTCCTTTGCCTTAACCACGTTCAAATACATTACTCCACCAATTTCTAGAGGTATTGAAAAATCATTTATAATGAATCTTTCTTTATCTAGTCCTAATTGCGGATCTGTAACGGTCACAACATTGTTAGCCTCCAAGTGATACATTGGAATGCTATTAATCTTAACTAGATTTTGAATAGCACCTTTTCTTTTTAGAATGTACTCACTTAGTTCTTTGCATTGCTCAACCGTACTTAAAATATTCGAAGAATAGTTATATACTTTCTCGAATCCATTTAAATTAGGAATGCTGGTTGGAGATAAAAGATTTAAATTTTGAGTCTTATATGAAACATTTGAACCATTTACGTTGGTTGAAGTAACTTTGCAACTATTAAATACTTCAGACCACTTAAATTGATTAACTCCTCCTAAATAAGTACCCTCTTCAGTGGTATAATCCCATTGACTTGGTTTAGATTCATCACCAGATTCTTTTTCTACGACAAGATAACCATAAACTGAATAATAAACATTACTACTACATATCTCTGCCAAATCATTGATAATTTTTCCTAAAGTATCTTTTGATTCATATGTCATATCATATGAAGTTGTTAGTCCAACCAATGATGTATCAATTAATGGAGGTTGTGGATCATGGGCTAGTATTAGGATTTTTTTTTATTTCTTCACTAATATCTGAACCACTAGGAATTGAGTAGCAATCCGACAATTCTCCACTTAATGACCCATCCAATAGACAAAATTTATCCAACGCATCAACTTTAATATAAGATTCACTTGGGTTACTAGAGACTGAAGGATCTGTAATTACAAAAATTCCTTGTGGAATAAAATAATCACTTCCATCAGGCATTTCTAATCCTAAATCAACACGTATTTTTTGATATAGCCAAAATGTGTCTATATTTGGAAGATATTTATTATCTAAGTTGATGATATCAAAATTACAATGTCTCCTTACACCATTGCTATTTTGACAATTTATGCTTCCAGAAGCACTAGAAAGCAGAGAAGTTATTCCATCCCCTATTATTGTTTCATCTTGTCTAAGTAAATAAATTTTTATTCTAGGCATATGTGTATTATTTCTTAAAGCATTTATATAATCTTGAAATGAAGGCAATTAATTCACCTTCCTTTAGTTTCTGGAATTATCATAGTTTTGAGTATCATAATATCCAGTGTACCAACGCCTCATCTCGCTTTTTATACTGTTATAAATTCGGTATTGGCTATGATCTAATTTTTCATCCATGATTTTATCCATCTTTTTAAACTTATCATCGACCATTTTTTCTATGCGTTCAAATTGTGTATCTAACAATATTTGTAATTTATCTTCTGCTGTTGCTCTTTTCTTTTTACCTTTTTCCTCAACAACAATTTCACCTTGAATATTAGCAATTTCTTCCATATCTTTAATCTCCTTTGTTCTTATTTTTTATTTTGTTGTAGTTTTATCATTTGGTTATAAATTGGATCTTCAACCCATCTAGATTTTGCTCTACCTGATTTTTGTCTAGTTCCAGTAATCAAACCTCTATATTTGCCTTTTACACACTTTAAAAGACCTTTTTCTATGAGAAAATCCATTTCTTGTTTATTTATTTCTTGCATATAAACCCCTTTATTATTGTAAAACTATATCGTTTTCAACTTTTCCATAGTAATTTTCCCATTGCTCAATTTTTTGGGCATAATCTGTGAAGTCGTTTATTACTTGCATCACAAATGCTTTAACTATTGCCCTATCTGCATTATTCATTTGTTCCCAATCGGAGGTTCTTGTTTGAATTTCCTCCATTATTTTAGAATATGAACTATAATCCTCTATGCTTCTCACTTCCTTCTCTGATTTATTTCACTTTATTTTAATAAAATGACTTAAAAAGAATATTGAGGTATTAAATAAAGGCTGCTGAACTTCACTTAATACCCCAATACCTATGATACGTCCATAGGTACGCCCTTTTTCCGGATTGGGTTAGGAGGGTGGCGGGCTTGTCGCCGAGAAAGGGTAAACTGCCGCATTTAATATAATGAATATTGAAATTGCACAATATTAACCACTGGTAAGGTGATTAATAAAATTTTAAAAAGAATAGGCGTGTTCTCTAATCACGCCTCCCATAATCTGTTTATGGGTACAACCACTTTTCCTCATTTGTTTTGGAGTTGGTATCGTGCTTGTCGATACGAAGTGGCAAACGGCATCATTAATTAAAATGGAAAATAAAATGAAATTATTAAATTAAAACAAATATGTTAAAGCCTTGCTCAATGGCTTATAACCTGTGTTAAAGGTTTCAGTAACCTTTGGTTAGTAGGAATTCATCTAATAATTTGAAGTGTTTATCATTTAATAGTTTTTGAGATTTTTTCCATCTACAAAAATAAGCTGGATCTATGCCTAATTTATTGCAAATGAAATTTGACTTAACTCCACAGTCTTTCTGATACTGTACACTTCTGGATATTAATTCACTTTGCATTTTCTTCACTCACTTAAAAACAATTTTTCTTGTATATTTTTTTTGGAAAATCATTAAATTTTCTCTTGACTTGTATTTTAGTCTGTGATATTATTATTCTAAGGAGAAGTATGTTCCTTCTCATATTGTAATTATTTTAAAAGTGCTTAAAACCCCTTTGTAGCAACACTTTCAAGGGATTATGTCTAATTATTTTGTGTGTAAAAAGTACCTGTATCCCTTTAATATCAAGGGTTTCAGGTACTTTTCTATTTGTGGAATTTGATTTATTATTTTACCACAATAGATTTCTTTGCCTTCCTTTTCCTGTCCCTTTCGTGTATTTTCTCTTCACTACATACTTCACACATTTTTTGAGAGTTGCTTTTCTTCTTTATTCTCTTGCCACAACATGAACATATAAAATATCCATCTTCTAATGACTTTTTAATATTTGCTTTAAGATTATTAATTATCATTAATCCAAAGCAATTAAATAAAAATGATTTTTTGCAGTTAGGATTATGTTTATAGATATGTTTTATAACCATATCAACAGCATCAACTATATCAACTTTTATTTCTTGGCAATAGTTTTTAAATTCGTATTCAATGGTTTGATAAAGTGCTCCTGAAACTTCCTCCTTCTTCAATCCCCAAGATTGTGACCACATAAAAAACTTATTCTTTGATTTATTTAGTTCCTCATACTTGGCAATAATTTTTTCATTAATTTCTATCTTTGGATTATGCATTAACGTAGAACTTCTAAAATTACCAAGTCCACTAAAATCATATTTATTATTTTTTGTTCCTTCTTTTACTGGGATTTTAATATCTTCAATCTTTTTACATACTTGATTTACTGTACTATTGTTTATAGGGGCTACTTTTTTATTTTCCTTCTTTTTAGCAAACTGAAAGAAGTAAGGAAGATCCAATTTATCAATTGAATTTATCATTTTTGTCATTTTTTCTGACGCTCTAGGCATTTCCAATGTCTTGGCTGCATCAATAGAGTAATTATTTAATGCGACAAGAATACGAATTAAATCATTTTTTTCTATTTTTTCATCGTCTTGCTCTTGTTCATTTTCTCCTTCTTGATTTATATTATCAGTATTCCATAATTTAGTAAGTTTGTTTGAATACATTCCAATGTTTCCATATCTAAATGCTAATTTTAAAGATTCATAAATGTTTTTATCATTAATTTCTTGTGCATCAGCTTTACCCATTTTATAAAATAATGGAACTACGCCTTCCATATTACGTCTAGCAACATCAATAATGGATTTTTCAGCAACAACCAAGGCACGATCTCCATCGTTATCAAATTGTAATAATTTGGATATTAAATCATGGCAAGAAGTGTAAATCCCATCTGTACAAAACCATTTTTCTTTATCCTTACTATAAGCATGAATTCTTACTCCATGCTCCTTCGCCAAATGAGGAGAACGTTCAATTAATAATTCATCTTTATCTTTATAAAGCTTGCAAAATACTTGGTTCTTTTCAAGCAATCCTTTTGGCTCTTTTTCTCCACTTATGGAGAATCGTAACCATGCCAGAATATCTGGAATCAAATATGTATATGTGCAATCCAATTTGATCTTACCGCATTTAGCTTCTTTTATTTTAGAATTGATAACATCAGATAGATCCTCTTTTACGTGCTTATCATTTATTAATTCTGGATATATCCTTAATGCTTCTTGTAAATATGTTCTCTTATTGTTTAATGTGGTAGCTCCTAATAATTGCAACATAGTGTTTCTATCAGTATATGAATTCTTTATTGATTCAATTGTTGGTTTAATAATTTCATCAATCTCCTCAGGTTCAATGTCTGTAAGTGTCTGAAGCATTTGGTAATTAAATCTTTTTTTCTCAAATGTATCTGATTCTTCGTTACAATAGTTTGCATGACAATTATTAGCTTCAAAATTCTTTTGGTAGGTTTCCCATCCATATTCCTTAATAGTTCCGTCCTCATTATATTTATTTGGATATTTATCCCATAATTTAAACTGACTACGACTAAAGACATATTGAATATTATCTTCTTTTAAATCCCATTCCTTACCGTAAATATCAGTTATTTTATAATTTCCATCATTATAAATATCGCAGTAAGAAATGAAATCGCAAGGGGTACAAAGTCCCTTCACCCACGGCAAGCGGAGCATAAAGTTCTTCTTAGATACAGAGGGGAGAACCCATCCACATCCATCACTATGAGTAATAGTAATATCCATTTTTCCTCTTACTGGTTTATCTACTAATTCCAAATACTCTTCGGTAATATCTTCAATTTCTCCAGTTTCTTTATTTTTGACTTTCTTAGTCTTTGATATTGTTTTTTTATCTATAAAATCTACTTCATCATTCACTGTCGTTTCAAAGTCATCAATGACAATTGCTTTATTTATATCAAAATCTTTAATTTCATCAGTTGCCGAATTTATGAGTGCCAGATATGATAAGAATTTAACAATATTCATGCCACCTAATTTATTAATTTCATCAATAGTTAAACCACACATAAATGTCTTGATGAAATTATCTTTAGTCTCTTTCTTGATAAAAACAACTTTTTTAGTGCGAATTTGCCCTGCTGAAGATGTCAAAGTAACAAAATGCTCAGTCAGGTAGTTTAATTTTAATTTTTTTGGCAATTTTATTCCAAATGATTCATCAAGTAGTTCAGTATGAATTAAATTTATTTTTTTATTTTTATTGTGTTTCTTTCTAACAATAAGTTTAAATCCATTATTTATAAGTTGATTCATTATTTCATAACGGTACACTCTAATAATAAATAAATCTATTGTTAATTCATTTCTTTTAAAATCTAAAGTTCTGCTTAAATCAGATTCAAATAAACTAATTTTATTCCAAGGTTTTAATATTTTTGAGTTAATTCTTCTGGTTAATTTACTATTATTATTAATTATTTCATTTAATTCTTTATTTATTATTCTTATATATGTACGAATTTCTTTGTATCTTTTATTTTTCTTTAATGCTTTAATATAAAATGGATTTTTCAAAATAAAATTGTAGTATTTTAGGAATTTATTAATTTCTTTTTTAAAAAATTTGGAGTTTTTTAAATCTTTATAATTTTTATTTTTATAATCTTCTAAATACTTATACTTTTTATTTCTGTAATCCTCTAAATCTTTAAAACAAAATTTTGATTCTTTTTCATTAACAATACTAAAAATAGTAAATTCCTCAATTAACTTCTTTTCAGTTTTCAAACAAATCAATTCTTTATTTAATTCTTCCTCTTCTGCTGTATAAAATGCCTTATCATCCAATGTGTATGTTTGGAATTGATTATTCATTTTCTCACCACTTCCTCTTTTTAATCTTATTTTTAATCTTAGACAATAAAAATTGTATAAAAAATTATTTCTGTAACTTATATCATATACAAGGTTTTAACTACTTCCTTGTAACTATTGCTAATAAATGGTTTGAAGTATATCAATGACACTAATGCCTTGCAATAATGGGTTTAAGTAACCCCATGAATGATTTTTACCTTGGGGCTACTTAAACTAATATTATGGAATTAAACTGTTTCAAATTTGACATTAAATTCTTGACCATTTTTTATTGGAACGATTATGTCATTCCACATTTCCAGAGGAAAGACTTGAAGAAATAATAATGATTCTCTTTTGGTTTTATTTATGCTTGATAGATTAATCCAGTATCTTTTTATTTTATCTAAAATGTTTTTACCTAGAGTTTTTTCAACTTCAGACTTAATCAAACTCCAACATTCAACTTCTCCTTCTCTAGTGTTTTTGTAAAATAAGTTGATTTTATCGTTGCTATCATCTGAAATAACCTCATAGTACATACCATTGTTCATCATTTTTCCAATGTAACTGAATTCTACTTTTTTATCTTCCATCTTAATCTTATCTCCTTCATTTTATATATTATTTGCGTTTTAAATGCCTCTCTAAGCCTTCAAAATATCTAGGGTGAACAATCATCACTAAAATTTATTTGCGTTCATTCTAGCCTCAAATATTTAAAATTACTATTTTTAGTGTTTCTAAAACCCTTATGTAGCAAGGGTTTTAGAAAACGTATTTTTCACTAAGTTATAGACATAACCAATCTAATAATTGATCTGATTCATTATTTGAGTAAAGGCAATAATTAAATCCTTTTCGTCCATCCTTGTGACATTTTTAAAGGTTTTTGATTTAATTTCCTTTGAGAAAAACGTTTCATCACACTCCACAAGAATATCCAAAAGTACCCAGTCTTTAAGCTCATTATGTTCAATTGCGTCCCTGATCTGCCCTTTTACTGTTTGACAATCAATAATTTGTGCTACAGTTAGCAAAATAAGAATTACTTCTGCATCTTCTGCTTTGAGCTTTCCAAAGTCTTTTCTAAACCCATATCTACTATAATCCTTCTCCTGGGAGGCAATAGCTGCCACACGTTGTCTATTAATCTTAGGTAAATTTAATACTTCAAACATTAAGCCACCTCTTTCTGAACGAGCGTATAAAGCAATGTTGCAATGATACTAGATTCAATATTTTGCTGATAAGTACATTTGTGAAATAATATGTCTTGGAGTTTTATATGAACTACTTTGCCATAAATTTTATCGTCAATATTGTCAATTCTAAAATCCAACATATATGTTTGATTTTCATGATTATATGTGACTTTTATAACAATTGCCATTTTAGCTATAATTTTATCAATAAGTTTAGTTAAATTTTTTATATTCTCACTAGTCATCTTCTTTGCAACTAAATTTCCAAGATCCTTTGTATTAATTCCTTGATGTTGACTTATAATTTCTGTTTGGATTGCATTAATCTTTGTGTCTAGTCCACGAATATTAGTAACTTTATTCATTTATTTTATTCCTTCTTTCAAAATTTATTTTTATTGAAATAGACTTAGGTTGTAAGTAAGTATCATCTGCCAACAGTATTATCTTTGAGGACAAAATTTTTAAAAAATTCAATTGCATCATCTACTAATTTATAGCTCAATTCTTTTTCTGAGCCATCAAAAAATCTTCTTCCATCTTCTACAAATTCATGACGATACCAAGTGCTTCCCATAGTATAGCAATAATTATCTTCATTATTAGGTTCTCTAATGAAGTCCAATGCAATTGCATTGTAATGTTTACCAATAATACAATCTCTGTCAACAAACTGAACTACAAATGAATTTACATTGTCCTCTGATTTATCTGGACAAAATGAACCAAATGGTTTTATATAGATATCAGTATTTTTATATTTTGTTGACAAATATTCTCTAAAGCAATCATTAATGCTACCATCTTCATAAAAATCATCATGTGTCAATCTTCTTCCAAAGTTTTTGACTAATTTTTCCTTAATTTCCAATCTTTTCATTAATTTTCACCTCCAATTTGTTCCTCTTGCCATCCACAAGCACAATAAAAGTCACAGCTTTCTAAAATTCCTGCACCATTTGGAGCTTGATTAATAGCAATATCTCCACATGAAGGACAAACCATTGTGTGATCTTTTTTATATTCCTCTTCTTCGATTTCAGCCAATTCTTTTTGTCTTAATTCTTCCATTTCAGGAGTTACATAAATTCCAAGTTCTAATTCTCTCACAATGTCTTTTGGAGATTTAGCCACTTCAAATCTAAGTTCATTATAATCTTTAAGTTCTCTACTATAATAGAACAAATCACCAAAGATCATAGGGGTTAATATTGTTGCTACTTCAGAATCAATCACACTCAATTCAACATCAAAAGTACAATCTTCATTTTGATGTTTATCGAAAGCTACTTGAATACATTTATATATATCAGTCCATAGAAGGTTTACTTTGTCATTAAAAGATAATTCATCATAATTCTCTATGTAGGAATAATTATCTTTTAATTTTTTAAGAAAATCCTTTCCACCTTCTCCTGCTGTTTTTATCATTGTTTCATGCATAAAACGTTTATATTTCTCAACCATTTCTTTTGATTCATCTGTACAAAAAATTGCCATTCTCTAATTCCTCCATTTTTTATTTTTTAGTTATTATGGGTGTATCCTTTTTCATTAAGTATAGAAATTACTTGATCTCTGATAAAATTAGTAGTAAGTACATCATCATAAGCATTGAATGAGGATTTTCCATCTAGATACATATTTCCTGAAAATTCCTCACTTTGCCCTTCAAGAGTGAATTTAACCTTATACCCATTAGGAAGCTCAGAAACTACATTGGCATCCTTAACGATTGTTTTATGTCTATCATTACGAAAATAATTATACTTCCCTGCTCTTACAATGAAGTAAGACTTTGTTTTTTCATCCATTTCAATTTCACCTCTCTTTCATTTTTTTAATAAAAAATTTTATGTTTTTTACTAAAAGGGGTTATATTTTTTGTTACATTGGTGTATAATATCCCTAGTGAATCTTACATAATAAATTTTGGTAATATATGAATTGCCATATGGCAACAATAATAATAAGTTATGGGAATTCAAATTTGTCTAAAAATTTCTCCAAAATATAACCACCTCCCTCCAATGCTAAAAATAAGGACACAAATAGGTATGGGAATTTAGAAAATATTTTCCCACATACTAAGTATAACATGGCATTAAAAAAATGTCAACTTTTTTGCGTTCAAAAATAATTATTCATATTCAATATCTTGGGCATCCTTTTTGAGTTTAATAATCTTTACTTTTGATACCTCCGCTCTATCCATAGTATCTTTCATTAGAAAGCTTCTAAAATCATTTGTGACTTCTTCATTAAGTCCAAAATACTCGACTAACTTATTTAAGACATCATCCGTAATGGTTCTATTTCCTTTCTCAATTTGTCCAATCAATTGCTTACTGACAGATATAGCAACAGCCAACTCTCTCATGCTGATTTTATAAATTTGTCTAAGTTCCGTTAGTACCAAAATAACCACCTATTCCTTGTTTACGTTTCGTCTACATATAGAATAACATTTTGTAGACATGTTGTCAACAAGAAATTTTCATTTTTTTGGCAGAAGTTTTTCCACAAGGAGGATCTAGTATTGCTAAATCTTCCTCCGAAATATTACAAAATCCTCTAATAAGACTTGTCTCATTAGTAAATAATCCTGAAAATTTCATATTTGGAAAATTTCCTTTTAGTCTAACTAAATCAAATCCATTAATATCCTCTTCTTCATTGTAAGCAAAAAGTACCTCTGCATATCTATAATCATAATCTGGAAAAAGCTTAGGCATTATCTCATTAAGTGATTCAATATCTCTCGTATCAAGTGCCTTTTGTAATAAGCGTTCAATTAATAAACTCATAAAATCATTCTCCTTCTTTAGGTAAGCATAAGCACTGTATTTGCTAACAGTGCCTTGCTTACTTTTCTTTTTTAAATTTGATTACGCAACTTTTTTAGATTTAGGAGTTTTTAACAATTCTCTTTCAAGTCGTTTATGAATGGTTATCTTCCCTTTTGGTATATCTTGGTGGAAATGATAATAATCACCCATCTTAACTTTACCTTCCTTAAGAACATTAAAAAATATATCGTTGGTATTGGCAAATACAATTTCCCAATCAAGTCCTTCAATGTTTGCAATGGTATTTAGTTCTCTTAATTTTTCTATTTGTTTCTCTGCTCCTGCCTGATGTCCATAACCATACCATCTTTCAGCACCCTTTGAACTCATATAACTCCATTGAGGTTTTTCACCAAGCCACTGTATGATTGATAAAGATCCATCATAACCACCAAATAAGGTATCTTTAATATAATAACCCCAATTACTTTTGCAGAAATATGGTTTCCAATCACCAGTAAACGTGTGTGGTACTGCTAACCTAAAATCACTGTATTTTGTTTTAATTCCATCATACTCAAGGGACTCTCTTAGATAAAATAGGGTTTGCTCCACTTTAAAAGGGTTAAGATGTTGGTTGATTTGGTTATATGCTTCAATAAATAATTTTTCAATTTCTGGCTTAATATCTTTCAGGATATCCAAGAAAACTAAATGACGTGGTTTCATTGGTATTTGGGATATATCTGAAATCGTATCTAATACTTCAACTTTATTACGGTTTAAGAACCCAAAATTGTGTGCTTTGTTTAGATGGTACATAAGTTTATCAATTGGCATATGCACACCTGAACCCTTATATTCCTGCACCAATTCTATGAACTTTTCCATTGCTCCATCAAATTGAAACAGGAATTCAAGCATTTCAATTTCATTGATTTTTAAATCCTGATAACCAGTAAATGCAAATCGTCCACCTGTTTTTTCCATTCCATTAGTGACAAGAACCTCTACTGCTTGATTGACCAATTCATTAATGTTTTTCATTAAAATCTCTCCTTCTATTTAGCTCTACCATTAAAAAGAAGGATTGGAAAGAAATAGTATACACCTAGGACATATTCTAATTTGCTTCTAATTGGTGTATACTATCACTGTCAGATGATTTTCTTTCCAACGCCTTCCATAATTTAATGGGAGGCAATTTTTTACGTGTTTTTCAGGATGTCTTTAATTCTGAACTTTTCTTTTCCGTTTTGGATAATTACGTCCTCGTCACTGTAAAGGTAATACTCAACAATTTCATTGACCAACCTAGCCTTTTTTACTCCAACCGCCTCCGCAATTGTTTCTAAATCATCAAGAACCCCTTTTTTGAAATTCATGGACGTTGGAACTAGGTTATCAACTTTAATGATCTTGATGTTCTCCACCTCCTCTTTAACTTAATCTTAGTATACACTAAATCAAGTGGAAACGCAACACTTATTTTAGTGTATTTTAAAAATATTTTTTAAAAGTTTTTTGGGCTGAAGATATTCAATAATTCGTAACCTATGAGAATATAAGGCACGATAATTAAAACGCTTGTAAGTGCCTTTCTGTGGCACTCAGAGGAATCTAATTATAGAAGTAGAATCATTCATATCATTAATAGATTTTTAGGAAGACTGTCCAGATTCTCTGGACAGTCTTTTCTAATTGTGGATAACTTTTTTTGCTTATTAATAATAAGATAATAACTTTTGTATTAGTGTCTTTTGTCTCTAAAGATTCTTTAGGGGTCGCCCCTTAAAATTCTTTACCCCTTAAAATTCTTTAGGGGTCTATTTATCTAGTTATCCACAGATTTATCAACAAGATATCCACAAAAACAAAGAACCCCTTAAAATTCTTTAGGGGTTCTTTCGTTCATCATTAGTTCATATAACTTATCTGGTTTGATCATTCCCGATTTAACCATATTCTCAATTTCTTCAGTATCTTCGCTACATAAGAAGTACATTTTTTTGATTGCTCCATTAGTACCAAATTTAGTACTCCATATATAACCATTTTGTTCCAACCATTTCATACCACTAATTACACTTGGTTCTGATAATCCAGTAAGCCCCACAAGTTGAGATAAACTAATCCAGTCACCAACTTTACCCCAACCCCATGTTTTACGAATCATAAGGAGATAACATTTTAATGCTGATAAATTTGTGATCTTTGGTATAAGTACATCAAATACAATATTTGGAACTTCCATATAATTCTTTTGTGGTCTTGGTAATCGAAACATAAAAATTCTCCTCTTTCTCGCATTTAAACAATAGCAATGCTTGACGGAGGAGAGTTTCTTTGTTAAAATTATACTAAATGAACAAAGAAATTCCTTCATCTCAGCCCCTTATAAGTGCCTAGGTCGCCAAACTTTAACACTTGAAGGGGTTTTGCTATGTCCTTTTTTATTGACTAGGTGTATTCATCCCTTCAATAATAACTTATTTTAGACAAATTTTAAAGACGCATAAGAAAATTTATCCAAAAAGAAATTTTTAAATCGTATATTAGCAAAAGAAGCAGAAAATTAATTCTGTTTCTTTTTTATTTGCTAACCTTAATTTGACTTTAGACTAAAAGCAATGGTATAGTAGTTACATGAACAGTGTACTACATAATGAACTATAAAGCAAAGTGAACAATATATTGAAAGGAAGGTTGATTTCAATGAATAGGTATCAAATGGAACAAATTTATAAAGCCAATGGATTGAATGATTATCTAATCAAAACTGAGGAAAATTTGCTCAAAGTGCATGGAATCGCCTTAGAGGAAGTAAAAGGCTATAAAAATCTAACTGAGGAAAACAAACAACTTTATAAGGATTGGGTTATCATCTATATGAATCGCCAAGGTCTTGATCGTAGGATAGGAATAAGACCTACAGCAACTTATTTCTGCGAAGAGGTACATTTTGACCATGTAGAGGAACATGATGGAGAGAGGTGGGCTGAATCAGTTAAAACAGAATATTGGGAAATCTGTGCTAATGGTAAAAAGCGAAAATTTAAAACCACAAAAGGAGAGGATAAGGAAATTAATTCACAATATATTTCTAAGCCATATTTAAGAGTTGAACTTAAAGAGCATAAGGATAAAGAATGGTATCATGTTTGGGGTCTTGATAATTGGGGTTAAAAATATCTGAAGGAGGAGAGAATTTTGCACCATCCTAAAGTAATTGCAATATCCCTTCAAAAAGGTGGGGTAGGTAAAACTACAACGTGTGTCAATGTAGGAGTTGCTTTGGCACTAAAAGGAAAGAGAGTTCTTTTGGTAGACTTAGATCCCCAAGGACATATTGCCTTGAGCTTTGGAATTAAACCTGATTCCATAAGTAAGACAATCTATGATGTTATAACCAATGAATGTCAAGTAACCAAAGCAATCATTAAGACAAAACACAAAGTCGATATCATATCATCTAAAAGGACTCTTTCAAAATTTGACATGTTCGTTGTCGAAAACAATCAATCAAAGAACCCTGCTTTATGGATTAAAGACATCTTGAAAGATATTTTGGATAAGTATGACTATATTTTAATTGATTTACCTCCTGCCTTAAATTGGCTCACAATTAATGGTCTAACTGCTGCCACTGGATTATTGATCCCAATGCAAGCAGAATTATTTGCAGAAAGTGGAGTAATGGATTTACTAGATACCTATGAATCAGTAAAAAAACATTATAATCCACATATTGAAATCTTAGGAATTATTATCACAATGTTTAATTCAAGGACTAATCTATCATCTGTAATCACACAAGAAATAAACAAGTATTGCGACAGGGAGAAGATTAGAGTTTTTGAAACATCTATCAGAAGGTCTGTAAGGATTGGTGAGGCTCAATTAGTTGGTCAACCAGCGATAACCTACGCTCGTGGAAATGAAGCCGTACAGGACTATTTAAAACTAACAGAGGAGATTTTAGCGTTATGAGTAAAAAAGATTTAAAACCTGCTGTAAGCTTTTTCCCTGAACAGGACACTAAACTTGATAATGAACAATTAAATAATCAAGACATTGCAAATGTAAATGAGCAGGTTAATGACAATGGAAGCAACCAAGTCATTGAACAAGGTAATACCAAGGATGATAACATTGATACTAATAAAGACATTGAACAAAGCACTATTCAAAATACAGACCAAGACACTAAAAAGGTAAATGAACAAGATGGTAAACAGTCACCTACACAGTATACTATTAAAATACCTAGTAAGAACGAACCATTTGATAAACGCCTCGTTGCAAATGTAACTAAATCACAGAAAGATTATGTCATAAAAATGGGGAAAAAATTTGCTAATGAAAGCGATTTCGTTAGGCATATGATTGATCACTTTATGAAGACGATTAAGATAGAATGAATAGTAAACCATAAAAGAAAACCACTCTAAATCTGAGTGGTTTTTATATTTTAATATTCATTCTTAAAGAGCAAGCAAAGGCAATAATTTAAATAATATCAAAATTGCTCCTCCAACCATCAATGAATTACCTGTTGTTTTAGCCATTTTTGCTTCAGTTCCCTCTCCTTGTTCTAATGCCTTTTTAAGCTGTCCTAAAACTTCATCTACGCCATTTTGTTTATTAGTTTCTTTAATAATATCATCATTCGTTAGACCATTTTTAACTTGATCAATGAATTTTCCAAAAGCATCATTATTTTTAAAATGTTTATCAATGACATCTTTAGGAACTCTGATTTCCTCCGTAACGTCTCCAACAGTACGTTTATAAGTAAATGGATCACTATACTTCCCTTGACCACTATTTTTAAGTTTATGCGTTATCCATCCACCAACTTTTTGACCAATGCTATCAAGTCCAGTAGCAGAGACATAACCATGATCTTCAGGAATTACAATTACCTTAGTTTGATTAGCAAGCACTTTGCCCCATACACTAAGGGGATAAGCTCCTAATTTCGGATTAGATTCTAACCAAAATGTTCCATTTGCACTTACAGGATTATTTGCTTTTTGGGGATATAGATAAGCATATGCTTGATTTCGTTGAAGGATATTAAAGGCAGGATTTGCAGTAAACCAACCAATGATAATTAGAGATAGTGCTATAGCAATTGATAGTTTAGGTAATGGTTTTCTCTTAGTGCGATACATTCCAATAGCCATTTAAAGACACCTCACTTTAAATATTTTAAAGGATCTACAGTTTTGTTATTGTAACGTACTTCAAAATGGAGATGTACGCCACGGGCATTCCCTGTGTCTGAGGCATAACCTATCAAATCTCTGGTAAATAATTTTTGGTTTTGCTTAACAACAACTTCACCTAAATGAGCATATAAAGTTGCAAATCCTCGTCCGTGGTCAATAACAACATAATTACCATAAATATCATTTTTGTTTACTTCTTTGACAAACCCTTTTAGAGCACATTTGATAGGTTGACCTTCTGTAGCTGCAATATCCAAACCATGATTTTTATCGTTATATCCTTGTGTGATTTCTCCTTTTAATGGATACTCTAAATGACCACCACTAAATATTTCAAATATTGATTCACCTTGAAGTTTAGGTACAGCTCCAAAGTTTATGATAGCATTGTCATCAATGGAACTTTTTGCACGTTGGATTTGTCCTTGAGCATTATTTATTCCTTGCATCACTCCTTCACCTGCACTAATCATTTGTTTACCCTGGACAATATCATTATCAATTCTATTCAAAAGAGGAGCAAAATATATAGTGACTGTCGAAACAATAGATACAATGGTAGCTATTTTAAGCAATTTGGCAATATGCTTTTGATTAGCTGTGTAGAGAATCACATATGATATAAATGATAGGGCAAAAAGACTAAGAACTTTGTAAATAAGAGCTACCATATTTCATCACCAACCTTACACTACACACTGAATAAGTTAATAAACCGCATAATGAATAAGATATTAAAAAGTAAAGTAAACAGAATAGAAGATAATATAGTACCAATGTTAGTATAGACGTTAGTATCATTGACACTAAATATGATAGTAATAAGGGTATTTAACAGAATAGTAAATAGTGTAGTACATAGTGTACTAACCTGCAAAAGTTTTAACTTTGGCTAATACTATAGCCACTTCAGCAAGCGTTCTAATAATGCAAGTTGCCAGTCCACCTATCCTGATATATGGAATATACTCTCCTTTCCCAATCATGCGTAATAATTGCTCTGCACCAAAAGCTGTGAGTCCTACCATTAGAAAGAAAATTACCAAATTATTACTATCCATTTGTAACACTCCTTTCTTTTTTAATACTTTCAGCATTTCGATAACATTTTTCAATTAATTCAGTCAATGTAAAAATCTCCGTTTTCCAACCAAAAGCCTTTTCATTTCGGATATGCTTTTCAATGTTTTCCTTCTTTCCAGTGGTAACAATAATTACTCCGAAACTTTGTTCTTGGTATAAATCAATCCACCAATAAGACTTTCTACCTTGTTTACGCTCATCGAATAATTTCTTATAGAGAGCATCATATTTTGGTATTTTATCAAATAAATTTCCTGACTCATCCCTATGAAATTCACCAAAATAATATTGCTTTTTTAGGGTATATTCTAGGATGGCAAAAGCATCAGGTTCAACAATTGGTTCATAGTCTCTTGGTTCTGTTTGGAATGTTTGAACCTTTACCTTCATCAATCTGAGAAAGGTATAAATCCAATTAACTCCTATCGTATGTTCAACTCTGCTTGCTTTAGGTCTTTTGTCGCTCCAATAGAAATAGGGTTGTGTCAAAGAAAATCTAGCTCGTTTAATGCGTTTTTGTTTGGTTAAACGTGCCAACGTCCTGCAACATAATTCATAACTAATTTCTGGACATGCGAGTAAATGGATTTGTTCTGTAGTCAAAACTTTTCTTTCGTCCAATAGGCTCAAGACTAATTGATCTCGGTAATAACCCTTTTTGTGTGTAGAAATCGTCATAATCAAATACCTCCCCTTTGATATCAGTATAAATTTGTGGGATAGGATCTAATTCTGATAATAACTCTTCAAAAAATTTAGCATCCTTCTTTGATTCATCTGGATCAGGAAAATAAAGGGTTTGAACTTCAAGAGTTGAATCCCATTCAAATATTGCACGACCCGCGACCTTTGGTAAATTTGCACTAGCACTTTCTTTTGTACCCATTCTTGCATTAACTGAATCCCTTGTTCTCATTGCAAGAGTAGCTTCAAACATTGCTTTAAGGTCAGAGAACTTTTTATCAATGGTATGACTAGGACGTTGTGTAGCTGCCACAATGCATATACCTTGAGAACGTCCTATATGCGATAGTTCTTCTAGCCTTTTAAATGCTTCAGGAGCTTGGTTTGCCAATACTGATAACTCATCAACAAAGACAACAATATAAGGCATATAACCTTTCTTACTTTTTAAATATCCAATTAATTTTCTTGAATCTGCTTTTTCAAGAATTGAAGCTCTACGTTCGTTCTCTACTTCTAATTGATGGATAATTTCAATTGCTTCTTCAGGATGTCTAGCATAAATACCTCCGAATTTCTTTACCCATTTGAATTCACCTATTTTTAAGTCGATGAAAGCGACCACAACACGAGGTTTTTCCATATTGCCTTTATTAAGTCTAAACATTGTGTAAGCCCATGAATGTTGAACATTTGATTTCCCTGCTCCTGGTACACCAATTAATAAAATATTTAGCATCCTAGCAAGGTCACGCAACACAAAACCATTAACACCAAAACCCATAGGAAGGGGAAGAATCATATCTTTTGCTTGTGATGATATCAATTCATAATTATAGGGATAAACTTTTTTAAGTTGGATATTACTAATAATCATTCTTACTGATTTTCCACGTTTTTCAATGTAGCAATGACCAAAAACCGAATCTGCAAAAGTTTGTTCTTGAGCTTTGAAATCAGAATAATTTATTCCTTCAGGAAGATTAAAAACAAGAAACCATGTAACTTCCTTAGATAAAGGGACTGGTTTGCAACTTTTAATTTTTCGTAACGTCTTGCGAATGAACTTAGGTTTCTTCTTGTCTTTCTTTTGACTGGACTCTTTTTCATCCTGCTCCTTTTGTACTAGCTCTAGTTCACTCACTGAGTTTACAAGGCTTTTATAGACTAAGAGAGGTTTAAATTCATAAGACTTCCACTTGATATCAATTGTATTTTGAACTTTGCCTGGAATTGCATGAATGGTTCGTGCAACCTTTTTTAATTCATCTCTAATTTGGTCAAGCGTTTTGTCAAGATTGGCATCCTTAAAGGCATCTGCCAAGTTTTTCACCCCCTGAACTTTACTAGTGAATGTCTCTAGTGAACTTCATTGATATCGTTTTCGTTTTACCTTTCTTAGTGTTCAAACAGTGATGTTTACGAATGACTTTTTACCGAATAAGAATTGAAATTAAAATTTGAAAATCATTCATGTGATTAAAATATATGAATTCATTTTGAAATCTTGCATGTCTTTTAAATTAATATTGTTTTCCAATTTGTGAAAAAAATAGGCAATTACCCCATATTTTAGGAGATAATTGCCTATTTTTTACTTAAACACTGGAACCGAAAGTGTTACGCCTTTCATTGCAAAGTACCCTAAAATTAGTAAACCAAGTATTGATCCACCAACTTTTAATACTTGGAGTGCTATTTGAGTTTTATTATTACTAGTATTAGTTTTATTTTCTATGACATTATTTAAGGTTTGTAAAACAGTATTTTCAATTCTAGTTAATTGGGTACTCATATTATTCCAATGAACCTTCATTACTTCAGAGTCTATTTCAAGCTTTCCAATACGACCAGTATGATCATCCAAAATTTCTTTTACATCTTGTTCCATATTATCAACCACCTCTTTCATCAGTTGCCCCCTTCGTGATATACTAATTACACGCTATATTCGTTATCTGATAAATAACGATAAGCGAGAAGAAAGTGGAAGGCGATTTCTGCTTTCTTCATTTTTATTAGCATATTTATTTTTCATAATTAAAATAAATTTTTCAATTGGATTTGCTTAATAACATAGACTGAGGGATCTGAATTCAAAGTACAAACAATATTGACATATTTATTGGCATATGCAGATAAAGAACCTGCTTTAATAGCTGCCGATGTTCCAGTTTGACTAGTTATAGTAACATAAGCTGTTGATGTTCCATCTGGATTAGGGTATTGAATTGACCATGTTGCAGGTTGATCTGTAACCACAACACCATTATCATAAACCGTACAAACGAAATTTCCGGTTTGTCCCAGTTTAATAGTTGTCGGTCCAGTAGTAATAGCAACTGTTAAAATATGTTCTACTGGTGCATCTTGAACCGTAATATCAATGGTATCTAGAACATTTGGATTATTAGTCATTCTGGCTGTGATTATAGCATTGCCTAAACCAATTCCCATGACTTGCCCTAAATTATCAACACTTGCTATATTACTGTCATTAGAAAGGAATGTTATGTCAGGATTTACCATTGTTACGCCATTATCTGTAACTGTTGCTGTGACGTTATAAATCTCACTCATATTCATACTTGCTGTTGCTCCGTTTACTATTGTTAAGACATAAGTATGAACTATTTCATATTCCCATCTATCAGCTATTTCATTTACTTCATCATCGTTAGCAATAAACATATCCATATCACAATTTAAGATAATAAGACCTTCAACAGATTTATCTATTCCAACTATTTTCCAAGCAAAACCCATAATAATAAATCTTTGTGCAAGAATTATGTCGCGTGTATCTACGTTATCCTGAAGAGATACAATAATCTTACCAACAGGCATAGTTACATATTGACCACTTTGGATGTCAAGCATTTTCGTAGTGATAATTGATGGAAAAATTTTGACATTTCCAAGAAAATTAAACCTAACATTATAATTTGTTCGTCTAATCTTAGCTCTATAAATATTTGTATCTGCGTCCATATTATTTTGAACTTGGGACACCACAAGCCAAGTATGAGATTGATATTGGATCACGCTACCAGTCTCAAAAGGTATTTTTGTAGTCAGAATAATATCATCATAAAAGGATATTTTATCTGTTGTTTCTGCAAATAAACCTCTCTGTGAGACTCCATTTAAAAAAAACGTTTCTCCTTTTTCATAAAGCAAGAAATCAATATTTTTATTTAGTGATAGTTCCATTAGACCACCTCTGACTGTCTGTTTAATAGATACAACCACAATTCTTGATAATCAGAGTCACTTTTCACATTCAATATTTTGTAAATAAAATTTTGAATTTTAAGATATCCTTCAATATCAATTAATGGTTCAATATAGTCTGTGAATATTCTTTTTGTTACATTAAAATTATAATCTCCAATCTTGATTGTCAGTTCATACTCCTGAAAATCACAATAAATTGTTTTTAATGGAGTATTATTTGGATCATTACCGAGAATTAATACTTTTGCTTTATCCAATATAATCAACTCCTTTTATTTTCAAATTTTAAAAGACTAGGATTAAATACCTAGTCTTATTTCATTCCTCTTCTTTTCATCATGTTATTTATATCTTTGTAAAGAAAATCAGCACATTTTTGCATTTCTTGCTTTGTTAAGCCTTCCTTACCAAGAACGTTGAAAGTTATTGAATTGTTCATTACTATTGGTTGTGCTTTAGAATTAGAATCATTATTATTATTCTTAGATGATAGACTTGCATTTTCTTTGATATCTTCAATCATTTTACGACTTAGGACATATTCTCCGTCTTGAAGAATAGCAGGAATCTCACCAAATTGTAAATTATTTGGCTTTTCTCCTACCCATCCACCATCATGAAACTTTTCATAATTTGATTCATATTCTTCTTTAGAACCATTTCTATATAAAGTTTTACCAGTTTTAAAATTCGTAATGGAATATTGACCAGTTTTTTCATTATAAGATCCAGATTTTGTATTAACAGTCACTTGTCCATTTGATTCAACAACATTTCCTACGCCTTTAACATTCGTAATACTAGTGCCACCTGAACCACCTGAACCACCACCACTACTTCTTCCTCCACTTGAACCAGAAGAATAAGTTGGTTCTTTAATATTAGATTGTAATGCTTCAGAGAATTGTTGACCAATAGAAGTAGCTGCCGAAATAAAAGAAGCACCTTTGCTTGCTATGGTTGTTGCTATTGCTTCCATTTTTGAGGCAATATTAGGAGTTTTGTTTTCAATGCCAAGGGTTAAACCATCTACAACATACTGACCAACTTCTTTCATGACTGTTGATGGAGATTGTATCCCTAAAACACTTCTAACTTTACTACTTACCATATTAGCTAATTCTGCCATTTTATTTCTTAATGCAGTTATTTTGTTTTCAATGCCATTAATCAAACCTTGGATAATATCTTTACCCCATTCAATAGCTTTGGAAGGTAACTCTCTGATATAATCCCATGCTTTTTCAAGACCATTTACTACGGATGTTTTTATTGTTGGTACTGCTTGCTCTACTCCGTCTCTCATAGAATTAAACATATTAATAGCATATTCTTTTAATCGAGATGGTAGAGTAGTGAACCAAGTTAATATTGACTCCCAAGTAGTTCGAATAGAATTAATAAGATTTGTTGTTATTGTAACTATAGTTGTTTTAAATGTTTCCCATGCAGTGGAAGCAGTTGTTTTGATGTTCTCCCATAATGTTGAGAAAAATGTTTTTATTCCATTCCATAAATTTTCAGTAACTAACTTAATAGCATTCCATGCTTGTGTAAGAGTAGTATTAATAATTGTTGAAGCATTCACAAAAATGTTTTTAATATTTTCCCAAATATTACTAAATAAATCTACCAAGTTGGTAAAAATATTACTTGCATCTTCTTTTAATTTAGTAAAGTTTCCAGTAACTAAATCTAAAATTAAAAGGATTGCTCCAAGAAACACATTCTTAACAACATCCCAAATATTTTCAAATATAACTACTAAACTTGCAAAAATAACTTTAATAGCACTTATTTGCACTGAAAATTTATCGTTTACAAAATTTACTATGCCTGTTACAACATCAACAAATACTTGTTTAATACTATTCCAAGCTGTAGTAATACCTAATTTTATTGAATTCCATGTTTGCCCTATTGAAGTACCAAGACCTTTAAAAAAGTCTCCTATGGAGGAGACAATTCCACTGATTGAAGTACCAAGACCTTTAAAGAATCCAACTATGGCTGTAATTGCTCCGCTAATAGTATTTTTAATAGTGTTCCATGAATTAATTACAAAATCATGAAAAGTCTTATTATTATTAAATAATAAAACAATCCCTGCCACTAAAGCCGCAACTAACGCTATCACTATTCCTATGGGATTTGCTAACCAAGCTGCATTCAATGCTAATTGGATTGCTGTAGCCGTTTTAGTTACAGCAGACCATACTACAATTGCATTTCGCCATAATTCCTGTGCCTTTCTCACACCATCAATTACTAAAGCTACACCTTTAAAAGCTAATAACGTAGCTAACACTGTCGTTATTATTGGCAAAACATCAGAAATTTTTTGTTGAATTTCTGGCATATTCGAAGTGAACCAAGATGCAAAATCATTTAATTTTGGAAGTATTTTATCTCCAATAGGCATCAAAATTCCAGTTTCTAGATTTCGTTTTATTCCAGTTATTGCTTCGCCTAAACTATCATATTTAACTGAATTAATTTTACCTAAAGCATCAGCAGTTTTACTAATTTCACCTTGAGTTTTTGATAATGCTTCAATTCCCTTAACTCCTACGTCTTCCCATTGGGTTCCAAACAAAGCAACACCTGCTGCATTCTGAGCAACAGGATCTTGTAAAGAAAATAATGCTTCTGCCATTTGATTAAAAGCTTGTTTTGAAGCATCTCCACCTTTAGCAAACTGAGTTGTCATTTTTTCGGCATCTAAACCTAATGCTTGAAATCCTGCTGCTGAAGTTGTGCTTCCATCTTTACTTCTGATACCAAACTCTTTCATAGCATCGCCTAGTTTGTCGATATCGAAAACACCAGTTTTTGCTCCGTTTGACATCATGTTAAACATTTCTTCACTGTCAAATCCAAGTTGTTTAAAATGTACACTATATTCATTTATCGAATCTAAAAGATTTCCATTTTTATCTAGTCCGTCTTGACTTCCTTGAGCTAGAAGATTAAAAGCTTCGTCACTTGTAATGCCAAATTGTTTCATAAGCATATCAACTGATCTAATACTTTCTCCAACATCCATATCAAAAGTATCACGTAACATTAAAGCATTGGTAGTCATTCCTTCTAACTCTTTACCAGACGCACCAGTTTGTTTTCCAATCTCAGACATAGATTTTCCAATGTCTTCAAAACTATCACCAAAGTTATTATTATAAATGGAAAGCATTGAATCTCTCATGTTTTTCATAGCACTATCTGCTACACCTGTAGAAGCTTGAAGTCCATTAAGAGATTTTTGTAGCTCATCACTACCCTTTACAGCAAGTCCACCAATAGCTAATGCCATTGCTCCACCTGCTGCCGTAAATTTTGTAGCTACATCGCCTATCTTTTTACCTAATCCTTCTGCTCTTTGATCTATACTATCTAATCTTTGATCAATATCATTATCATTTAGTAAAATTTCACCAAATAAAGAGAATATTTGCACTTATGTACTCATCTCCTTTCTACACGAAAATAAAATTAACACCCCAAATAAAGAGTGTTAATTTTATTAATCATGTTATTCGTTTACTTTTGTTCTATTTTGATGTGCATTTTTAATAGCTTCTGCTTTTTCTAATATTTTTTCTTTATCAAACTCAAATTCTTCATTAGTTTTTACAACAACTTTGGCATTGTTTTTATAATCTTCAAATGAAACGAAATTAGTTTTATCCATTCTCTTATAATCAACTAACCATTGTTGCCATAATCTTTCTTCAGCATGAGCTTTATTTGCATCTTCTAGCAATTTTGTTAATGATTTTAATCTAATCTTAGATGAATAATTTATTCCGTAATGGCTATGCAATAAATTTAATGTTTTTGAATAGCCTCCTATTGCATAGCTTGCTTTAAAAAATCCGTAGTTTCTTTATCTGTTACTATTTCTTTAATTGCCCCAATAGTTTTTGAAAAACTTTGAGCTTTAGCTTCTTCGATTGTTATATCTCCAAAAATAGCCACTATTTCAAACACTTCTTCTTTTACTTTTTTAGAATTTTTAAGAATGTGTTTAAACATATCAATGCCTAACATTTCCTTATTTAAATCTTTTTTACCTTTGTTTTCTTCAACAATTCTTTTTCTATAACCATCTAGATCCAATTTGTCATATAAATCCACAACAATAGGCAACATATCAAAAACTTTTTCACTACTAATCATTAATAAAAAACCTCCATTTATTTTAATTTATTTTAAATACAAATAAGCACCCTATAAATTTATAGGGTGCTTTTAATTAAACGATTTTAGGATAATGAATTTCAAAGGGAGAAACCTTCGGATTCAAAGGATCTGAAAATGCTTCAAAAGTTAGTGGCATTACATTATCTTTTGCATCCTCTACTTTCAACTTCATACCACCAGTAGCTAGAGCATTCTTTAAGATAATAATAACAGGTTTATCCGAACCTGATAAAGTAGTTACTAAAGCAATATTTTCTAAATACGTTTGAGTTCCATTCATAGGCAAAGTGATAATATCATAATCTACATCAGTTGCAGTATCAACAGCAGAACCTTGTAATGCTGCCTTTAAGATATCTGTAGTAAATTCCAACATATTAACCTTTAGACTTACTACAATATCTGTTATAAATTGCAATCCTTTAACATTAGAATTAGTTATTCCACCTACTTTTACATTATAAGTTTTTATATCTACACTAAATTCATTTCCTGAAGCTACTGCTCCAAATAATTTCTCACCAGCTAATCCATAATTTGTATAAATTGCACCAGTATTTAGGAGTAAATGTTTCGGGGTATCTGCCGTAAAACCAACAGGATTTGGAGTTGTCATTTTCATTACCTCACTTTACTTTTTATTTTTTATTTATTGTAAACTTTTACTATGTACCTTAATTGTCTTCTTTGAATGTTAATAGCTTGATCTGGTATTACCAGTCTATAAGGGGTATTTCTTGTAATACTGAGTTGAAATGTTTCAGCATTAACATTAAAAAAATTCAATTCTTTATGAATTGAATCTGTAATAAATTCTATTTCTCTTATGTCCGTATCTTTATTGTCCCAAATATCTATCTCTAGTAAATTATTATCACTAAAGGTATTGTTCGGGAGAATATTAGGAAAATTTATTTCAACATAGGGATAAACTTTATTATCTTCTCCATTTTGATCTGTCGGATAATGACCTACCCAACAAGGACAAATAGGTTCAATAATATTCGCAAGTAAACCATAAACATCTATCATTAACGATCACCACCAAGTTTATTGCGATAAATTTGTTCTG
>Ga0209639_1000738_pt1 | contig 41010 bp, 38 predicted proteins | sample EPASupsiteHSE605_FD_187268 | JGI IMG/M metagenome (GOLD analysis project Ga0209639, IMG submission 187268) | Bioremediated contaminated groundwater from EPA Superfund site, New Mexico - Sample HSE6-05 (SPAdes) (version 2) | ecosystem: Environmental > Aquatic > Deep subsurface > Groundwater >... | reverse complement strand
TCTTTAACAGATTGTAGTCAACCTTTGCTTTATACTTGCCGTATAAGTCCAGATCGTCTTCTGTTAAACCCAATTTCTTTGCTATCTCACGAATATCCTGTGGTGTAGCCTCTTGTGCAATCTCAATATCTGATTTAAATCCCATTTTTTTCCTCCAATACTTTGATAAATATTTAACAACTAATATTAGTTTAACCTATTCTATGATAAAAATCAAACAATAGTTATGATAAAATTTTACTATTATTTTCGACTTATTCCTGATTCCGTTTGATAGATCTGTATCATTTTTTACTCTAGATGCTTTTTACTCATTATTTTCTTTGTTTTTGTATATTTTATTTCTATTATTAGATTTGTTTTTCAATATTATATCAATTTTTTTACAAATACCCCATTTTATTTTCTTTGAAAGCGTTTTATTGTATCTTTTGTAAAATAATATCTATTTACAATTTAATTCCATTAACTTTCCCGACAAATTAAAAAACCCCCGCCATAATGAGGCGAAGGTGATTTTTTATGTCAGTATCAGCTCCAGCTGACACATAACAATGTCTTCCTGATTAACAATATCAATCCGGTAGTGATTTTCAGCCAGCTGTTCCGCTAATGCCCGGACCTGATCACCGTAAAAGCACTGGGCTTTGTAGACAATCTTGGCTTCCGACAACACCCTGGTTTTAACTACTTCCAGGGGTAGGACCTCGATGGCCCAGGCCAGATACTTAACATGATTGACATGCTTATTAAAATCAATATCCAGAAACCGGACCGAAAAGGACTTTTCCAGATCAATGCGATTGATTTTCGGGATCTTTTTAAAGATCGGTTCCCCTTTTTCAAAGCACTCATAGGCCGCCATCTCCGGATGTTCGTCGATGCGCTCCATCTTTTCGGACTCTCGATTGATCAGCAGCCACTGGGTATCAGCAACTACTTTTTCGGTTCCGGCCCCGTCTTCGATGGTGAAGCGCCGGGTGGCGCAGAATTTCTCCATCCCGGTAGCCCGGGTTGTCACCGTCACCTCGTCCTGATAGCGGGGATAGTCATTAAAGTGGATACAGTATTTGACCAGAAACCAGGCCAGATTATTGGCCTTAAGATAATCTCCACCCAGGCCCAACTGATTGCCCTGGTTGGTGGAAGCTTCCTGAAAATAGTTCATCGCAGTGGTGGGCAGCATTTTTTCGGTAGAATCGGACTCGTAACAGGTTACCCGCTTTTTTTCCTGATAAACAAGGCTCATCAGAAGCTCCTATTCAAAACTGCGGCGAAACAGACTGATACCGTCAAGACTCCAGTTGGGTTCGGTAAAGCTGCCCGGTTCCACCCGGTTGAGAGCCTGTTCCATGGTGTACATCCGGGCGTCGATCATGTCAATATGGTGGAGCAGCTCAGCTTCCGGGAACATCGGCCGTTTGGGACTGCCGAATTCCGGCTGGTAATGATGGGATAGAATCATATGTTTGAGCATCATCAACACCTCCGGGTCGGTACCCAGTGACTGACCCACCAGTTCCAGTTCGACAATTTCCTGGGTAATGTGTCCCAGCATTTTACCCTCCGGGGTATAGTCAGAAACTGATCCGTTTTCGTCAGAGACCATTTCATTGATTTTGCCGATGTCGTGGAGAATGATCCCGGCATAAAGCAGATCCCGGTTGATAAAGGGGTAAATTGCCACCAGCCCTTTGCCGATTCGCAGCATCGAATAAGTATGGTAGAGCAGTCCGCCCTTGATGGCATGATGATGCTTTTTGGCCGCCGGAAAATAGCTCAGGGTCTCGGTCTGGTCACCAAATATTTTTTTAGTAATGGCAGCGATGTCGGCATTGACAAAATCATCAATGGTATCATTGATATAACCGAGCATTTCGTCGATATCCACCGGAACGGTTTCAATAAAATCATTGATGCTCACCTCATCGGTTTCATCGACCAGCCGCATTTTTTCGACAATCAGCTGCAGCCGGTTGTTGAATTCCTGGACCTTGCCTTTTATTTTAACCAGTTTGCCATTGGTGAAGATTTCCTCATCTTCCGGCTTGACGTCCCATTTTTTGCCATCAATTTCGTCAAAATCGGCATCGTTCAACACCATGTTAAAATAGCGGCTGCCATTGGTGGCGGTTTTGGTCATCTGCGACTTTATAAATAAAAAGCCAAGATAATCCTGACCTTTCTGTACTGACTTAATTTTCAATTTGATCTCCTTGTTGTTTTATTAATTTATTGTTCTGGCCACGGTGCGAATCGCTCCTACAACCAGACCCATGATTTTGGTTCGTAAAACTGACATCCCTGCCATCTTGCAATGCTTATTTGCACTGTTCCGGAAAGGCCAGGGCGTAGGCAGTCAGGCCGTGTTTTAAAATTTCCATACTTTTTTTCATATCATCACCGTTGAGCACATAGGCAATGCGGACCTCATCGGCACCGTCCTGAGGATTTAAATAAAAATCATTGGCCGGGGATAAGAGCACCGTTTCGCCCTGATAATCAAACTCGTTGATCATCCACTCGATAAAATGGCAGGCCTCTTTAATCGGCAGCTTGGCCATAAAGTAAAAGGCACCCCGGGGTTCTTTGCAGATGACGCCGGGAATTTCCTGCAGGGCCGCATATACAATCTCGCGACGACAGGTATATTCCTTTAAGACCCCGTCAAAAAAATGGCCATCCAGTTTCAGCAACGAAACCGCCCCGATCTGATCCACGGTGGAGACCGACAACCGCATCTGGACCAGCTTTTTCAGTTGATTCATCAAGGTTTTGTTTTTGGACACAATAAAGCCGATCCGGGCCCCGCAGGCACTGTAACGTTTGGAAATACTGTCAATCAGGATAAAATGCTGCGCCAGTTCCTGATACTGAGCCGGACTCAGATAGTCCTGGCTGTCGTAGACAAACTCCCGATACACCTCATCCGAGATCAGATAGAGATTATGTTTGATGGCCAGTTTCACCATCACCTCAATTTCTTCCTTAGAAAAGACCTTGCCGGTGGGATTCCCGGGATTGGTCATTAACAAGGCTCGGGTTCGCGGGGTAATGGCGGCTTCAATCACTGCTGCATCTGGCAGAGCAAAGCCATCTTCGGCATAGGTTTTAAAACCAACCAGGTTGACGTCAGTAGCGGCAGCCATTTCCTTATAAATACTGTAAAGCGGTTCAGCGGTGAGGATTTCATCCCCGGCATTGCAGATCCCGATAAAGGTAAACAGCAGCGCTTCACTGCCGCCGTTGGTGACAAAGAGGTCGCTGATGTCGTAATCCAGGCCCAGCCGCCGGTAATAATCACAAGCTGCTTCCCGGAGCTCGATGATCCCCTCCGGGGCCTGATAGGATAAGACTTCCTGATCAATACAGTTGACGCTGTCTAAAAAGCCGGCCGGGGTTTTGATATCCGGCTGGCCGATGTTTAAAAAATAAACCTTTTTCCCCTTTTTTTGAGCTTCGCTCACTAGCGGATAGTATTTTAATAGGGCAGGTTCACCCATTTTTTGGATACGCTGAGATGTTTCCATTTTTTCTCCTGTTTGTTCTTATTATTACAATGACTCTGGTGAAAATTATAAACTTTATCAATAAAAATTGCAAATATCTGAAGCCTATTTAATTGTACAGTTTTAAAAAATCATGTTAAACTGATCATAAATACATCACTATTACGGAGGCTTTATGAAACGCTCAAAACCAAACATCCCCCCTGATCTGGAGTTCACTAAGGATTTGCCAGCGCTGATGGCCTGGGCCCGGGAGGAAGAAATGGATATCGAAAACAAACATTTTAAAGACTTGACCCTGAGCGGCCTTGATTTTTCCCACCTGTCCTTCCGGGGATCCGTTTTTGAAAACTGCGAATTCACCGATTGCTGCTTTGAAAAAGCGGATTGCCGGGATCTCCGTTTCCAGTCTTGTAATCTATCCAACAACGACTTTACCGAAGGTTATTTTAATCGCTGTGAATTCATGTTCTGTAAAATGGTGGGGGTTGACTTTCACCAGGCTCAATTGGAGAACATCTGCTTTTCAGACAGCAATTTTCAATACGCCAATTTCAGTAAAGCCAAACTCAAGGCCTTGGAAATTTCCCAGTGCGATTTCAGTCATACCACTGTTTCCGAGTGCAAGTTAGCGCAGATCCAGCTGGATAGCGTCAACTTCGAAGCTGCCAGTTTTTTCAAAACGCCCCTAAAAGGACTGGACTTTACCAGTAGTCAGATCGACGGCTTGATTGTCTCCATCGAAGCATTAAGCGGCGCCGTTGTCTCCACCTATCAGGCCGCCGAACTGGCTAAATTATTAGGTTTGATTGTGCGCTGAACGCTCGCTAAAGAAAGGGTATTATGGAAACCATCCCGGCTAAAAATATGCTGACCCGAACCAAGAATAATTTCTGGTTCGGCACCGACTATAATATGAATATCTACCGTGGCTGCTCCCATGGCTGTATTTACTGCGACAGCCGCAGTGACTGTTATGGGATTGAAGCCTTTGACCAGGTCCGTGCTAAAGCCAACGCCCTGAACATTCTGGAGGATAACCTGAGACGCAAGAGTTTAAAAGGTGTTGTTGGCACCGGCGCCATGAGTGATCCCTATAATCCCATGGAGAAACAGCATCAACTGACCAGACAGGCGCTGGAACTTTTCAAACGCTATGGTTTTGGAGTGGCCATTGCCACTAAAAGCCCCCTGGTAACCCGGGATAGCGATCTGCTCGCCGCCATCCAGCAACGATCGCCAGTGATTGTCAAAATCACGATTACCTGTGCCGACGATCAGCTGGCTAAAATCATCGAGCCCCGGGTGGCGCCCAGCTCGACCCGTTTTGCCGCCATCAAAGAGCTGTCCGACCGCGGCATCTTTGCCGGGGTGCTGCTGATGCCGATCCTCCCGTTTATTAATGACACCCCGGCAAACATCAAGGGCATTGTCGCCGCTGCTGCCGAACATGGCGCCCGCTTTATTTATCCCGCCTTCGGGGTCACCCTACGGGATTCCCAACGCCTTTATTTTTACGACCAGCTGGATGCCCATTTTCCTGGTATCAAAAAAGAATATCTCCGCAGCTTCGGCAACGCCTACAGTTGCGCCAGCCCCCAGGCTAAAAGTCTCTGGACTACCTTCACCCGGGAATGTCAACGCCAGGGCCTGCTTTACAAAATGGAAGACATCGTCGCCCGCTACAAACTGGAACACGGCAGCCAGCAATTGTCATTTTTATTTTAGGGGAATCGTACCGCTGATTTACGATTGGTAGGTGCGGCCAGCTGCCCCCCGAAAGCCCTTTCCCTAACCGGCAGACAATCGTTGTCTGCTTTTTATAATTACCATTATGCAATATATACTTGACATTTTATATTTTATACTGTACTATATGCAATGTAAGGAGTGATCAGATGAAAAATATAAAATTAAAGGTGGCCCGGGCTGAAAAAGATATCTCTCAGGAAGAGCTAGCCAAACGGGTCGGCGTCACCAGACAAACCATCGGCATGATTGAAGCCGGTAAATTTAACCCATCTTTACAATTATGTATCGCCATCTGTAAAGCACTGGGAAAAACTTTGAACGATTTATTTTGGGAGGAAAACGACAATGAAAAAATTTAAAAAAGTAGTAGATGAGCGCCAGGAACTGGAGCTGTATAAGATAGAGCATGTGTGTTTTTGGATTGTTTTCTGGCTGCTGCTGGGCAGCATCATTGTTCAGTCGATGTTTCTCAATGCCCCCTTCAGCCAGTGGGGTTTTGAATGGACCGTCTTTATGATCAGCTGCGGTGGGGTCATGGTGGGCTGTTATAAAAAAGGCCAATGGGATTTTTACAGCAAACCCACCACCAAAAACTACCTGATCTACAGCCTGATCGGCTCCGGGGCCTTTGCGGTAATTTATGCCATTACGATGTCCATGAACAACGCTTATTTAAAAGACAATCTGCTGGCGCTGGGCGCTCTGACGGCCTTTATCTTTGCCATGCTGTTTGCCCTGATCTTTGTCGCCCTGTTCGTCACTGGCACCCTGGTAAAAAAACGCCAGAAAAAACTGGAAGACCAGTTCAAAGACGATGATCAGCAATAACCCCTTCCCTTTCCTTTAGGTCATGCCTCCTGATTTTTCAAGGGGTATGACTGTCAAAAAAAGATAACCCAGTACCGACAATTGTTAGATCATGTTGTACGCATCGGAGCGGACACGGCGATAGCCTGTCCGATTCCGCAGCGAACAACAGATTAACAATTGGTCGGTACGGTAGTTTATCGATAACCTCACCCCTGATTTTATCAGGGGGTTTTCTTTTTCCATCTGCTTTTTTGCCACTTTTCGTTCCAAGGCTACCAGTCGTTATTCTTAAATCACCAAATTTCTGCAATCGTTTTTTTTACCGAATTAGTGTTAATTCAGTCGCACTTTTTTATTTCTATGCTATACTACAACTAATTTTAAGCTGTTCTGTTTTAAATCAACAATCCGTAATGATTCGATTCAATGAGGTGAACAAATGAAAATAAATGTAAATGTAATGGCTGTTTTTTGTGATGATACCAATCGGATTGCCCGGTTCGATGAGATGACCAATTTTATCTTCTATACCAAAACCGACGATGGCTGGGGTAAGTCCGATCCGATTCCCTTTAGCTGTGATCTCTCAGGCGGATTAGCTTCAATCCGGGAAAACATCAGCATGATGCTGGGTGCCTTCAATGACTGCCGGATTATCATCGCCAAAGCGATCATCGGTATTCCTTATCAGGTTTTTGACCGTTCTGGCTTTATTATCTGCGAATCCGAAGACTTTGATCTGGATTTACTGGATGCCATCCAGGCCGATCTGATCAGTCAGGACGGGGAAGCTAAAGAAGATGCCAGCCTGCTGGCCCAGACTCCAGAAGAAACCGATGTCCCTGGTTATTACCGCTTTGATTTAACCCAGGTGCAAAAAAAGCACCCGGAAATGAGTTCAAAAATGGCCCTGCTGCCCTTTTTAAAAGAAACCACCTTTTACGCACTGGAAGTAGTCTGTGACCATATCCCGCCATGGTTTGAACACCAATTAGCGGAAATGCAGCTTAACTATAGCATTGTCGAAAAATCTGAAGAAAATAAAAACAATTCCACCCAGCATGTTGTCATCACCCATGTTGGCTGTGAATAAAAGGAGCTCGTCATGTCAACCTGCCAAACTGAAAAATATGGCCCCCTCACCGGAATCACCTTTATAGAAACCTATACCGACGGTTCGCCCAAAGGCTATGCCTTCGACGAATCCAACACCATCAATACCCCGGTCGGGATGCTGGTTCCCAACTACGGCCCCGCAAACCTGAGAAATCGGGAGGGGCTGGCCCTGGAATTTTTCAAAAGCGGCCAGATCAAAAGCATCGATCTGGAAAACGCTACCGAGGTGATCACCTCCCTGGGAACCCTGTCTGCCGAACGGATCAGCTTTTATGAAAACGGTCGGATCCACCGTTTGTTCCCCTTAAACGGCCGGATCAACGGCTACTGGACTGAGAATGACGAATACACCCTGGCCAAACCAATCGCCTTTGATCTGGCGGTGGGGGCCTTTTCAGCCAAGGTCGTGAGCCTCTGTTTTTATGAAAGCGGCGCTCTGAAGAGCCTGACCATGTGGCCTCAGGAAACCATCGAAATCAATAGTCCCGATGGGCTGGTGAAAGTGCGCTACGGTTTCTCCCTATATGAAAATGGCAAACTGAAAAGTTTTGAGCCCGCTCTGCCGGAACCCATCGTGACCCCGATCGGGATTGTAATCGCCTATGACAGCAATGCCCATGGCATTAATTGCGACGAAAATTCAGTACACTATTCCCCCACCGGAGTGATCAGATCCCTGATCACCGGCAATAACGGACTGATGATCACCGCCCCGGAAGGAAAGCAGTTCGTCCAGCCGCTGATGAAACCAGGCACCCTGGATCCGGAGGTAGTGGTTCCCGAACCGATGACCATCGTCTTTAGCGATGACAAAATGGAAATCATTCAGGATGACATCGTAACGGTGGATTTAAAAACCACCACCGTCCGGGCGATTCTGGTTCATGATCCGATGAAAAAGTCCTGCGGCGACTGTTCTTCCTGCTCTAGCTGCGGTTGATTGAGGCAGATTTTGATGCTCTTCACATCGTGCCACTTAAGAAATGATTAAGGTTTCTTTAAGGATTCAAAAACTGGTTTTACTCAAAAACATTCCAAAACCGTGAAAATGATTTCAGCCCGTCTATCAGTTGAAAAACACATCAGCAGACTAAAGTACAATCGTGATTATGATATGAAAAGAAATGTAGATTCATGGTGCAAATTTTAAATCCAATCAATGTTGAAAAGGGTTTTCAGTCAAAGCACCTTGACTTTCCTGGCAATAGCATGGATAATAAGCCCATAGAAAACAATGCAATACGGATTACCCCTCAGACAATGTGGTCTCAACCTGTTACAAATGCGTAACGGATTGAGACCTCTTTTTTTATAGGTAATCCTCACTTAGACAAAGAAGTCTTAGTTTGCCGCAATGACGTGGCGAATTAAGACTTCTTTTTTTAATCAAAACTCAATATCCTTAGACGAAGAGGTCTTAGCCAGCTGCAATTTGTGCAGTTGTTCTAGATCTCTTTTATTTTGAGTGAGCAACCCATTGAATTCTATAAAAAAATTAACTTGGAGGAAAGATTATGAGACAAATCGCTATTTATGGTAAAGGTGGAATCGGTAAATCTACCACTACTCAAAACTTAACCGCTGGACTTGGCATTATGGGCAAAAAAATTATGGTCGTTGGCTGTGATCCCAAAGCAGATTCAACCCGTTTACTACTTGGTGGTCTGGCACAAAAAACGGTTCTGGATACCCTTCGTGAAGAAGGTGAAGAAATCGAACTCGATGCAATCTTAAAACCAGGCTTTCGGGACATCATGTGTGTTGAATCCGGTGGTCCTGAACCAGGCGTTGGATGTGCCGGTCGTGGAATTATCACTTCAATCGGGATGCTTGAACAATTAGGTGCTTATACCGATGAACTGGATTATGTATTCTACGATGTTTTAGGCGATGTTGTTTGCGGTGGTTTTGCAATGCCAATGCGTGAAGGTAAAGCTCAGGAAATTTACATTGTCGCTTCTGGTGAAATGATGGCCTTGTATGCTGCTAACAATATTGCCAAAGGGGTTCAAAAATATGCAACAACCGGTGGTATTCGTTTAGGCGGAATTATTTGTAACAGCCGTAATGTTGATGGTGAAAAAGAATTGGTTGAAGCATTTGCCAAAGAACTGGGCAGTCAAATGATCTACTTTGTACCCCGAGACAACATGGTCCAACGGGCAGAAATCAACAAAAAAACCGTGCTCGAGTTTGATGACACCGCTGGACAAGCTCAAGAATATCGAAACTTAGCCGCTGCTATTGATAATAATGAAATGTTTGTTATTCCAAAGCCCATGCACCAGGATCGTCTTGAAGAAATCCTGATGGAACATGGAATTATGGATATTTAGTTTATATTTTGAAAGGAAGTAAAAATTATGTTAATGATTAGATCAATTATCAGACCAGAAAAAGCAGGAATTGTATTATCGGAGCTCTTATCCGCTGGTTTCTCAGCTGTTACTAAATTGGATGTTTATGGACGTGGTAAGCAAAAAGGAATTAAAGTTGGAGAAGTTCAATATGATGAGCTCCCAAAAGTAATGCTGCTTTGCATTGTTAATGATGAAGATAAAGATGATGTCATCAGAGTTGTTATGAAAAACGCAAAAACAGGTGAAAACGGCACTTTTGGAGATGGCCGTATCTTTGTTACCCCTGTTGAGGAAGCATATACCATCAGTACTGGCAAATCCGGCCTGTAAAAGGAGGCATAAAATGAAAGAAGTTATGGCAATTATTCGACAGAATAAGGTAAACCAAACCAAAGAGGCCCTCGTACAACAAGGCTTTCCAGCCTTCACTTGTGTTAAGGTTCTTGGCCGCGGTAAGAAAACAATTGATTTATCAGTCATTCAAGATATTGTTGAAGCTGGTGAAATGCCCGTCTCCACTGTTGGCGAAGCATTAACTGAGCCCACTCGTTTAATTTCAAAAAGATTTTTCACACTCATTGTTGAAGATGAAGATGTTGATAAAGTCGTCTCCATTATTATCGATACCAATACAACCGGAAATGCCGGCGATGGAAAAATATTTATTCTTCCGATCGATGAATCCATTCGTGTCCGTAGTGGAGAAAAACATGCCGACGCATTTTAGAAAGAGGTGATTCAATTGAATTCAAGAGAAAAAGTACTCGACAAATACGATTCAAAAATATATAAAAACCGAAAAGAACATATCATTCAGATCGAAGATGGCGAAGCCAATGTGATCGCCGCCGATACCCGGGCGATTCCTGGCATCCTGACCAACCGTGGCTGTTGCTACGCCGGCTGTAAAGGGGTTGTTATCGGCCCCTTAAAAGATGTGGCCACCATTGTCCATGGTCCCATCGGTTGTAGTTACTACACCTGGGGTACCCGACGAAGTAAATCCAAAAGTGAAGGCGATATGAAGAATTTCTCTGAATATAGTCTCTCAACCGATATGCAGGAAACCGATATTGTTTTTGGCGGCGATAAAAAACTACGCCAAGCTATCGATGAAACCATGGCGATTTTCAATCCTTCCTGTATCATGATTTGCTCAACCTGTCCCATTGGTCTGATCGGTGATGATATTCACGCAGTGGCTGCCAAAGCCGAAGCCGATTATGGTATCAAAATTTTAGCCTTTAGTTGTGAAGGTTATAAAGGCGTCAGCCAATCCGGCGGCCATCATATTGCCAACAACGGTTTAATGAAACATATTATTGGAACCGGCGATGCCGAACCGGTCAAATATTCCATCAACCTTTTAGGGGAATATAATATCGGTGGCGATGGCTGGGAAATCAGTCGGATCCTGAAACGGGTCGGTTACAACATTGTTTCTGTCATGACCGGTGACGGCAGCGTTGAAGAACTGAAAAATGCTCATATCGCTGATTTAAACCTGGTGCAATGTCATCGTTCGATCAACTATATTGCGGAAATGTTGAAAACCAAGTATGGAACCGAATGGTTGAAAGTCAATTTCATTGGGATTGAAGGCATTAAACAATCCTTACGCGATACCGCCGCATTTTTTAATGACCCTGAATTAACCGCCCGAACCGAAGAAGTCATAGCCGACGAAATTGATGAAATCATGGAAGAAATGGCCCTTTATAAAACAAAGCTCGAAGGGAAAACCGCTGCCGTTTACGTTGGCGGCTCTAGAACCCATCATTATATCAATCTTTTAAAAACACTTGGGGTTGAAGTTGTTTTAGCCGGTTATGAATTTGCCCATCGTGATGATTATGAAGGTCGTGAAGTCCTTCCCTCTATTAAGATGGATGCTGATTCTAAAAATATTGAAAGCATTACGGTTGAAAAAGATCCCGAAAAATACCGAACTTTTCATACTGAAGAACGGATTCAGGAATTAAAAGATGCCGGTTTACCGATCGAATCTTACACCGGTTTATGGTCTGATATCAATGACAAAGCAATGGTTACCGATGACTTTAATCATTTTGAAACGGAAGAATTTATTAAATTATTAAAACCAGATATTTTCTTCTCTGGTATTAAAGATAAATATGTTGTTCAACATTCTGGTATTCCATCACGACAATTGCATTCTTACGATTACAGCGGACCTTATGCCGGTTTTAAAGGAGCATTAAACTTTGCGAAAGAAGTAACTTTAGCTGTCAATACACCAGCTTGGAATTTGGTTCAAGCTCCTTGGAAAAGTGAGCCGACATTAGAAGGCAGTTTAGGAGGTATGGAATAATGTTAGATTTAACCCCAAAAGAAGTATCCGAAAGAAAAGCGCTCCGAATTAACCCATTAAAGACCTGTCAACCGGTTGGCGCAATTTATGCCGCCCTTGGCGTCCATAATTGCATGCCACATAGTCATGGTTCACAGGGATGCTGCTCATTTCATCGTATGTTCTTAACCCGACACTTTAAAGAGCCGGCCATCGCAGCGTCTAGCTCATTTACCGAAGGTGCATCTGTTTTCGGTGGTGGCTCTAATCTTAAAACCGCGATTAAAAATATCTTTGAAATTTATAATCCCGATATTATTGCTGTTCATACCACCTGTCTCAGCGAAACCATCGGCGATGACCTGGTTACCTACATCACCGACGCTAAAATTCCCGAAGGAAAAATAGTGGTTCATACCAATACCCCAAGTTATGTCGGTTCACACGTTACTGGCTATTCCAATATGATTGTCGGGTTAATCAATTACCTGTCGCAAAATACCGGCGAAAAGAACGGCAAACTGGCCCTCTTCCCTGGTTTTGTCAATCCTGGCGATATGCGTGAAATGAAAAAAATCATGACCCTGATGGGCGTGGAATACACCATGCTTCCTGACACCAGTGGTGTTATGGATGCCCCCATGACTGGTACCTACAACATGTATCCCAAAGGCGGTACCAAAGTTGATGACATCAAAGACCTGGGCAACTGTGAACTGTCAATTGGCTTAGGTGAAATTACCTCCATCGCCCCGGCTGAATTCTTAGAAAAAAAATGCAAGGTACCATTTCAATCCCTGCCCTTACCGATTGGCGTTGAATTAACTGATCAATTTGTAATGTCTCTCAATCATTTTTCTAAAAATGAAGTTCCTTATGCTTTAGAAGAAGAACGGGGCCAACTGGTTGATATCTTATTGGATTCTCACCAGTACACGCAAAACAAAAAGGTTGCCATTTATGGCGATCCTGATACCGTTTTAGGTTTAGCGGCATTTGCCCTGGAAATGGGGATGATCCCCAAATATTTGACCACCGGAACCCCCGGTAAAGATTTTGAAGCCAATGCCCAAGCTCTTTTTGAAAAATTTGGTGTTGAAGATTGTGTTGCTAAAAGTAATGTCGATTTGTTCCTGCTTCAACAATGGATTAAAAATGACGGTGTTGATCTGCTAATTGGCGGTACCCATGGCAAGTTCCTGGCAAAAGCCGAAGATATTCCCTTTGTCAGAGCCGGTTTCCCCATTCTTGATCGCTATGTCCATTCTTATCTGCCACTTGTAGGCTATAAAGGTGGCATGCGTTTGGCTGAAATGATCTTAAGTGCACTCATGGATCGTCAAGATCGTGACTGTGAAGATGAAGATATGGAAATGATTATGTAACAAAATAAAATTAACACAATGGGGAGGTTTTCCTCCCCATTATTTGAAAGGAGGCTGTAAAATGAGAAATGAAAAAGATATTTTACCAGAAAGAGCCCAATCAATTCGTTTTTCGGAATGCAGCGGCGATGGCAGTGGGATTAAATGTGAAGCCGAAAGTGTCTCTGGATCAATTAGTCAGCGGGCCTGTGTTTATTGTGGTGCCCGAGTCGTATTAAATCCCATCACCGATGCTTTTCATATTGTCCACGGTCCGATCGGATGTTCAAGCTATACCTGGGATATCCGTGGCAGCCTTTCAAGCGGAGATGAAATCTACCGTAACAGTTATTCCACCGATTTAAGAGAACGCGATGTGATCTTTGGGGGCGAAAAAAAGCTGATTGCCGCCATTGATGAAGTCATGGCCATGCACGCTCCAAAACTAATTTTTATTTATGCCACCTGTATTGTCGGTGTCATCGGTGATGATATTGTCGCCGTTTGTAATGCTGCCGAAGAAAAATATGGTATTCGCGTCATCCCGGTTAAATCTCCCGGCTTTTCCGGAACCAAAAAAACTGGATATAAAGCCGCTTGCAATGCCATTATGAGCCTGATTCGACCAGCTACGTTACCCGTTAAAAAAACAATTGGGGTTAATATCTTAGGCGATTTTAATCTGGCCGGAGAAATGTGGATTATCAAAGAGTATCTGCGCCGAATCGGGGTTAAGCCGATTGCCAATATTACTGGCGACTCCACCTGTGAAGATTTGAAAAAAGCACCAACCGCCCAGCTGAACCTCGTTCAGTGCGCCGGGTCGATGACCTATCTGGCCAAACAAATGGAAGAAGAATTTGATATTCCATTTATTAAAGTCAGCTTTTTCGGGGTCACCGATACGTCCGATTCGCTGATGCGCATCGCTTATGCTATCGGTGGTGAAGAGATCATCAGCAAAACCAAAGCGTTTATTGAAGAAGAAAAAAATAGAGTTATTCCTCTTTTAAATAGATACAAAAAAAACCTCGAAGGAAAAAAAGCTGCCATTTATGTTGGCGGCGGATTTAAAGCAATCTCTCTGATTCGACAATTTGAGGAATTTGGAATAAAAACAGTCATGGTTGGCACCCAAACCGGCAGCAAAGAAGACTATGCCCTGATCCAAAGCCTGGTCGGCGAAGATACCATAATACTAGACGATGCAAACCCGGCCGAACTGGAATCATTTATGCTTGAAATGGGTGCCGATATCCTGGTTGGTGGGGTCAAAGAACGACCGCTGGCCTACAAACTGGGCGTGGCATTTTGTGACCATAATCACGAACGGAAACGACCGCTGGCCGGTTATCAAGGCTCGCTTAATTTTGCATCCGAAATCAATCTTTCAATGAACAGCCCAGTATGGGAAACCATCGCCATAGGAGGTAAATAAACATGTCTAAAAATTTAGTTAATTTAAATGTCAACCCCTGTAAGATGTGTATGCCCATGGGAGCGGCCAATGCTTTCTATGGCATCAAAAAATGCATGAATATACTCCATGGTTCACAAGGCTGCAGCACCTATATTCGCCGCCACATGGCAACCCACTACAATGAACCCATCGATATCGCCTCTTCATCATTAACCGAAGAAGGCACCGTCTACGGGGGCCAGAAAAACCTGCTCCTGGGTATTGAAAACCTGATTAGATTATATAATCCCGAAATCATTGGCGTTTCAACGACTTGCCTGGCTGAAACCATTGGTGAAGATATCGAATATATTATCAAGATATTCTATGAGCAGCATCCCGAAGCAACCGTAAAAATTATCCCCGTCAAATCGGCTGGCTACAGTGGTACTCAATTTGAAGGGTTTACCCACACCTTAAAAGCGATTGTTTCCAACGTGGAAATGGACCTCGAAAAGAATAACAAAATAAATGTGATCACCTCGATGATCTCCCCTGCCGATACCCGTTATTTAAAGGAACTCCTTGATGATTTCGAACTTGACTATATCTTGTTGCCCGATATTTCTGAAAACCTGGATGGCGTCCACAAAACCACTTACGATCGCCTCCCCATGCACGGCACCTCATTAGCTGAGATTAAACAAATGGGCGGCGCCAGAACCACCATCGAAATATCCAATACCATGAAGCCCGAGGACTCCCCGGGGATGTTCCTTAATGAAAACTACGGCGTTCCCTATCAACGCCTGAATTTACCAATGGGATTAAAAGCCACCGATGCTTTGATCAATCTTTTGTCGGAATTGTCGAAAAAACCAATCCCTGAAAAAATCACCAAGCAAAGAGGCCGCTATCTGGATGGCATGATTGATTCCCATAAATACAATGCTGATGGTCGCGTGGCCATTTTTGGAGAACCAGATTTTGTCGTTTCGACCGTTCATCTGTGCTGTGAAAATGGCATCATGCCGGTTATTGCAGCAACAGGTTCGGACTATTCACACTTACAGGCAAACATTAATACCGAATTAGCTAAACTGTCCGAATCACTTTACGTTGATGAATTCGTGATTCTTGACGATGTGGATTTTGAAACCATTGAATCTGAAGCCTTAAGATTAGGGGCTAATATGATGCTGGGCAACTCGGATGGCCGACGGATTGAAGAAAAACGTAACATCCCGCTGATCCGTTGTGCCTTTCCCATCCATGATCGGATTGGCGGACAGCGGATTCGAACCCTCGGCTACGAAGGATCGCTCAATCTTTTGGATCAAATGACAAACACCCTCCTACATGCTTTGGAAGGCGGCTTTAGAGAAACACTTTACAATACTTACTATAACGAGGGACCAAAATCTAAATACGGCCTGGAGCCGATTGGTGAAATAATCCCTGAAAATTCAGCTCCAATGAAGGATAAGGCGATGATGACAATCGAAGAAAAAACAGCTAACCACCCCTGTTACAGTTGTGGCGCTGCTCAAAAAAACGCTCGGATGCATTTGCCAATTGCCCCTAAATGCAATATCCAGTGCAACTATTGTGTGCGAAAATTTGACTGCATGAATGAAAGCCGCCCGGGTGTCACTACTGAAATTTTATCACCTGAAGAAGCTTTTGCAAAATACAAAGCGGTGAAAGAAAAAGTACCAAATCTTACCGTCGTTGGCATTGCCGGACCTGGCGATGCATTGGCAAATTTTGAGGAAACGAAAGCGACGCTTTCGCTGATTCGCGATTATGATCCGGATGTTACCTTTTGTGTCTCCACCAATGGTTTGATGCTGCCCTATTATGCAAAAGAGCTGGCAAAATTGAATGTCTCCCATGTCACCGTCACCGTTAATGCGGTTGACCCGGCCATTGGTGCTAAAATATACAAACACGTTCACTTCATGGGCAAATATTATATCGGTGAAGCCGGGGCCGCACTTTTATTGGCCAATCAGATGGCCGGTATTAAAATGCTCATCGATGAAGGCATCCTGGTAAAAATCAACACCGTGACGCTGATGGGTATCAATGATAAACATATTGAAGAAGTTGTCAAAACCGTTAAAGATCTTGGCTGTTTTATTTCCAATATTATGCCGCTGATCCCTGTCAAAGGCAGTGCTTTTGAAGATCTGAAAATTGCCACCAATCAACAAATCAATGAAATCCGTGACCAATGCGGTACCCACTTAAAGCAAATGTACCATTGCAAACAATGCCGGGCCGATGCCATCGGCAAGCTTGACGAAGATATTTCCATTGAGTTTAGAAAAGATTCCGAACCAGTCATCGAGCTTAATCCAACCCCAACGAATGGTATCCGTTTTGCCACCGTTTCAAAAGGCGGAATGCTGATCGATCAGCATTTTGGACAGGCGACAGACTTATACATTTATGATTTCCTGAACAATGAGGTGCAATTTAAAGAAAAACGCAATATCAGCAAATATTGTGCCGGCGCAGAAAATTGTGATGACAAAGATGATAAGATTTCTCAAATCCTAAAAGCCCTCGATGACTGTGATGGTGTGATCACCATGCGAATCGGTGATCTGCCAGCGCAAAAGTTAGCCAAAAAAGGCATTAAAGTATTTTCCACTTACAACCGTATTGAGGATGCTGTTAAAATAGCAGCTCATGAATTATTAAATGTATCAGGAGGATTATAAAAATGGTAACACCTAAACACCATATTTTAATTTGCACCAGTTGTCGTATCAATGGTACCCAAAAAGGCTATTGTTTCCAGCAGGATTCAGTCAAGGTATTGCAGACTTTTCTCGAAGAAATTGATGACCGGGATTTATCTGGGGACATCATGCTGAACAATACCGGCTGCTTCGGTATTTGTGAAAAAGGGCCCATCGTCGTGGTTTACCCCGAGGGCGTCTGGTATGGCAATGTCACCGTAGACGACGTAGAACGGATTATGGACGAACACATCGAAGGCGGCAAAGTCGTCGAAGACCTGGTTATTTAGTTATCGAATTGATGCTGCCGATTGAGGCAGCATCAATTTTAAAAGCGAACAAACGAAAGCGGGGTACACAAATGGTTACTATTATTGATCGAACATTGACAACCTTTGATACGACCGGGATGACCGGCCGGGATCTTAAACATTTCTGTGACCTGCTTTTTACCTGTGGCGTCACAAAAATCGAATTGACCCCGGATCTGGTTGACCGGATGAGTTTTCCGGGCAATGCTGCCGGTTTAAAACAATGGCTGAGGGGACAAAGCTTTTTTCTGACCCAGATTCTTCCCGATCTTCTCGCTTCGGATATCCCGGGGATGAAAGAACCGAAACCCCTCTGGAAACTTGAGCCCAATGAGCTGGTAGACAAAAATATCCCCGTCAGCAAATTAACTCCCCGTCACCATCAAAAGATCCGGATCACCGGGCTAGATGACCTGATGACCCAGGACTATCTGAAAATTTTTAAAGCCCTGCTAGACAGCGGCGTTGACACCCTGGACCTATGCCCCGGCAACCAGCAGCATTGCGCCACCGCCATCGCCCTGGAATGGCTATTGGCCGGCGGACAGAGTATCAGCTGCGGTTTTACCGATCACCACAACTTCCCGCCTCTAGAAGAAGTTTTGATGGGCCTGAAACTAAGCCAACCTGATTTGTTTACCGGTGACTTATCGGTTTTAAGTGAGCTGCGTAACCTTTACGAAAAGCTGGCCGGCCAGCCAGTGGGAAAAATGAAAGCGATCATCGGAACCGATATTTTCAAGGTCGAATCCGGTATTCATGTGGATGGGGTATTAAAAAACCCCCACACCTATGAACCCTTTAATCCCCAAGCCGTGGGCAACCAACGGGAAATTGTCCTGGGTAAACACTCCGGTCGGCAAAGCCTGTTGTATAAGCTGAACAAACCGGAATTATCGGAATCGGCAGCCCATACCATTTTAAATCATATTAAATCCCGCTGTACCCAGTTAGGCCGAAACCTGTCTGATCGGGAACTGCGAACCCTTGCCAGTGAGGTGCAAAATGACAAACAGACAGAAATATATTGTTGATACGACCTTAAGAGACGGCGAACAAAGCCCCGGGATGGCCTTTTCGGTCCGGGAAAAAGTCACCATCGCCAAATCTCTGGATGCCCTGGGGGTCAGCCGTATCGAAGCCGGTACCCCGGCCATGGGCAGAGAAGAATGCCGGGCCTTTGAAAAAATCAAGCTGGCCTGTCAGAAGGCGCAAATTATTGGCTGGAACCGGATGAATCTCTCTGATATCAGCCAGTCCATCGGCTGCGGCGCCGACATTATCCATGTTTGTGTCCCGGCTTCGGATCTGCTGATTCGCGAAAAGCTGCGCAGCACCCGATCCCAGGTGCTGGAAACACTGAGCACCTGCGCCGCGGCTATCCATGCCGAGAAAAGAGAACTGACCATCGGCCTGGAGGACGCCTCCCGGGCCGACTGGGATTTTCTCGTTTTGCTGATTGAAACCGCCCAGGATCTGGGGGCCACCACCCTGCGTTTTTCAGATACGGTAGGGATTATGTCACCAAGCCTCTGCAAGGCCACGATCAGCCGATTTCCCGACAGTATCGACATTGAGGTGCATATGCACAACGATCTGGGCATGGCGGTGGCTAATTCCATCCAGGGACTCCGCTCCGGCGCCAAATACGCCGATTCTACCCTCTTCGGCATCGGCGAGCGAGCCGGCAACTGCAACCTCGAACATCTTCTGATCGCCACTCAGGGCCAACTGGACTTCGGCATCAGCCTGGACGAACTCCAGTGGCGGCAGGCCGATTTAAAAGCGATCATTTATAAAAATAAACTGGCGTATGCCTGATCTAAACACGTCCACTAAAAAAACACCTCTCGGTGTTTTTTTTACGTCCTATAATAATTACACTTCGCCAAAGCCGCTGCCGATCAATGCCACCAGAGTTTCCACCGCCAGCATTTCATCCTGACCCTCGGCGAAGATTTCAACCACATCGCCCTGACCAATCGCCGTTGCCATAATACTCAGCAGCGATTTTGCTTCGCCCTCTTTAGGATCGTCCCCTAATTTTTTGATTCTGATATTTGCTCTGAATTCTCCGGCCTTCTGGCAAAACTCCGCCGCAGGTCGTGCGTGTAAACCAGTGGGATTAATAATTGTCGCTGTTTTCGAATGCATATTCCTACCTGTTAATGAATCTTTCATTCCTTTCCGTTTATTCTTTTCGGTCACATTCTTGTGATGATCCTTGTTCTTATTATCTTCCCCATTTCTGCTAAAATAAACAGTCTTATAAATAGTTCATCATTTCTTTCAGTGAGTCAAAAACACAATCCGGAACCACCTCTGAATTTTTCAGGTCCGCCATTTTAGTCTCTCCGGTCAGTACCAGAAAGCCTTTTCCGCCGTTATTAACGCCGGTGGCCACATCGGTGTAGATCCGGTCCCCGACAAAGGCCACATCCTCTTTTTTATGCCCGGTGATGGCCAGTACCATCTCCATGGTTTCGGGAAAGGGCTTGCCTAAATATTTGGGTTCCACCCCGGTAGATTTGGTGATCAGGGCGCACATGGAACCGCAATCGGGGATAAAACCGGTTTCGGTAGGACAGACCAAATCCAGATGGGTGGACAAAAAGACCGCGCCATTGGCGATAAAGGTACAAATTTTCTCCAGCTTTTCGTAGGTCAGGGTCGTATCAAAACTGGCCACCGCCACATCCGGCTGTTCCTGGACCAGGTTAATCCCGTGCTTCCGGAAACTCTCCTCCAGCAGCGGGGTACCCATCAGATAAACGGATTGTCCGGGATAATAGGTTTTTAAATATTCAATGGTCACATCTCCAGAGGTAATGATCCGGTCTGCTTCCACAAAACAGCCCATTTTTTTTAGTTTCTCCTGATAAAAGCTGGGTCCCCGGGATGAATTATTGGTGATGAAAATAAAATCTTTTTGCTGGGCTCGCAGGGCTTCGATAAAGTCCAGCGCCCCGTCGATTAAACCATTGCCCAGATAAACCGTACCGTCCATATCCAGGGCAAATAGTTTAACATCTTTAAGTGCTTCTGTTTTCGGCATGATCATTTTTCGTCAGTCCTCTCGGTTTCTAAATCCGTCGTCCCATTCCTGGTGGTCAGTTCTGCGGCTTCATCTAGTTCCAGCAGTTTTTTTCCGCATTCCACATCGGTGACCAGGACATTGATGAATCCGCCTTTGATGGCGCCCTGGATGGCCTGGGCTTTTTCGGGACCGCTGGCCACCCCAATCGAATGAGGGACCCGCCGGAGCTTTTTAATATCAACCCCAATCACACAGTTGTCGGCCTCAAAGGCTTCAGTGCTGCCATTGATATCAAAAAACTGCATGCTGACATCCCCCACCACATTTTTCTGGCGCATTTTTTCCATATCCTTTTCATCATAATAGCCAGTCGCCATAATGGCTGATCCTCGATTGGGCACCCCGATCCCAACCACCGCCACATCCAGACCGTCACCCATTTTGATGATCCGTCGGATATCCGGTTCTTTCATCAATTCCTCTTTGATCTTGACCCCGGACACCCGGGCCGGTGCATGCAGCAGATAGGAGACACCGCCAAAAGCCTTGGCCAAAGCTTCGACAATGGTATTGGAATGCAGCTCCATACCCAGATGTCCGATCCCGCCGATAAGGGGGATAAAGGTCACCCGTTTTGAGGTACCCTTGGACACAAAACGATAGATCTGGCCAATCGACGAGCCCATGGAAACCCCGATAATGGTATCATCTTTGATCAGCCGCTCCAGATAGTTGGCCGTGGCCTTGGCCAGCTCATCCTTCTGATCCCGGTTATCCTGTTTCATATCGACGATAAAAACTTCTTTTAAGCCATAGCGGCTCTCCAGTTTTTTTTCCAGATCCACATAATTGTTGCCAAAAATAGGATCGATAATTATTTTGACAATGCCCCGCTCCCTGGCGTTCTGAAGAATCCGAGACACGGTCGGCCGGGACAGCCCCAACTCCGTTGCGATCAGCTTTTGATTGATGTCCTGATTATAGTACATCTCACAGATCTTCACCATCAGACGCTCATCATCCACTACCTTTTTCATCCGGTCACCTCCCAGTTTCTGCTTTTTTAGGCCCTTGCGACACTACCACGAGCTTCGCCAATTCAATACTTTGCTTTTTATTCGTTTCTGAAATTTTGCAATTATTGTTCTCATTATATGTTTTTTGATAAAAAAGTCAATCATTTCGTTGGTTTTGTAAAAAAGAACCGTTTAAAAAGCTCCCTCGTTACGTCTGCAATGAGGGAGCTTTTCTTAATTTATTGAAGACTGCATTTTTTATAATGCGATATCTCCTCTTTCGCCGGTTCGGATCCGGATACATTCTTCCACTGGTTTGATGAAAATTTTTCCATCACCAATTTCGCCGGTTCTAACCACGCTCATAATCAATTGAACGATTTCTTCCACCTTATCGTCGGCAACCACAATCTTAATCTCAATTTTGGGAATCATATTCATCATCACTGAGGTACCCCGGTTATGGGCAATCCAGCCATACTGGTTGCCACAGCCCAGCACCTGACGGATGTTCATGCCATTGACCTTTGCCGCCAAAAACGCATCCTTTAACGGTTCCAGTTTTTCCGGACGGATAATCGCTTCGATCTGTTTCATAGCATTTTCCTTTCTTGCTTAAAAATAGCCGGTCATCAGAAAATTCAAAACAATCGCACAACCTGCTTCGAGTTCAGTTTTCCTGGTGGCCGATGCTGACTTTCTGTTGGTATTTTAGTCGATAAACTGCTATTGGTCAATTCCGGAAAATGCCGGATATCCTTCTTCACTGTGTTCACTGATATCAAGACCCAACGCTTCTGCTTCAGGAGCGACCCGAATTGCCATGACTTTCTTGAGGATCAGCATAATCACCGCTGTCATGGTGCCCGAATAAAGCACCGCAATTAACAGCGCCGTGATCTGGGCGACAAATAACTGGATATCACCAAAAAACAAGCCATTCCATTGAGCCACTGGATTGATCGCCGTCTGGGCAAACAGTCCGGTGGCAATGACTCCCCATACCCCACTGATGCCGTGACATCCAAAAGCATCCAAGGTATCATCATAGCCAAACCGGACCTTCACCTTTGTTAAAAAGAAGAAACAGATCGGACTCACCACACCGCCAATAAATAGGGCTGCTTCGGTTGGCACAAAACCAGCCCCGGGTGTAATTGAAACCAGGCCGACAATTGATCCGGTGATGGCCCCCATAACAGTGACTTTTTTATAAACCACCATTTCAACCAGCATCCAGGTTAACATCGCCGCTGCCGAAGCCAGCAAGGTGGTCACTACCGCATGCACCGCCAGTCCGTTGGCAGCCAGGGCGGATCCCCCATTAAAGGCAAACCAGCCCACCCATAAAATCGCCCCGCCGATAACAAATAGCGGAATGTTATGGGGATGATAGGACTTGATGCCGTAACCTTTTCGGGAACCCAGAATAATACAAGCCACCAGACCTGAAATTCCCGAACTGACTTCGATAACCAATCCCCCGGCAAAATCCACCGCGCCGAGACCAGCGATCAAACCGCCCTGACCCCAAACCATATGGGCCATCGGGTAATAGACCAGCAGCATCCAGAAGGTTACAAAAATAAACAGCGCTGAAAATCGCATTCGGCCCGACAGGGAACCCACCACAATGGCTGGGGTGACCATACAGAACACCAATTGAAAAATGGCAAACAGCTGACCGGGAATACTGCTGGCATAGGGACCCGGTTCAGAGGCACTGATCCCTCTGAAAAACACGTTGCTTAAATCACCGATAAAACCAAATCCACCCAGATCCGGGCCAAAGGATATCGAATACCCCACCACATACCACATCACCGTGGCCAGTCCACAGCAAAATACCACCGACATGATGGTGTTGAGCACATTTTTTCGTCGCACCATCCCGGCATAGAACAATGCCAGCCCCGGGGTCATAAAAAATACCAGCATTGTACAAATCAGAATAAATGCCACATCTCCAGAATTAATCATAATTTCCTCCATAATTCTCTGTTATCGTTATTTATGCCAATCACTGAAAAGGTCCAATGATTATCCGATCAACCCACTTTAAAACCAGCCCTTGACAGACCGGCCGCTACGCTTATCCCCTTTGATAAGTGGGTGCAATTATCTGGCTTTTAAAAAAATAATTGCAGACGCTCAACGCAAAAAAAGACGACAACAAAAAAACTGTTATCGCCTTTGATACTCTAAATGATATACCCGGTTCATTTTTTCGCCGCTACTCTTCATTGACAGTCGACTGAACCTTTTCGCTATTATTTAAGGTTGATTTTAATATTTAATTTAATTTTTGCCGACTCATTTCTGACTCAGCAAGTCGAATTATAGCATTTGTCATCGCTGGAGTCAATCCTTGAATTTATCAGAGCTGGAATCTTTCGTGTTATTTCAAAAAACGCACAAAAAAAAAGCGATTATATTAAACATTAAATATAATCGCTTATCAACGCTGTCAATATTTTACAGATTCTTTTAAAGCGCAATATCGCCGCGCTCGCCAGTTCGGATCCGAATACACTCCTCCACCGGTTTGACAAAGATTTTTCCATCCCCGATTTCTCCGGTGCGGACGGTATTCATAATCAGTTGGACGATTTCCTCGACCTTGTCGTCGGCAACCACTACTTTTATTTCAATTTTAGGAAGCATGTTCATCATGACCGAGGTTCCCCGATTATGGGCCACCCATCCAAATTGATTTCCACATCCGAGAATCTGACGGACGTTCATGCCATTGACCTTTGCTTCTAAAAACGCATCCTTTAAAGGTTCCAACTTTTCCGGACGGATAATTGCTTCAATCAGTTTCATAAGTTTTTTCCTTTCTTTACTGATTGTGAAGCCATGATGGCATGGCTCCCCAACCGTATTTTAATATCGTTCTATTGATCAATTCCCGAGAAAGCTGGGTAACCTTGTTCGCTGTGTTCGCTAATATCCAGACCCAATGCTTCGGCTTCCGGTGAAACACGGATGTTCATCACTTTTTTAAGAACCAGCATGATTGCCCCGGTCATAACGGCCGAGTAGATAACGGAAATAGCTACCGCCATCAATTGAGCCACAAATAATTCGGTGGCTCCGAAGAATAAACCATCCCATTGAGCAACAGGGTTAATTGCTGATTGGGCAAATAAACCGGTGGCAATACCGCCCCAGATTCCGCCAATCCCATGACAGCCAAAGGCATCCAGCGAATCATCATATCCGAATTTTTGTTTGACCTTGGTCATAAAGAATAAGCAGATCGGACTAACCAGGGCACCGATCACTAAGGCAGCGCCAAATGGTACATAACCAGAACCCGGGGTAATGGCTACCAAGCCGATAACGGCACCCGTCACAGCACCCAGGACCGTCACTTTTTTATAAAGAATCGATTCCATCAGCATCCAGCTTAACATCGCTGCCGCCGAAGCGATCATCGTGTTGCCCATCGCCTGAACGGCCAGTCCGTTGGCGGCTAAAGCTGATGCCCCATTAAAGGCGAACCAGCCCACCCATAAGATGGCGCCACCGGTGAAAATCATCGGAATGTTATGGGGATGGTAAGCTAAAATACCATAACCTTTTCTTTTGCCAAGGATGAGACAGGCAATTAAGCCGGAAACCCCAGAGCTGATGTGAATAACATTACCGCCAGCAAAGTCAACTGCTCCCAGTCCGGCGATAAAACCGCCTAAGCCCCATACCATATGAGCCAGTGGGTAGTAGACAAGCAGCAGCCAGAAGGTGATAAAAATAAACATCGCTGAGAATTTCATTCGACCTTCCAAGGCCCCCACCAGAATGGCTGGTGTAATAATACAGAACATCAATTGAAATATGGCAAATAGTGCGCCGGGGATATTGGCTGCATAGGGACCGGCTTCAGTAGCACTAACACCGCTGAAAAAAGCATTGCTTAGATTTCCGACAACCCCCAGTCCGCCCACATCTTCCCCAAATGAAATTGAATAACCGACGGCAAACCACATCACCGTTGCCAAGCCACAACAGAATAGTACCGACATTAATGTATTGATCACATTTTTTCTGCGAACCATCCCACCATAGAACAATCCCAGGCCTGGAGTCATAAAGAATACCAGCATTGAACCGATCAGAACAAATGCGACATCACCTGAATTAATCATTTTAACTTCCTCATTTCTTAATTATTTTGATCAACTGACGTATCGTGATGATCATACAGTTACCAAAGCCGCTTTTTAGGCAATTTATAATTTCTGTCCTCTTCTTTTGATCCGCCAATACGTTCTTTTTTTATTGGCAATCCATTTTTCTTATGTCCATTCAAACGATAAAACAAAGTTAATCCATCAAATAAAAAAAGCGATAACATTCATGACTGTTATCGCCTTTGATAAATTGCTGGGTCTATTTGGTTTGAATAAAAAAAGGTGATAACAGGGGTTCCCTGTTATCACCTTTGATAAGCGTTCAAAAATCTTTTAGTATCTGTCCTAACAGTCCTGTCTTCATTGACACCTGTTAACCATAACCTTAAGATGTTTTTGATTATAGCACCATAAAAATCCACTGTCAATGGGATTTTCACTTTTTTCATAAATTTTCAAATGAAAACGATTTTCTTTTTATTGTCCGGCTGTCACTACCACATCTTTTGTCTGACTTTGGCCATTCCGTTCAAAGGTAACACTGACCTTCTCCCCGGCATTGACCGCATAAAGAATTTCTTTCATCTTAAGCATGGTATTAGTTTTGACCCCATTGATTTCTTTAATGATATCTCCGGCCGCCAGACCGGCATTGGCGGCGCCGCCGCCCTGTTGCACTGAGGCAATATAGATGCCCTCATTAAAGTTAACATCGCTGTCGGTGAGGTAATAATCGGCAATGGCCCGGTCATAAGCGGTGATGCCCATTACCGTGGAATTGAATTTGCCAGTTGCCACAACTTCGTTAAGAATCGGTTTTAAAATATTAATCGGTATGGCAAAACCCATTCCTTCGCCGGTGGTCAGTTTATAGGTATTGATGCCGATCACTTCACCGGCTTTATTGACCAGCGGTCCGCCGCTGTTTCCGGAATTAATCGAAGCATCGGTTTGAAGCAAATCTTCAGCTAAGCCATTATCCAGTGGAATGCTGCGGTTCAGGGCTGATATGATTCCGGATGTGACCGTTCGTTCGAAGTTCAGTCCCATCGGATTACCAACTGCCACGGCCAGTTCCCCAACGACCACATTGTCTGAGTCGCCCAGTTCCAGTACCGGTAAGTCTTTGGCATCAATTTTAATAATCGCCAGATCCAGGCTGGCATCCGACCAGACCAGTTTGGCATCATAGGTATTCCCGTCAGCCAGTGATACCTTCATGGCCGAAATATCATCTGACGCCACATGTTGATTGGTGGCAATGTAACCATCGCTAGTTAAAATAAAACCGGAACCGACTCCGGTTGCTTCCTGAGGTCCATAAGTGGTCATCGCCACCCCGGTTGTCTCAATCCCGACCACCGATGGGGGCACCGTCTGGGCAATGGCTTCCACTACCGTATCCGCCGAACCTTCGCTGACAACAATTTCATTTTTGGCGCCCTGTATCACGGTGCTGTTGTCAAAGAAAAAGTTGACACCAAGAAATAAAGCGCCCACAATCACGCCACCGATAATTGCACCGATCATGCCGATGATCAGGGAACTCGTTTTTTTTTCTTTTTTTAGATCGTCATTCATCGTTTCACCTCAATCTTAGGTGAAGTTCTTTTACAGGTTGATTGTCTCGCTCGCACTGCTTCTTTTTGCTACGCAAAGTTTTACATCCCCATCCAGCACCACGCCAGCACCAGTTAATATCCGCGCTGTTGTTTCATAGGCCAGCAGGGGGTAATTGTTTTCCTGACTGAGATGAGCCAGCACCAGTTGCCGGGTGCCTTTCTCGACCAGCGCCAGGGCCAGATCGCCGGCCGTCTCATTGGACAGATGACCGAAATCACTTTTTATCCGCTGTTTGAGGTAGAAGGGATATGATCCGGCCTCCAGCATTGACACGTCGTGGTTGGACTCCAATACCACCAAATCACAGCCACATAAAGCGTTGCGCATCTCCAGGGTAATAATCCCCGAATCGGTGGCGATTCCCAGCTGGTTTTTACCGTCAGAAATGACAAAGCCTGCCGAATCCGCCGCATCGTGGGATGTTTTAAAGGCTTCGATTTGAAGATCCTGAATACTAAACGGTTTTTCAAAATCAAAGATTCTAATATTATGTTCGGCGATTTTGCCCAGATCTTTCATCATCGCTGCCCAGGTTTTTTCATTGGCATAAACTGGTAGGTCAAAACGCCGGGACAATACCCCAACCCCATGAATATGATCACTATGTTCATGGGTCACCATAATGCCCCCGATTTCCCGGGGATCCTCTTCAATGTCGTCCAGGGCACTCTGGATCCGTTTCCCGCTGAGGCCAGCGTCAATCAGTATTTTGGTGCTGTTGTTTGAGACAAATAAACTGTTTCCTGAACTTCCACTATATAAACTACAAAATTTCAATCGTCGCTCCCTTGTTCATTTTCAACCTTGTAAAATTATTCCATTTAAATGCGCCAAGGGCCAGCTGGATTGTTAGGTTTATCCTAGCGAATGATGCTTAAACCTGACTTAACCTAACTTTACGAGATTTAAGGTAATCGTTGTCCCTTGCTGCTTCATTAACCTTAATTCTACTAAAGGCAAGCAGGATCTTTCTCGGAAATCCGGCGGATATCAGCCCCCAGATTTCGTAGATTTTCCTGAAGATTTTCGTAGCCCCGGTCAATATGGACAATCTCCGTGATTTTTGTTTCGCCATCAGCAATTAACCCGGCAATAACCATGGCTGCTCCGGCTCTTAAATCGGTAGTTCTGATTTTGGTCGCCGATAAGGCCTTAACCCCGGTAATACTTGCCGTCCGGCTGTTAATCGAAATATTGGCGCCCATCCGGCGTAATTCATCAACATATTTAAACCGGCTTTCAAAAATACTTTCGGTAATCGTACTGGTGCCCTGGGCAATCGTCATTAACACCGCCATCGGTTGTTGCAAATCGGTGGGAAACCCCGGGTAAGGCATGGTCTTCACGTTCACAGCCTTTAGCGGATGCTTTCCGATAACCCGAATCCCGTCGTCTTCTTCGAGGACGATGACCCCCATTTCGCTGAGTTTGGCCGTGATCGCCTCCATATGCTTGGGAATAACATTTTTAATTAAAACATCCCCTTCGGTGGCCGCAGCTGCCATCATATAGGTGCCGGTGGTGATTTGATCGGGTATAACCGAATATTCGCAGCCATGCATTTCTTCAACGCCAACGATTTTAATGACATCTGTTCCCGCACCCTTGATATTTGCTCCCATCAGGTTCAAAAAGTTAGCCACATCAACGATGTGGGGTTCTTTGGCAGCATTTTCAATAATTGTTTTACCATCGGCCCGAACGGCCGCCAGCATGATGTTGATGGTGGCGCCGACGCTAACCACATCCATAAAAATGTGGGCCCCTTTGAGTTCCGGCGCCTCCATTTTTACCTGGCCATGTTCAATCACCACGGTTGCTCCCAAAGCCTGGAAGCCTTTGATATGCTGGTCAATCGGTCGATCGCCGATGTTACAGCCGCCGGGTAATGGTACAATCGCTTTGCGATAACGTCCCAGTAAAGCTCCCAGTAAATAATAGGAGGCCCGCATCTGGCCTGTTTCCTCTTCATAGTCTGACACATCATATGAAATCGGTTTTTCGGTATTAATAATCAGAGTATCTTTTTCTCTATATATTTCAGCGCCCAATTTTTCAAGAATAACAATCATTTTGTTAACATCTTTAATATCGGGAACATTTTCTATCTTACTTGAGCAGGCACAAAGTACTGCTGCCGGAATAATTCCCAGCACCGCATTTTTTGCCCCGGAGATCGTAACCTCACCTTGTAGGGGGTTACCTCCTTCTATAATAAAAGCATCCATATTTATTCCTTTCAGTGCAAGTGTATATGCAATATCCAATTGGTTATTATATCATAAGTTTCAGTTTTATCAAGAAATCTCGTGATTTTACGCCGTTTTTTTATCAGCAAAGCGGTTTTTCTTATACTCTTTAAGAATTCTTTGCCCCGTTTAAAGAAAACAGGAATTCCTCACAAATTAAATGTGATGTGATATAATAACATAATTATATTTATGCAATCTAAAGATTCTTAAGCAAAAAAGATTATCAATCCATAACTCGAGGTAAAAAATGAATCGTTTTGAATTAGTTTCCAGCCATGATGACCTGGGTGTCACGCCTATTGAGAATATTTTTATCAATCACTATATGCCCATGGCTCGGGGGGACTACGTGAAGGTCTATCTTTACGGCTTAAAGCGATGCTTTAATCAGGGTCTGACCCCCATCAGCAACGAAGATATCGCCAAAGATCTGAATTTATTAGAAACCGATGTAAAAAAAGCCTGGGATTATTGGGCTTCTGAAAAAATCATCGCCATTGAATACACCGGCACCCGGGATGCGCTGGTTCGTTTTTATAACATTACCGGCACTATTCTCTATAAAAACGAGGCTATTCCGGAAACCACCGTTCCCAAAAATGCCCAGTCTTCCAACAGCATGGAAGACCGGATTCAAAGAATGTACACCACTATTCAGGATATGTATGAAAGCCGGACCATCACCAAAAAAGAAACCCTGCTGTTTAAACGCTGGCTCGATGAATACAATTTTACCCCGGAAGCCGTCATTCTGATTGTGGAGTATTCCATTAACATGATCAATAAAAAAGATCGCACCTTTACCCCGGCCCAGGTAGTCTCGTATCTGGAAACCGTCGCCAAGGGTTTTTATACCGCCCAGGTCCGCGATCACATCGAGGCTGAAGCCCATATTAAAGACTCTGCCCACAAACGAACCAGCTACTTTCAGATTTTCAAATATCTGGGCATTCAGCGAAACCCCATGGTTTCTGAACGGCAGATGATGGATACCTGGTTCAATGACTATGGTTTTTCGATGGAAATCATCGTCCAGGCCTTATCCCGGACCAACAAACCGAATATGAAATATATTGATGGAATTTTGAAGAATTGGCACGAACAGGGCTTTAAAACCCTGGAAGATATTAAGAATGACAAACCGAAACCAAAATTTGATCATAAAGAGTCCATTGAACCCATGAGCGACTCCCGTAAACAGGCTTACCTGGATATGGAAGTCGATTATGCCGAAGATTTATGGCCGGAACTGGAGATAAACGATGAAGACCTATAATGACGCCTTTGCCCTGCTGCAAGAAAAACAAAATGCCTACCAATTCAAACAGCGCAAAAAAAAAGAAGCCCTCTATGGTCAGATTCCCGAGCTTTCGGTCCTGGATAATGAAATCAATCGCCTGGGGGTTGCCCTGACCCGGGCCACCATCGCCAGGGAACTCGATAAAACCGCTGCCATCCGTCTACAGATGAGCGAGATCGAGGCCAGAAAAAAAGTCCTGGCCGGAGAAAAGGCTGCCCTACTAACCCATTCCTATTATTGTTCACTTTGTCAGGACGCGGGGATTCTACCGGAGGGGATCTGCTCCTGTCTGAACCAATGTCTGGCAGAAATCAGTTTTTCCAGCTATGACCTGAAAACCCGGGCCCAGCGCGAAACCTTTGAGACCTTTAATCCTGACTATTATTCTGATCAACCGATCGCTTCCGGATCTGCCAGCCATCGCTCTAATGCCCTCAACATTAAAAACAATATGCTGAAATATTGTCAGAATTTTGAAAATATTGAAGACCAGCTGCTTTTTACCGGACCGCCTGGGGTCGGCAAAACCTTTATGTCCAACTGCATCGTCAACAAATTGACCGAAAAAGGTTATGGGATTGTCTACGTCACTGCCGCTCACTTGGTCGCCAGCATTCAGGATCAGCTGTTCCGGGAGAAGAAAACCTCTACCGAAATTTATGAACCACTGCTACTCTGCGACCTCCTGATTATCGATGATTTAGGGGCTGAATTTTCTTCGGAATACAGCCAGAAACAGCTCTACGAGGTGATCGACAGCCGCCTTAATGCCGAAAAAAAGATGATCATCTCCAGTAATCTGACGGTGCTCAAAATCAAAGCACTTTATGACGAACGGCTTTCCTCCCGGATCTCCGGCAATTTTAAAACCATTCCCTTTTTAGGGGAAGACATTCGTATTCTTAAGGCCCGACGGGGCCGATCCTAACAAAGGTGTCCGGACTAAGCTCCGGACACCTTTTTTTAATTTTGATTGCTGCGTTTCTGATAAATGCGGGCATTCGACACCACCGGCTCAAATTGATGTACTAATTCAGCTGGCAGCTTCTGGGTTTGTTCCATGGCCAGATAGCCGCCCTCCATCAGAGCCTCATAAAACATCCGGATCACATTGATGCGTTCCTGCTCATTAAAATGAAGCAAAACATTTTTACATAAAATCAGTCCAAAGTCTTTCCCAATGCTGTTCAAGGTCAACAGATTATGCTTCTGAAAGGTTACCGCGCCCCGGATCTCAGCGGTGAGCCGATAAGAATCCCGGTTTTCAACCTTGATAAAATATTTTTCAAAAATTTCGGGGGGGATCCGCTGCACCTGTTCCCGGGGGTATTCGGCGGCTAATATAATCTTATCAAAAAGGTCACTGCCATCAATATCGGTTGCCTGTATTTTAACCTTTTCAAAATCAAACTGACCCATCCGGTCCCGCAACAGCATCGCCAGGGTATAAGGTTCCGGCCCCATGGCACAGCCGGCATCCCAGATCTTAAGCTCCGGCTTTGAGCGAAAGTCTGGAATGGCATGGTCGCAGATCAGCTCCAGGGTATGTAAATCTCTAAAAAAATAAGTAAATGCCATCGGTCCCTCCAGGTAATAATTGGTTTCTGTTTATGCAAAAGCTATCTGTGCCCGCTGTTCCGTGTCAAGCTAGTGGTAAATTCTTTTAGATTTACTGCTTATTCCGGCTTAGTCATCCCATAGATATCGTAAATTTGCTGGGTATACTCTCCATCTTCATGATAAACAATCAGCGGGGCATCTGTTTTCAACCCCGGCCTACCGCTTTTTCGCCCCTCAATCAAGACCAGATTGGCTTCTTTTTTAATGGACGGGTAAACAAATTGCAACTGCTTGACCTCAATTTTATAAAGTCGCATTAGTGAAATAATATCCCCCAGCCGTTCCGGCCGGTGAACCAGAAACAAGCGGCCCCGATCCTTAAGCATCCGTTTGCTGAAAATGAGAATATCTTCAATGTTGCATAAAATTTCATGTCGGGAAATTGTTTTTGTCTCACAATTGTTCTTCAGTCCAGCCTGGGCCCGCATATAGGGCGGATTACTGACCACCACATCATAAGTGTTGGGGAGAATCTCACTGCCCGGGGCTTTAATATCGCCGGCGATGATTTTGATCTGGGCTGATAACCCATTCAAGGCCATACTCCGTCTGGCCATTTCCACCAGGGGTTCCTGTATTTCCAGCCCGGTGATGGAAGCCGCCTTCGTTTTACCATAAAGTAATAACGGAATAATTCCTGTCCCGGTTCCCAGATCGATGATATGGGGAGCCCCCTTTGTTCGCCGGGAAACAAACCAGGATAACAAAACAGCATCCATTCCAAAACAGAAATAATCCGGATTCTGGATTATCATGAGATTTTTAAGACCTAAATCCTCGATTCTTTCGCCTTTTTTTAAAAAGTTATCCACATTTAACTCCTTCTATACGCATAGTTTTATAATTTTTACAAATAATCAACAGGTTTATCCACAGTTTTAGCAATTCTATCCACTATCTGTGGATAAGTATTGTAAATAATCCACCTTTTCGCTAAAACTTCCCTAACCATGGGCTTTTCTAATTTTCTTTTTTTCAATGTGTCTGTTGATTGTTTTTTAATAACTTATCCACATATACACAGACATCAGTTGATACTTATCATCCAAATGATCAGAACCCTGTAAACAGGCGGTTTAAACTTCTATTTATGATAATTTTCAATATCATTGCCTGTTGATAAAAAATATTTTTTCTGAATTTACTGCCTTTTTTCGATTTTCCCTTTTATGTAAGCAAAATCTTTGCTATAATGTGTAGTTGTAGAGGACTATTTCTAATTTATTATAATGATTCCGACGCCTCTAAAAGCTCCTTTATCATCCACGATTATGATGATAAAGTCAATGACCAAAAAATATTGCAATGAAATTACTTGCGAAAGCGATGGATACATATGAATAATGACAAAATCCAGCCGAGTAAATTGGATATTATTCTCGAAAAAAAACAGAATCTGGATGCCACCATCCAGGAATGTGAAATACGAATTGATGCAAAGCTGGCTTCACTCATTGATGACGGTTTCATTTCCCGTGAAGTGAGCGCTGAGGTTTTTGAAGCAGCCATTCAGGATCCCTACCAACCCGGTGAACATTTTCTTTCCGGTGTAGATATCTCGGATGACGATGCTCTGGATCAAGCCGTTCTCAATTCCCGTCCTTTCGAAACTCGGACCAACCGGCTGGCATTTGATGGTGATCGTCTCACCAGTCAACCATCGCAGCTCAATGAGTTGGCAGGCTTTTCCACTCCCATCGGCGAAATCGAGGATGATGAAGAACTGCCCACCCTGTCAAAGATACTGGGTCGAACCACCCCCTACGCTTATGAATCGGAGCGCACAGCCTCCATCTCCAGGGTGTCAATCGAATCAAACGTTGCTGATCAATCCACATCAAATACAGTTGACGCGATTCTCAAATCCAGATTTTCCGAAATGACCGAACCTCAGCCTCCACCAGAAGCTGTTTTAGAAGCACAGAATCCCGCTCCGCCGCCAGTTCTGAAACAAGCGCCGGAGACCCATCCGGATAAACCGATTCTGACTGTGGACGCGCCGGTTAAGGAAAAACCGCTGCCACCAGAAAAAGGAAAACCGGCGAAGACCAAGGATAAGGCAACCAAACAGCAAAAGACCAAACCAACTAAAAAAACAAACCTTTCCCCCCTGAAAAAGCCCAGCTTTACCGATATGGTGCCGCCGCTTGTTTTTTTCTTTATGGGATTGATGGTTTTTGGTGCTTTTCTAATTTTTACCGCTTCAGAATTTAATTTCATTGATTACAGCGTGGTATTTATTTTATTCACCTGTCTGATCTTTACCATTGCCATGCCCTACGGCGCCAGTATCTTTTTTATGATCTTGTTGCTGTGCAGTTATGTAGTTTTATCCCTCATTTCTGTTTTCTACCTTGGCATTCCCTTTGAATTTTATCAGGTTGGCTGGCTGGTCGTGATTCCGATGATTTTATGGAGTTCTGCTTTATTGATCAGAAAGGTCCGGGAGCTGTTCCATTTCAAAAAAAATCTGGAACAACAGATTGCTTCCTACGATAATCTGGAAGAAAGTCCGGGACTGACCATTGAAAAAGCCTATTACAAGGATCTTAAATATGCCATGGATCGCGCTTCCCGGGGTGAAACCATTCTGACCCTCGAAATGATTACCGTTCGCCATCTGGATGAACTCAAAACCATGAACGGTTCACGGTTCTGGGACGAAATTCTCTATAAAACCTTAAAGATTATCAAGACCCATTGCTACAGCACCCACCTGATTTATATTCTCGATGGCAGTGTTTTTAGTATTCTCATGGAAAACACCTCCGTTAAAAATCAATTGCTGATTAATCAGGATATTACTGATGCCTTCAATGCGCTGATTTTGGAATATGAAGCGATTGAACCTGATGTGAAGCTCAACATCGCATCGATTCCCTACACCCGGGATATCACCAACCCCTTCGACTATCGTGCCCTGGTCTTAAGACATCTAAAAAATTAAAGCAGAAACCGCGTGAGAGGTTTCTGCTTTTTTAGTTCCCACAATGAAGCTAAAAAAAGGATGTGCCGCGGCACATCCTTTTTACGTTTAGTTCATTTTAATAAACAATATAGGCTTCCAGATTCTGTCGTCCAAACTGAATACAGGCTTCGTAGGAATCCATGTAAATATCAACGATACCTTCGGTTACGGCTCCGCCCCGATCTTCAACGGTATAAGTGGTGCCCATTGACGGGATGTAAATCTTGGTACCAAAGGGCAGGCCGTTCCAGGCTGCCACTGTGTGGTTGGCGGTTGGCATCACACCTGATGCGGTGGCATTTCCTGTTGCCGTATAGGCCGTACACTGGATGATCGTTTTTACCGCACCTTCAGGAATTGTATTCGTGGTGGTTGTCTGAGCCGGAGTTTCGGCCACTGGCGCCGGGGCTTCGGTAACCGGTGTCTGTACCGGTGCCGGGGTTTCCACCACTGCCGGAGTTTCAGCTACCGGTGCCGGTGTCACAACAACTGCTTTGGTCCCAACTTCGACAATTTCAGGAATCGGTGCGGTGACAATCTCATCATAAATAATCTCACGTTTGACTTCCACACCGTTTTCATAAAGCACCCGTTCAACCTGACTGGATTCGCCGTTAACGCCAACCTGGATAACTTTGGTTTTGCCAGCTTCCATTTGCGGATTGTCTTTCTTTTGAGTTGTATAGGTAATGACCTGTCGGCTTGGCAGTTCATCAACCGCAACCCGAATCACGTCAACTTCCTCCACATCTTCCAGGGCGGTTGACTGTCCCGGTTCTACCCGATCAAGGTCGCCCAGTTCAATCTTATACTCTTTAAGCAAATCACCCACGGTTTTTGCTTCGGTCTGATAAATAATGGTTTTCCCATCAAATGACAGTTCGCCACTGGCTTTGCTTTTCACTTCGATGTTATTAACGGTAAACAGGACCGAGTTGGTATCTACATTGACGGTATATTGATCGCCTAGTTTTATGCCATTGTTTTCCAGCACCTCACCGACATTCTGGAACATGCCGCCGCTGAGTACTCGTTCCTTGTCATCAACGGTTACCTTGATCTCCTTGGCAAAAACAAAGGAACTGGCTGTTCCCACCACACAGGTGATGATCACGCTGGCCATACCTATTTTAAGAAGTGACTTCTTTCTTTTGTTAGGGTTTTTATTCTCTTTTTCTATCATAAAACCTCCATTTCCATTTCAATCCTCAGATCGAAACTCCGTTTCGTTACAATTTCTTTACAAATCGATTGTACTTCATTTGCGGATAATTGTCAAGATTAGAATTTACTAATTGACTTTTCTTAATTTTTCATTTAGAATATATCTAATTAAATAAAAACAAACCGTTGATGCGGAGATAACGGTGGAAGATGCACTAACAGAGAGCGAGGTAGGCTGAGAGCCTTGCAGAACGCAATCCATCAAATGGACCGCTGAGGGCATGGTCAAAGGCTTAGGCTGAGTATTCCATGACGTGACAACTACGTCAGTGTTGAGGAATATGTTAGTATTCTGCAGAGGCAGGTTTGATCCTGTGAAAAAAGGTGGCACCACGAGTCGTTATACTCGTCCTTTACTTTTAGTAGAGGACGAGTTTTTTGTATTTACAGGCAACTGTCTGTAATGAGTTAACAACAGAAAGAAAGGAAACCGCCATGGAAAAGATACCTTATAAGATTTATTTAAGTGAAGATGAGATGCCGAAATCCTGGTTCAATCTCCGGGCCAAAATGAAGGAGCTGCCTGAGCCTTTTGTGAATCCCGGCACCGGCGAATATTGCACCAAAGAGGAACTGCTGCCCGTATTCTGCGAAGAGCTGGTCGATCAGGAACTGAATACCACCGATGAATACATTGAAATTCCTGAAGAAATCCAAAGTTTCTACAAAATGTTCCGGCCATCACCGCTGGTTCGGGCCTATTGTCTGGAAAAAGAACTGGACACCCCAGCTGAAATCTATTATAAGTATGAGGGTACCAATACCTCTGGTTCGCACAAACTGAATTCTGCCGCTGCCCAGGCCTACTATGCTAAAAAACAGGGGCTAACCTCATTAACCACCGAAACCGGGGCCGGACAATGGGGCACCGCCCTTTCCATGGCCTGTGCCTACTATAATCTGGATTTGTCTGTTTATATGGTTAAAGTTTCTGCCGAACAGAAACCCCACCGTCGGGCCGTAATGGAAACCTATGGGGCCAAGGTGATTGCCTCACCTTCTAACACCACCAACGCCGGACGAAAAATCTTAGCTGAAACCCCAGACACCAACGGATCGCTGGGCTGTGCGATCAGCGAAGCCATTGAAGTGGCCGTCACCACCGACAGCTGCAAGTATGTTTTGGGCAGCGTCTTAAACCATGTCGGTCTGCACCAGTCCATTATCGGACTGGAAACCAAGATCGCCTGCGACAAATATGACATTAAACCGGATATCATCATCGGCTGTGCCGGCGGCGGCTCCAATTTACTGGGTCTGATTGCCCCATTTATGGCTGACCGAATTGAAGGCAAAAATGATATTGACTTTTTAGCTGTCGAACCAGCGTCGTGCCCATCTTTAACCCGGGGACGTTATGCCCTGGATTTTGGTGACACCGGGAAAACCACTCCGCTGATTCGGATGTACACCCTGGGTAGTGGCTTTATGCCATCTCCCAACCACGCCGGCGGATTACGCTACCATGGTATGAGTCCGATTATTTCCAAGCTTTACCATGACGGCTACATCCGGGCCAAATCTTATACCCAAAATGAAGTCTTTGAGGCCGCCACTCGATTTGCCCGAATTGAAGGAATTTTGCCCGCCCCTGAATCCGCCCATGCCATTAAAGCCGCCATTGACGAAGCGCTGGCCTGCAAAGAATCCGGGGAAAAGAAAACCATTATCTTTGGTTTAACCGGTACCGGATACTTTGATATGACCGCTTATATGAATTACAATGCCGGCAATATGACCGACTATGTTCCCACTGACGAAGATCTTCAAATCGGCTTTGACAGTTTACCCGAAATCGAGCAAAAATAATTACTCGCAATTAATTACTTACAAAAAAAAGCCGCCCGGTAATGGATGATTTCCATTACCGGGCGGCCTGTTTTTTGCTGATTATCGTAAGCGTCCCTGTTTTTTCAGGGCCGCCTTGACAGTGGGATAAAGATCAAAGTCGGTATGAGGCAGAAACCGGGAGGCATACATCCGCGAAATAAAATCGGTGGCAGCGCCGAATTCCAGATATTCTATCCGTTCCTGCAGCATCGTGACCTCTTCCATTTTCTCGCCATTAGTTAACAGCGCATAGGCCCCCTTTAACGAACTGTTTCCTAATGAAACAAAACGTTCTCTCGGTAAATCAGGATAGAGACCAATGGTGATCGCCGACTCCAGATTGATGTAAGTTCCAAAGGCTCCGGAAATATATAAGCGATCGACGCCCAGCGGTTCCACCCCCAGCCGTTCCAGCAGATAGGCAACCATGGTGCTGGCGGCGGCTTTGGTGTCGATGAACTGGCTCATATCGCGCTGGGTAAAAAGCAGTTCTTCGCCATTGCCGGATTCATCCCGGCTGGCGTATTGAACCCCATATTCCCCGTCACGAATGACGATCCGCGGGGATTTCTCGGGATTAAAGCGACCGGAAAAATCAATCCAGCCGCTTAACAGCATCTGGGCAATCAGATCGACAATTCCGGATCCACAAATACCCAGTGGCCGCTGCCCGCCGATGGTCGTCAGCCTGAGTTCATCTTTGGTAATAGTGACCGAGTCTACGGCACCCGCAGTGGCCTTCATACCATTTTTACTGATGCCGCCTTCCAGTGCCGGTCCGGCCGCTCCGGCTCCGGCCACCAGAAAGCTCTTATTTCCTAACACCATTTCGCCGTTGGTGCCAATATCAATAAATAGACCCAATTCATCTTTTTCGTGAAGACCGGCCACCAGCAACCCACTGACGGTATCGCCGCCTAAATAGTTGGCCACCGAGGGCATACAATAAAGATAACCGCTGGTATTGAGACCGAGATCCCGGGCATCCAGATACCCGGTATGATTAAACACCGGCGCAAAGGGATACTCAAAAACAGGCCAGGGATCAATGCCCAGTAAAAAGTGGATCATCGTCGTATTGCCGGAAACAACCATGATGCAGGATTCTTCCACATTGATCCCGGTTGTTTCTTCCAGCCGATGAAGCAGCGCATTTAAAGTACCGACGGTTGCTTGCTGTACCGCGATAAGATGATCCGGTTTATTTTTGGCATAAAAGATGCGGCTGAGAATATCATCGCCATACTGGATCTGATCATTTAAGATACTTTCTTCGCCCAGTACCTTGCCGGTATTCAGATCCACCATTTTCATGGCCACTGAGGTGCTGCCTAAATCCACCGCTACGCCAAAATGACGATGCCGCTGATCCCCGGGTTCCAGTTCCACCAGCTCCCAGGTGGTGCCGTCTTTGACCAGGGTCAGACTAATCTCCCAATTGGCCTCCCGGCACAGCGGGTATACTTTTTTCAGCAGACGACGAGAAAAACGCACCGCCCCATATTCCGGGGTCAATGCGTTCAGAATGCGTTCCTGGTCACCAATAATATCACCGTTTCCCGGCGGAGAAATTTTTAAAAATATCTTTTTGGTTAATGCATGAATCTTTTGATCTCCCATACCCACCTCAAATTTTTCAGTTTTTAATGACTGCCACTGACGGTTCCATATTTCCAACCGCTGATGCCGCCAAGATTATAAATGTTCTGATATCCCATCTTGACCAGTTGACTGGCAGCATTTTGGGATCTGCCCCCGCTTAAGCAATAAACAAAGATGGTGGCATTTTTGTCCGGTAAGATTTCAGTCACTGTCTGAATCTGGCTTAATGGCAGATTGATGCTATTTGGAATATGCTGATTGGCGTACTCGGCTTTTTCTCTGACGTCGAGTAGTACAATCGCTTCATTGGCATCCAATCGTCCTTTAGCCTCATCTGGGGATATTCTTTTAACCGAATTTTTAGATTCTGATTTTCTTGATAATAAGTTTAACATAATAATACCTTCCTTTAAATCATTTATTGGTGTAAATTTTAACTCTTCTTGATTATGTTTATATTTTACCGTCTTTCCCGATTTTTTTCTGTGATGATGTCACATAGATTCAATAATTTTAAAAATTTTTCAGCCATTAATCAGCGCCTGTTCACGTAATAAACACTTAGCAATATTATCCTATTTATATTATAATGATAGGTAATTGCGAAATGAAAAAGATTTGATGCTCAGAAAATCCGGGGTAAGAACCAGACAGAATTCATGAAGACGGAAGGGAAACGAACAACAAAGCGAAGAAAATGTTGCAGAAGATGAGAAAAAA
>Ga0209639_1000737_pt1 | contig 41024 bp, 32 predicted proteins | sample EPASupsiteHSE605_FD_187268 | JGI IMG/M metagenome (GOLD analysis project Ga0209639, IMG submission 187268) | Bioremediated contaminated groundwater from EPA Superfund site, New Mexico - Sample HSE6-05 (SPAdes) (version 2) | ecosystem: Environmental > Aquatic > Deep subsurface > Groundwater >... | reverse complement strand
GTTTAGTACGAGAGATTAATATTTGGCTATATGTAAACCTAACAACTACGTACAATCATGGAGCATTATTTCAAAAGCGCCATCAACAAAAATTATCAAAATTAAATGTCGACCTGCCGAAAGTAAGTTCTATCACTTTCCTTTCCTGGATTCCAGGCATCTCTCTGTTTCGGTCTTTAATTATCTAAAAGAGATAGTGTTATAACTCTTTAGTTCGCTATATTAATAAATAGTAATGAGTTAGTGGAGATTCCGGAGAATCTTGACAATCTTGTTAATCCAAAAGTCTATATAGGTGTTAGTGTCAATGCATCTCCGATCACTTAATAAGGAGACTTGCCTTCCCTACCGTAGGAAATGAAAACTCTAACCGGCTAACAGGGTTGATGTGATTCAGGGGAAACCTCTCTAAAAATAACTATCTTTGGTTGTTTGAGTGGACTCGGGGGCTATCTTCTTTTCAACCCAGTGAAATCGGCTGACTATCAGGTAATGAAATTGAATTATGGAACATGCAGAGAAACTGCCTTCAGATCTTATACCATTTTTGAAAACGGTCCTGAAGAATTAGAAAACCCAGGCCACGCGTGATAGCAATGGAGCGGAACTTCCCCATTCAATGTGCAGATTTTGATAGGTTAGTTATGGATAATGTTGAAGGGGCTCGGGTCGAAGTTTCCGGAATGTCTGACCTCAGCGACCCCTGTCTGTATACGGACCGTGAATACAGCTGGCTCCAGTTCAATGACAGGGTGCTCGAAGAAGCTTACGACGAGCGCAATCCCCTTCTTGAGAGAGTCAAGTTCCTTTCCATTTTTGGGAGCAATCTTGATGAATTTTTCATGGTCAGAGTTTCCGGAGTTCAGAAGAGAATAGTGGAAGGAGTAAAGGACGATCGGACAGATGAGCTGGCCCAGCAGCAACTTCATATTATCCGGGAAGAACTTCTCAGGCAGCTCCCTCTCAATGACAGATGCTGGAATGAAATACTTGAGCCTGCTCTCAGGGAAAAAGGGATTAGAGTCCTGAACTACTTTGAACTTTCTGGAGAGGAAAGAGAAAAGCTCAGAGACTACTTCGAGAGAAACATTTTCCCTTTACTTACTCCTTTGGGTTTCGATTCAGGGCATCCTTTTCCCCACATTTCGAACCTGAGCCTTAACCTGGCAGTACTTATTGATGACCCGGACTACGGGGAGCGCTTTGCCAGGGTCAAAATCCCTCCAATGTTCACGAGGCTGATCGTAGTTCCTGAAGATGGTCAGGAACAAATAACTTCCAGTTTTGAGGAGTTAAAGGCAGGGAGTTTTGTCTGGCTTGAACAGCTTATTGCTGCAAATCTTGATCTCCTGTTTCCTGGCCAGCGAATCCTGGGGGCTTATCCATTCAGGATCACGCGAGATGCAGATCTCGGGTTTGATGAAGACGGGGATAAAGACCTTTTGACTGCTGTAAAGCAGAGAGTTGGAAGAAACTACTTTGGGCCAGCTGTTAGACTTGAGACCGACTATACAATGCCCCCCAGAGTTGCTGATATCCTTCTTAAGAACCTGGATCTTACAGCTTCCCTAATGTTCAGATCGGCAGCACCTCTGGGTCTCTCAAGCCTGATGAAACTTGCCCAGATTAACCGCCCTGAACTTAAATACGAACCTTTCGAATCGAAAAAACATCCTCAACTGGCTGATAAAGATAATATTTTTTCAGTTCTGAAAAAGAGAGATGTGCTTCTCTACCATCCTTATGACAGTTTTGAATCGGTAATTGATTTCGTAGAAGAAGCTTCCGACGACCCGGATGTCCTGGCAATCAAAATGACATTGTACAGGGTGGATGATAATTCCAGGATTATTCAGGCTCTTATGAAGGCTGCTGACCGGAGTAAACAGGTAGTTGTTCTGGTGGAGCTCAAAGCCCGCTTTGACGAAGAGAACAATATAGGCTGGGCAAAAGAACTTGAACGTAAAGGCGTTCACGTAGCTTACGGCTTTCCGGGACGTAAAATCCATTCTAAGATGTGCCTGGTTGTTAGGGCCGAAAAAGAAGGCATCAGGTATTATGTGCACATGAGCACTGGAAACTACAACGCCGTTACAGGAAATCTCTATACCGACTTTGGCTATCTGACAAGCGACTCATTTATAGGCAAGGATGTCTCTGACCTTTTCAATGCCCTTACAGGTTATTCGAGAAAAGATCATTATATTAAACTCCTTGTAGCCCCTCAGACCCTCAGACACCAGATTCTGGAGCGCATCAGGCGTGAGATTGAGTTGCACGAAAAACACGGAAACGGACACCTGATCTTCAAGATGAATTCTCTTGTGGACTATCAGTGCATCCGTGAACTCTATAGGGCTTCTCGAGCTGGAGTAAAAATAGACCTTATTGTCAGGGGCATCTGCTGCCTCAGGCCCGGCATCTATGGGCTCAGTGAAAATATCAGGGTCACTTCGATAGTCGGCCGTTTTCTTGAGCACTCCAGAGTATACTATTTCAGGAGCGGTGGAAAAGAAGAAATCTTCATGGGCAGTGCAGATCTCATGCCGCGCAACCTGGACAACAGAGTAGAAATTCTCTTCCCAGTATCTGCCGAATATATTCCTGTCGTGAGGGATGTCATTCTCGGTACCCATCTGAGGGATAACATAAAAGCCCGCCTGCTGCTCCCTAACGGCAGGACTGAAAGGATTTACCCGCAGCCCGAAGAAGAAGAACTGGATTCTCAGTTATGGATGCTTGAAAACAGGGTTAGCTGGGATTTGAGTCCTTAAAAAGGCTAAAAAGGTAAATTCTTCTTTTTTTAGTTTTTTCTCTTACCTTTCTATCCTTCCTTTAAAATTTTAGATGGGCAGAGTTTTTGAACTTACAATTTTACATATATAGAGAGGAAGAAATTAGAAGAATAAAAATCAAAAAAATAAATATCAAATATAATAAAAATCTGAATGGATATCGTGAAACTGATTTTGAAGCTCTCGACTCCTTCGAGGAAAACGAAAGACAGGGCTTTCAGGTGGTAGTCAATGGAACCCGAAAAAATTTCCGAAGGTAGGGTTGTTGCGTTTATCGATATAGGGACTAACTCGGTCAGACTCCTTCTGGTCCGGATTAATCCAAATGGGTCTTACCAGCCCCTGACCAAGCAGAAGGAAACAGTCCGGCTTGGAGACAAAGAATTCATAGATAAGATTCTGCAGCCAAAGGCGATGGAGCGTGCAGTTATCGTTTGTAAAAAGTTCATGGAACTTGCTAGGGCCTACAGGGCAGAAGAAGTCATAGCCGTGGCTACCTCGGCGACACGGGACGCGAGTAATAAGGTTCAGTTTCTTGAAATGTTGAAAAGGGAGGCAAACTTGGAGGTATGCACTATTTCAGGAAGCGAAGAAGCTCGCCTGATTTACCTTGGAGTCTCAAGCGGGCTCAGGCTCGGGTACTCAAAGGCTCTGTTCATTGATATCGGAGGCGGGAGTACTGAGGTATCAGTAGGGGATCAGAGGCAGTATTACTTCCTTCACTCCTTTGACCTTGGGTCTATCCGTTTGACAAATATGTTCCTTCCGGACGAAACTGGCCCTGTTTCAGAGGAACGGTACGAACAGATTAAGGATTATATCCGGCATAAAGCTGCAGATATAATAAAAGAGCTTTCCAAGTATAGGATAGAATGCGCTATTGGGAGTTCGGGAACCATAGAAAATCTTGCAAGGATTGCTTTTGTCTATCTGCACAAGACAGCTCATGAAAGCTATGAGAAGCTGGAGTATGAAGACCTTAAGAAAATTATCAGGGCTATGTGTGCCCTACCCCTTGAAGAACGGCGTAAATTTCCGGGAATTAATTCTCAAAGAGCAGATATTATCCTTGCAGGGGCTGCAATTATCGAGACTTTTATGGAAGAGCTGGGGCTTTCCAAGATAAGGGCCAGTAAATTCGGGTTAAGAGAGGGACTGCTTGTAGATTACATCTCAAAGAGCGAGTTTTCCTACATGATTACCCAAATGTCGGTAAGAAAGCGCAGCGTTATGCAGCTTGGGCTTACCTGCAACTTTGATGAAGAGCATGCTCATATTGTTACCAAGCTGGCTCTGGAACTTTTTGACAGCATTCAGGCGCTAGGAATCTATGAATTCCGGGATGGAGAAAGGGAGCTTCTTGAGTACGGTTCAACTCTGCATGACATTGGGACTTTTCTCTCCTATGATACTCATCAGGCACATGCCTATCATCTTATCAAGGAAAGCAACCTTCCGGGTTTTCAACCTGAAGAAATCGAAGTTATTGCAAACCTTGCCTATTTTCACAGAAAAAACACTCCTAAAAAGAAACATCCCAATCTTGCCGGGCTCAACAGAGACGCAGTAAAAAGCATCAGGGCCCTGAGTGCCTTGCTCCGCATTGCTGAAGGCCTTGACCGTTCACATACAGGAATTATTTCTCATGTCCGCTTCTACATTGCCTCTACCGACAGTCTTGTGCTTGAAATGCATGCCCAGAGGGAGTGCCAGCTCGAAATATGGGAAGTAGAGAAGCAGAAAAAGTATTTCAAGAAAATTTTTGGGTACAATCTTCAATCCAAAGTTATTATAGAGCAGGATGAAGGAACTTCTTTAGTTCTTGAAGGAATTACAGAACTTGAAGAAATGTCAGGGGTTGAAATTTCCTCTAAAAATTAAGAAGCTTCCTGTTTGAGAAGAAGTCTCTTATTTGAGTTGAAAGTGAATTTGCAATTGCAAGCTCAGTAAAAAATCAGGGACTTTCGTACAAGTTTTTGATTGAGCTTGCAATCCTTCTCCTGAAATCTCCATTCCGTATTTTTTCCCAGGCATTTGGGAAAGTATCAAGTAGCATTTGAAGTTCTTCTTCCCTGTATGCGAGATAGGCTTCGATTTCTTCCATACCTTCGAAGAATCTCTCTTTTCCTGAGACTTTCTCATTTTCGACAAATCCCCATTCTCCGGTTTTCAGGTAGGAACGAAGCAGGCCAACTGCAATCGCCGAATCATGCAGGTCTCCCAGATGGTCTTGAAGGGCTTTGAAATCTTTTATCAGGGTTTTTGCGTCTTCTCCAAGCACGCCCTCAAAGAACTCAAGGGTGTAACGCATTCCTTTGGCTGCGATCCTGAGCCTGTGCAGACGCTCTACAGAAAGGAAAGGGCCTTCTACCCACTCTGAGTAAGCAGTGATGTCAGCTAAACGTGCATAAAGTATTGCAGGAAGCACGTCTCTCACTCTGTGAGGCAAAGCATCATGTTTTTTGTCAGTTATCGGGAGAGTCAGAGTTTCGGGAGAGGCGAGAGCATCCGAAAAATCTTTCTTGAAATGGCTGTACTTTTCACTTTCCAGATAATTAAGCATGTTTTTCCTGGCTTTTTCTCTCTCTTCTGTAAGCAAAGCAAAAAGCGGATTCAGGTTATGTTCTTGTCCTGAAGGCAAAGTTTTCAGGTATTTTTCCGCTTTTTCCCGGAAAACATCCAGATCCCTGATATTCCCTAGTGAACCAAGTGTTCTTTTGAGTCCTTTAAGGTGGGGCTCAAGTTTTTCGGGATCAAGATAAGCCTCAAAGACCTTTGCTGCTGCCCTCATCCTGCGGACTGCAACGCGCATGTCATGCAGCTCTTCGATTTCTTCCCCTTTTATGGTTCCTTTTTCATGGGAAATCATATCGGAGAATTGAAAGGAAAGTATCCTGCAGGCAAGTCCGGTCATGGAGTCTGTTGGTTTGACAGTTACCTTTTCCGATAGCCTGTATTTTTTCTTTTCTGATTTTTTTGCCTTTCCGATTTTCTCCTTTTTTCTGAACTCTTCTTCAGTTCTGACTTCTTCAGCAACTTGAGTAAACAGGAGTTTCCTTCCAAAGAGGTATTTCCAGAGTTCGCTTTTCCTCTCAGCTTTTTTTGCAGCTTTTTCAGCCTCTACTCCTATCACTTCTATTTCAAGGGCTTCTCCAAGCTGTCTTATCTTTCCTGGCCGGGTTTCGTAGGGAGGTTCGAAAAGGCCTGCGATCCGTATAATGGCTGCAAGCATCAGGGATTTATTCTGTAAATCGGGTGGCAGTTTCGTATGGGAGTCTTTAAGAGTTGAGATGAAATCTTTTTCGCTTATGCACGGATCCTGGAGTTCGGCAATCAGGGTAAGCATTAGAATTTCATGGAGTCTGAGGCTCTTTATGGGGTGCGTCAGAAAAATTTCCCTGCTCATGCGGGCCTTTTCTTCAGGAAAGGCCGAAATTCCTATATCCTTCAGGAAAGTCGCAAGGCCGAGAAGTTCTCTTTCTTTTTGCCCCAGGCCGTGGCAGGTAAATAGCCCATCAAAAAGAGTAAAAGCATGTTCTCTGGCTTTTTCTGCTCTTTTTTTATCTGCTCCGTAATATTCAAGGAGGCTTTCAGGAGCCCATTCGTTAAATTCCATCGTTTTCTTTCCCTTTTTCAAAACACTGCTTCCGGAATGGAGATGAAATGTCTGGTCTTTTTCTCTATCCGTTGTAAAAGGGAAAATAGAAAGCCTTTCTTTTTCAAACTTTGAGTGCAGGGCTTCTATCTCGTTTTGAGGAATTTTCAAGAGGGAACTCAGTTCCGCACAGGTTTGGCCCTTATCAAACGCCAGGAGAATTTTAGCCTTTTTTCCGTATACGTTTTTCTGGTCTGCAAGTTGTGCGCAGAAAGCTCTTTCTTTCAAGCTCAAGAAGGTTTTCTCAGGAAGATTCTCCATGAAAAGGAAAGCTCTCTCAAACTTGGAAAAAGGATTTTCGGCCAGATTGTAGTGCTCAAGCAGGAAACCCCGGATAATCTCCAGGTCTTCAGAAGTTCCTTCACTCTTAAGTTCCACTTCAAATTCGTTGTAGAACTTTTCTCTGCCTTCGCTTTTCAAATTTACTATGTCAAGGTAGATTTCGGCTACAATTTTTTTTCCCATTTTTACCTGGCGAATCATTCTTTTCTGTTTAAGAGACAGGAGTGGAAAAAGATCAAGTCCTGCAGTAAAATCGAAAATCATGTTCCTGATACGGAAATCAGGACATTCGAGCACAGACACCTTTTCAGGCAGGAAACTGACATATTCCTCTCTTCTGTGAGTTCCGCCTTCAAAGCCTCCCAGGCTTTTAATGGTTACCCATTTGCCTTCCTCCCCCAGGGCTTTTCTCATCCGCAGGTAGTATCCTGCAGCCATAATAGCTCTGTTTTCAGTATCGAGAAAAATATCCTCAATTATCTGGATTTCTGCCTGTGAGAGGGCGTATGAAGCAAGCTCTGACAGTTTTTCAAGTGCCTGGAAATCTGTCTCCTCTGTTACCAGAAATTTCGATTCTATTTCCATACTCCTTTTTTCCCCTGAATGTACACATCTTTAATACATCTTAGTTATGCTGTTTGTCTTCAGTTTAGTTAAGTTATGCTGTTTATCTTCAGTTTAGTTATTCTATTTGTTTTCAGTCATTTTTTAAGGTCATTCTTTTTGCCTTTACAGCATTAATCTATACTCGTTGTTCTTTTATCGTTTTTACGGACGAATCATTATATTGAATTCAATCCCAAAAAACTAAAATGCAGTAAAACATATCTATTAAAAATTTAAAAAGAGCAATAGATATATTTATCAAAAATTTAGCTCATTTATATTAACTAACTTCAATCTTTAGAGATCTTTCCCATTCAAAATGCGGAACTTATCTACTTCCTGCCTTCGTAACCCTTTAAGCTCCGCTTCAGCCAAATGTACTTTTACAGCCCCCCTGCCTTTCGATATCGTTCAATAATATACAGATGGAGTAAGTTCCCTTGACAGGTAATGACATTCTACTCTGGGATGAGACCCTATTTAAGGACCTTTCCGTGCTTGAACCTGACTATCTCCCGGATTATTTTCCTCACCGGGAGTCACAATTGAATTCTCTAAGGTTTGCGCTCAGGCCAGCCCTGCGAGGGATGCGTCCTCTGAACTGTTTGCTGGTCGGCCCTCCTGGAACAGGAAAGACCAGTGCGGTTATGAAGGTGTTCAAGGAAGTTGAGGCACATGCGCCCGGCGTTGTTGCTGTCAAAGTCAACTGCCAGATCGATTCCACACGTTTTGCGGTAATCTCCAGGATTTACAGGAAACTTTTCGGAATTTCTCCTCCAAATTCGGGAATTGCTTTTCGGAAAATCTTTGAAACTGTTGTTAACTTCCTTGTCTCTTCCGAAAAAGTTTTGCTTGTTGCTCTGGATGACCTCAATTATCTCTGTTACGAAGGGCATGCCAATGAAGTGATGTATTCTCTGCTCAGGGCTCATGAACAGTATCCGGGAGCGAAGATAGGGGTAATTGGAATTGTGAATGATGCATCCGACCTCTACTGCATAGATTCCAGGGTAAATTCGGTTTTTTTGCCGGAAGAAGTCCCTTTCCCAAGATACGGGAAAGCTGAGATTCTTGATATTCTTAAGGATAGGGTAAAATACGGATTTTATCCTAAGGTAATTACTGATGAACTGCTGGAACTTGTGGTCTCGTATGTAGAAAATACAGGCGATCTCAGAGTCGGAATTGATCTTCTTAAGCGTTCAGGTTTTAATGCCGAACGCAGGGGAAGTCGTACAATCTCTTCTGCGGATATAGAGAAAGCTTATGAGGCATCTAAACTGCTCCACCTTTGCAGAGGCATAAGCCTCCTGTCAGATCCTGAAAAACATCTACTCGAGTTAATAGCAAGAAAAGGAGAGGTTCAGGCGGGTGAGCTCTATAAGTCCTTCCACGAATTGACACGGCTTGGATACACCCGCTTCTACAGTATTGTCAACAGGCTCCAGGTTTTTAACTACGTGGATGCAGATTTTACAGGCAAGGGCCAGAGGGGCAGGACAAGAATTATAAAAACAAAGTATGGAGCTGAAGACATTCTTAAATGCCTTGAAAAAAGTTGAGTTCTAAATTAATTTTGATGCGGGTCGGTTAGATGTTCAAAAGTAACAATCGATGACTTCGTTATAGGACCTGTTCATGAGCCGAAAAAAAATTGCACGTGCATATTTTCCTTAAAATATTGGCGTCAATTCATATATGTTTTTGAGATCCGCTTATACATACTCAGCTCTTAATTCCTTTTATGGGCAGGTTTTGATGTATTAAACATGCCGTATAGGTAGCTTGCCTTACTTTACGCTGGCTGCATGGATGCTGGTACTGAGCATAGCTCACAATATTATTTCAAAAGTTTTGTTGTACTGACCTTAATAGAAAAAAATAAAATACTTAGTATGCTAATCAATTTTAGAGGAAGATGACCAATGAAATTACAGGAGAGTCCAGGATTTATTATAGCCAAGTTGGGGCATCGTATGGCAGTAGAATTAGATAAAGCGCTTAAAAAGTATGGTGTAACAATTTCTCAATGGACAATACTAAATCTATTGTGGCAGAAAGAGGGCTTGAGCCAAGTTGAACTCCAACAAATTCTTGGACTTGAAGGGGCAACAATAACAGGACTGCTTCAACGAATGGAAAGCGGAGGATTTGTAAGGCGCAGTCCTGATCTTGACGATCGGCGTATTCAGAGAATATATTTGACGGAATTGGGACGATCTATGGAAGTTCCTTTGTGCAATGAGGCTCATCAAGTAAATGAGAAGGCTTTACAAAACTTTTCTCCAGACGAAAGAGATTTTTTTATGAGGTTGTTATCAAGGGCGTTAAATAACTTTGCATAATAAATCTTCTTAGTAAAAAGCTGATCTTCCTATTTTATACGATTGATGCTTTGAACCACCTGGTACAGTAGCTAAAGTTATTCCCAACACGGCAGCAATAGCCTCTTCACTCAGCCTTCTTATGGTTTTTTCGAAACTAAACCGATAATTGTTATTTTTTGCGGAGGTCAAAATAGAAAGTGTCTGCATGGTCATTGAATCCTTTGCCAAATGCTGATAGATATATTTTTAACTTTTAGAATCTCATTTTCTCTGAATATTAATATATTACTCATGTGATATAATACTCTTCCAATGAAAGGGGGACCAAAAATTTTATCTAGATAATTAGCATGCTAAGTATATGCATTAGGAAGGGAGATAAATGCTTGACATTTCAGGAAGAAAGAATGAAGCAATTGGGCAAGTCGGAGCCCTTTTAAAATATAGGCTTGCTATGCAGTATTCTCCTGTCGGTTTCTATTATGCTGAAACAATACCAGAAGATGCTATGGGATTTAAAGGATCTGGAAATGGTTGCATTATGCCCTTAGTATTGGCAAGCGCTAAGGGCAGGACGGTAGCTTTTGATGAAAATTCTTTAGGTTGGAATTGTTCGGCTTTCCATCCTGGTTGCCGGGACTGGATATATCCTGGGGTCGAATATTTCCTATCACATGGGATTTTACCAGGGAAATGCGAATGATTTGTTAAGACCCCAAGCTAGCGAGGAAATACGTAGAATCCATGAGATCTCAGCAAAAGGTCAAAGGTGCGGCTGTGTTCAAACTTCTTGAGAAGTTTCGTGAGTCGGAGACTCCAGAATTAGTTATATTTTTTGTCAATCCAGATCAGCTGAGTGCTCTGGTATATTTACTCTACTTTGACGCTCCGGAAAAAGATGACCTTGTGGTCGCGAAATTTGCTTCAGCATGTGGTTCAATCGTGACTTTGCCGTTGCAATATGTCAGGAACGGTGAAAAAAAAGCTGTTTGGGGACTTCACGATATTTCTGCAAGGGGCAGACTACCAAAAGAATTAATGACTTTTACCGTCCCGCTCAATCTTCTAATAAGTATGTACAAAGACATGGAGCAAAGCTTTTTGTGTACAGAAAGATGGAACAATCTTGCTCAAAGATCCAAGGAAAATCACAATGAAACTAAAGGGTGAGGGAAAATAATGGATAGGATAGTTAAGACAGTCATGCTCATCGTGATGATACTGAATGGATTGTTGTTCATAAGCAATATTTATGTGCTGGGTAATAACGAGGCGGCTATAAATATGCATACTGATCTAGCTCCTTCAGCCAGCACCTTAATGGTAAATGCTAAAGTAATAATTTGTTTTATTGTTGGGATGCTTTATCTTATTTCTGCTTTTGGAATTATCCGAAGAAAATTTAACTTGGCTCTTGCCGGAATAATCGGGTTTATTCTATTTGATGGCTTCTATCTTATTGAACTCGTTTTATGGTCTCGGATTCATCCTCAAGTATGGATTGGTTTTGTTATAGCTGGAGGACTTAGTTTATTAATTGGATTACATTCTTTACAAAATTGGAGAAAAGGACATTATTTACAATCGTAAAATACAAAATCTTAGTAAAAAAGAGTTTTTTGTCATGGATATTTTGCAACCTATTATATCGATTCCAAAATAAATCTATCATTGAAGGAAGAGTTCATAATCAAAGAATAAATTTAAAAATACAGGCTTGTGAGCGTATTCTTGAATCGAAATAAAAGGTTTCGAAGACTTCAAATTAATTAGAAAATTCAAATGAGTTCAGGAAATTCAAATGGATTTCCGATTTTAGGTCAGAAAAGATATTTTCAGGCTTGGATTTTGAGACTAAAAAGGTTAAGAAAGCACAGTTTGAAAACTGTGCCTTTTCCTGATTAGCCGAACTAATCTTTAACTTATTTTGAAATTACATCATTCCTGGGGGCATTCCGCCCATTCCTGGCATTCCACCCATTCCTGGAGGCATTCCGCCCATACCTTCTTCAGGTCCAGGGGCTGCACGGGTAGAAGCAATGATATCATCGATCCTGAGGATCATAACTGCAGACTCGGTAGCTGCGTTGATTACCTGGGTCTTGACTCTGAGAGGCTCAACTACAAACTCCTTCCACATGTCAACGACCTTACCTTCGAAAACATTAAGCCCTGCGGTCTTTACACCCTTCTCGTGCTGGGAGCGCAGCTCCATGAGCATGTCAATGGGGTCGAGACCGGCGTTTTCTGCAAGAGTCCTCGGGATAACTTCGAGAGCCTCAGCGTAGGCTTTGACTGCAAGCTGTTCTCTGCCTTCGAGGGTTGCTGCATATTCCTGAAGCCTGAGAGCAACTTCAACTTCAGGAGAGCCGCCGCCTGCAACGAGTTTTTCGTCCTCGATTGCAACTGCAACCACACGGAGAGCATCTTCAAGAGCACTGTCGATACTGTCAACTACGTGCTCTGTGCCGCCGCGCAGCAGAATGGTTACGGCCTTCGGGTTGTCGCAACCTGTGACAAAGGTCATGTTGTCGCCGCCAACCTTCTTTTCTTCCACGAGGCCTGCATATCCGAGGTCTTCGGGAGTGATCTCGTCAAGGTTGGTAATGAGTTTGCCGCCTGTTGCTCTTGCAAGTTTTTCCATGTCGCTCTTCTTAACTCTGCGGACTGCAAAGATACCTGCTTTTGCAAGGTAGTGCTGAGCAAGGTCTTCAATACCCTTCTGGCAGAAGACAACATTTGCCCCACTGCCGATGACCTTCTGAACGATCCTCTTGAGCATCTGCTCTTCCTGGTCGAGGAAAGATTGGAGCTGGTCAGGTGAGGTTATAGAGATTTCCGCATCAACTTCGGTGTCTTTGAGTTCGATTGCGGTATTAAGAAGAATGATTTTTGCATCCTTAACCCTTTGAGGCATGTTGGTGTGGATTCTTTCCTTATCAATGATCATGCCCTGGATAAGCTCGGAATCTTCTACCCTTCCGCCAACTTTCTTGACAACGTTGATATTGTCTTTGTCGATGCTCTTTTTTCCGTTTGTGTCCACAACGCTTGTGACGGCGTCCACGGAAATTTCGGAGAGAAGCTTTTTGGAGGACTCTGCACCCTTTCCGGTTATTGCGGTTTCAGCGATGCTGATCAACAGGTTCCGGTCGGACATTTCTACCGTCATTGCAAGGGAGTTCAGGACTTCTACGGCTTTTTCAGCTGCAAGCCTGTACCCTGATGCAATAATTGTCGGGTGGATTTCCTGCTCAATTAAATCTTCTGCTTTCTTTAAGAGTTCACCTGCGACTACAGCTGCGCTGGTAGTGCCGTCTCCTACCTGTTCATCTTGGGTCTTGGCTACTTCTACTACCATCTTTGCTGCAGGGTGTTCAATGTCCATTTCTTTGAGAATGGTTGCTCCGTCATTTGTAATGACTACATCTCCCATGGAATCGACGAGCATTTTGTCCATACCCTTGGGGCCGAGGGTTGTTCTGACGGCTTCAGCTACTGCCTTTGCAGCCATGATATTGTTACTCTGGGCATCTCTGCCTCTGGTTCTTTTACTTCCTTCTTTTAAAATGAATATTGGCTGTCCTGCCATGATTTAATCCTCCATTAGTGTGAGTTTGGAATTGCTTCGGAATTAAAATTGCATTTTACATGTTTGTACTTCTATATAAACTCATCCCGCTGAAACCTCTGGGATATAGGGATTTTAGTTACTGGCTTTTCTTAAAAAACCAAGATAAAACGGATTTATCTCGGTTTTTTCGCAGAACTTTAAAGTGCTGGCTATAAGCGGAAAATATGATGAAATATCTATTTGATGTAGTTATCAGGTGTTACATAAGGTCTTCAAAGATTTTTCTTGAATAATTTTATTAACTGAGGTTTTGCCATTTTCCACAAAACTCCTTATTTTCCAATAATATTTGATAATAAAGTTTATTTTGTGAAAAAATTTGTTCAAAACAATTTAAAATCAATTTAATGCAATATTATATTAATAATTCAAAATAAAGAGATTTTTATTCGTTTAATAGCGAAAAAAACTACGTTTGAATTTTAAACACATAATCAATATTTGTATTTTTATGCAATTTATTGGAAAAAATTCTACGAAATGCTAATTTTTTAAACATATGTAATATTAATTGAGTTCTCACAGCCAGATCCCTTATTTGGAGGCATTTAGCAATGCTATTTTAAAGCCTTTAAACGTAATTTTTTAGTTAAATAAGCAATTATAGGCCATTTTTTTGCTTTTAATGCGTTTTCGTCAATTTTGGCAAAACCTCAACTGAATCAGTTTCCTCTGTACTGATTCCGGAAACTATATCTCTTCTTATGCCAATCTACTTTTAATTATTTTCAAGCTTTTCTATAAAATACAGAGAAGATGGTCGGCTATGGATAAGCCTGATGTGAAAATTTCAAGTTTCACGTTCTATGTATTGATAGTTCTTTCAATTTTTGCCTTTGTTGAGGAAAGAGAATTTTTGGCTATAAGATCTCCTTCTTCTGGAGATGAGGGTAAAGCTTTTTTCATCGTTAATGAAGGAGAATCGCAGTCAGAAAATTCTCTTTACGATAATGAACCGACTTATGAGGATCAAAATACAGGTGTACCGGCTTCTGGAGTAATTGACTCCGAAAAAGGTAAAGATGTTCCGGGTCCCAGCTACATAATTTCTCTGGCAGTTTTCGGGCTGGCTTATTACCTGAGAAGATACAAAAAATAAAATTTATTAAAAAGATAATTAAAGTCTTTCTCCCTTCCGGAAAGCAAGAAGTCTTTAATTATCTTTTTATTCCCTGGTTTTCGGAAGCTTTGAAAGCCCATTTTCTATTTCTGCTGCTTTCTCAAAAGAAAGCCCCAGGGGAATTTCGAAATCCTCATATCCGCTGTGCTTTCTCGATCCCTTACACCCGAAAGATAGGCCAATTCCCTGTTTGAGTGCGAGTACAGTACAGTCTCCACAGATTGAAGCCGCTCCCATTGTATCCAGTACTGTCCTTTTTCCTTCAGAATAGGCGCTGGCCTGGACAATACGCATGGCTTTCTCAGGTTTCAGGAAAAAAATCAGAACATCAAAGTTCCCTTTATTTAGAGACAGGGGCTCAATTCTTATGGAGCAAAATCTTTTTTTCAATCTTGGGAGGGATAAGGCTGCATTTTCTGCAGCTTGCGCGTTCCTGTATCTTCCGGAATTCAGATAATATGCAGCAGGGCTCTCTTCCGAGAAGCCCAGCACATAGTCTCCCGGAGAGCAGCTTTGCCCCGAAACCCGGAATGCTTCTCCCATACGGGCTTTTTGCACAAGTTCGCAAAAAAGAAGGCCGGATTTTTCAGGAAGATTTTTATTTTCTGTTTCTGCTGCTTTTTCTTCGGCTTTTTTTTCGGTTAGCTGTCCTGTTTCGAAGGTCACACATACAGGTTCGCCGGCTTCCATCAGCCGGCTAAATTCCGGATACCTTGAAAACGGGATTTGCTCTTTTTGCATGTATTATGTTCCTGTTTTTACTGCTTTTCATTCACACGAATCCTGCTTTTCATTCACACGAATTCTGCTTTTACAGAGGTGAAAACAGGGCCTCTCAGATCTATCTTTTTATTTTTCCCAGTGATATAGCGCTGGGCAATAGAACCTATTTTCACGTTGACTTCCGAGGGAACTTTGACAATTCTTACCCTGACTATATGTTCTTTTGCTCCTGACATTGCAGCTTCTTCGATTTCCCTGGCAGCTTGTGCGGCAAAAGATTCTATGAAACGAATGCCTGCCCTTGCAGAATGGTTTTCAAAAGCTTTTTGCCATTTCTTGGTATTCGGAATTCCCAGGATATCCCCCTGATAGGCTACAACTTCGTTGAAAGCTGCAGGACCGCAGAGTTTCGTATTTTCTTCAGGTTCGATTACGGAAACTTTTACTTTCCTGCCGCAAACTTCCCCTTCCCAGGCAGGGAATTCACATGGGCTTGGCTCTTCCCCATGCAGTTCGCACTGGGAAACCACTGCATCTGCAATTGCACGTCCTTCAGGAGTTTCAGGCATTTTATCTACGAAAACCTGTTTTGCAAGCTCACTGTCCGACATTTCCCATTCACAATACTGGGAGATCTGCGGATAAGTCATAGCGCGGACGTCCGGGGCGTCGTGGAGGATCATGGCAAGCCTTTCCACTCCGAGCCCAAGGTTCATGACAGGACACGGGATATCATATTCTGCAAGAGCTGTTGGAGAATATATCCCGAAGGTTGCAACTTCTATCCAGCCATCCGAATACTTTGAGTTAGAGCCTATAAGCTTCGGATGGAAGGCAAATACTTCTGTCTGGGTGTCAGGTACATAGTATTTGCTGCGCTTCTCATCAGGCCTGAAAAGGAATTTTTCAAAGCCAAACTGAGATAGAAGCCCTTCTGCAACGGCTTTCCCATGGTCAACAGTGACATCTTCATCCATGATTACGCAGGAAGCTGAGTAATAGGTCATTAGCCTTGAGGCGTCTTCCTGCTGTTCTCTCCTGAAACAGCGGTCTATGGAGAAGAAATGGAAGGGAGGTTCTTTCCTTTCAAGGAGAGAACCAAGAGAAATGAACCAGCCGCTTGTCATGTGGCTGCGGAGTGTCTTTGTGCTTGCCTGGGGCACAAGTTCTTTAAATTCCGGAAAAACCCTGTCAATCATATCGGCAACAAGGGCGTCGGAAACTCCAAGAGCCGCTGAAATTTCGGGAACAAGGTCGTCTCCTTCAACCTTTCCTTTTTTGTATGCATGGAGAACCTGCCTAATTTTGTCAATCCCTTCGTCCCCTATGTCTCCAAGGATCTCAGTTACCTGTGCTATGCGCTCGTCTGAAATCCCCACGTTCGGACGGGGCAAGCCTGCGAGATAGAAGCAGCGGTCAAGGACTGCGAGAGCTTCGCTTCCAAACTGTTTATGGACCTCTTTATCATCCACTATCAGAGGGTTCATCATCTCTTCAAAGCCCATTCTGAGATAAGCCTCTCGAAGCTTCTGGATGGTATCGTAAACGGGATGTGCTTTTCCGTATTTCAGAGTGGTTCTGGGATAGCGTTCGTTCAGGGTAGGTGTCTTGATCAGCTTTTTGCCTTCATTCCAGGTAAGATCGAAATTCTCTTTTGCGTCCTTTTTTATTTTTTCTGGATCAAATCTCATGAATATCCTCTTTAGTAGATTCTTAAAATAATAAATTTGTCAGTTTTTGAAATTCGGGTTTATAAGTTTTAAATGATTCAGATAAACAATTTGAGCGTTAAACAGTTTCATAAATGTTGAAATAATTATGTAAATAAGTTGTATATTAGTAGGCCGCAGTTCAAATGCACAACCCCAATCCTTATAGTTCAAAGCTATTGATTTACTCAGTTTTGAAGCACAGGTTATACTTAAAGCCTTGATTCCAAATTTCGCATTGCAGTCTCAAGTTTCTTCTGACCAATTGCGTTGACAACGTCTCCGCGCGTTTTTTCTATCAGCGCACGGGATACATCGGTCTTCCTCCTGAGTCCTCTGGTTATCGCATCAGGATAATCGAAGTCCATAAGCATTGCATGGATATTTTCCATAATCCCTAAAAATATTTCGGCTTTCTCAAAGGATTCTTTCCTTATAAGGTCAAGGACATGCCTTCTGAGTTCTCCCACAACATCTCCGAGCCCGTTAAGATAAGCAGCATATTCTACTTTTAATTCATCCGGAGAGGGAATATTCTTCGTCTTCCCTTCTTCTTTCAGCAGGCTGCAGAGGACTGAAACTTCCGAATATTCCTGCTGGGCATGTTCTACAAATCCTGCATGATAAATGTCAGCGTGTCCTTTGAAAAGAACTTCAAGTTTCTCCAGGGCTTTTCCTGCGGCTTTGATGCTGTTATCTGCTTTCTCAAAGTCTTGCCCATGCAAGGCAAAAGATGCTGTCCTGCATTCCCTGACAATTTCCCGGGAAATTTTCAACCCGTCTTCCCTTATACTGTCTTTGGCCTCGAAATTTTCCCTTATTAAGGTCGAAATCTCTTCAAGCATTGTTTTCATACCCCCTTTAATGCTTTTCAGCCTTTTACATGCTTTAGCTTTTCTACTTGAAATCTAAATTGTATTTTATATCTTACATGCATTATTCAGGATTCAGGACTTTCATCTAAGAATTATTCAGGATCTAGGACTTTCATTTGAGAATTTCTCATCAAGTGTATTATGTCTGTCGGTAAAATTTTATTTTACCTGATAAAATGAATCTGAGATTCCTTATATATTTTTATCCCTTCTTTTTATTTCTTTTTTTCTAGTTTCAACTCTTCTATATTTTTTATTAATTTTAAAATTAGGTTCCTGGACCACGGTTTAAATTTGAGTTGGTGAAAAAAAGATAGAAAAAGAAAAAAAAGATTCTTTTTCCTTGTCGATATCCTCAACTTCTGGATGTAACTCCCAAAATCAGCTAAGATAGCAAAACAATAAGGTTGCTCCTTTCCGGCTCTTTTTTCAGAATCAGATAAACTTTGGGATTTTTTAACAGGGTCGTCTCAAGAAACGTACCTCAGCTTGTTTTATCTTCGAGAGCTTATAAATTTTCAGTTTATGCTCTCGAGCAAATTCGATTTTGTACAGTTTGAAGAATTTTTTATAATCTTATTCATCCACAGGAATGGTCTCGAGCTGGCTTGAGAGATTCCATATCAGAGTTCTTGTGTGCAGAGGAAGGTTAGGATCATTGCTTATATCTTCTAGAATGGAAATGCTTGATGCTGCTCTAAGGAACAGAGGTTCGGATTCGTTGTTCAGTATGTCCATGATTTCGTTCACGGAACGCCTGATATTTCTTGGAACTGAGGAGTCGCTGGTTATGCTGTCTAAGACCTGAAGACATTGTCTGATAACTTCTGCTGAATCATTTGATGACACTCGAATCACCTTCGCAGTCAATTATGATGTAAAAATTAGAGCTAATAAATTAGTGTAAGACAGGCTTGTTATATAAAATATTATCGGTGATTTTTAAAATCGCATGCAGCAATGTCTGCTCTTTGTGGTTAGGAATTCGTGGTTTTTTGGTTTGCACGGGATAAGGTAGTTTCATATACAGGGAGCTACAGGAAAAATCTTATAAAATAAATGAGAAGCTGGCATAAAAGAAGGTCAGGTACATGGATTCTGAAAAAGATAGAAAAGTAAAGCGGATAGCACGTTTCCTTGAATTAGGGGGCACGATGCTTGCCGAGCATTGTAAAGTCTGCGGAGTCCCAAGATTTCGTTATCAGGGCACAGTGATCTGCCCGGTTTGTGATGTTCAGGAAGAAGAGGAGACTCAGGAACCAGTAGCAGAAGGCCAGGTTCCTGAAGCCAGACAATCTGCAGAAAAAGAGAGGCCTTCATTTGAGGACGAAAAGAACGTTCAGGCACACAGGCAAAAACCACAGTTCGGGCTGAGAATTTCTGAAGGTGCCAAAGAAGAAGAAAAGGGTTTCGAGCTCGAAGAAGAAGAGCTTTCCGAAATACCCTATGAGACAGGGAAATCAAGAAGATACACCACTACAGTTCAGGCAGTACCCCTAGGGAAGGCAGAAAAGCCAGAAGAGACTTCGAAACCGTCTGGAACTCATGGAGATCGGAAAGCGCTGGAGAACCTTCTCTTTAAAAAGATGGTCAGCATTGCAAGCTCCCTTCAGGATGAAACGGATCCTTGTAGCATTGCTGAAGACTTTGAGCTAATTGAAAAAGGTCTTGGGCTCATAGAGCGCCTGAGGCAAATATAAAGGTAAAGGTAAGAAGAAAAGAATACAAAAAGGCAAAGAATACAAAAAGGCAAAGAGACGAAGAAGATAAAGAAAATAAAGAAGATGAAAGAAGTTTAATTTTTTTATTTACCCTTTATAAGGGCTCTCAAGAACCTCTCTAATCATGGCTGCTGTTTTTGGTCCAATTAGTTTCACCTTTCTGAGTTCTTCGGTGTCAGCCTTCATAATAGCTTCTACTGAGCCAAAATGTAAAAGGAGGTTTCTTGCGACTTTTGGCCCTATATTTGAGATAGAAGAAATAACGTATTCCTGCTGCTCAGCAAGAGTACTGACTGATTTTTTCCCATGAGGATTGATTTCACGTTTATTTTCGGTCTGCTCACGTTTTGCAAGCACTTTTAATATCGCAGCTGTCTCTTCCTCGTCTCTTGAGTAGAGAATCGAGACCCCAAAATCAATTGCAATGGATACCAGGGAACCATAAATTGCATTCGGGTTGAGCTGTCTGGAAGTAAAAAGGTCTTCTCCTTCAATGATGAGGACAGGTTTTTCATATACTCTTGCAAGATCCGAAAGCTGGGCAAAAAGATTACGTTTTCCATCGATAAGGGAACTTGCAAAGTCATCAGTGCGTTTTCTCTCCACAGCAAGGCGGTCGCTTACAACGTAATCCCCTATTTCGAGAGCTGCAAAACTGAGTTCCATCCCGAGCCTGTCCAGAACTTTTGCAACTCCGCTCTTTGTTTCCCTGTGGTCGATCACTATTCTGAGGGGTCCGGTTTCAGGTTCTATTCCGGAAGGTTTTATTCCGGATATTTCTGCTTTATTTACAGATTTCTTTCCGGAAAGAGCTTCGAAATCTACAAGGGTTTTTTGTTTTTCTTTTACATTTCCATCCGTGCTTTTTTCCAGGTTTTCATCCGTGCTTTTTTCCAGGTTTTCATCCGTGTTTCTTCCCAGGTTTTCATCTGTGCTTCTTTCCAGGTTTCCGTTCTTGAATTTCTCTTTTTCTCTGGAATTTACAGGGTTCCTGATGCTATCCCACTCTTCAGCCCTGTTTTCGGTTTCGATTTCTTCCATTTCCAGCTTCGAGTCTGAAGCCGAAGGTAAACTTTCAAAATCCGAGAGTTCTGCGCTTTTCTTTGAGCCCGTTGGGCCTAGAACAGCTTCAAGCCCTTGCATGCTGTTTAGCATCCTTTTTTCCTTGTTTTTGCTGCTCCAGTAATAGGCTTCATCCCGTGTGCCCTTTGTCACCAGCACAGTTACTCTGCCTTTTTGCTGCCTGCCGGTTCTGCCCTTGCGCTGGATGCTGCGGATTTCCGACGGGATGGGTTCGTAAAATAAAACCATATCCGTGGAAGGAATATCAAGCCCTTCTTCAGCAACTGAAGTGGCTACAAGTACATTATATTCTCCTGCCCTGAATTTATCAAGGATTTCCGCCTGCTGCTTCTGCGTAAGTCCTTTGTCCTTATGGCGCGAACCCTGCCCCACAAAACGGATAGGGACAATGGCTGGAGCTTCAGAAAGAGCATTTGCCACTATCTCGGCAGTGTCCCTGTAGTTAGTAAACACAATTACCCTGGAATCGGGTTTTTCTTTCAGCTGTTCGGATACGATTTTCCGTGCAAGCTCGAGTTTAGGATGTTCGACATCACATTCCTTTACCCTGTAAAGGGCTTTTCTCATGTAGAGGTCTTCCATGAGCCTTTTTGCAGCCTTACTCGCACTGCTTGAAGAGGCTTCTGCATCCAGTTTTTCCAGGTACTTCTTTAGGGTCTCAAGTCCCTGCGTCTCCACCATTTCCACAGCATGGTTCACCTTCATAATTTCAGCAACCACAGACATGGCAGAGAAAATTGCAGGATCTCCCCCTATACGGATTTCACCCTGAAGTTGTTTCTGGAGAAGCAGGAGGTCTTTTTTAGAGACGTATTTTCCATTGCCTGCAGAAAAACCCAGGTCCTTTATGATTCCAAGCCGATCATCAAGGATTTTTTCCAGATAACTCCTGATTTCAGCCATCTCGGCAGGAAGCTGGACCTGAAGCCACTCAATTTCTTTCTCCTGCACATAAGGGCGAACATCCCTGTCTTTTTCAGTTTTCACAGCTACATTTTCGACATGCAAAGCCTGACAGACCTCTGCGATTTTCTCGTCTGAGCTGCCCGGGCTTGCAGTAATTCCGAGCACATGAGGATTTTTCGCGCTCTCGAAGTACTTTTCCGCAATAAAGGTATAAGCATAATTTCCGACTGCCCTGTGGGCTTCATCAAAGGTGATGTGGCTTACATCCTCAAGGCTGATTCGTTTCGTAAGCAGGTCATTTTCAATCACCTGGGGGGTGGATACTATCAACTTCCCCTGTGCCCAGAGCTTTTCCCGCTCTGCAGGGGCAATACTTCCTGTAAAAGCCAGAATTTCTTCTTCGGGAAGGGTCATCACTTTTTTAAAAAAAGCAGCATGCTGGTCTACAAGGGGTTTTGTAGGAGAAAGGATCAGGGCTTTTCCCCCGAAACGCTGGAGCCTGGAAGCAATTACGAAAAGAGCTATAATGGTTTTTCCAAGTCCTGTGGGGAGCACAACTAGGCTTGACCCCTCAAGGGCTTTTCCTGCCAGGTTGAGCTGGTAAAGCCTCTGCTCAACGGTATCGGGTTTTATCAGCGGGTGCTTCATGCATGCCGGTTTCTCAGGAAAAAGACTCTCGGTCATTTTGCTTCAGGATTATTTTTATTTCAGGTTTATTTGTTTTTGGTATATCTTGTTTCAGAGCTATTTTGCTTCAGTGTTATTTTGTTTCATGGCTTTCATTCAATTATAAAAAAGTAATATTAATAAGTAATAACAAATTAAAAGTTTTGCTGTAGGTTTTTAACCCACAGCGCAGGAATTGGCAGTATCCTGAATTTTAGAAGTTAAAGGGTTTGCCTGCAGATTCGAAACCTCTGCCCCTGTAGATCAGTTCATAGAGCACATTTTCGATTCCTTTGATCGGAGCCCGAACCTGGCGCATGGAGTCTCTGTCTCTTATGGTTACAGTTCCATCTTCAAGGGTATCATAGTCCACGGTAACTGAGTAAGGAGTTCCGATTTCGTCGTTTCTCCTGTAGCGGCGCCCGATAGTTCCGGAATCGTCATAATTGACAAGGAGGGTCTTTTCCCTGAGTTTTGCAACAATCTCTTTTGCAGGGTCTGCAAGCTCTTTTCTGGTAAGAAGCGGAAGGACTGCAACCTGTACGGGAGCAACTGCGCTTGAGAAGTGCATGATAAGGCGAGCTTCCTCTTCTCCCTCGGCGTCGCTTTCATCCTTTACGGCCTCAGATTCTTTTTCAGCTTCAGATTTTTCTCCAGCTTCAGATTCTTTTCCAGCTTCTCCTATGCCTTTAAGCCCGGATTCGGTTGCCTTCTGAGCCACATTTTCTTCATCAAAGGCGTGCTCCATGACACCGTAAAAGATCCTATCAATACCATAGGAAGGTTCGATTACGTGAGGAATAACGTTTTCTCCGCTGACTTTTACGGTTTCTTCCGCAAAGCTAACCATGTCGGAACTGACTGCTAGTTCTTCTCCGTCTACGGTGACTTTGATCTCGCTCTTCGAGAGTTCTTCTTCGGAGAGCTGTTTCAAGGCATCCGCAACGGTTTTTGCTTTCCCTTTAAAGACGGGGCCAAGCTTGCCCATATTCGGCTTTACAACAAAACGGGTTACCATCTTTGGCTCGTCATACTCCACGTAAACGTAAAGCTCGGTCTTGCTGACTCTTGCATGGGCTTTGAGATCGTAGTCAGTTCTGTCGGCGATTCCCACGATCTCTACCCAGCCGAAGCGGTCTGTCTCGATCTCGGCGTCCCAGCAGTCGATTGCATAGTGTGCCATCTCATCTGTCAAGTGCTGCCTGAACCTGAGTTTTGCAGGATCGATCCCTACCTTTGTCAGGAACTCGTTTGTAAGTGCAATATTGTAGCCCAGGATCTCATGAGCAATAACTCCGGCCTCTACAGCCTCCCGCACAGTCATCCTGAATGATTCGCCTTTCTGCTGTGCCTCCTGCGAATGAAGTACAAGCTCTTTGTCTGCAAAACGCTCGAAGTTGGGGTGCTTCTTGTTTCTGGGATCAACAAAAATCTCACATTCTGCCTGTGTGAACTCCCTGAGCCGGATAACACCCTGCCTGGGTGCAATTTCGTTCCTGTAGGACTTCCCGATCTGTACCGCCCCAAAAGGCAGCTTATCTCTGTAAAAGCGGGACAGCCTCTGGAAATCCACAAACATCCCCTGCGCCGTTTCCGGCCTGAGATAGCCCTGCCTCCCAGTTCCAGGCCCGATTGTGGTCTTGAACATCAGGTTGAACTCATAAGCCTCCCCGAATTCTCCCCCACACTCAGGACAGGTGATTCCCTTTTCTCTTATGACCTTTGTTAGATCTCCCGCACTCAGGGTCCCTGCCGCATCCATTACGTTTTCTACAAGATGATCAGCCCGAAATGCCTCTTTACAGTTCATGCACTCACACAGGGGATCAGAAAAACCTCCAACGTGCCCGGATGCGATAAAGACCTCCTCGATCCCTATTGTCGGGCACTCGATCTCCATAAACCCTTCCTGGATAACGTAAAATTCTCTCCAGATCTGCTCAATCCGCCTCTTCAGCGTGCTCCCAAGAGGCCCGTAATCGTAAAACCCGCGGCTTCCGCCATACAGCTCAAAGGAGTTCCACAAAAACCCCCGGCGTTTAGCCAGCTCGAATACCTTCTCATATTTGTCCATTTTATAAATCCTCGTGAAATTGATTGGGAAATATCAGATAAAAGTAAATTCTTGATTTGTCCGAAATACTAGATGGATAAAGGGAATCATTATATTAAATTTGCACTGCTTGGGGGCAAGTTGAGGATTATAAAGATAATTGTGGGGGATAATGAACATTTTAAAGTTATGATAATAAAACTGATTTTGTCATTGGAAAACTTTTATCTCTTTTTGTATATTCTAGTCAGTTTAGAAAAGTTTTTAACTATTATAATGAGATGAGATTCATTATGAACCTTAGTAAGGGAACTGTTTACTATTTATCACCCCTTTTTATCAGTTTCTTTTTTATTTTTTTTGGTCTCACTCTTATATTTCCTGAAAATATAATCCCTTCTAAAATGAATAATTCTTCATTGTATCTCTTGAGCTCTTTAGCTCAAACTCAAGCTACTATCTTTGGAATGGTTATCGGGCTAAATTCAATTGTAATGCAATTGATTTCTACTGAATACTCTTCGCGTATGGTAAATTTTTTTTCACGTGATACTTATCACCTTTGGGGATTATTTGGTATATCTATATTTTATGATCTCGTTTTAATGATTTTATTGCCAGATAATTTGGGAAAAAACATTTATTTATTAGTTCTTTTATCAATATTCGTAGCAATTTATGCATATTATGAATTGATTAATTTTGTTTATAATAAAATTATTTTCGCTTTCAATCCTCGATTTCTTATTGCTGAATTGTGTAATGAAAGCGTTGAAGATTTAAGGGTTTCTGAATCGGATAATAAAAATACTAATAATAAAAATATTGGAATGTTTGACTTTATTGTAGGGTCTCTTAACAAATGTGATTATAACTCTTACAAAGAAGGTCTTTTTAAGTTCTATGAACATGAACTGTCACAGGATACTATAAGCAAAAACGAATTGGATTGCATTATTTCGGATATTCTCCGACTCGGAAATATTTCAGTTGCAATTAAAAATGATGAAGCTGTATCCTTAATATTTGATAAAATCTATCAGCTTTTTCACAACTTGAAAAGTAAAGAATTAATGAGAGTTTCTTTTTCCGATAATATTGAGCAAATATCAGCTTTTATTGAATATTGTGCCAGAAATAGACTTGAAAAAGCTACGATATATGGTATTGATTCGTTATTCAATATCTTTTCAGAGATTCCTTCCCATTTCTTGAAGTCTACTCTCATGGAAGATGTTCTATATTCTTTATCTAATATTGGTAGAATTTCGTCAGATATGAAACTTGAAGCTTCTACTATGGAAGCGATAGGTTCTATTGGAATGATAATTTCTGAGTATAGTGATTCAACTGTTTGTGATTCAAATGTGAAAGATCATGAAATTAAGTTTATAATTGAAAAACTGTGGATTATTGGATCTGTTTCCGTCGACAATAAATTAGACTCTTCTCTAAAAAAAATAATTCGACTATTAGAACAAATAATTATAAATTATTCTCTTAATAAAGATGAGAATATAGCACTTTTTGCTATCGATGTACTTAATAAAATTGGTCATTCTTGCTATCAGTCTGGTTTAATTTTGTGTTCAGAGAAGGTACTTGAATCATATAATAATTTAGAAGAAACATACAGTTTAGAGCAAATGATTCCTAACAGTAGTTTTGAGAGTTCTGTGTATCAGAAAATCCGTAGACTAAAAATTGAATATGAAAACAGATTTTCTTAATTATGTATTTCTTTTGGCTCTTCGTCATTCTCTATGGATAAGATGATTTTCAATTCAAGACCGCCATTGGTTTTTATGAGGATATCCACACAAAACAACGAAGAGCCTTTCTTTTTAACGGCATTTTGTTAGGTATAAGTTATCTCGTAAAAATAAAGTCTTATCATGATGATTTACCTGTTACGAAGCTTCTAAGTTAATTTTGAAGAGTAAATAACATGACTCAATACTATATATTGCTTTTCTCATTCTATTAAATCGATTTCTTTGTCTAAAATGAAATTTAACTTATTAATCTTAGATGTCTCACATTAATCTTTGAGCTTGTCCCAAAACTCAAAACTATTTCTCTGAATCTTGAATTTGAAATAATCAATTGAGTTTCTGGTCATGAAAAACAGTTCCAAAACTCTTATTGATTTGAGAATATAATTGGTTTGGGGTAAACTCCTTAGCATATAATAAATTTACGTTTCTGATTAATTGCAGGAATAAAGTTTTTTAACGATCAGCTTTACATTATTCTGAGGAAGAGTTAAACTTTTTAGAAAGAACTAAATATTAGTACGAGAATGATGGAAAGTAAACAAGCTGTATAAAAGTTATACTCTATCCTGTGGAATATAACTGATTACGCTGAATAATGGAATCAAATAATTAATCAGAAAACTTGTTTCGAATAGTATAAGTACTTATAAATACAGAGGTATAACGATTATACACCTGTATGATATTAGAAATACTGGTCAAACTTATCAAAAGATTGCAAATTTGTTAGAAACTTTAAATTTCTAATATTGGGACTAATCATTGGTGTTCTTTGAAAGATCACTAGTATCGTAAAAACCTAATTATCGAACATATTATTTGGTAGCTTCCATCAGCTGATATGGTTTTGACCTTAAATTGATGATCCACAATTAAGTTTTCGTGACACTAGTGTCGCGTCAACAGCAAAATGTAGTATGAAATCGATTGCAACTATTCAGAGTTGTTAAATCCTTGAGGATTGACGCGACACTAGTTAAGATGATGAATAAACAATTTTTAAAAGAATGATTCATTATTAACCACAGTAATGTCTTCTTTTAAAGAAAGTTATTTAGGAGGTGGCATTTTTTTGAGTTTCGCTAAAAGAAGTATATTGTCTCAGGAAGAAAAAGTAGCTCTTGAGATACAAAGATATAATGATCTCGGAGATCCAATTTATTTTTCAAAACTTATCAATGTTTTGGGAGAACAAATTAGTAGAAGTACTATCAGCAAAATTATTGATAAGTTATTTGATTTAGGCATGGTAGAAGGTCGTTGGGAAAATTATAATGGAAAATGGGTACGGAGTCTTTTTACAAAAGGAGAATACAGAGAATACTTTAGAGATTTGAATGAAAGAATAAATGAAGATGAAAAATAATAAAGTTTATTTTTTGAGAGAACAAAAAGTCATTCAAAATTATTAAGGTCGATAGTTTCGCCTTCATAGAGCCATAAAACATTTTTAAAATTTCCTCTTATTTTCTTTTCAGAAATTTTCTTTAGGATTATTTTTCTCACATGTTCAGTAAGATTATATATAGTACAAATTAAGCAATTACGATTCATATTTTCATTTTTTCTTGAACAGGAAAAGTACTTGTTTTTAAGGCCTTTATTACATATGGAAAAGTCTGCAAGCTCTGGCAAAACAATGTATTCAATAAAAATTTTCGTTCTCGTTTCTGAAATATGCACATATAATCTGACTTTACAGGGGTTAATTTCAAAATCAAATTTCTTAGGAAATACAGATTTTTTTAAACTTTCATAGTCTTCATCACAAAACTCTAAAACCATTTTAAATCGATTTTTATGCTTTAAAAATGTGCATTCAGTTTCAACAATTGATTTCTCAGTACTAAATAAATTTTTTACTTCAACTTCCGACAACTTTCCTGAATAAATAAACTCATCAACAAGCAAATCTTTTTTATATTTTGGCATACAAACAAAATCTAAATATTCACGAATATAGACTAAAAAAAATTCACAAAACTCTTTCTTACTAGAAAACTTTTTATAGGTTATAAATTCAACATTTTTGTATTTATCAACTAATTTATTATGTCTTCCGACTGTAATTGCTATTGACGCTACTGTGATCGATTTTGTCCTGTACTTGAATAGTATATTCATTTGTTTTTCTATAGTTTTACCGCGATTAATTGAATCATCAAACAGAAGGATTCTTTTATTTTCAAAATGATCTTGCCCATAAGAATTGATTTCAAAATTTGATATGTAAGTAATATTTTTGTCTAGTTCTTGAATTATATCTTCAAATATGAACAGGCCTTTTTGACCCACCACAATTATAAGGTCCCATTTATCTATATTCTTTATAATATCATTTTTAAAGGCTTCAAGAAGATCTTGTCTAAATGTAAAAAACTCACATTCATTTAAGTGATTTATGAATAAATGAAAGTTAGAGGAGCACATATCAAAGTAATAAGGTATAGACTGATTTTAACTTTTTTGATTTAACTTTTCTATTTTAGTCAAACCTTCCGCAACCACTGTAGGGTGTGCCAGTGCAACTTTGATTTGGGTAATTTTAATGCTTCTAAAAGGTACATTCTTCTTTGAAGCAAAATTTTTAGGAAGACTACAATATTCAGGATCATTATCCAAATTCTCTATTTCAATAGACTGAGATTCCGCTTCACTATATTCGAGCGCAGCGTCGAAATCTTCTGGAGACTCATGAAAGACTACCTTTTCATCCATGAAAGATTTGTCCACGCGTCGCCAAAGTCCTGAACGATAATGGCATTCAAGGTCGGGCTCATGGACGAGGAAGAGACTGTCAAAGCTCTTTTAAGATGATCGATCTAAGGATCAAAAGTGAACATACCTACCACGAAGAAGCCGTAGAAGAAATCTACCGGCAGGTCGGGGATTACTGGAAACTTATGGATAAGGTTTGCAGGCGGGTTGTTGAAAAACTTGAGTCGGATTTTTGGGGCAGGTCGTCAGAAAAATAAAAATGAAGTTGTAAAAGTTCTGTAAAAACCTCTCAAGTTTCTGGATTCTTCAGCCTGGAATCTGTACGGTTAACTGCATTGCCACTAAAAACCCTGGTAGTAACAATAATTTCTTACTGGCATTATATTGCTGGCTCAGAAACGTTCGTGAATGTTATTTCCTGAGTGAAAATTGGTTTTTGAGTTCTAAGGTCAACGACTTTAAAAGTGACCAAGTCTCCTGCATTTATCGGAATCGAATTTCCTTCCCTATCTTTTAGGAGCAGTAGTTTCTCATCACCTGCTTCTAAAGATTCAAGAGTTGACGCGTCAAGGAGATAATCTATTCCGGCAACATTCAGGATTACCGACGTTGTCAGATTATCAAACTCGATAAAGTCTCCCCCCTTATGGTCAATTTTCAAGGTAGTGTTGTTATATTCACTTACGCTGAGAATTGCAAGCGGGGCTGAAGCTAATTTACCTTCGTGCTCTCCTAATAAAGACGTAGCAATAATCACTGCCATCAGAAAAACAATTACAAGCATCAAGACAACCCCTATCACGGGGGTGAGTCCATCTCTATTTTTCAGCAGGTTGTCCGGTCTCATATCTATCTCTTACTCAAAACTCGTTGAGTGTTAGCATGAAATTATCTCGTATGTGTGCGATCGGTTTTGGATCTGATCAAACTGCATATGCCCGGTCTCAAACATAAAATCGATATATATTGACAGTCTCTATAACTCTTCTTATAAATCCGAGTCTATAAAAACAGATTATATATTTTTCAAATATAATTTATACTTTTCGACTTTTTGAATTCGTACTACCACGAAGAAGTCACCACAAAGATGTCAGCAAGAGTAAGTCGCAGAAGAAAATCTACCGGCAGGTCGGAAGAAAAATAAAACTAAAGTTGTAAAAAGTTGGGTGCAAATTGCTTTTTGACTCTCAAAAATGCTGGTTAATTCTTTTTCTTTTGCTTTTTCAGGGTTTTGGTGCTGCAGATGCGCCGAGGAACATAACAGGAAAGATTTGAGATGACCATTAACGCTGTCCTATTTTTTGATTCTTTTGACTTTTACATCCTGCTCTGTTTCAAGACAAATATTTAAAGATTGAAACCGAGTACTAATTATGGCAGAAAACAATTCGGTTGCTCCTTCCAAAGATGCTGCTCGGTTCATGGCTATTTTGCGTCATCATCTGCCGGAAATTTCCAGGAAATATAAAGTTAGTTATCTCGGGATTTTTGGTTCTTATGTGAGGGGAGAACAGGGGCCTGAGAGTGACCTTGATATTCTGGTTGAGTTTGAGGAATCTCCTGGTTTTTTTGAATACATTCAGCTTGAGGATTACCTGAGTGATATTCTGGGCGTGAAAGTGGATCTGGTGATGAAATCTGCCCTGAAACCCGCTATTGGAAAGCATATTCTAGAGGAAGTTGTGGCGGTATGAAGGAAAAAAGGGAGGTTTGCGACTATTTATCCGATATTTTCGATGCTATTGAGAAAATTGAAAATTTTACTCAGGATCTCTCTTTTGAAGCATTTGCAGAAGACGAGATGAGAGTTTTTGCTGTGATTCGGGCTCTGGAGATTATAGGGGAAGCCGCGAAAAATGTTCCTTTGGAGATAAAAGAAAATTACCCTTCAGTTCCTTGGAAAGAAATGGCAAGGACCCGTGACAAGCTGATACATTCTTATTTTGGTGTAGATCTTAATGTTGTTTGGAAAACGATAAGTAAGAATTTACCTCCCTTAAAAGATCAGATTTCTGAGATTCTGAAAGACCTGGAAAGTACTACATCTTGATTTTTTACTAATCTCATTTTGAGAAAACGATTCTTTTTAATTCTGGTGATAGTTGTGGATGTCGTAACGACTCTAAAATCGCATTTGGAAGTTTTCCGCGAGATATTCGGGGTCAAAAGAATCGGAATATTCGGGTCTTTTGCGAGGGGAGAAGAAAGAGAAAATAGCGATCTTGATGTGCTTGTGTTCGAGGAAGGGCAGAAAACTTTCGATAACTATATGGATTGAAGTTTTACCTGGAAGATTTATTTGGTCGGGAAGTTGATCTTGTTACCGAAAGAGCTCTCAAGCCACAATTGAAGGACATCATCATGAAGGAAGTTGTGTATGCCTGAGAAAAGTTCTGTTTTTTATTTCGAGGATGCGAGAGCCTCGCAGAAGAATAAGAGTAGAGTTGTAAAAATCCGGTAATTTGCTTTTTGTTCTGAAAACTGCCTTTGAGTTCTTTTTCTCGCTTTTTCAGGATTTCTGTGCTTTCCCTTTCATTGCAGGGCACAGGAAATTAACTGACAAATCTTTTTTACTTTCCTATTTTCTCAATCTTCATTTTATATGCTATACTCTGAACTTATGGTTTGTTTTCCTTTATTATCAATATTCAGCTTTTATCTCATGCTCCTTGACCAAAATGCTGATCGAAGTGTCCGGGTATTATTTATGTATTCATATAAAATTCTCTTATACAAGCTCAACAACTTTTAATATCACAAGCTTCTAAAGGTAGAGTCGGTGGGGTAAGTACGGCATTTTCGATATGAGTATGCCTCTCTGAGATTACGTTGGATAGTGTATACTATATACGATGTTTTCGAAATGAAGACGCGTGTTTGAGATAATGTAGGATAGAAGACGTTATTCAGGGTGTTTCAAATAGAAATGCTCACGCCAACGTTGAATAGAACACATTATCAATGGGGTTATGATAAGAATGTTATTAAAAAGCTTAAAAAAAATCATAGAAACCTTAGTAGGAGAAAAAGGTTTACAGCCGAAAACGATTACGGAGATAGCTGACTGGCTCCATAGTCTGGAGTTTCTGGCAATAAAGGTGATAATGTTCTCTTTAACTATTTATCACCTTTACGTGTATACAATGAAAACTGTATTTTGAGTTTGGAATTTTGAGTCTGCCGTTTACACCACTTGGTAGATTCACTTCCCTCAACAAGAGAAAACTTGCCACCAAAAAATCTTTTCCGGATCAAAAATAGGGGGAATCCGGTAGGGGGTGGCAGTAATTAATTTGGAAGCAAGAGGAAGACTGTTGGCGCTTAATACAGTTAGGGCTTAGCAGTTGAACAGAGAAAACGCAAATATGGGGTCCGAATTGTTAAAGCATAGTGCTTTTTCAAAAACCGGGGTGTATCCAGCTCTGTTTCTTGCCTGCTTAAGTCTTATTCCAAAAAAAAGGGATTGATTTCATAAATCTCAGGCTAAAGAAAAACAAATAACAGGAGAATCAAATACCTGATGGCTTATTTAATGCCCTCATTTAGCACCCCACCTGTTTCAAAGTCACCGGGTTAAAAAGAATCACTCTCAGGTTATAAAATAACCCTTTAAAAAGACCCTTTTGGGGATGAAAAACTCTTTAAAGGGAACTATTCTCAGCTTGAAAATAACAGGGCTCAGCAAGCGCAAGAAAATAGCCCTTAAATTGACTTCTCTTTTTTGTGGCATTTTTTCTTTTTTGCCACTTTGTTTTTATTGTTTAACATTTTGTCTTTGTCTTTTCGTTTTTCCTTCAGATAGGGGCAATCGTCTTTCCGTATGCGTCATTTAGCACTATCGCAAGGGCGGTGTACAGGGCTGAAAGGCCCATGATGAGGCCAACATAGCCGGCTATGACGAGCAGGCCTGCATTTCCAGTGGCGTTTACGATAGCCAGAAGTATGAACAGCAGGAATAGTGTCAAGAATATGAACATTATCGCTTTGCTGCCCAGCTTCAGGGTGGCTATGAGCATAACGAAGGTGTAAACTCCCCAGAAGAAGAGGTAGGATGCAAGCGATATTGGCGTTGGGGCTTCAACCCAGCCAAGAGCAGGCATGAGTATAAGGCCTGCAAGGGAGAACCAGAACAGGCCAAATGCGCAAAATGCAGTGCCTCCAAAAATGCTTCCCTTTTTCCAGGCCATTAAGCCTGCAAATATCTGGGCAAACCCTCCAAGGAAAATTGCCATGGCCACGATCATTGAGTCAAGAGGGAAAAGCCCTATATAACTAAGGCTTAAGAGAACTGCTGACAGGCCTAGCCCAGTAAATCCCAAAGGTGTCGGATTTGCAGTCTTGTCCTTTATATTTGTTACCATTTCCTGTGCTTCTACCATCAATACCACTCCCCGGATTTCTCCGAATTTCCAAATGAACTTTTTAATATTTACTTATAAAGTCGATTTCAAATTTAGTTTATTTCTACTCTAGTCTTAAACAGGATTAATGCCGCGTAGAGTTGTTAATTTTTAGCAGTGATTGATTTATTCTGGTTATAACAATCATCAGCAGCATTTAAGGTTTGAAAAGACCTTCTCATGAATATTATAAAAACAAAAACAATCAGGGACAGTACCCTTAGTTATTCCTTTTGTGTCAAAGCCTTCCGGTTTATTTCCACCCCCGGAGACAGATTTTTATTAGTAAATTATATTGCTCCTTATATATTATTCTTGTTTTTATATTAATATTTGAATAGAATGATCTCTTCCGGGTCTTCATTCCGTGCAGCCTTTCCATTAATTTTAAATTATCCTGCAACTTATGGGAAAGCTGATGGCCCCAAAAATTCTTGTTACCAATGATGACGGTGTTTATTCCCCAGGCTTGAAAGCTGCCTTTGACAGCGTTTCGGACCTTGGGGAAGTTACGATTTCGGCTCCGGCTGTCCAGCAGAGCGGGGTCGGACGTTCAATCTCTATCTTTGAGCCTCTTAGGATCACGAAGACAGAGGTAGGAGGCATACCTGCTTATGCTGTGGGAGGAACTCCTACGGACTCTGTAATTCTTGGTATTTTCACGATTCTCAAGGAGATGCCTGACCTGGTGCTCTCTGGCTTTAACATCGGAGAAAACATAAGCACGGATACGATCACCACTTCAGGAACCGTCGGAGGAGCCCTTGAAGCTGCAAGCTATGGTATTCCTGCAATTGCCGCTTCCTTGCAGGTGCTTGATGAAGGACAGAAATTCGATGATCCGAGAGACTACCATAGAGAGCGCTTTGAAGTCGGGATAAAAGTCGTAAACAAAATTGCCCGAAATGTTCTCAAGCACGGCATGCCGGAAAATGTGGATCTTCTGAACATCAATATTCCCTATCATGCCGAAGAAGATACACCTGTAGAGATAACCCGCCTAGCACGGAAGATCTTTAAAACTGATGTCGAAGAACGTCATGACCCCAGAGGCAGGCCCTATTACTGGATTGCCGGAAATTTGATCCGGGAAGAAGAAGAAGGGACCGATGTACATGCTATCATGCAAAAAGGGCATGTCTCAATAACTCCGATTTCCCTTGATTCAACTGCCAGGATAGATTTTTCGGAGATTGAAAAGTATCTCTAAAAAAGATCTCTAAGTATCTTTGAATTGTAAAATTACTCTGAAAAAAAGACCCCGGTACAGGAGAAAACACTGATTTCTCTTTTTTCCGGAAAATCTTTTTTGTTCTTTTTTATTCTTTTTGTTCTTCTTGTTCCTTTTATTCTTTCATTTCATCTTTTTCAATATGAATGGAAATATCTTTCCATCCACCGTCAACAGTGTGAAGAGTTTCGACCATTGCCTGAATAACATTTCCTACCATTTTCTGGACAAACTCATTCATGGGAATTTTCCTCCTGTCTACTAAAAGTTCGATTTTCACTCTTTTCCTCCTTTCTGCTACATCCGTTTTAGTCTTTATTTTTATATTCACTATTTTCTTCGTTTAGTTTTTTCTCTTATTCAAGAACGTTAAAAAGAGTGTAATAAGGCTTCCGCCGGCTTACAGCAAGTCTGAGCAGTTTTTCTATCTCTTCCGGGTTTTTGGCTTCCCGGAAATCAACAAGATTATCGTGCACAAGCAGGCAAGGCTTGAACTTTCCGTCGGCTGTGACCCTTAGTCTGCTGCAGTGAGCGCAAAACTCCGAATTGTCCATAGGTCGCACAAATTCCACTTCAACCCCATCGATGATGTATTTTTTTCGGTGGTGCAGGTGCCTAACTCTTACTTCGCTAGTCCTCTCTTCCAGGCTTTTCTCAAGGGCTTTCGAGTCAATCATGTACTTCGAAAGGCTTGGGTCAATGTCCATAAGCTCTATTAATTGCAGGATAACCTTTCCTTTGTAAGGTCTGACAAAATCCATCATAGAGTCAATTTCGTTATCATTTATGCCTTTCAGAAGTACCATATTCAGCTTTACAGGGGTCAGTCCAGCTTCAACTGCGCTATCAATGCCTTTAATGACCTTTTCAAGAGAACCGGGAGGAGCTCCTGTAATTGCTTCATATTTTTCGGGAACAAGAGAATCGAGGCTTACATTTACCCTATTTAAACCCGCAGCTTTCAGGGTTTTTGCACGCTTTTCAAGCAGGATGCCATTTGTGGTTGCAGAGACTTCTTTAAGAGGAGGAAGGCAGGAAAGGATTTCTTCAAAGTCTTTCCGGAAAAGAGGTTCCCCTCCGGAGAATTTAACTTTGCGGACTCCGAATTTTGCAGCCTCCCTGACGATTCCACATATTAACTCAGGTTCCATCTCTTGGCCTATTGGGCCGCAGGTACAGCAGTCTGCACCTTCATTGTGGCAGTATATACACGAAAGGTTACACCTATCAGTGATGGATATGCGAAGCCCTGTCACCTTTCGCCCGTAAGGGTCCACAAGAAATTCTTCTGGGTTTTCTTCCGCAACTTCAGGGGGTTTTCCTGGATTTTTCTGTTTCATGGCTGGTTAAAATCCCCTCTTAAATATTTGGCATACGATTCTCTATTAATTCACATTCCTGATCCTTTTCCGATCCTGATTTTTTGTATCACTTTGCGGGACAAAAATGTATGTTGGAGATTTGTTCGTAAATTTCCCTTACTTCAAAATGAATGACACTTTTGAGAAAGGGTCCAGAATGTGCATATTGATATAAATAATCTAATTATATTAAAATCATGAACTAATCATATAAAGAAATGCCGTCCGAAATAAAGAGTGTCTTTCTTTCAGCTTATAAAACAGGAGCCCCATTCCTTGATGCTTTCCGGTATAATCGTAGTGTTGCAGTAGAAAAGGAATGTGTCAACGTTTCAACACTCTTTTAATTTATCATTAAAAAAGTATGAAAAAAGGGTTAAATTTTAGCATTTGTGCGGAGAGTGCATCGAGCTCTCCAGCACGTCGATTCTTTTTTGGCCTATTGATTATACTTATTCAGATTTTGTCTGTTCAGTATTTCCCTGTCCAGTTTCTGTAATATTTCCCGCTTCTACTTGTTCAGTGTTTCTCTGTTCAGCTTCTGTCAGATTTTCTTCGTTTGTCTGTTCGGTATTTCCCTGTCCAGTTTCTGTAATATTTTCTTCGTTTGTCTGTTCAGTGTTTCCCTGTCCAGCTTCTGTCAGATTTTCTTCGTTTGTCTGTTCGGTATTTCCCTGTCCAGTTTCTGTCAGATTTTCTTCGTTTGTCTGTTCAGTGTTTCCCTGTTCAGCTTCTGTCAGATTTTCTTCGTTTGTCTGTTCAGTATTTCCCTGTCCAGCTTCTGTAATATTTTCTTCGTTTGTCTGTTCAGTGTTTCCCCATTCCGCTTCTGTAAGATCTTCAGAGTTTTCCTGGTTACAGTCTTCGGTACAGCTGTTATCGAAGTATCCATTACATTCTGTCTGTTCACAGGCATTAGTATTTTTTGCCTCTTCACATTTTTCAGTACAGTTTTCCTGGTTACAGTTTTCAATACAGCTGTTATCGAAGTAGCCGTTACATTTTGTCTGTTCACATGCTTCAGTACAGCTGTCACAGCCGTCGCCAGTACGGTTTTCCTGATTACAGTCTGCAGATGAGTCACAGCCTACAGATGAGTCACAGTTTTCAGATTCGCATTCTGCAGATGAGTCACAGCCTACAGATGAGTCGTCAAAGCCTATAGACGAGCTACGGCCTATAGCTGAGTCACAGCCTATAGCTGAGTTGCAGTCTGCAGATGAGTCACAGTTTGCTTGTCCGGCTTCTGTAAGATCTTCAGAGTTTATTTTTTCAGAGTTTGATCCTGTATAGTTGGTAAGATCTTCACAGGCGATCGTCCCTGCAGTAATTAAAGTTGAAATCATTATTACTATAGAAAGAAACCCCAGACTTTTTATAATTGAATCTCCACTTAAGTTCATTCTGTTCCTCCACATTTTTTGATCTCCTCATTTAATCTGAAAAGATCTGGAACCAAAAGACTATCCAACTAAAAATTAATTAATATACCTTAAATGTTGTCATTGTTTACTTCTTGAATAGTTACATAATATTCTAAGTTGGATATGGGAAGTTAGAAAAACTTCCATTCTTCCCAATATTGAAATCCAATTATTACTGTATTCAATTATCACAAAAATCCGATGAATTTCCTTTTATAAAAGTTAAAAAAGCTATGTGAAAAAAATGGATAAATTTTAACATTTTGTGCGGAGAGCGTATCTAACTCTCCGACACAATCAGTTATTTTTTTGGCATTGATTCTTCTTATTCAAGCTGGAGCTTCACGGTTGGCGCTGTCATAGTCCTGCTCACAGTCGCTTCCTTGCTCTCCTCCTTCTTGTTCAGATTCATCAACAGCGTCAGAGTTTGTCTCTTCGGAGTCTGTATCTTCAGCTTCGTCTACAGTTTCTGTGTCTTCGCACTCATCAACAGTTTCTGTGTCTTCAGCTTCGTCTACAGTTTCTGTGTCTTCGCACTCATCAACAGTTTCTGTGTCTTCAGCTTCGTCTACAGTTTCTGTGTCTTCGCACCCATCAACAGTCTCTGTGTCTTCAGCTTCGTCTACAGTTTCTGTGTCTTCAGAATCATCAACAGAGTCACAGGTTGTTTGTTCAGCTTCGTCTACAGTGTCACAGGCTGTTTCTTCAGCTTCGTCTACAGTGTCACAGTTTGAGTCACAGTTTGTGCTTGAGTCACAGCTTGTTTCTTCAGCTTCGTCTACAGTGTCACAGTTTGAGTCACAGTTTGTGCTTGAGTCACAGCTTGTTTCTTCTGATTCGTCAACAGTGTCACAGTTTGAGTCACAGTTTGTGCTTGAGTCACAGCTTGTTTCTTTTGATTCGTCAACAGTGTCACAGTTTGAGTTACAGCTTGTGCTTGAGTCACAGCTTGTGCTTGAGTCACAGCTTGTTTCTTCGGATTCCTCAATAGAGTCACAGTTTGTCTCTTCGGACTCTTCAACAGTGTCACAGGTTATCTCTTCTGATTCGTCGACAGTTTCAGAGTTTGACTGGCCACAGTCTACAATAGATTCACAATCACATGAGTCACAATCGCAGTTTGACTGGTCACATTCTACAATAGATTTACAGTCGCATGAGTCACAGTTTGCTTGACCACAATCTGCAACATCTTCACAATTTACCTGTTCACATTCTTCAACATTGTCAGAGTCTTGAGCACATTCGGTAGCAGTTTCAGAGTCTGCAAGGGTATCGTCTGTAGCATTTTCGGAGTCTGCAGGAGCATTACAGGAAGTTGCTCCTGCAAATGCTCCTGCGGTAATTACAGTTAATATAACAGAGACAGATACCAGAATTTTTAAAAATTGCTTTCTACTGAGGTTCATTTTGTTCCTCCGATTTTGTTTGAGATTTTGTTTGATCTTGCTTATTTAATCTGAGAAGACTTGGAACCAAAAATCATCAATTGAAATAAAAAATATAAGCATACTTATCTTAACAGTCTGAATTCAAAATAAAAAAACGTATTTAAAGCTTTATGAAAGCACATAATATGAGAAAAAAGAATTTAAAACTTGATAAAGCTATATAAATGGTTAGAGATTCATTTAAAGCTTTTTAATACTTTATTTTCTCATATAATGGGATTACTCTGTATCAAATTATAAATTAATTAATGTATCACGAATGTTGACATTAATTGATCCTGTTTTAATCATATTTTCGCCTCATAAATGTAATTTATTCATACTATTTGTGTAAATTTTTCAAAAATTTTTTCGTTTCTTTTCTTTATTGGAAAAGGATACAACATGTTCAAAACAGCCGGATTAATAGCTTTAATATATATTAAAGGCGACAATATTCAGCAGATGACAAAAGGAATACTTATCGCAGGAACCCACAGTGGGGTTGGAAAAACTACAGTCTCCATGGGTATCATGGCTGCCCTCAAACACAGGCAGCTAAAAGTCCAGCCTTATAAGGTAGGGCCTGACTATATTGATCCTTCTCATCACACTGCAATCTGCGGGCGCTTCTCAAGGAATCTGGACACATATATGATGGATACGTACGGAGTTAGGCAAACTGTCGCCCGGACGGCTGCAGATTCAGATATCGTGGTAGTAGAAGGTGTCATGGGACTTTTTGATGGAATAGATTCTACCGAAATTGCAAGCTCGGCACATGTTGCAAAAACTCTTGATTTGCCGGTAATTCTGGTAATTAATGTTCATGGTATGTCCAGGAGCGCTGCAGCTCTTCTGAAGGGATATTCCGAGTTCGATCCTGAAGTCAGAATTGCAGGCGTTATCCTTAATCAGGTCGGAAGCCCACGCCATGCGGAACTTGTAAAAAATTCACTTCCTGGTAACATTCCTATCGTAGGCACTATTCCACGAAGGAAGGATATTGAGGTTCCCTCCAGGCATCTCGGACTGTATATGGCCCATGAAAAGGACTACAACACTGAGGAAATGGCAGCTTTTATCGAGGAAAACGTTGACCTTGATGCAGTGCTTAAACTTGCAGAACCCTGTTCGGTCCCGGAGATTACGGATATCCTGAGACCAGAGACAGATGTCAGGATAGGAATTGCCAGGGACCCTGCTTTTTGTTTTTATTACCATGATATGTTCGACGCCTTCAGAAATTACGGAGCTGAGGTTGTATTTTTTAGCCCTATGGCAGGAGAAGTCCCGGATGTGGATGGAATTTACCTTGGAGGAGGCTACCCTGAACTTTATGCAGAAATCCTCGAAAATTCAGAAACGACCCGGAAACTTAAGGGCCTTGCAGCTGACGGTCTGCCTATCTATGCAGAGTGCGGAGGCCTGCTTTATCTCTGCGGGACCTATGAAGTAGATGACAGGACTTACAAACTGGCAGATGTCGTACCTGCAAATACACGTATGACAAACCGGCTTAAGGCTCTGGGTTATACCGAAGCCCGCCCTCTGGACAAAAACTTCTCTTCTCATAATATCAGAGGTCACGAATTTCATTATTCTCTTACGGAATGCGACCGTGATGCAAGGTTTGCATATGAAATGCTCCGCGGAAAAGGTATACAGGATGGTTTTGACGGGCTTGTTGAGCACAACACCCTCGCAGGGTATATGCATTCTCATCCTGCCAGCTTCCCGGTAGAAAAATTTGTGCAAAAATGCAGGGGATACAGAAGGCGGTAAAGATTTAGGGCTTGCGCAGTTGCCTGCTTTGCAGGCAATCTTTTAATTTTTATAACTTTTATCCAGTAACATCTTTGGAATTTGGGCTCCTTCTGAAAGATTTTCATCCTCAAGAGCTGTTATGGTTTGGAACCTTTACCCTGAAACTCTAGAAAAAAATACTTTCAGCTTGCTAGGCTGAGGTTAATAAACACAGACGTAGTTTTTGGGAATTGAGGTGAATATCCTGGAAGAGTTATTCAGAGGACTGGCTGAAGCGCTCAGTGTTATGGATAGTCATAATTTGATTGTTCATAGTCAGCAAAGTTTGGGATAATGGCTCACCTCGAATATCATATTTACTTACGGTAGGAGGCAATAATATGAGATTTTTAGGTACACTTATTGTTGTTAATAATATGGAGATTTCCAGAAGCTTTTACGAAAAAGTTCTCAATCAAAAAGTAGAATACGATTTTGGCGAAAATGTATCATTTGAGGGTGGCTTTGCGATACATTTAAAATCACACTTTTCAGATTTACTAAACATAAACGAAAATGATGTCATTCAAAAATCGGTCGTGTCCCTAAATCATTGACTTATTTTTATATATCTTTAAATCTATTATTATTGGGGGATTGGAATCACTTCTGAAATCGATTTTTCACAATTTTTTTGCTGGAACAAAGATTGTCCTGATTATGGAATTAATAATCAAGGGAATATAGTCCTTAAAGAAAGATATGGTAAAAACAACCA
>Ga0209639_1000736_pt1 | contig 41045 bp, 29 predicted proteins | sample EPASupsiteHSE605_FD_187268 | JGI IMG/M metagenome (GOLD analysis project Ga0209639, IMG submission 187268) | Bioremediated contaminated groundwater from EPA Superfund site, New Mexico - Sample HSE6-05 (SPAdes) (version 2) | ecosystem: Environmental > Aquatic > Deep subsurface > Groundwater >... | reverse complement strand
GTTTTCTACTGACCAACCCTTCTTTTTCTTCTCCTTAATATATGATCTTGCTGATGGTTCTGTTGAAGCCCATCCAGCAAAGGTAATATCGCGGTTACCAACTGACCCAACCAATGGGTTAAGCTGTCTAATGATATCATAGTCTTGTTCTCCAAGCTTCCTTTGCTTCTCTAAAGCCTTGGCTGATCTCCTCTGTAGACTCTCTTTCCTTCCCAAGAGTCGTTCTAGATCGGCAGCAGACTGGACGTCATACTTATTAAGCAACTGAATTGCCTCAGCCTCATTGAAGCCGGCTTTTTTGAGCTCAGCAACTTGTCTCACTTCTTTAAGCTGTTGTTCCATTTCCTCCAGGATAAAAAACTACCTCATTGCTCAATGTTATATATATACCCCTGTACATACCCATACACATCCACATACACTCACATCGTATACCCGCGGACATACATATGCACATGAGCGTACACACACATCGCATACCCATGCGCACACAAATTACATGCCTAGGCGCATACACACACACAAACGCAGGCGTTTACACACATGTATGCGGGTACATACACAACGCATACCCCTGTACACACATATCGCATACAGGCGGACATGAAGGTCAGCAAGTATGCCGCCGACTCATCCGGTGTGGAGAACCATGAGGGGGTGTCCATGGGTAAGTGACAATAGTTGTCGTGGCGAGAGGTCACTACGGATTAAACCGAATCAATTAACCACCCTCCCCCTCAGGCGTTGGGTCCCTGACTACTCGAAAATGACTAATAAAAAACTATCAAAAATATATATCAAAAATTTTATTCCAAAAAGCCTAGATAAAAAAACAAATTAAATAATGAAAACACAAAACCCCCGGCTTCGGTATTACTAAATAATCTTTTGGTGAAAAATTATGTGGTCAAAAATTATTGCCGAAAATGACTAATAAAAAACAATCAAAAATATATATCAAAAATTTTATTCCAAAAAGCCTAGATAAAAAAACAAATTAAATATGAATTTAGCAAAACCCCTGACCACGTCATACTATCACTACTTATTTGTAAATATATCTTCCTCTAATGATGGTGGTTCAATACTGATGACATATGTTAAGAATTCGTATTTTTCTAATGTATCATTCATTAATAGTGTGGCATTTTCTAATGGAGGATCAGTTTTTTGTGTTAATCAATGTAAAGCTGTATATGAAAACTGTTCATTTTTAAACTCGACTTCTCTTAATAATATCGGAGGGGCAATTTATACCAGTGGAGAAACACAAATCATGGGAAACACTTTTGAAAATTGTTCATCATTAAAGAATGGGGGTTCAGTATATATTGGAAATTGCCAATATCACATTTCTAAGTCTGTTTTCATTAATTCAAGATCATCCAACCAAAACGGGGGAGCATTATATTTGAATCTAGCTTATACTGTTTCAGATTGTATGTTTATCTCTTGTTCTGCTGAATTAAGCAGTGGTGGAGCAATTTACATCTCAAACAGTGATGGATCCCAATTTCTTCTTGCTGGTTCTTTGTTTTACAATTGTTCATCAAAGAATAATGGAGGAGCTGTTTATTTAGATAATCAGAATCGAGTACAAATTGAAAGGATATGTTTTAGTAATTGTTATACCAAAACCACATCATCAAGAGGAGTTTGCATATTCCATTCGATGGCATCAACAACATCAAATCAAATTATTAATATTGAGTCTGTTTCCTCTTCGAATTGTGGGAAAACAAATTATGGAGATGGAATGCTGTATCTTCTTCGGGGACAACAAAGAATCTCCAACAACAACTATTCTTCATGCAATGGCTATTACAATGCAATATTCAATATTCAACCATATGGTTCGATTAATATTCACTTTAATACGATCTCTCAAAGTTCATCATCCCAATCTGCTTGTATAACTATTCAATCTTTATCAACAGCCCCAATGGCATCAATAAGTTTTTGTAACATTATAGGAAACTCAGTATCAAATTCTATTTTCTATATAAGTAATTATGGCTCCAGAGCTGTTTTTCAATATCTCATTTTCAAGTGGAATAATGCAACCAATCTTGGATTGATTTATAATGAGTATTCAACCAATCAGGGCTATGTCTCAGTTCTAAACACAATCTTATTCGCCAACAATGGTATCCTTGGAAATGGAATTACATCAGAAGCCATAACATCATCCAATGCTCAAACTTTCACTCTCACATTCTATTCAACATTCTTCTGTCAAACCTTAGAAATTCAATTATCACTTGAAGTACCATGCCAAACTCTATCTTCATGCATTATCCCCCCATCGCCAACCCAATGCAATGTCATTTCCGAAAACAATCCCCTCATCTCTTATAATATCATCTATTCTATCATACCTCTCACATACCTCCTCTTCACTACCTAAACTTTACAATTTGTCATTTATTCTTGATAATGGTCTCGGTTTCTGATTCCTTCCCGCTTTATAATTTAGGAAACCATCTGATGAGATTGATTCTTCTTTGCTTGTCTCTTTTTTTGGTGTTAAATGGAGTATTTTATAATAGATCATATTCGAAGAATGGTTTTTTGTTAAGAAATAGTAATACTGCGAGTTTATGCAATAAAGAAAGGATAGATAGCGGAAGATCTTATGAAAATGAGGACGTAATGGTTTCAAATTGCTTTTTTAGTAGAATTCATTCATCATTACATAAAGGATCGGTGATTTTCATTGATTGTGAGAAGAAGAAAATGAATATATCTAATTCTATGTTTTATAGTTGCTCATCAAGTGATGATGGAGGGGCTATTGATGTGAATGTTTTGTATTCGGATTTAAGAATGATCTGTGCCAGTAATTGCTTTGGTGTTCATCATCAGTTTTCCAGAGTTATTGGGAAATTGTATATTAAGTGTGGGTATCTATCAATAGCTTCATGTTATAATGAAAAAAGCAGAGCATTCTCGTTAAGTTTGTATCATTCAAACCAATATCTAGGGAATACGAATTCGTCAATGAATTTCATGGAGATAACACCGTGCTTTTTGTTCAATTGGCCCTCTGCTTTTTCCGGTATCTATTGTACTTTTTCCAATAACAATGCAAGCAAAGGTGAGTGTCTTTCTTTTTATAACAAAAATAGTTATAACAATGTTTCATTCATGAACATTGTGAATAATATAAGCCCCAAAGAGATATTATACTCAAATGGAGCCTCATTAACAATGGAAAATTGCATCATCCATTCAAACACTGGTTATCTCTTCTCAAATGAAGATGGAACGCTTGTTATTGATTTTTGCATAATATCTCACATTGGAAATTTATCTCGATCAGGACAAATTAATATATGTAATAAGAACTCGTTTTCTTTCTCGCAAACGTATCAAATCCCATTTTTCAGTTCGTATTATTGTGAAACAGGTTTTGCTACCGAATTCATGCAGATACATTTCAAAAATAATCTTGGACTTCCGATTTTTGTATCCCAAATCAACTCATTAGAGTCTTTGGAGAAAACACCATATCGATCATATGGCGAACCAACTCCTGCCCAATCATTACCACCAATACCTACTCCATTTGAATCCAAATACCCTGTTCCAACACCTCCCCAAACACTATATCCTGAACCAACACCTCCTCAAACACTATATCCTGAACCAACACCTCCTCAAACACTATATCCAGTTCCAACACCTCCCCAAACAATACATCCAGATCAGTCTCCTCTTGAAACTCAGACTCCAAATCAAACACCAATTTGTACTCCAGAGCATACTTACAGTCAATTGGTTGTTAATACCTACATTTATTCCATATACTTCTTAGTATTATTTGTTGCGATCCTTATTATCTACATCAGCATTTATTCAACCCAAGCTCAAAAAGGTTTAATCACCCAAGATTCTATTAATTATAATGCAGTATAGAAAATATGTGTCTTAGGATTTTAATTATCTGATGTATCATTTGTGGTTAAATCATGACAGAAGATAATGTTTTAGAAATCTGTCAGAGAGTAATATTAAGTGTTTGAATCGCTTTTTTGTATTTTGTTGACATTCGTTAAATAGTTTTGAGTTGAAGTGATTTATTGAATGGTGGCAAGGTATCAAAAGTTTATCCTGACAATATTTCACAATGTCAGAAGTATCAAATTTGTGAGAAAGATTTGACTTCACATTCATTGATGAGATCCATCTTTGGTTTAAGAGTTTCCAGTATGTTGTATCTTAGGAGAGAGTTAGCTCAATGGCCCCTTATAGATGCCCAAAAATTGGAACTTGAGTTAACAACCACAAATGATAGTATTAACAAGTCAGTGACAACAAGTGGCAATTATAAGTATTTTATTAAAAATGCTGCATTTGAAAATACGACTCTAAACAACCATGGAGGATCTGTCAGGTTTTCTTCTCCATTGAAATATGATGTTTTCCTTAATAACTCTGTTTTTCGAAATTCATCTGGCCAATATGGTGGATCATTGTATATTGACTATGTGAGATATGGGTCTTTTGATAATTTAACATTTCAGAACTGTTACGCATCAAATGAAGGCGGAGCAATATATAGTGCTTCTCAAGCAATGAATTCAATTAATAACAGTTATTTCATAAATTGTTCATCATTAGGAGATGGTGGTTCAATTCGTTCTAATGCTGAGGCATATCGGATAGAATCATCATTTTTTTACAATTCAAGCTCAATTAAAGGAAATGGAGGTTCATTATACTTATATAATTCATTTAGTGTACTTGATTGCCAGTTTATTACATGCTTTTCCTATGTGAAAGGGGGAGCTATCTATATTGGTGATTCAAACGGCCAGATACTGAATCTTATTGATTTGGTTTTTTATAATTGTTGTTCAATTCAACAAGGAGGTGCTATATATTTTGAAAATGGAGCATTGATACAAATGTCAAGGATTTGTTTCCAAAATTGTCAAGTATTATCAAGTACAATACAAGGTAATTGTTGTTATCTCAAGCTTCATAGTGCTTACTCTACTTATTTGATTAGTCTTGAATTTATGTCAGTAGTGGCATGTGGAAAAACAGGTTATGGTAATGGGCTTCTATATTTGTATAATGGTGAACATATTATTATAAATAATAACTACTCAATGTGTTATGGATACTCGAATTCAGTTTTTTGTAATTCTCCACGACTATCAAACAATATTCAATATTCCACCATATCAAAATGTTTATCAACACAAACAGGTTCCCCATGTATATATATTCAAACTTTGACCGGATCGCATTTTTCTTCGATTAGTTTTTGTAACATTATAGAAAATTCTGCTCCACTCTCTATTTTTCATATGATTAACTATGGACCCCAAGCTATTTTTCAATATATGGTTTTTAAAGGAAACAATGGAACACAATATGGGTGTATTTATGCAAATTCAAACTACATTTCTGTTCTTAACTCAGTTAGTTTTGGGAACATCGGAGGCACCGCAACAGTCAATGGAGCACTTGGGCACTATAATTATGTTTCATTTCATGCAATCACAACATCCAATGCACCAACATATACTCTTACATTCTATTCCACTATCTATTGTGAAACCTTTGAACTGCAAATGCCTCTCGAAGAACCCTGCCAAACAATACCTTCATTTATATATCCACCAACTCCAACCCAATGCAAAATCTATTCCGAAAACAATCCTTTACTATCATTAAATATTGGTAGTGTCATCCACGCTATTAACCCATTCACATATCTCATATTCTTTGATTAAATATCTAATCATTATCTAGTTCTTTCATCCAAATGACTCTCTCACTTGTTTTTCATTTTTATGGGAGAAACTTTGGGGATTTTCAAGCGCTCAGAAGAATCTGTTTTAAATTTCATGAAAAAGGACGACTTTGATTCTGCAATTCTGGTATTGCAGCACCTAAAAAAGGAATCAGGAGTTGTTAATAAAAAAAATGAGATTAATTATATCAAGTGCCTCATGAAGAAGGACAGATTTGATGATGCTTTTGTATACCTCAAAAACATGATGAAAAAGGATCCTACTGATACGGATTATTTGCATTTCTATGGAATTTGCTGTTATCATTTGGATCTTTTTCAAGAAGCTTTTGAAGCATTCTCTAATAACTCTGTTGATAACAGATGGAAAGCAAAATGCGAGTTTATGCTGGATGTTGAGAACAAAAAATCTGTCCTTTATGAAATTGGATCATATTCACCATCAATACCACCTCAAATAGATTGGAGCCAAGATGAAAAGCTTGTTTATATTAATGTATATACTAAAGTTTTGTCAAAGAATGAAATTGTTGTGAATACTAGTCCTTTTTCAGTTGATATATCCATTTTTCTTGAAAGAGAGAGAGTTTTTATGAGATCCTTTGAGCTTTTTGGGAGAATTAAATCAGAACAATATGAAATTAATATTAATAACGAGGGATTTACCGTAATTTTAGTTAAGAATAGTATCAAGAATTGGGAATCTCTTGAAGAAATAGTCAGTGATGAACAGAATGTTGACACTGTAATTGCCAACCTTCCATTAATTCCAGAGCTTACTGATGAAGAAGTTGAGCAGCAGTTCGAAAAATCTCACCAAACTGAATAACATACATTTATTAAATTATTGCCTATTTGTCTGTCGAAAGAATTGATATTAAATCATCAAAGTTCTTCAATTCTGGTTTCTTTTTCTTGAAATGCTTATACTGGATTGAAGACCTCGGTGATTTATTTGAAGGAGTCAAGGATGAAGGCAGTGATGAAGATACAATATTTGGTTTTGAATAAGAATTTCTTTTTCCGTGTGGAGCTGTCATTGATCTTTCATCTGGTATACACTCGATAAGGTTAAGGATTTGTGAAACAGAATTATCATCAGGTTCCGGTATAGTCTGAGTTGCAGCTTTTAGTTTCATTTGGGCTTTGTGGGTTTCTGAAATCATTATTGAATCATTTGTTTTCATTCTTGAATCAGTAAAAAAAAGACTTTCACTATTAGCTTTTTGGAGATATTTTCGGGGGGATCGTTTGGAGAAGAATGGTTTTGGAGTTGCTGTCTCGGTTAATGATACAGATTGGCAGATTTCATATGAGATATCAGATGCTTCAATACTATTTATATTAATACAACTATTCTCAAAACTATCTATTTGGTTGGGAATACTCATTTGATTGCCATCATCCTCGCTAACAATTGGAAGGAGTATAGATGAATTGCTTTGAGATATTATACTGTTAATTGTATTTATATTAGATGAAGCAGTATCAGAAACATCCACATTAATATTGTCTTCATCAACATAAGGTTTCTCACTGGAAACAATATCATTCATCATCTGATTATTTTGAGATTTGTCTTGTATGGAAAAATCAGATGGTTTTTGGACAACATAAATCTCCTTTTTGTTTCCTTGATTAATTATTGATGCTGATTTAGGGAGCACAAGTTTTTTCTTAGATGGAAATTGATACACAACATTAGACTCAATTGAATTCGAAGGGCGAATTCGGGATGGCTTTTCCAAATGTGGTGTATTTGGTAAAGCAGACTTTTTCATTGAACGAGTAGGTTTGATTGAAGATTTGGTGTTCAAATCAAGATCATTATTACTTAAGGCAGGGGCTTCAATATTTTGAAGACTACATTTTTCCTCAACTTCATTAGTCGATTTGTTGATTAAAACAGAGTCATTTTTTTCTATGAAATTAGTATTTTGTACATCAAATGATTCTTTTTTGTCTTTGGTTTTCCTATTCTCTGGTTTTTCTTTTCTTTTGCGCTTTCGATTAATATTTTTAAGTTTCTTTTGCTTGCTTCCTTGTAGTAAAGATATCTCTTTGTCATCATCAGATGATATCTCATTTTGCAATTTCCATGATAGTTTTTGAAGTAATTGTTCTCTATATGGACCAAAATCAAATACAGTTTCAATTTCATTTTGTTTTGTTTGATTATTATCTTTGGTAATTGTTGTGGGATTAGGAATATAAATAGGATCAATAGTAATGTTTGGTGGAGGCTTTGGCACCCTTTTCTGCTTAATTTTTCGAGGACTTGCTTTTGATGATTCTTTCTCGTTTTCTTTATTATTAATGCTACCTTTATTTATTTCATTTTTGATTGTTTTTGTTTGGCTTTGAGCATGATTCGTAATTTTTGAGAATGAATCAACCTTGATTTTAGGTTTCTCCTGTTTATTCTGTTTAATTGATGTTAGTTCAAGCATTTCTCGAAGAATTTCTTGCTTTGAATCAATACATGTTGCAGGTTTAACTTGAGAATCCGTTTCATCAATAGTATTTTTATATTTTTCATTGGTTCTATCACGAGGACCATCTCGATGTTCATCAATATTCCATTGGATACTTTTTTCTAACTGCTTTGAAGGGATTTTATATTCTATAGATTCATTTAAGTTTGACATCTGTTGATCAAGCATAAATGACTCAAAGTTCATATTGTGTCTCGCTATTGTATATTGAGGAATAAGCATATCATTCATTTGATTGTTAGAATCCAAATCCACATTGTCCATTTCATGAATATTAGATAATGTAGTATTCTCAAGTTTAACAATCATTAATTCACTATCTGTAGCAACTAAAACATCTTTTTTCGAATTCAAAACCAAACAACCATATAATGGAATTGGAAAAGAAACCCGAAATAGTACTGAGTCATTATAGTTCCAAAAAGCCAATGAACAATCCAAAGATGAAGTGATTAAAAACCTTTGAGCAAAAGAAAACTGCGTAATCATTTCATTATGAGGCTTGAACTTGGTGATGTCATTGTCATTTGCACACTCTATTGATTTAATATGAATAACAATTCCTGTTGAATAGCCGTAATATAAGTCACTTCCAATTATTGAGCAGATGTTTGTTCCTGGGATTTCAAATGTAGAAATTATTAATCCATTATTTAAATTGAAAAGAACTGTCCTTTTTGAGTATATAATTACTAATAATTGTATATTGAAACAAAAAAACAAACCCTCTACAGTATCTTGGTAACAAGAGTATTTTCGATAAATTGCCAACGAGAGATAATCAACAAGCACTATTTCCGAATTATCACCAGCCAAAACATACGATAAAACATCATTAACAAAACACGTAGCCATGAATGACGCTTTCATAAACAATTTAGTTACTTCTTTTGTATCTTCAGTTGGATTATAACCATAAATCACTCCACTTTCAAACAGGACAAACAATTGATCCCGATCACTATATTTAACCAATGAGGCATCAAATGAATTACTGTTGGTATTATAACTGTATTGTATTGCAACACCTCTATCATAAAAATATGAACGAGAAAAAGTCCTTTCATTTGGAAGAATTACGGATATTTGGGTTCGAAACTTCGGAGAAAAAACTTGAAACACCGATGATTTGGTTTGGATTATTATTCTTGATGCTTTTCTATATTGATATGCTTTTTCAATCCTTGATGGAGTGCCTGAAATTGGAATCCATGAACTCCATGGAATATTTGCTCTTAAAAAAACAATCTTTCCACTCAAAACGACAGCAATTCTTTTATCCTTCAATGGAAAAACTCGATATGGATGAACAGAAAGAGTATGCACATGAAAAACTCTGGCTGTCTTAATGTTTAGTATGCATACCATTTTCCTAGAATTCACAAAAACAACATTTTCATTATCAAGGAATGAAATCATTATAATAGCAGAACCAATACTGGTATATTCGGAGACACGAGAAAAAGCCTTTTTCCAAAGTGCTAATCCATCATTTGGATCAAATACCAGAAACTTTCCATGTTTCTGCCGATTTTTGCTTGGAAAATATGAATATACACAAGCTCTTGAGCAAGGAACTCTAGTAATCAAATGTTGAGGCTTTCCATCGAGATCGAATGCCATTACACCACTTGCAGTAGGGAGGAATAAGAGTTCTTGATCAATATCATAGCATGGTGGATTCACAATCCATATATCAATTTCATTTTGTATTCGACATCTTTCCTCTATCTTAACAGTAGGCATAACTACAGTATGAGAACCAGAATAGGAATCAGATATCAGATTCCAAATTTTAATATCAGAACCAAAAGTAACAATTGAATGGGATTTTGGAAAATAAATAATATGCATAACACCAACCTGATTGGTTGGAATATCCTGAATAATCATCCGTAATTGATTATGAATCGCAAATACAACAATATTTGAATGAAAAGGAGTTACTCCAATAATCAAATCGCTATCTGGTATCTGAGTAGAAACGGTAATTGATGTTTTATAAGACTTTTGGAGATGAGAACCATCAAATAACAACAAACTCTTATCAGTCTGTACAAAATAAGTATTATGACCATTAAAATACAATGAATTCACACATTTAGTTCCGCAATTGATCTCATAGTCTACAAAAAGGCCGAATGAAACAGAGTTTCGTTGAATCATCAACTCAACCCTGAAGTTTGAAATTAACGTCAAGTCAAAAAACATGATATAAAAACAATAGAATTAAATTTCACATGATTTAGAGGTGTTTCTGAACATTTTTAGGAATTGGACGAATTCCACATGTCTATTTTTCCGCATTATTCGCTTTTTGTTTGAATCCAGCTTAAGCCAATTGTATAAGAATATATCACTCCGATATTTTCTACTATTCTCAATCATATCATATCTTTCGATTGTTGGATAGACTCTATGAAAACATCCAAGCCTTTTTTCCGCTTCTTCAAATTCATGGAGAATTATATAGTCCCGTAATTTCACATTCTGTTTCTCTTCAATTATACTCTCTAATATGCTGCCCATTAATGAAGGATCAGGAATGAGAGAAACATTCATAACATCTCTTATAAGTGGCTTTTTGATGTGCATATCAAGATTAGATGATGTTCCTAAGGCAGGGTTAATATTGATTTCTAGAATATATGGGTTTCCTTTATCATCAAGCAGAATGTCAACGCCAAACAATTCAAATGATCTTCTATGATTGTTTTGTTTGATCATCTCTCCACGAGCAATGAGAAAAACAGAAACAATAATATCATGTATCTTCTTTTTGATATCAGCTGAAACAAGTCCAATAGACTCGATATAGGGCCAAAACGGCTTATGGCTCCATTTACTGCCCATCCCATCTTTTGATACATCATTTGTTACCATGAATGAATTACTCTCTCTATTAACTGAGAAGTTAGTTAAATGGGCTGAAATATTTCCATAATTTTCTTTGTTTTCGATATATAATGCAGTGGCAAAGCGAACAAGTCCATCCTCATATATGTAGATGCACAAAGGGTCAATTGATCTAACAAGAACATAGAACCTTAGATCAAACTTGTATCCATTAATAAGCATAGGATTTGCAATGTACTGTTGCATAATAACATTCTCACCATTGTATTTTTTGCCTTCTTGAACTACTATCCCACGCCCGCAAGACCCATGGTTTGGTTTGATAATCCATGATTTTGTTTGGCTTTTCAAAAAATTATCAACATCATCCGGAAGGTGGTAGCTTTCAGGATAAAAAGAAGGCCAAAATCCAATAATTTGTGAATAATGCTTCATTAATTTGTAAAAACCTAGCTTGGATCCGAGGAAAAAAGAAAATTGGAAACTGGATATTTTTTGAAAAGGAAGAAGCGAATTAAATATTGATTGTTTTTGCTTCCAACCAAGAATCAAATTGCAATTTTGAATTCTAGGTTTTTGACATGCTCCACTTTCCTCGAGTACTATGTGATAGAGTTTCGCTGCATAATCCAACTGACAATACTCAATTCCAGCATTAAGTCCTTCATTAAAAGAGAAAAAATCCATAATATTTGGATTTATTGACAGAAGGGTCTAAAGCCCATTGGAACATGATACTTAATGTTCTCGATAACAATTTCAACACCAACAACAGACATAAGGACGGCTGAAATGAAAATGAGGAGGGCGAGTGCATATAAGAACATTGATCTATTACCCATCTTCTTAACAAGCCACCTTAAGAAATTAATCCCAATTAAAAATGAAACAAACCCTACAGATGAAAACACGACGAATTCGGTAATTGGCATTACACCCATTGCAATATATTGAATTGATGTAGCACTTGATGTCATGAGAATCATGAGTGATGAAGTTGCAGCCATTTCTTCTGCTTCAATCTCGAGAGCAAGCATCATTGGTCCCTTAATCATGCCTCCTCCAATACCCAAGAAACCAGCAGCAATACCTGCAATGAAGCCAGAGAATAGTAGCTTTGATATGTCGGTTCCTGATACATCTTTTTTGTGGCCCAAAACAGGGTATCCCTTTGCAACCTTAACCATGAACCATGTAATAATGAGGTATAGTGGGAAAGGTCCAAATGTTAAAACCCAAAACCAGTTTGAGCAGAATTTAACACCAATAATTGATCCAGTCCCATCTCCTCCCCTTAAGAATGCCACAAGAAGAAATACAATCCAGCTAAAGAACAATAACCATAGAAGACCAACCGAGTATGTTTTTCCTTCATATGTCCCCTTAATCAACACATCATTTGTAGATTTATTCTTTTGTGCATCTCTCTGGTCTTTTAATCCTTTTTTGAAAGTACCCCATGATGTGTATGAAAGCAACAAAAACTGTAATGAATATAAAAGCCATTCAGGGATTACTTGGTTAATAATAACACCTAAAGTAGTACCTAACCAGGAAATTGGTTCAATAATGGCCGCAACATTGTAATTAATAAGTGGGCGCTCATAGTATGGGTGAACTTTTCTGAGATTGAATAGTGTAACAGCAAGTGATCCACCAAAAATGAGTGCCTTTGATGTTGGTATTGCGTATGATGTAGGAAAATCAACAATAAGCATCATAACTGGGACAAACATACCACCACCACCAATTCCAGCTCCAGAAACTAAAACACCTGCAAAGAAAATACAAATCATACCTATTATCAATCTAGTGTCCCATTTATGAGTTAATGGTTCATATGAACACAACTTATTGCCAACTCTCGAAGAATCCTTGCAATAAAAGCGAGGCATACATTGGTTATCATTTTGGCAATAATCGCATTTTCCTTTAGGATTGCAAATAAGGTAATCTCCACAATCATGTATTAGGCTTGCATTACGGCATGTGTTATTAACTGGCAATCCAGAATAAACAGATACAATCAGGATTGATATCATATTAAAGAATGGCCGATTGATATCTGAAATATTCAGAATCATCGATTTGAATGAAAAAAAGATGATACTTTCACAAATATCAAGATAATAATGAATTGAATTTATAATTGGAAATGAATTCAATATTATTGAAAAATCTTATTGAATCTTTTTCTACAGTTAATTTTTGGGAAAAATAAAAAAAATCGCACCCTGCAAGACTTGAACTCGCAATCTCTGCTTCCGGAGAGCAACGCCCTATCCAATTGGGCCAAGGGTGCTTCAATAAATATATTCATTTATCTATTTATAAGCAGACTCCAGGCCATTTGTTTTAATGAAGACCATTTCATTATGGTTTAAAAGAAAGATTAGAATAATAATAAAAAATCATAGGAATCATTTTTACTCGAAGTATTTTTCACTGATAAACTTGCAAATTGCGTTTGCCGTATTGACAACGTCATTACTTCTGAGAGCAACAATCTTATACTGGACGATTGGTCTTTCATCAGAAAGAGGAGCTGCACGTTCTAAGAATTTGTTGATGAAGAAAGCGGCACAAGCTTCGGGATCGTGGTAATCACCTGTGAAATCTGGGAAAACCTTCCTGAAAGCATCGGTATTCCTGACTTTTTCTTCGAAAACATCATACTTGTTGCAAACAAGGAACACTGGAGAAGCCTTGAACTTCTCTTGATGGGTAATGCTTTCGAAAATATCTAGAGCATCGGATGAACGGAGGATTGATGGATCTTCAAACATTGGCTTATCGAATTCGGCGAAAGAAATGCAGAAAATTACACCTTCTACTTGATCCATAACCTTAGACCACTTGGAACGTTCATTCTTTTGACCACCAACATCAAAGATTCTAATAAGAGCGCCTTCTAAATTGAATGTTACAGCTTCGATACCGATAGTTCTAATACGAGCACGAAGAACATCCTCATCAGTTGGAATATAATCTTCAGAAACCAATTGATCAATCTTAGAATAGAAGTAAGGAATATGATCTGGGATAGGTGTTTCATCCTTGTGCTGGAATGCTTGCTTAATTGTTGGATCTTCCCACAATTGTTGAAGCTTTTCAGCAATATCATCAGTGAAAGCAGCCTCGAATGGGTCAACTTCAGCAATTTCTTCAGCAGCAGAACGAGCATCATCATCCTCAATCTCAATATTGTGGTGCTCGAGCCAAATCAATAATAACTGCATAGTCTCAATCAAGTTACCACGAATTGTCCTCAAGAAATCAATTCTTTCTTCGTTCTTAAACCCATCAAGGAACTTGAGCTTGAGCTGCCTGGTGAAAGTGGTTTTACCAGATTCACCAGCACCACAAAGAAGTAAACCAAATGCCTCATTGTCATCGTCTTTAACAGCAACTGGCTTGGGCTTTTCCGCCTCAACTGGCTTCACAGGCTGTGGATCTGGAGCGGGTGTAGGAACTGCGACAGGCTTGGGTTCAACTGCTTTAACAGGTTGTGGAACTGGAGCAGGAGCAGGAGTAGGTGTCGGACGTACAACTGGAGCTGCTGGAAGGGTTCCTCCGGTGGGTTCATTGACCTTGGATGCTGAACAGCCCATTTGAAAATGAACTGTTACATTCAAATTTGCTGGTTTGCCACGTAAACTTGATTTTTGAATAATTTATGGAGGATTTGAATGGTGGTCAAAAGGCTGGTACAAAAAAATCGTATCGAAGGCAGAGGTCACGGCACCGTCTTTTGTTGATAGTTGGAACTCGATTAGGTACTTTGTTTTTATTGGTGGTTCCTTGATAGTTGTAAGTTTGAAAGGTGCCAGTTGTAGGATGAAAGGGGTGGTGATGGGCTTGAGTGGGGTTCCATCGAGGAGTTGGTAGTTGCACAAGCTTTTCTGGAACTTTTTGGATGTTGTGTTGATTTTCAGCTTTTCTTTGATGATAAATCTCAGTGTTAGAGATGTGATTGAGTCTTCTTGAGCTTCGACTACTGAGATTCGACCCATGATGCTATCTTGGTATGAGAACTCGGTACTATTGAGTGAGTACTCGATTTTTACCTTGAAAGGGTCGTAATAAATAGATGAAGTCTTAGGAACAACATTATATGGGGAAGATGTTGGTCGAAATATGAATATTGGAGAATTACACTCTAAATCCGATCTAATGAATCTCGAAAAAACTGCTTGAACAGTGTAAATCACCGACAAAGAGTGGCCATTATATGATGGAAATGGAAATGCAACGGATGCGAAGAAAAAAGATGATGCATATGGAAGGCTGATAGTACCTTGCTCTGCTAATTGAATTTGAGAGAGACAGTTAGTGTACAAAACAGTGCTAGAATTTGATATTTGGCACAACAACCGAATTACTATACCTTTGTGCTTGACTTTGGACTCTTCAAGGTTCTCAATATTTAATGTTCCAACAATTTGGTCTCCGAAAGTAAAAACTGGAATTTCGCTTTGCAAAATATTGTTTCTAAACCAATCAAATTTTTTATTAGGCCTTATTTGTACAAATATATTTGTTCGGCTTTTACTTTTGTTCTCTATAATTTTTTTTAAACGAACATATTTAGCCAATCCCCATAATGAGGGTCTAATTATGATTTGAAATCCAACTCTGACATTCCATCACTTGGGTGGATGTATAGCAGCAGGATCATTTGATAACCACATCAGAGTTTGGGATCTTAGGAATCTGGAATTGCATAGGAAGCAAAGGGTTCATTCTGATGTTGTCACATCAGTATCTTTTAGTCCAATATCAGATGATTTTCTAACATCTTCATATGATGGGCATATACGGCTTTGGAACCTTAAAACAGAAGATCTTATTGACTCATTTCAACCACATGATTCTACTATCAATGATATCTTATGGAATCAAATAGGAACCCACTTCTTATCAGCCGGATCAGATAGAAAAGTGTGTTCATATTATTCAATCAATGATTCTTCAGTTGATTATGATGGAGCAGATCTCTTCCAAGTTCTGAAACATATGCAAAACAACCTTGATACATTAACAGAGTCAATTAGGAAAGTCGATGAGAGACTGCATATCCAAGAAGAACGAGTGAAATGGTTGCAATCAATCGAAAATCCAATTAGAAAAGCATATAATAGGACAAATGTTTAGTAATCAACGTAAGAATAGAACCCTAATCGGGTTTATTATTTATCACAATACTTAGAGTGAGTTTGAATTCATTACACAAAGATTTAAATTCACAATTCTTGTGTTTAACGTTGAATAAACACATTTGAATCAATGTGGAATCTGTTTCGATTAGTAATTGTATGTCAAGAGTGTTTAAAGGAATCTGAAGATAATATCAGGTCATATGATATTGTTGCATCCCATTTTCAGATTAATAATTGCATTTTTAAGAGAAATCTTTTGTTTGATGGCCATGGTGGTATTCTTTATGTTGATGCTCGATACTCAAATTTAAGCATTTTCGATTGCAGTTTCTATAATTGTGGTGTTTGTGGGTCATATTGGGGCGGAGCAATTTATGGAAATGCAAAATATTGTACTTTATTAAGATGTTGTGCTTCTACATGTCATTCTATTTCAGCATGCCATTTTGCTTTCATTGTAACTGATAACATAATTTTTTATAATCTATCATTGATTTGCAATTCATCATTTCTGGTTTATGCAAACTATGATCCAATATACCTTCAATATGGAACTCATAATGTTGAAAACATCAATTTATCAAGAAATAGGGCTCAAATGGTTTGTGGAATTGATTATTCTTACCAAATGTTAACAATAATGCAGTTTTCTTCAATTGAGCATGGTATTTGCACAGACACATTTATTTATTTTTGCAAAGGGACAAAGAATATTTTGCAATACACAAATATTATCAAAAACAATCAAACATCAAGTGGAAGTGGAATCTATTCGGCTTATGATTCCTATACTTAAATTCGCTATTGTATCTTCCAAAATAATATTGGATCACTCTTTGCAATATCTAATTCATACCAAATTCTTGAACACGCCATTATTTGGCATCCATCATCAAGTAATATTGGAGACTTTGGAAGTAGTTATAACATTTCATTCAAGGAACATCCAACATATTCAATAGAATCCCCCTGTTTTCCTTATAATGAAACTTCATATCCAACCTATAATTATCAGTTTTACCCAAGAACAAGCGAAATATTAATTCTGAACTTCCTAATGCAATAGATATCAAAGAATCTCATCCATCCAAAGATAGGTGTTTCTGCAAATTTCTTCAGTAACAATGCTTGAGTGAATTACAATTACAATGATAATAACAAAAACTTTGTAATAATCAAAAAATCTTTTAATTAGAGAATGGTCTGAGCTATAAACATGCTACTGAAGTTCAAATCTGGAGATTTAAATTTATCAACAATGAATATCATTCAGAATAGAAAACACAAAAAACATATTTCATTGAATGCTCACTTTTTGTTGGCATTCCCCATTCTTTGTATTATACCTAACTGATGAAGACGATGTAAATTCATTACCACCATTGGTTTGATGAATATATTGGGACTCAAATTTATGTGGCATTTTTTCGAAGTATTAACATATGAAAAAGTAAAATATTACATTTTTTTTGGATGATGTGCTCCTACATGTTTTCAGTTCATCATTGTCATTTATCATGACTGACAGTATAATTATCCTTCTTAATCATCAATTTGTATTTTGAATATTGATCCTGAATAATTATTGACTTGGATGATCGATCAATTAAAGAAACTGTTGAAATTGGCGAAATAATTTTGTGAGTGAAAAATTGGTTTTTTTCCACTTCATTTTTTTTAATGTCTTTGGATCAAAAAGTTAATTATCATGATGAGTTAAATCGATTGATTGATAACTCAGAACTTCTTCATTTTGAAGATATTCAATATTTAAGTGTGTTAATGGAACACAATGATGCAAATGCTATTCCTGATCAAATAAATTTACTCAAGTTATTATATCAAAGACAATTAAAAAGCTTGTATAAATTCGTTGATTTAAGCAATTTATCAATTTCACAATTAGATGATCTTAATAATGTTTATAAAAGAGATTTGAAGATTAGGAAGGTTATTATGATGTATCATTATCCTTCATTGATAAATGAGGTATCAAAATTGAAAAAAGAATTAACTATTATTGGAAAACCAAAACAGTTTTCAATTATTGTTGATATTCAAGACTCTAATACCGATTTAGGAATTCAAATTCAAGAATTATTGAATTGCAATCAAGTTGTTAAAGTTAATCTTCAACCTGGTGTTGAATATACCCTTAATCATCGAATTATTATTCCAAGTTATCACTCATTAGAAATATTTGGTATTGGAATGAGAAATGCTTCACCAGACTCATATAAAGCTAAAATATTAATAAATTCCAAAACAACATATCCTCAAAGGAGAGAAGCTTTACGTATATCTGTTGGTGACTTTTCCAATCTTCATATTCATGGAGTTCATATTATTGAATCAATTGATGATCCAAAGCCTATTACACAACAAAGTCCCTTTTCTGGTATCATTTCTTGTCATCAAAATTCAAACATTATTGTTGAACAGTCTAAATTAGAACTAACTGAAGAGTATTTCATTAATGCTCCATATTATGAATATTGTAATTGTTTCTTAGGATATTTATGGGTATCAAACATATCACAAATTAGTGAAAGAATAGTATCACTCTGTGATACTTACACTGGTGGTAATTATAGCAGTTCTACTATGGTTGTTCGTCTATTTAAATGTGTTTTTGAAACCCCAAGAATATTGATTCCTAAAAGAACTCGAATTACTTACTCAGCCGTGGCAGATCCAAAGTTGATTCAAGACTAAATATTCAAAATTGGCATAGTTTTTTTTTGAAACATAATTAATATGGGTGCTGAATCTTTAATTAAACAAAATTTGGTTTTTTATCAAGGTTGGAATCTAATCATGAGAGAAAGATTACTATTTAATAGAGTTGTCAAACATTTTTATTTTCTTCATCAAAACAAAATGTTCTTTGCTTGATTGTACTAATAATATCTCCCATTTTTTCCCATGTTGTAGCTTCTTAGAAGTAAAGAAAAAAATTCACATTACAAAAACATTACCAAAATATCTTCTTATTCTTCTCAAACTCTTGCTCATGATATGGTTTTTTCCATTTTGAAGGTTTAATTTTCTGGAACTTGCCCGAATCAAAGCCAACATGTTTTTAATGACTCTTTTTTGATTCTTTTTTCATGAGAATTGATCATTCTATATTTTTAATCCTTGAAGATTTCCCCATTAATGATTTGTTAATAAGATAAAAATTTTTGTATTTTAAATTAAATATTGTTCTCTGTCGGAAATTCCTCTGGGTAATGATCCATCCTTATTCATTAATCTCAATGTAACAAGATAAACAGAGATCTTAATAATACCAAAATCTTGATTTTATGACTAGATAGTCATCAAATCAATTAGTCATGACTGGTTCCAAATAGTTGAGAGAATGTAGAATATGATAAAAAAAGAAATCTTAATAAGCACATAATTCATAGAGAAAAACATAGAATATTGAGAAAATTAACACTGAAACAAAGGTCACTTTATGTGTGCTGAATCAATAATTATAAATATATTTTTCCAGCTTTTACTTTTGTTCTCTATAATTTTTTAAATGAACATATTTAGCCAACCCTCATTATGATATGAAACCCGAGATCTGTTTCAAAGTAATCAGATATTTCTCCATTCTTAAGCCTAAAAGCCCTTTCTTCAAAAAATTTTGGGAGAGTTCCTTTTTTTAACCATCCCAAGCATCCAGGTGGATTTGACTCACCATAATCAGTGTGTTTTTCAGCAAGAGTTAAAAATGAGTCTGGATTAGAACTTAGCTTTTCTCGTATGTTTCGAATTAATTTTACAGCTTCATCTCGTGATCTACGAATCTTATCACCGTATCTATTAACGCAATTGATGCATCCATAATACTTGATGATTATTTGAAACAAACAAATAATCTTCTTGTTTTCAGATGTACTGGGAGAAAACCATGTAGATTCCCCGGTTAATTGATTATAATAATAACATCTACCAGGATAGTCTTTGCATTCCCTAATCTCCCAGTTCGACATATGTCACTTTTGATCATTTACATTGTTTTAGGGTATTTTTAGCAAATTCGATAGTGGAGTACTTATTCGAATAGGCTTGGGCAAAAATGCTCGAGCATGCTCGGAGCTCGGAACTTTACAAATGTTCGAGCGCCCAAGCCTATATTCGAATAATTCAAATTAATGTATTTACAGATTTTTAAACTTATCAATATCAAAATCACTGTTATGAATAATGTTTGATTGAGACAAACACAAAAAATATATTTGAAAATTACTGATTTATTGGTTTGATTGGGTATGTGGAAACCACTACAGGACATTCATTGGAGAATATTTCAAAAGGCACCTTTGTTTTTGAGATACTCAACAACTAAAAGATGAGAGTTTTGAGCGGCCAGTTGAAGAGGTGTTTTATTATGAGAATAAACTCAGAACTATTATCTTTTACATTTATATCTGATTTTTGATTAACTAGATATTCGACCACACTAAGATGGCCATTTAATGAAGCCAAATGAAGAGGAGTCTGATTAAAAACTAATTTTCAACACTATTACTATTTGCATTTATATTAGATTTTTGATTCACTAGATATTCCACAACACTAAGATGACCATTTAATGCAGCTCTATGAAGAGGGATATGATTAAACATAAAACATTGATATAATCAGTTTTTGCATTAATATCTGCTTTTTGATTTACAAGATATTCCACAACACTTAGATGACCATTTTGAGCTGCTAAATGAAGAGGATATAGATTAATCTTATGTTCTCAACCCTATAACCTTTTGCATTTATCTCGGCTTTTTGTTTAACTAGATATTCAACAACACTAAGATGACCATTTTGAGCTGCTAAATGAAGAGGAGTATCATTAAACATAAAAACCAAATAAATGAATCCCTGGTATTCACATTAGTTCCATGTTCTAATAAATATACAACACTACTAAGTTTCCCATGAGATACTGCCCCAAATATACTTTTACAAAAATCTGATGGTTGAGTTGTTTTCCATTTCTCAATTCTTTCATTATCTTCTTTTTGTTTCCTCTGTTTCTCTAGTTCTTCTTGAAGTCTCTTTCCTTTTTCCTCTTTCTCTTTTTCTTCTTCTTCTATATTCTTCTTTTCTTGCTCCTCATGATGTCTCTTTCCTTCTTCCTCCTTTCTTCTAACCATTTCTTTCATTGATTTCTCCAGATCACATAGTTTTTTCATGAGTCCTTCGATTCTTTTTTGGTCTTCAATTTCTTTCCTCTTCTTATGTTGATAAAGTTCAGCAATCTCCATTTCCAAATCATTATTTATTGACTTTAATTCACAAATATTTTGTTGTGCTTCCTCAAATCGTTCTGAGAATTCCTTTAGATGATTGCAATTTAGAGAGAAGAAATCTTCAGTGTTTTTCTTAGAGAAACCTATGAAGAATTGGTTCAATTCTTCAGATCTTGGTTGAGACTGGATTAAAAATCTATATGAATTATAAACCAGAAAATTACAATCCCATTCTTTAAGTAGTTGCAAAACTTGGATTTGATCTTCAAAAAGACGAGGAACATCACCATTTTGTAGAAACTTAAAAAACATTCTCACATGAATATGACTAGACTTTGATATAAAGTCAACAACTTTCTTCCCACTATAATCCCGATAGTATTTGCCTAACGCAATTTGTTCATTTTGAAGAACAAAATCTTCATTTTCATGTTTAAAAACAACAATTAATCCTCCTTGTTGCATTACAAAACAATGATTTTTTATATTTCAAAAAAGTGCTTCAACTGTCACATATTTTTTTCAGTTGAAAACTGAGTAATAGATAATTAATCATTGTGACCCTATTAGGCTAGATCAATTAATCATTCAGTTCTGTAAGGGGAAAATATTCTTAAGAAGTATGCAAGTAATATCACACATCATTATTAGATATAGAATATTAGAGATGAAGTTCATTTCTCCTTCATCTCTAGTATAAACTCAGTTATCAATCATTGAGTAATTGTTGCTCAATGTGCAAGAACCAACTAAAGCATATTTTGTACCCCATCTCCTATGTATGGAAAATATCATGAGAAGAAACAGAGAGAAATCATGGAATTTTTTTGTAACACTTTCATTGACCAGATATTCTCTATCATGGCTCATCACTGCATCACAAATAGTATCATTTTCATTTAACAACAATCAATAGCATTCGAATAATGAAAATTTACTCAAGATATCATTAGAATTATCACTGGATACAGGAAAGAAAATATTGCACAGATTTCCCTTTTATAAGCCATTGGATATGTACATATTAATTCAGCATATGATCTATGAATTGTTACTTTTGGTGTTTCTCTTTTTGTTTGATCGATTGTTCTCTCATATGTCATTCTCAATGTGTCTTCATTTGTTCTTCTGATAGTATCTTCTATTGTTCTTATTGGAGATTTCTCTATGGTAAAAACTATCGATGTAGCTATGAGAGGAATATCAGCATTACAATGAAGAGAATAAAAGAATTGAAACAGATAAGTTAATCTATTAGTTAATGAATTATTATTTGATGTTGATACTGCTATTGATGTAGAGAATGATCCAGGGTGATCTATAAACGAATGAGATACTTCAAGAGAACCTTCATTTACACAGAATAGATAGTCTTGATTATTATGGAATATGCAATACATCATCTTTTTTGATCCTGTTCCCGAGAAGGTTACAACTCCATTGTTGGGGCTGTTGTTATGAACAATGTTAGCATATGTCATTGATATCATTTCTGATGTAGAGCCCAAACATATGCAATACCTATCAGCAACTTTGTTATTTGAGAAAGTGCAATGCGAGCTTGTGTATGATGATGGAGACCATATATAAATACCAGAACCCCAATTAGCATTGTTCATTGAACTGTTTATGTTGTCAACTCTCTGATTACCATAGTTTAAAAGAATCGAAAAAGATCCAATTGTTGTTTGAAAGCATTTTGATACTGAGAGATACTCCACTAGATTCATCTGAGAAGCTCTTAGATAAGCAAAATGACTAAAAGAAGCAGAGCAACAATTAGCACATATCATTCTGAGATATGAATAAAGAGAATTGAAGAAAATTGCTCCTCCTTCAACAGAACAAAAACAGTTATAAAACATTGAAAAATTGATGTTCATTGAGCAAGAATTAACAGTAACATATATAACACCACCATTTCCAGAGTATGATAAATATCTCGAGAAGAAACAGTTTGAAATACTGATATTATTATCTACATGAGACCTTCCTTGATCAATAAAATCGCTTTCACACCCCTGAACCCGAATCCCAACTATTACCATTGTCATTCAACCACAATGAATATATTGGTACATCCGTGGTTTTGGTTTTTTTCAAAATCTTGGCTATAGTATTGATAATTTCTATGCGCTGTTTGGGATCATCTAGTTTTTCAAAATCAACACTAAGAATAAGAATAAATAATTGAATGATTATTCTCGGAATATTAGATTTTTTATTGGGAGAACTTAATTGTTTTGTACTTTTGTTTTGTTTTTTAGTTGTTTTAAGTTCTTTTTTCGATAACTTAAGGGATAAATTCTTCAAAAACAAGGATTCTTCTTGATTTTCAAATAATCTAATAATCTTGATTCCAATTGATCGAAAACATAGGAATTTGCTTAAATATATTAGTATATTGCAATAATTTCTTAAAATTAAATTCCAAATATATATTGCCAAAGTATGATATTCTGAGGAGGAACTACTGTATGATTCAATTGCTTTTATAATCATAAATGAAACTATATGATTAAGAATTAGTGATAAATGTGGTTTTTTTCCCGACATTTGGTATAAATATTGGATAAACATCATGTGTGAAATGTTTTAATGCTGAAATTGAGTCACATGAAAGGAACATTTTCACAAAACATTGAAAGGAAACAGAGAATTTTTCTTACAAATAACTACTAATGACTCGTTTTTATATGAACGTAATGAAACGTTTATTAAGAAGCTTGATAAAAACAAACAGTTTTAACTGTTTTCAGTGAAAGCTCAAGGAGATAACAGGCAGTGTCTTGTTTTTGATCAGATGGATCGAGAATAACATGATTTAAGAGGGTGGGTTTAATTCCCTTGGAAAAGGTTGTTCACTTAACAATGTTTGATTATGAGGGTGTTCTTTGCAAAAAGGTAGCGCAAATATTGTGAAAAAACTATATGATTCTCTCTTGGGAAATATATTTCCTGGGGTTCCTATGAGTATTAAATAACAAAATGGGGGCATGTAATGCTCAAAATTCATAAAAATGTACTCAAATTACTCAAGGATTTGTTTATAGACCCAGAAACTATTAATAATATAGATGGCAATAGTTATGGAATTATGAAATCATACTGATTTCCAATCATTTGACAAAAAAATGATTAAATTCTAAATTTTTGTTCTGGAATTCTTGGATTTAGAGTTGTAATAAAGGGTGATTAAGAAATGATAGCTTATTTCTATTAAAATGAATTTCGAACAGATTGTTTTGGTTAACCTGGAAATTGGAATTTTTAATCAATAATCTGGTTTATTCTGGAGAGGTGGGAGCAATGATCTTCATCTCAATAAATACATGTCTCAGTATGATTGATTCTTCTTCATTTAAACATTTCAATATTTTCTCCAAAGACTTCCCAATCCATAATTATCTTGGAAAACTCTTTCATCATTGATTTTCAAAGCTGTCCAGATTCTTTACAGTTAACACAATTGTTTTGTGAGATATTCATTCAAAACACAATAACATTTTCAATCCATCAAACAAAAAATACATCAACAATTTTGAGATAAATTCTTTCACTTCATTTCACAATATGTCTGTTACAGAAATCAGATTCTACGGAAAGAAAGCCCAATACGGCGAGTTCAGTAACTTCTACACATCCCCATTCACCATTGAGGATAAATCATGGGAAACTGTTGAGCATTATTTCCAGGCCATGAAATTCCCAGATGATCCCGAATACCAAGAGTTCATCAGAAAAGCAAAATCCCCACCAGAAGCGAAAAGACTCGGTGGATCAAGAAAACACCCTCTCAGACCAGACTGGAACACATACCGCGACATCGTTATGAAGAGAGCTCTTGAAGCAAAATACACCCAAAACTCAATGCTAAAAGAGCTCCTCCTTAGTACAGGTGACGCCTACCTTATCGAGGACTCCCCATCAGACTACTACTGGGGCTGTGGCCAGGATGGCACAGGGCAAAATATGCTGGGTAAACTACTTGTGCAAGTTCGAAACGAACTCAAACGATAGCTTTAAAACTCATTGAATTCTTTAAAAAGTAACTCAATTTTCTGTAAATATCGGCCACTCTGAAACGATAAAGGGCAACTTTTTGAGATCTATCGGCCACTCTAAACATGTTGAGCTCTCTCACCCACTCCTCGAATTTTTCGACTGTTTCCAAGATGCTCAGCCCCCAAGATCGTATTTTTACTAACATATATGGCGATGAACCCGCCAATCTCACTTTTGCCAAGAAGAGAGGCGACTGGTCCAATACTGGTGATTTAATGTCGAAGGGCCGCACCTGGATTCACGGAGAAGTTAAAACCTCTCAAATTCGGGGCAGAGGCGGTGCTGGTTTTGCTACAGGAACAAAATGGGGATTTATTCCGCCACCTTCTGATAAACCACATTATCTCGTTATCAACGCAGATGAAGGCGAGCCCGGAACATGCAAGGATAGGCAAATTTTGACCAACGAGCCACACAAGCTTGTTGAAGGATGCTTATTGTCTGGTTTTACAATTAATGCTCATAAGTGTTATGTGTATATTCGTGGAGAGTTCAGACATGAGGCTGCAATGCTTCAAAAGGCTATTGATGAGGCTGTTGCTGAAGGGTTGATCGGAAAAACCAACAAATTCAATTGGCCATTTGAAATTGAGATTCATAGGGGCGCTGGTGCCTACGTTTGCGGTGAAGAAACAGCTCTCCTCAATTCCATTGAAGGAAAAGCTGGCCGTCCAAGATTTAAGCCACCATTCCCTGCTGTCAAGGGACTATTCCAATGCCCAACAATCGTTAACAATGTAGAAACCATTTCTTCAGTTCCAGCTATTTGCAGAAAGGGCGGCAAGTGGTTCTCTGATATTGGTATCCCCGGGTCCAAGGGCACCAAAATATTTTCTGTATCTGGTGCTGTTAATCATCCATGTGTTGTTGAAGAAGCAATGGGTATTTCTCTTCGTGATCTCATTGATGTTCATGCTGGTGGTGTTGTTGGTGGATGGGATAACTTATTAGGCGTAATTCCAGGAGGTCTATCATGTCCCGTACTCACAGCTGATGAAGCAGATAAGGCTGTTATGGGTTATGATGAATTGACCAAGATGGGTACTGCACTTGGTACTGGAGCTCTTATTGTCATGGATAAGAAGACAAATCTTCTTGAAGCATTCTCAAGATTGTCTCATTTCTATATGCATGAGAGCTGCGGTCAATGCGGTCCATGCAGAGAAGGTACAGCCATCATGTCTGAAATCATGGAGAAGTTTGCTCATGGAGATGCAACTGAAAAGGATCTTGAATGCTTAGGTAGAACAGCTGAATGCACAACCAGCTGTATCTGTGCTTTGGCTGGTGCCTCATCTGATCCAATCAAAGCCCTCATGAAGAAATTCAAGCCAATCCTCGTTCAGAACTTAAAGAAGTAAAGAAGAAATAAATACGTTTAGGTTAGTAATGTGGAAGCTAGACTATCAGTATAGGAGGCATAACAGTGCTGTTTTATCAGTATCATCGAGTGAAAATATGAAATGGATTATTAGCGGTTCATCTGATAGCACTATTGGCCGTATGAATGCTGAAACCAAAGAATTCGAACTTATTGATGAACATAAAGGTTCTGTAAATTGCGTTAGAGTTTCTCCAAATCAAACATTGTTTGCCTCAGCGTCTTCTGATCAAACTTGTATATTGTGGAGTCTTGAAACTGGGGAATATATTGCTCCTTTGAAAAGCCATATTGGATCTGTGAGATCTGTATGTTGGTCCGATAATTCTACAGAAATTGTAACTGCATCACAAGATGGAACCGCAATAATATGGTCCACCGAACGAAATGAGAGAATCTCAATCCTAAATGCGTTGAAGGGATGGGCTAGAGACGTAAAGATTAAGGAAGATAATATAGCTGTTGCTGGAAATGAGAGGAATATTCCAATATTTGATAGAAGAACCGGGAAAATATGGATAAAAATACCTACTGGTACCAACTCTGACATTACATCACTCTCATTCCATCACTTGGGTGGATGTATAGCAGCAGGATCATTTGATAACCACATCAGAGTTTGGGATCTAAGGAATATGGAATTGCATAGGAAACAAAGGGTTCATTCTGATGTTGTCACATCAGTATCTTTTAGTCCAATATCCGATGATTTTCTAACATCTTCATATGATGGTCATATACGGCTTTGGAATCTTAAAACAGAAGATCTTATTGACTCATTTCAGCCACATGATTCTACTATCAATGATAATGGGTGGAATCAAACAGGAACCCATTTCTTATCAGCTGGATCAGATAGAAAAGTGTGTTCATATTATTCAATCAATGATTCTTCAGTTGATTATGATGGAGCAGATCTCTTTCAGGTTCTGAAACATATGCAAAACAACCTTGATATATTAACAGAGTCAATTAGGAAAGTTGATGAGAGACTGCATATCCAAGAAGAACGAGTGAAATTGTTGCAATCAATAGAAAAACCAATTAGAAGAGCATATAATAGGACAAATGTTTAGTGATCAACGTAAGAATAGAACCCTAATCGGGTTTATTATTTATCACAATAATTAGAGTGTGTTTGAATTTGTTTCACAAAGATTTAAATTCACAATTATTGTGTGTAACGTTGAATAAATACATTTGAATCAATGTGGAATCTGTTTCGATTAGTAATTGTATGTCAAGAGTGTTTAAAGGAATCTGAAGATAATATCAGGTCATATGATATTGTTACATCCCATTTTCAGATTGAAAAATGCATTTTTAAGAGAAATCTTTTTTTTGATGGACATGGTGGTATTCTTTATGTTGATGCTCGATACTCTAATTTAAGCGTTTTTGATTGCAGTTTCTATAATTGTGGTGTTTCTGGGTCATATTGGGGAGGAGCAATTTATGGAAGTGCAAAATATTGTACTTTATTAAGATGTTGTGCTTCAACATGTCATTCTGTTTCAGGATGCCATTTTGCTTTCATTGTAACTGATAACATAATTTTTTATAATCTATCATCGATTTGCAATTCATCATTTCTGGTTTATGCAAACTATGATCCAATATACCTTCAACATGGAACTCATTATGTTGAAAACATCAATTTATCCAGAAATAGAGCCCAAATAGTAAGTGGAATTGATCATTCATTCCAGATTTCTACAACAATGAAGTTTTCTTCAATTGAAGATAGCGTTTCTACAGATATATTTGTTTATTATTATCAAGGTACTTTAAATATTTTATCTTTCTCCAACATTGTCAATAATACACAGACATCAATTGGATCAGGTATCTACTCTTTACAAGGATCTAACACAATAATCCAGTATTGTATCTTCCAAAACAATATTGGAGCCCTCTTTGCAATACAGGGTTCTTCAACTCAAATTCTTGAACACTCCATTATTTGGCATCCATCATCAAGTAATATTGGATTTTTTGGAAGTAGTTATAACATTTCTTTCAAAGAACATCCAACATATTCAATAGAATCCCCTTGCTTTCCATTTAATGAAACTTCATATCCAACCTATAATTATCAGTTTTACCCAAGAACAAGAGAAATATTAATTCTGAACTTCCTAATGCAATAGATTTCGAAGAATCTCATCCATCCAAATATAGGTGTTTCTGCAATTTTTTTCAGTAACAATGCTTGAGTGAGTTACTATGGCAAAGATAATAAAAAACTATTCAATAATTAACAATCTTTTATTAGAGAATGGTTTGAGTTGTAACCATGCTAGTGAAGTTAAAATCTGGAGAATTAGATTCATCAACATTGCATATTATCCAGAATAGAAAACGCAAAAAAAATACAATTTCTTTGAATGATCCGTTTTTGTTGGCATCCCCCATTCTTAGTATAATACCTAACAGAAGCAGAAGATGGAAAAGCAAAACAATGCATTTTATTAGGATGGTGTGGCTTTTCGTGACTGATCAAATAATTATTTGCTATTAATCCAAAATTTGGTATTTTGGAAAATTGATACTGGATAATAATTGGCTTGGATAATCGATCAATTTAAGAAGCTTTAAAAATTGGCGAAATAATTTTGTGAGTGAAAAATTGGTTTTTTTCCACTTCATTTTTTTTTAATGTCTTTGGATCAAAAAGTTAATTATCATGATGAGTTAAATCGATTGATTGATAACTCAGAACTTCTTCATTTTGAAGATATTCAATATTTAAGGGTGTTAATGGAACATAATGATGCAAATGCTATTCCAGATCAAATAAATTTACTCAAGTTATTATATCAAAGACAATTAAAAGGCTTGTATAAATACGTTGATTTAAGCAATTTAACAATTTCACAATTAGATGATCTTAATAATATTTATAAACAAGATTTAAAGATTAGGAAGGTTATTATGATGTATCATTATCCTTTATTGATAAATAAGGTATCAAAACTGGAAAAAGAATTAACTATTATTGGAAAACCAAAACAGTTTTCAATTATTGTTGATATTCAAGACTCTAATACCGATTTAGGAATTCAAATTCAAGAATTATTGAATTGCAATCAAGTTGTTAAAGTTAATCTTCAACCTGGTGTTGAATATACCCTTAATCATCGAATTATTATTCCAAGTTATCACTCATTAGAAATATTTGGTATTGGAATGAGAAATGCTTCACCAGACTCATATAAAGCTAAAATATTAATAAATTCCAAAACAACATATCCTCAAAGGAGAGAAGCTTTACGTATATCTGTTGGTGACTTTTCCAATCTTCATATTCATGGAGTTCATATTATTGAATCAATTGATGATCCAAAGCCTATTACACAACAAAGTCCCTTTTCTGGTATCATTTCTTGTCATCAAAATTCAAACATTATTGTTGAACAGTCTAAATTAGAACTAACTGAAGAGTATTTCATTAATGCTCCATATTATGAATATTGTAATTGTTTCTTAGGATATTTATGGGTATCAAACATATCACAAATTAGTGAAAGAATAGTATCACTCTGTGATACATACACTGGTGGTAATTATGGAAGTTCTACTATGGTTGTTCGTCTATATAAATGTGTTTTTGAAACCCCAAGAATATTGATTCCTAAAAGAACTCGAATTACTTACTCAGCTGTGGCAGATCCAAAGTTGATTCAAGACTAAAAATCCAAAATTTGAATAAAGTCACCCTTTTTACTGTGTAAAAACTATATTTCGATTTTTCTCAATGTTGGAATAGAATTAATAGAAAATGATTACCATCCATTATTAATAGCTGTCTATATTTTATGTTTTCATCATCAGAACAATACATTCTATGCCTGATAATGCTAACAATTGCTCCCAATTTTTTTCTTGTTGAGGCTTCCTAGGAGGGTAGAAACAATTTCACATAACAAGAATACTACCAAAGCATCTTCATATTTTGCTCAAACATTTACTTGTACTATGGAATAATAACTCTAAAGGGATTCGATAATGTCTTGTTGTCAATAATTTGAATGTTTGAAAACAATAAAAAAAATTGAATTGACAAAACCAATGATTAAACAGTTCTCCAAGATATTTTTCGAACTAAAAAAATTAACAAAATGAAAGATATGAGACCAATGTGTTTTCTATGTTATGGTGTTTTATTCAAAAAACAGGATTGGATGATCATCATTCAAAAAAACTTGATCTTGTTTCCAAGAACATTCTTAATTATTCCACATATTGAAGGTACGGTATTCTAGAATTTGCACAAAAAAAAGGCCAATAAGCTTTTGAATGGCTCTTATTTTAAATCTTTTTTCATAAAATTTGATCATTTGGTATGTTTAAGAGAAGCATTGCCTATTGATGATTTATTAATATGATAAAATCATTTTTCAGTTTAAAAATATTGTTCACTGTTGAAGTATTCTAAGGGTATTAATCCATCCTTATTCATTAATCTCTATGAAACAAGATATACAGATGTTTCAATATCACACAAAAATCTTGATAATTTTCCAAGGGGGATGAATCAAAACTGTGTTTGAATAATCGATGGGTATTAAATCAATTTACTACAAAGAAGAATTGCATAAGATGAAGAAGTTTTTAATTCTAAATATTGTCATATCATTTGAATAATTATCCACTGAACTAGATATATCTGGTATCAGATACTGAAAATTTGCAGTATTTTTCACCATCTTTTTCAACCTTATAACAAAATTAAAAATTAATCATCAAAGTCATTAATGGAGTTGTTCAAAATGTTAGAATAAGGAGAACCTTATAAGAAATGTCAAAATCCATAGATCCAATACTGATTGATGATCATCTATCTCATGTATCAAGAAATATGGATTTGGTTTGTTCTGAGGAAAGCTCTTGTCAATTAATATACTCTCCTCACAAATCAAACATATTCCAGCCATTGGATCTCTTCATCTTCAAAATATTAAAACAAACAAAGTATATATATGAATATTTCAAGTCTTTTAATAATAAAATCCAGTGAATAAAATTAATTTCAATTCAAATTCGAACCTTTTGTTCACCAGACATATTTTTGTCAAGTTTTTAAGGGTTATAATTTATAATGATTTTTCAATAACTCCACATTTGGTCAGAATTGACCATGATGTTTGAACGAAAAAATATCAATAGCAAGTTTCAAATATTCATGTCAGTTTTAAAGGACAAGAACAAAGGAAAAACATCAAAAAGATGCAAAGTATTTATTTGATGTGTAACCAATTTTAAAGACCATCTAGTCTTCAAATCTATAAGTCTTGATTGGTCCCAAATAGTTGAGAGTATGATGAATATGATGATGAAAAAGAAAGCTTAATAAACAAATAAGTCATCGAGAAAAACCAAGAATATGGGAAAAAAATTGTAAAAATTTGAAAATAATTTTTACACAGTAAAAAGGGTGACTTTAGTATTTTTATGAAAAATAAAATCATGAAATGCTTGAGAATTACAATGGCAAAGATAATAAAAACTATTCAATAATCAAAATATCTTTTATTAGAGAATGGTTTGAGTTGTAACCATGTTACTGAAGTTAAAATCTGGAGATTTAGATTCATCAACATTGAATATCATTCAGAATAGAAAACGCAAAAAAAACATATATCATTGAATGCTCACTTTTTGTTGGCATACCCCATTCTTAGTATAATACCCAACAGAAGCAGAAGATGTAAAATCATTACCACCATCTATGGATACAGGTTGGATATCAAATCCTGTCATCAAACCATCACATGAGAATTTGTAAAGAACTGTTGTATGTTGTTCCAAAATCGCAGTTGTTGTATAACCCTGAAGCTCAATGCTCCTTAAAGGTTTCACTCTCCCAATGTACCACTTAAATGAATCTCCTGATTGAGCTATTTTTCCAACTTTATGAGTAAAATAGGAATCCTGTGCTCCCAGTATTGAGAATATTATACACAAATCATCGATATTCTTATCAGTTGTGACTGATATAGAAATCTCTATCCGTCCCTTGGAGTTATTGAAACCACTTTTTGGCTCAATAGGACATTTAATATTCATTTGGTTAATTCGATACTTAGATAAAACAAATGATCCATGTGGTGGAACAAATTCTAATCTCTTTGTGCTTAAGTATTGGTTTTGATCAATACACTGATGAAATGCAATGTCATCAAAGTGGGGAGAATTTTTAAAAGAAAGACCGCACATTGGTGTTGAGTTCATTTCGGAATCCACACTTATTTCTCCCCTAATTTGCTGGAAATCAACTTTGCCATTGAAGGAATAGTTGATATCATAGTATTCTGTTTGATTAAACCTAATTTGATTTTTTTTATATACTAAACCATTTGATCTCCATGGATATATTGGATTGGTCGATATTTTACCAGAAGATAATGGCGGCATCATATGAAGCATTGAATTATAATCATGAAACAAAGGAAAGCCTTCATCTATAAATAAATTCAGTAAACCTAAAACTTTTTCCTTGTTATTATTTATCAAATCAACGGATATTGGATTCTTAAGAAAACTAACTACCATTGTTTCTAATTGCATCATATAGCTCAAAAACATAATAGCACTACCATCACCATTAACCTTAGCAACCATTTTTATATCACCAGAATAATGAAAACAAAAAGATCTTGACCCAATTTTAATTACCGGGTCGGGCCGCTGATGCTGTTCCAAAATCTTCTGCAAATCAACAATAAATGTATCTTTCTCATCGAAAACATAGTATTTGGACAAAATAAGCGTAGATGATGAATCAAAAAAGTACAAAGACTCTAACATTTATGCGGTTTAACAAATCAACCTGGGATCTGGAAAGAAAACCCAACTCTTTTCGCCTGTGCGGGCTTTTTCTGATATTCAAATATATTTTGCTTGGGCGCAAATGTTTTCTTAGGTGTTGCCAAGCCTGTGATTATTTCAAGTTCTCTTTCAATTTCATCAGTATCATGTGAGAAGGTGTCTCTTGTTAAAGCATCACCGATTTCTTTTGTCTGATACTGTGTTTCTTCAAGTTGCTCCATGACTTTATCGACATCATTAATTGTCATTGAGCTTTTTGATACCTTACTCACCTGATTCATTACATTAATCATATAGTTGTTCATTTCATGATCTCCGATACTATTCAGGATTTGTTCAAGCTTGTATTTGGTATTTTGAGCTTTAATCAATTCGTTTTCATACTTGCGCTTGCTTTGAATAGAGTTAATGGCTTCTTGGTGCCTTCTGTTCTTTTCATGACTTCTTGCTCTATTGATAGCATTTTCGATATGTGAATGAATCTGATCGATGAATACATCAAGCCTTTTAATGATTGCTTTTGTATTTAATACAGATACAATGGAAACATTGGGAGGCCTTTTGAAGCCTTTAGAGTTAAAATAATACCCATTTTCATTGACTCTTTCAGCCAAACCTGATTTCTCGAGCTCTGCAAAAACTAGATCCTCACTGCATTTTTCGCTCATTGTAGAAATTTCATGATTTGTCAAAATCAGATCACTAGAAAATGCTGCATTATCAACAATTCTTCTTTGAATATTCTGGCAAGCAATACTCACATTGCTACAAAAAACAATTATGGTATCTTTTGTAATGGTTTTTGACACTAATGGACTAAATATTGATGTTGCTAAAGCCCCGAGAAATGATTTTTTATTCAAATAATCATCCCGAGTTCTACATATTTTAATATCTATTAAAAATTGTATTGTTGGTAACAAATTAGGATAGGCAGAATTATATTCCAGCGATTCGCATACATCTTGAACTACAAATTCAAACACATTGTTCTCGTTAGCCCATTGTTTGATTATCGAAGACCAAAATTGTATTTGACGATCCCATTGAGATGGAGACATGTCTCTCGATTCTAAAACCCTAAACAATTCGAGGAAATCTTCCTTATCGAATCTCTGATAAAAAATGTTTGTGAGTTCAAGAAACCCCATATTTTAAACGTATAAATCTTTTCAACAAAATTGGCCTTTTTTTGCCAGTTTGTTATGAACTCATTAATAGATGACTAGTAGTAAGGTAAGGACGCTTGTGAAGGATCAGGTTTAATTTTATTTAATTTAGAATTACCCATGTACTCCCCTCCATGGATTTAGTACTTACCAGGTCTCCCACAGAGAGGTTTGTTGTCTAATCAAATAAAGATTGCTCATATCTTTTAAGAGTGTATATACCCGCACGCATATGATATCATGTGTATGCGCATACAGTTGTGTAGTCGCCCGCGTTTGTGTGTGTGTATGCACCCACGCATATACATGTGTATGTGTACCCCAATACGATTTCATATGTGTGTGCATACATATAATAACACAGATGCAAGAAGAGTTTGTAAACTGAAGAAGAAATTTTTATCATCATTGAAACATGGAACAGAAACTTAAAGTTGCTAACCAAGTCGCTCAGTTGAAAGACTTAGGGTATAATCCTGATGAGATCATTGCTGCAATGAATAAGCATGATCTTCGAAGTGTTGAAGACCTAGAAAAGTTACTTAATATGAGAGATGGTCTCATTAAAAGGTCACAGAAAGCACTTGCTAAGAGAAAAGAATTGGGTGAGGCTGATTATGGATTGATTAATCAATTGGGACCGATTGTTGGTTCTAGAGGAAACAGAGATGTTACATTTGCTGGATGGGCATCAACTTATCCTTCTGCTGAATCTTATATCAAGGAGAAAAAGAAGAAAGGATGGAGTGTAAGTGAACGAGATCTTGATAATGATGGTGAAAAAGAAGTACTTGTGTTAGATAAGGATGGTATTGTAAGAAGAGTGAATGGGTGGGGAGTTAAAGAATCCTCTAGACCTATCAGGGATAATTACTTCAGTAAAAATCCAACAATTGCTGATCACAAGAATATTACTCAAGGTGAATGGACCAGAGGTGTTGCTGTTAATCAAGATGGAGATATTGGTTATATGTTCCCCAATGCAGTGCGATATAAGAAAACAAGACAAGAGTATTATAAGCAAAATCCAGGTAAATTACATGTAGCAGGTGCTAAACAAGTTTGGCAACAGCATATTGCTAAACGGTTTGTACATATGATCAAAGATTTACATGAGGATCAGTTTGTCGGTTTGAATTCGCTTCCTGGTTTAGCAGTAGCTGCTTTGTCTCAACAGTTTTCTACTCATGGATATAATTACCTGAAGCTAGCACTCATAGTTCGTAATAATCAAAGTCCTTATTACCAAGAAGCTGGACAATTTATGCAAATGATTAGCAAAGGTGATTTCGCTGATATTGCTTATGAAGATGACAGAAAGAGGATGAATAAGAAGCTGAAGGAATGGTATAAGATACCAGAGATAGTGGGAGTATTAAACCAACAAGTTGTACAGTTAGCTGATGAAATGGCTAATGGGGATGCTCTAAAGTCGATTAATAGTGAAGGTACATTATGGCAGGTTTATTATGCACTGCTTCTAAGTATCTTCGACTATATCATTGATGAGTATGGTTGAAAAGGTAGAGAGAATACCCTTGTTGGTCCTGCAAGGTATAAATCAAATTATCAATCAGGTAGAAATGTTAAAGAAATGGGTGATTATCATTTGGCTTTGAGGGGTAAACATGGAGAGCTTGTTGGTATAGGATTGAGTCCAGAAAGGGAACAAAGACGAAAGTTATCAAGACAACAGTTGTCACCTGCAGACTATAAGATCTATCAAGATTTAATGGCTAAGGCTGGTATTTCTGAAGATGATTATCCTTTCAAACAAGCACATAAAGAATGGAGAGAGAATGCACATCCATATGGTACATTATTCAAACCATTTATGAAGGAAATGATATCACAAATACAACAAGGAGGCTTTTTAAATTAGACAGTCCCCTGGTTGTTGACCAGGAGATTAATATTTCACCACCAATACTCAGAGAGCTTAGTCAAACACAATTCAGAATTGGACAATCAACTACCTTAGCCAAAAAAACTCAAGAAACAGCCTCTCAACACCAAATACCAGAGGATATTGTTTTGAAGTATACCCAGATTCTCGACGATCACAAGAAGTCACAAGATTATTTAGAATTAGCAGTCATCATTAGGGTTTTCAAACAGAAGATAAAGAGCAACAGAGAAGATATTCTCAATTTCATTCCACATATTACTTGGTTGTTGTTGAAATCAAGAGAATGGAATCCAGTACAAAAACTAATGCCCCAAAAAGCTACAGATTATATGAAGGAGTATTTGGAACACTACTAACAAAAATATTTTTGTCTCAAGCAATGACTCTATCCATACAGATATGGTAGATGCCCTTGAGAGTGTTGAAAGCTGTATTATACATAAGTTTGAAGTCACATTCTTTGATCTTGATGTTTTCTACATCTTGGTACATTGAAGGGATGTTTTTGCAGAGACAGCCAGAGGATACATCTATAGGTAATAAGTTGATGGTAACATCATCAGCTTCACAACCAATGAAGATAGCAATTAATATCTTAAGGTCATTTACACAGAAGATAATCCTCTTGGACTGATCAACGATGTTGGCAAGTAACTTATAATCGTTAACCGTTAGCAAGTTTATGCAAAGACGATTAAATAAGTCGATGAACTGAGGGTTTACAGTTGATGATTCATCTTGTTCAAAAGGAGATGGTTCCACAAATTTTTCATCAGAAGATGTGGTGTTGATGGTGATATTGTTGTTCACAGTAGGTGCATTGTTTGTAGTTGAGCCCAAACCCCCAAGCATACCCAAGGCATCAGATGAGATTGTCTTACTAAGCATATTTATAGATAGTAAAAAAGATAATGTTTACTGAAGTTTAATATAGCGCCATATTCTTCTTGTTGAAGGAGCATAACCAATGAGATCAGTTCCATTGGAAGCAAAATACCCTCTGATTTCCAAATCATAATACCAGTAGTATCCCTGAACTCACCATCAATAATCTCTGTACCTACTCCTACAATGTTATTGTTGTAGGAGTAGTTATTATCTGTTCCACCTCTTCCAAATTGATAACTACATCTTGCATCTTTAGCTAAACCTGTTCTCTGTATTCTCATTGCTCCCCATGTTGAAGCAGGAGCCACAGAATTTATTGGTAATGAACTTGTACCTGTTGTGTGATATCTTCCCACATATGTTTCAGGAGCGTTTATTTGATTTGTAAATGTTGTATAAGCAGGTGCTGGTGAAGGTTCAACCACTGCAGGAGTGTGAGTCATTCCTGTTGTTCTTGTAAAGGCAGCTAATGAATTATCTCTTGTTGTGCTCCACCTCTCACCGGCAGATGAAGCATCACATATCCAAGTAAGGTTTCCTGCATTATTATACCATAATATGTTTGACGATGAATTGGTTGTCATCCTACATAATCCACTTGAATTCCTAATATGAGTTTCAGAGACTTCAATACCAACAACAGTACCAGTAGGTGAACTCAAAACAGTGAACCTGCCAGCTGTGGTAGTGTCTAGTGCGATAGAGAAATCCCTGAATACAGTATCTGATGGATGGAAATCGATTCGTCTACCAATTTCTAGAATTCCATTGGATTTACAGATTGGAATGAATGGAGCGTCTGTGTTATACCCAAAACCTTCATCACTTGCACCGATGCGATTTCCATTAAGTTTACCAGTGATGGATACATCCTGAGCAATAGTTGTAAGATTGTCTGCATATGTGATTCCTGTTAGGTTTGTTTCAATGGTTGTAATGTTTGGAGCGGAGACATTGCCTAGGAATGATGCAAGATTAGTATTTGCATTCAATGTGAGCATACTTGTTGTACCATCTGTTTTTACGAACAACAACTCTGTATAACTATTAAGGAGTGTAAACTTTGGAGCAATCAGATTTCTGATTTTGAAATTGCTGGCTGTTCCACTTGTTTGGAGTGATAATGATTGTTCATCATAACACATGAGTCTAGCCTTGAAGTTTCTACCAGTACAATCAGCATCATGAAAGTCAATGAAGGTCCCAATTTCAATAACTCCATTTTCATCACAGAAAGGTAAGAATGGTTTGTTAGTATTGTATGCGGTACCAATTCCAATCTTGTTTCCGTTTAAGCTTGTGATGTTGCTCAAAGCAGTACCATCATCATTGATGTTCTGTGTCTTGTTGTTTAACTCAAGTAGTCTATCAGGGAGTTCACTCTCAGTAACATGTTCATCTTGAATGTTGATTGAGCTAGGGTTCTTAGCTTGATAGTAAGTGTAACACATTTATGTTACACAAAAATTAGTATTCTAACATCAACTCAATGTTGAACTGAAGGTCAGCATCATTGACGCTGTCTCCATTAAAAGTCCTGAAATGGAACCTGATCTCCTGCATATCATAAAACAGATTCCACTTCTTTCTTTTTACTATACTCGGTGTTACACATGGCTACAAACCCATTGTAGTCAGGAAAGTGCTGGACAAAGTCAGCATGAAAAGACACATTGGATATGATAACATTGTTGACTTCTGCTCTACCATTAATGAAATGGATGTATTTCTTGTCTTTTGCATTGAAGAAGTCTACAGGGAGTCTTATTGTGTAGTAACCATCAACGTCTTTTGTACTGTTCTGTGCTCTTAGGATGAAATATCTCTTGAGTACCATTTATGCAAAAATAAAGTTATAACCTTACACAGGATCCAAAGTCTTATCATAAAACATCATATATGGACCATCAATTCCAATACCCAGTACCCAGAAACAGTCCTTGCACATATGAAGGGTTGGTGCTGAAGGATGTTTGTTTGGATAGTTAGTAGGATCATAGTTGTAGTATGTGTTGAATTTTTCTTTGCTACTGATTGGTTCATAAATCACTTGCTGGGGACTATTTCTCCATCAAGTTCACAAGCTGTGAGTTGTTTGGAGACAAACTCTGGACTAATTGCAGCAAGAGTTGTTGTGCGCTCTGGTGGGAATTGAATGTTACCGATTTGCATCTGAAGATTCCTAACCATGGGGTTGCGATAAACAGTAGTGTTGTTCTCATGAGTAGTAAACATTACACTGATGCAATTGATGTTTCTTGGTGTGTAAGAGATGGTGGCATCAAAGGCACCTGAAGAAATGATTCCAGTACCGAAGGTTTGCCTTTCAAGCTTCTGAGCAGGAATTAAAATTGGACTGCTTGAGATACTTTGAGCAATAGCTTGCTTTGTTGATTCAATAACGTTATATCCATTGAGGTGTGCTTTGAGTTTCTCAACTGTAAAGCTAGTGATGTTCATCTTCATAGCTCTCATAGTTGTGGTTCCAGTATTATCCGAAGTGAGGGAGCAGTTACCATATTCTGTACCCACCTGAAGGAATTGATGTGGGTGACTTCTATCCCTGAAAGCTATATCTTCGTTAATCCTGGAATAAGACCTTCCAAATAATCCATTTGTTCTTTAACTGCTGTCCATGATACAGGACACCAAACAGCTGATGAGAATTGGAATGAAACTACTAAGGATAAAACACCCATGATTGAACTTGGGAATAAGTCCAAAGCTTGAAAAGCAAGGATATCCATAATAGGGATGATAAACTTGTACCTGAAAGTACCGATACCACCCCCAAGACGGATTGTACTCATCTTGATATAGTTTCCACAAACATTGGGTGATTTGTTCCAGACATCATCCCACAAGGAATACATACCTGGTTTGTTTTCTCTTTTTGTTTCTGATGAGCAAGCTTGATACATGAAAGACTCCTGAGCAATATTTGGATTGAGGAAGTTACACAGATCTGGACGATCATTGATTTATAGTTGGATTTGTCTGAGGCATTGTGCAGAAGACTTGAACCCTACAAAGATATAGTTGTAAGCTTCATTGGGTTCTTCTGGAAAAGTTGTTACAAATGGAGCTCCACTGTCCATTCTGAACTGAGCAATACCTTCAACAGTAATGTTGGAGTCATTGATGTTAGTAATCAATAGTATATATGGTATGTTTAGGTACACAAGTGCTAGGCACAGAATTTGATTTCAAGTTTTCGTTTGCAAGACACAAAACCCAAAAAATCGTGTGCACCTCCATGGTTTTTCGACGATAACG
>Ga0209639_1000735_pt1 | contig 41055 bp, 26 predicted proteins | sample EPASupsiteHSE605_FD_187268 | JGI IMG/M metagenome (GOLD analysis project Ga0209639, IMG submission 187268) | Bioremediated contaminated groundwater from EPA Superfund site, New Mexico - Sample HSE6-05 (SPAdes) (version 2) | ecosystem: Environmental > Aquatic > Deep subsurface > Groundwater >... | reverse complement strand
GACAATTGCAAATATCATAAACATCACCTGCTTTTTCAACACTTGGATAACTGATTCGATTATGAATCAGATCTAGAAACACTTCAAATGATTCTCTAGAATATGAAGAATCAAAGTTAAAAACCATTCCACAACTATTCTTGTAGAATTCCCGAAAAACTTCACTATGAAACAACAAACATCCAATATTCACCTCATACTTGTCTCCATTATAAATAACAATTCCATCTTTCTCTTGGCAACAAAGACGAAATAGAAAACTATCAAGAATTCCAAAATGTGCTTCCCATTCTCTCAACATTTATAACTCCAATTTGATCATTCATATCACTAGGAATATGTCCTGACACAAGAAAATCAATGAAATGTCTATAAACTTCTAAATTACACGAAACACTCAAAACAATCCCATCTTGGCCTGAAAATTCATCTAGATATTTGTTTAAACACAACAAAAATCTCTAAATTACACGAAAAACTCAAAACAATTCGATTTTGACCTATATATTCATCTCAAAATCTCTTTAAACACAACAAAAACTAGTTTTTAACATGTTTTGTTCTATTATATTGTTGAATCACATTTTTGCCAACCTAATCACTGCCATGTGAGTTATCGAATAGTATGGTTGTTGGGTTAATAAATATCATTGTATTAAATGAATAAAATCTGAATTAAGTTGAAAACGAATATTTGCCCAAATCAGGAAACCTGTCTCAGTATTAGGGATTTTTTGGAGTTTTATACCCTAAATGTGTATCATACTCAACCCTCTCACTATATTCAAAACAAACATTTAATTTACTTCTTCCTTTTCATATTCTTATACATTAGTTTCAATTCATTGATTTCTTTTTCTCTTCTTTGCTCCCTTTCAATCACAATCTTTTTCATTTGCTCATAGTCTTTTTGAGATTGAGCAATTTGCTGTCTCAGAGTGTTTCGTTTCTCAATTAGTTGGAATTCTTCATCTGTACCTTCAACTTCATCAGAAAAATTAAAAATGGCAGCTTCTTCCTCTTCAGTAAATGCAAAATCATTTTCGGCCGATTCATCCATTATATTATTGATCATGTACTTCATTTCTTTTTCACAATTAGAAACAGACTCTCCAAAATCAGAAATCTGTATCTCAAGTTCATTGATGGTATTATCCATTTCTTCTATGGATTGTAGTGTTTTTTCTCTAATCGCATCTATTTCTGTCTTCTTAATTCTCATTGTAGCCTCTGTATCAGCCAAAACTCCATTTAGTTTAGATTTAAGGCTTGATACTTGTTGTGAACATTGGATGTTACTACTTTCTATTTGTTTAAGGAAAATATTCATTCTTTCAACCTCGGATTTGATATACGAGGTTCCAAGAGTATTAACCTTGATAAGATTATCTATTGAATTTGTTAAAGAGTTGATGCAATCATAATGATAAGAACTTGCTTTGTTTTTCATCAGTTTAATAATACTATTAGTGGTTTGAAGCTTTTCATGCTCATATTCCTGAACAATCTGCATTTCTGTGCGAATATCAACTTTCTTATGGTTCTTCATTGCAGGTACAACCATTTGAATATCAGAAAAATCAAAAGCACTCCTTAAACTATCTAATTCTTCAAGATAAAGTTGCCTTTTCTGCTCTTCTTCTCGAATATCTTGCACAATAACTTGAAATTGAGCAGTGAGATCACAACTTTTCTTAATATTATTCGAAAAATCCTCAATCATTTCAGTAATCTGCTCGGAATTGCTCTCCGAAACAAAATTTTTAGTTTCAGCAAACATTACAGATAATTCTCCTCTACCAATACGACTTTCAGTATTTTCTTTCTTAATTCTACTCAACCTAAAAAGGTTTTCTTCGAGGTCTTTGATTTCATTTTCAAGTTGAACTCTTCTTTGCTGTAGATGCTTCTTTTCTTCAACAGAGAATAGATTAGAATCTTCAATAGAAGGAAAATCAAATATATTTTCGTTTTGCATTGTGTTCGTTTAAATTATTAAATTTAAGAGGTTTACTAACCGATAATAGTTTATTGGGCTATCTGGAGGAATTCTTTCAGTGTGAATGTTTGAACATCTTTATCCAATTGATATCTTCTCATTACGGTCATTGCTTCGTGGGGTGTGATTGATAGACCCAATGCAGAATATAATGATCTAAGTTGCTCAATACCCATTCTTCCATGATCACTGTATACACGGAACAATTCTCTTGAATTCTCACCCTTTTGCTTGATTGTACTTCTAAGATCTTCAACAATGCGCACAAGATCTGCTTGTGGGAATTCATCAGGATCAGCTTCCATGAAAGACATAGCGTATTCGGTTGCTTCATCGATTTGGAACTTTGTACCATTGATAGTTAATACTTTTCCGATTTCAAAATCAGCAGCTTTAAACAGGGATCCGGTTTCTGGGTTCTTTAGTTTGGTTCTTTGAAGCCATTTACCTGCAATAATTCCGCTATTCCTTGATGGCGGCTCGTAAATTTGAATAGAATCATCACAAAGATATAGAGTTATGATAAACTTCCTTGATGAGTCAACACGATTTTGAGTAACCATATGACATTTAAATCTGAGAATATCATGAAGTCTAGTAAGCATTTTGACTTGATCCTTTTGAGGAGGCTTTGGATGAAGTGAGAGGCATGATTGAAGAGAATCTTCTTCGCTACCAATCAGTGGTGGTGGTGGAACTTGGAAATTAACTGTGGGAGCACTTGATGACTGTTCAAAAGAAATTGGTGTCAATTCTTGATCAGTAAATCCAAAGTTGTCCTTATACCATTGCTTTGTAAAGGCATCACAATCGAATATAAGCATCTTCCTTCCTAATATGCTGATTGAAGAACCAATACGAAGATCATTGGGCCTGAAATAATGATCAGCAGGCAAAAACCTGGGATCATTCTCACTTAGAGATACCATTTCCTTCGGTATTTGGGATCTATGAACAAAAGATGGCGATGGATCTCTGCCATCGTTGGCATGACGAATTTCAAGAACTTCCATTGTGTCGTCTGCAAGGAAATAATGAATTACAAACTTACGAACATCCCCAAATGGTCTATCACGGTTATCCCATGTAGAGAAAAACCTCAGCACTCTTCCATCATTGGCCAAAAATTGCCTGAGTTTAAGCATTTCAGGCTTGGGAACACCTCGATTTCTATGTGTTTCAGAATACTCAATAACTTGTCGCTTAGCAATGTAAGGATCCTGTGGGATAGGTTCTTTAGCACCCGTATCAAGCGCTAATTTTTGAAGGAACTGTCTGGTAAACTCGTCACAATCAGCAATAAAGAATACTCGACCATATAGTGGAAATTCCTGGCCAACATGGAAATCTCCGACAATAACAAAGGAATCATCATCTTTCTTTGCACGATGCCTTCTGAGAAAAGTGCCCTGAGGGATTCCAGAATTCTTCTCTTTTGGTTCGATGATTTGAATTGTGTCATCCTCAAGGAAAAATAGAATAATAACATTACGAACTCTGAATGTTTCATCTTGGCTTGAGAAAATTGGTTCTTTGAAGTATCCATAAAAACGAAGAACTTGAGAACCAAAAGCAACCCAGGCAGGAACTGTTTCACCTACTTGTTGATTGCCACCAGAAAGGCTCTTGTTATATACTGCAGTTGAAGAAATAACTTCTTTGGGTGGTGCCTGTCCAGGCAAAAGTGTTCCGCCAATACCTGGTGCTGTTTCATGCATAGCTGGTCCACCATTTTCGAAAACTAAAGCCTGCGACTTCTGGAACCTTGTGCGAGTTGGGTCTGGAAAAGTATATCCTGGTAAGAGGGGAAGAGACATTTGATATAACGGAAATAACCGCCTTGTTTTTGTAAGAAAACCGTTATTTAACGATTATGTAGAGGGAATAAAGTTGTCCAACTTCATAATTTACTTATAAAACCTGTTTTTCAATTACTTTGGCTTTTCTCTGGCCATTGATTCTTTCATAGCTGCAATAGTGTCAAACTCTCTTGGAACTTCTGATATAATTTCTAGAATTCTTGCGTTCTTATTGATTGGATACCATTTCTTTTGATCCTGTACGAAAATGACAAGCCTGGCACATGCCTTACATTTCTTAAAGTTAATCAGGTCATTAACTTTATTCTTATATGATTCCTGAACATAAACGAGATCCTTCTGAAAACATCCGAGGAATGGAACACAGGGGGTAACTGGTGACTTAATAATTTCTCTGTAGGCGTGGAAATCGTTATTAGGTTGGCACAAATTGCACATTGTTTCATATTGCGATTTTCTTAATCGATTAGTCTTCATCGCATACTTCTGCGTATCATACAATCTTGATACAGATTTATGAGTTAAACCATATATTACGCTAAACATTCCGTGATAGTTCCTCATTTCTAAGCATGTTTGTGCCACATCAATCCATCTTTTGAAGATCTTCCCTCTAGCTTCAGGATTTGGCCCTGTAATGACGCTCATTGCAACAGCATAAGAAAAACCATTCAAATGATCAATAAACCTCTTTAGAGTTGGGTTACTATACTTATTTTCGGTTTCCCAAATCCCGGCCAATAACTCACGAGGTTGAAGCTCCATAAACATTGTGTTATAAAATATTGTAAGCTGCCTTGCGATTTCGCTTGTAGGAATATTTAATAGATTCCATTCATACTCAGGGATTGAAGGATCAGGAGCTTCAAAGGGTTCAGGGGTGAAAGCACCACGAAGAGATTCTCTAGATAAATTATGTTCAACTTTTTTAAGACTTGAGCTTAGAACTCCGGCCTGAACAGAATTTTGGTGGTCTAATATATTGCAAAATGCTTCCAAGGCACTAAACATTTTAGGGCTGAATTGGTATGGGGCATTTCCAAGCCATAAACTACCAATAATACGAATAACACGATTTTGAACCGATCTTAGCTTTGAAGCATTTTGAATGTTTGATTTGGGTTGTGAAATGTTTGCGAAATATCTTGCAAGTATAACTGCCAAAACTTGTTCTGGTGTCGCAAAAGAAGGAAATGAAATAATAAAGTCTTTTTGAAAATCCATATTCGAAGAATCTGGATCAGTAAGACATAATATCAATTGAGTAAATGATGCATAATCAGGATAGTTTGGATTATTCGGGCTCTGAACCCACTCTGATGCATTTGGAAACGGAATGGTGTTTATAACCTTACAAATCTCCTTGGTTTCGAAATCTGTCTCAAGTGTAGCTTGAAGTGTATCAAATGGGTTACCTTGTGTGATTGGACTCTCATTATCCGAATCACTGGAATCTGAAAACCCTTGTGTATTAAGAGAGTTGAGAAGAGTACTAAATTGCATATTTTGAAGTGTATTAGGATGAACTGGTTCATCATCTCCGTTAATCTGCTTAATTCTGTGTTTCTTGACCTTTCGCGATACCTTACGTCTTTTCTTATTATGCCCCTCTTCGTCAGCAATCGGGTCTGGATAGGATTGAGGAATAGATGGATAATTTGGAGTCGACATAAAATGGTTAAGAAAAACTGATTTACTTATCGTTAACCATAAATAAATTTACACGAAATAAACTATTTAAAAACTATTTACTTTAGCTAGTGTACCTTTCCGGATTTCCATGTTTTTACAGCATTGGATAAGAATTCGAGTGGCTGAGAGACGTTGTTAGCCTTTATACGGCTCACTGAGTAGTCCAAATATCTTTGTATAGTTTTCTTACAGACTTCATCCATTGGCCAAGTTTTGGTATACAACTTGATTCCTTCTTTTTCGAAGTACTCAAGTGCAAATGTTTTATCATACTGGCAAGATGGGTCATCTTCAATCAGCGATTGTGATGGGGCTGGATCTGGTTTAACTTCCTTCTTGGCTGGTTTTGGATCTGGTTTATCAGCTGGTTTGTTTTCAGGAGGGGGAGGTTTGATCGATGGCTCATTATTTTGCTGATATGGATTACCTGGAGGTAATTGAGGTTGGTTGTATGGATCAGGAGTTGTTGGATATGTATTTGGTGGTGGCTGAATATATGTATTGGCGTCGGGAAGAACAGGATATCCTCCACTTTTAGTATCATATGGATTACCAGGTGGAAGCTGATTCGAAGGCTGAGGTGGGTAGCCACTAAATCCAGTTTCATATGGGTTACCAGGAGGAAGCTGATTTGAGGCTCCAAAACCGGATTCATATGGATTACCTGGTGGGAGTTGGTTTGGATTTGTATCTTGCGAGGTGTTTTTATTCTGTTCACCACCTAATTTCAGGTTTTTCTCAATCATTGTTGTTGACAATTTCGCTCTTTTGGCATATTCTGCGCACTCTTCATCAAAATCTGCAATAGTGGAAAATAAAAGACCGCAAAGTAGCATCTGCTTTTTAATAGCAGGGTTAATAGCTCCTTGGCTGATCTTTTCGGCCAATGGACCATAAATTGAGAGAATAAAGTTCTTTGTATTAGGGATATCAGTTTCAACAGGCTCCCTTATCCCACTTTTAACATTTTCGAGAAAGTCTATGGCCTCTTGGCTACACATTCCTCCATTAACGATATCACCAGCAAGATCACAAAATGTGTTAATAAGAACAACATATGTCGGTTCGCTCTTGGTTTTAACACTTTGCGCTGCATTTAAATACTTATTAAGACTCTGAAACTCAGATGGGCAACTCATAATTTAAATGTTGAAAATAATTTTGACGGTTTCTACAAAATAATCGTCCCAAAAGTGGCATCACTATGAGCGAAGCAACAAATACTGAGGAGCTCGGTGTATTACGCCAGTTATTACACAGAGAACAAGCTTTTTTTGATATAGAACATCAGCAGGCCAAATCTTTTGAGAAAGATTCTTTTGATTCGATTAAGAATTTGATCTTTTTAACAAGAAAGGTTTATTCTCTTCATTTGTCTGTTTTAGAGCAGTCAAAAAGCGGTAAAACAATCGATGTTCCGGATTTGGCTGCATTATCCCAAGGATTACCAGCTGGGTTTTCAGCCACACAGCAGAGATCCTACCAAAGCGCTGTGGCTACAATAGTTTCGGATTCTAGGTCATTAGCCCAATTACTTTCGGATCATATCAAAGAATTCCCTGAAGCACGTAATTATACTGTTTTTTCTCTTATTCCAGCACTCTTTTCTTGTTTATGGTCTCTTGAAGAGTCAAACAAGTTTGTTGATTTGCTTCTTCATTTTTCTCCTTCAGATCAAATTGCTTTCTCGCAAGTTCTTTTAGTCCATCCATCATTTTATGTTTTTTTAAGTTCAATCCAAGCAGATGCTTCATCACTTCTCTCTGAAAGCCAAACCATTAAGCCCTTATTAGATCTATTTCGATCAAGGTCATTTTTACTTCCATCTACAATTAGGATCATTCTCTCCAAGCATCAAGACCCCCTTCAGTTTTTCCGGGATTGTATTATCCGACCTCTTTTGGAGAAACCATTTTTATATGGTTTAGTGCCGTCTTCAGAGCAAAGGAGTTTCTCTTCAATAACGCCTTTATTAGAAACTCAAGAAGAAGATCTCAAAATGATAATTAAGCATCTCAACGAATCTGCAAATTCTATTCAAGTGTTGCCATCTGAGGATAAACTGGCTAGTGTAATCGCCGATAATGTCCAACCAATATATTTATACAAGGAGGATTGCCAAATTATATCCAAGTTATCTAATGCAGATCTTGTTGCTCCAACTGTAGACGGCGCCTATCAAATTTCTTTCAAAATGATTAGCTCTCCTTCTAAAAAGTTGGATGAAAATATGGATACAGATTCAGATCCGTTCGAAGCCCTCCTCAGGGCCCTTGTTATACAATTAGATGTATCCAGCGCAGATAGTAACATTATATCAACTTTAGACACTGCTATTGTATTAAGAGCAGGAGCGTCCAGATTACAATATGAATTACGTCTTGATGAATTCAAACAAATGAAGAAAGAGCGAAATGCCCCCGATGATATCCCTTACTATGTAAATTTGCTTACATCAGCATATGAACAAAGAATGAAGCATCGGAAAGCAACATTGTCAAATTCAAACAATAGTGATGTTTTCAAAGTTCAGCATCTTCAGGGTTCACAGGCTGTTCAATTTTTATTACAAACTCGGCAAATGACATTTTTCAACATGTGGAATGATTCTGGAGTTTTTGAAGAGCTGAATTCAAAAATTGGGGATCTCTGTAATGATAGAAAATTGTTTGCATCAACATACAAAGGATTGATACAGCAGTTTTCGAGTTTTGTTGAAGAAAAGAAGCTTGGTATGACAAAAGACCAGTTTGCAGCAATTGTTTATTCTCGGCTAACACAAAAAGTTACTCTTTCTGCATACAAAGAGGCACACCCAGAGCTTGTTGAACTTGATAATCAAGTTCATGAAATGATAGAAACAAAACGAGATCAATTGTATGCCAGTAATTCATTAGCATTCCTTCAGGTATTCAAAGATGATCCATCATTAATGGGTCTGGCAAGCCAGCATTTGAAGCGGGCATTCGACGAAAACTCTGCAATTGCAATTGCTGAATGGATTGATAGATCATTAAGTGCTTTAATTCATGTTTTGTCTTTTCAAGGTATGAAAGAAATTGGAGCAGATCATTGGCTACCCATGACACTTATTCTATTCATTCATGTAAATCCAAAGAGTATTTGCTCTGTAGCTTCATACATGCACCATGTTCTACTAACCCTCCCTGACAATAACCCAGTAACTCAATCAATAGAATACAATGTTACAATGACTCACTCTGCATCATCATACTTCGAAAGAGAATTATCTAAGTATAAATAAACTATGCCAAAATCATTTAATTATATGGAGAGAATCAAAATTTGCCTAATAGGGGACAAAAATGTTGGAAAAAACTCAATATGTGTTAAATATGTGATGGACGATTTTTCCATTTACCCTGATCCAACTCCAGCGATGCATTATGAAAAGGATGTGAATTATCAAAATTGCACATTTCAGTTGGTGATTGATGTTTTGAATACTGACAGCGAAGAATCTCATTTTAACAGAGTATGTAGTGAATCCGATGTGTTTATGTTTGTTTATGAGATTGATACAAGAAACTCCTTTTTGCACCTACAAAATGTAATGAGATTCGTTGAAAATCTAAGAAACGCCGAAGGAATTAATTGTGTTATATGTGGCAATCAAAGTGATCTTACTGAACAAAGGAGCATTTCCTTCAAAGAAGGCCAAGATTTGGGCGATTCTTTTCACTCCCTATTTTTTGAGACTTCAGCGATGTATGGTACAAATATCGATACTGCTTTTTGTTCTTTAATAGAAATTTACCAGAACACTAAAAAATCTAATCCAATTTTGCCTGAAATTCCAAATGAAGTTATTGTTAATATTCCTGAAATGGGCGAAGAGGGCCCTGATTTCATTGAAGAAGTCAATGAAGTGATTGAAGATGTTTCTGAATCCCTCATAGTTAAGAAGATTATTGTATTTGGAATTACTTTTGCATGTGATGAAATTTTTTCTCTTGTATCAAATGTTAATATTGAAAAATCCACAGAGTTTGCTGGGAAACCAATTCTATTACAATTTTTTGGATCAAATATTGACGAGTTTGATTCGAACGGGAACATTCTTGATGCAGATGCGTTTGTGTTTTTGTACAAAATTAAAGATATTGATCGATATAAGAAGTTATGTACTGTCATTGAAACCATTAATACATCATCAAAAAAACCATTTAGAGCATTGATTATTGGCCTATTAGGAAAAAATCGTAAAATTGCAAGATTAAGGGGATATGAACTTGCAGTACAAAATGATTGCTGCTTTGTTGAAACAAATGATGACAAATTTGCTTTTAGCAGTGTATTAGGATTATTCTATGATGTTTTATTTAAAGATGCATGCCCATCTAGCCCATATAAATATCATGAACATAGTTTTTCTAAGTATTTAGACTTTGAAAAAGATAATCTTAAAGAGATAATTGGTAAAGGCTCATTTGGAAACATATATAAAACTAATGTTCCACATTTTGGTGATTGTGCTATTAAATCAATTCCTGAGGAATGCAGTTTGAAAGAAATAAAGAATTCTGGGAAGATTTTGTCTCAGATATGTAACCCTTATTTGATTAAATATCATGGAATATCTTATGACAATTTATTATTAATGGATTATCAATCAGGTAAAACATTATTCGATTTTATTCATAGTATATCTTGTGAGGAGTACGAGAAAATTTTCCCACTTTCAATTCAGTTTAAGATTTGTTTTGAATTAGCACAAGCTGTTATGTCTCTACATAATGAGTGCATTGAAATTGGTGAGATCAAAAGTCATAACATTTTCTTAACTAATCAAGGGTATCCAGTATTAACAGACATTGGAATTTCTAAATGTAAAAAGGATTTAAAAGACGATGAAAAGAATACAATTAAAAACAATAAATGGAAAGCTCCAGAGTGTTTTAGGAATATGTCCTCTGTCTCATCAGATATTTACTCTCTTGGGCTTGTTTTTTGGGAAATAGCCACAGGAAAAATACTTTATGATGGCATGACTATGCTTGAAATTGTGAAAAGCAAATGGAATAATGAAACCCCAGAAATTCCTGATAACTGTAATCCATCATTTGTTTCAATCATTAAAAAATGCCTTGATCCTGATCCCAAAAAGAGGATTAATTCTAGGAGTCTTGTTCAAGAATTAGAAAAAATTATTGAAGAGTATACTATTCTCCAAACAAAAATTCAATATAAGTATAAAATATACGAAAAAACAATGCCAGATCCTTTTGTATCAGATCCTGTTTTAGCAATTAAGAACAAAGATTATCCAAGTATTGTATTCTTCTTATCTAACAGTTTAAATTGCAATGAATATGAAAACATTAATTCTTTATTTTTAATGTTAGAAACTCGTTTTTAATGGTTCACTTGCTCATATTGCTTCTGAACATGGAAATCTTGAAGTTCTGGAATACTTAAAATATAAAGGTATGAATTTATGTTCAAATGATTCTGTTTGTTTTAAAAATATAATGTTTATTTGGAATTCAAGGGAAAACACCTCTTCATAAATCAGTTCTGAATGGAAACATGCAAGTTGTTCATTTCTTACTAGAGAATGGAGCTAATATTAATCAAAATGACAGCAAAATCGGCAAAATTGATTTATGTGGACTCCTCTTCACTGTGTTTCAGAAATAGGGAATGCAATTACTGCAAGTTATCTTCTTATCAATGGAGCTAATATCAATTCTCAAAACAAAGATGTTTTTTAAAAAATATCAATGTGACACCTCTTCACTTAAGCACTCATTTTGGACATCTTGAGCTTGTAGAATTATTATGCCAGCAAAGTGCTGATGTAAATATGAAAGATAATGATTTATATGGATTTTTAGGACAGTATTTGTTGATTTGGTATGACTCCTCTTCACATTGCTTCATATCAAGGAAGTCTTGAAATTGTTCGGATTCTGGTTCTTTATGGATCCAATGTAAATGAAAAAACAAATGTTTCAACTTTAATTCTAAATTTCACACATTATTTTTCAAAAAACACCACTTCAACTAGCATTTTTGGGAGGACACACAAATGTTGTCTCATATTTAGTGGAAAATGGGGCCATTATTGAAGCCAAAACGAAACCTAAAGGAAAAAGGAAATAAAAACAAATATTCTTTTTGTTTAATATTTGTAGAAAATAAGTATTGAAACTTCAAATAATGAAGTAAAAACCCCAAAACCTTATCAGTTTTCCTGGTAACCATATTTATTCATTGGTTCACTTTGAAAAAAAATTCTTTTTGCTACTAAGTTGGAAACTCCATACCACACTATGTTGATAAATATTCTTTTATTCTGATAAAGGGGACATGATAAAGGTTAAATATTAAAGAGCATTAAAACATGATTGTGTCTTTCCTTCTGAAGCAATTGTTTGGATTACTGATAATAAATCACTTTGATTATTCACGTCTTTGTTAATTTCCACAGACCAAAAACATGTGTGAACAATATAACTTCTCTTTTCATCAGTGAAAGTATTAATTGTGATGTGTTTCTTATTAATTGAAGAAAACCCCCCTTCTGGCATTGCCATTATTCCAGTAATTCCACAATAAAAATATCTCTTCTCTTCATCTGTGAGGGTGTTGAATACTTTTTGGAATAGAGGCTTTAGTGATGTGTTGCTTATACACATAGTGCTAAGCAAGTTATCATAATCAAAATATTCAGGTCCACTGACATAATCTGAGAGCTCAGCTGGATTTAATAGTTGTAGAAGCCTTTTATCTGGTTTTGTGGAGCGAAAACCCATGATTAGGGCTTCAAACTCAATTTTTATACTTTCTACAAAAAGGAAACTTAAATACTCTTTCATCAATACATTTTTTGTAAGTAACATATTATTATTGGGATGATCCATTCCTATTGAAAACAGTCCATTATTTGTGTTATATTGTGTTTTTCTTATAATATCATAGTCATATGGGAGAAATGGGGCAATTTCTTTTTGAATAACAAATTCATTTTGTTCCCCACTGTTTTTCCCAATTAGTTCAAATACATCTTTATTTGTCAGCCTATTATTTCTTAAAAGCTTATAAAAACATTTTGGGAAACGAATAGATATTGGGATTCTACTTTTCATTACCATCCCAAGGAATATTCCAATACTACAATACTTTTTTTTCAATTCCTCAAAATTACTTCCAACAGGATGGTATTTAAACCAATAATGACCACTTAAAGTTTTCGAAAACAAATTTTCGGATTCAGATACAATATGTTGGAAACAAAATGTTACAAACTGATTGCTTGGACCTCCTAAATCAGATGCTTTTCCAAAACGAACTTTAAAACTATTCTCAATTTGGTAACCCATTGAAACATCAAGGCTATATAATTCATTGGGCATGTCTTCGTTCTTTTGGCAAATAAATTCAAATGATTTCGAATAGTTGTTCTTAATTGTGCGTACTTTTTCATCATATGATAGAAGACATTGATATTGTTCCTCAAGTAATCTCTTTGTTGCTTCTCCAAAGTCATTCCAATTATATGGTATTAACAAAGATTGATCTGGATTTAATTCCATTTTTTCGAATGTGATACGAAGAGTTTCCGAGAATTTCTTTGAGCGCTCAAAAACATTTTTACAATCAATTTTGCCCTTTCCAAAAAAGGTGATTGTTGCACGAATTGCATTATAAAGGACGATTGGATGATTTTGTAAGACTCTAAAGAAACCATCCATTTCAGGAGTGTCGATTTCAAAAAAATTATGGGAAAACATATGACTAAAAAAACCAGTTCCAATGTCATATTTGTCAAACAAAGCAAAAATTATGAATAATAGTCTGCAAAACATGATAGGATCTTTTACAGATGTAATTGTCATGATTTCATCATAGTAGTATCCTGTGTTATTTGGTTCATATATTCTTTGAGATTCCACTTTTTCATTTAATAATCTGGAAAAGGCTTGATTAATCCCCTTTTGATGGATGAGCATTTTTTGATTTTCTTCAATTGCAGAGATTTTTTCTTCATCAATACAATAGTTATCAAGGGATGGTTTTTCTGTTCCTAAATAGTAAATATATGGCAATGAACCATTTGGTACCATTTCATTAGAATATAAAATGCAGTTCTCATTTCTGATAAAAAATAAAACAGGATCAATATACCTTGCTGCCATTGATTTATCAATAATATCTTTATCGAACTTATACTCTTCCATCAGTTTTCTCTCATTTTTTAGATAGTCTGAATGACTGGTTTCGAAAAATCCTGCCAATTGTTCAGCTGTTGTGGCATCATCAATAATTCTAAAACCCTCAAATCCATTTTTATCATATAGCTCGGCAAAAAGCTTATAATTTCTGACCTTTTTTAATAATTTTTCAGGTGCTATCTGTGGGTTGTTTTTCAAAATTTTCCAAATACTCGTTTTGATATCTATTGCTGTTTCATATACCTTTGCTTGGATAATATCAGCAAGATATCCCCTTCTTTCTGTCCAGACACGAAAGTTTGGTCTCATAAATAAAATGGAAAAAAAGACAAAATTTAATTTAATTTGAAAGGAAAAACTGGCATTTTTCAAATAATAATCCATGCAATTTGTATTAACATTTAGAGTAATTTTGGAGAGGCTGACTCAATGGATATATTAAATGGGAGATCTGATGATACTTTTTCAATTTCGTTTTCGTATTCTTCCCAGTTTACACATTCAAATCCATCTGTATTTGAGTTGGATGAAAACATATTATACATCATCATCTCACTAAGAGGATCAATGTCATTAAACTTATGGCTCATGATTGTTTGATCAGATAATTGGTCACCAATTAGATATCTTGAGAAAAACATTAAGCAATCATATGGGGTTGGCAAGTAGAATTGCTTTTCTGGAGTCAATGGCTGGCCAGGTGTTAGTGATGGCTGAGGAGCGACAATAGACTGAGATATGTTTATCCAGTTGAATGATTTCTTGTCGCAGTTCTCAAAAATAGTTTTAGAAGCTTGAGTGGATATCATGTTATTAATCTTGGGCTTGTTCATATACAATGTATGAAACTCAAACGTGGATTGAATTGCTCCTATTTGTTGCATTGTGTGATGCTGAGTGAAGCACTTTGGGCACAAAACAATGCCTGGATACTTTTTAGATATAAAATGTCCATCAGAACACTCGCTTTTGCATGTCGAGCAGGGAAATGATCCTGGAATCTGGCTTGATTTCTGGGTGAATAGAACCTGATTATCATATATTTGGATAAAATCGTCACGCATCTTAATAGATTCACTGTTTTGAGTAGAATCTTGAGGAGATGGATCAATTATAAAGTTAATCAATCCCCAAAGTGATAAAAACTTATGAATCTTTTGAATAAAGAAAAACTCACCCCCAGTTACATGACGAATGGTGCTGGGAGATAATTCTTGAGCAGGATAGTGCCTAAATAGTCGAACAGCATGGTTTCGAATTTTTTTATATTCTTTCCTTACATCTAAATCTCTTATTTCAGGAAATTCCAATTCCTCCAAATAGTGGATTTCTTTAAAGCCAAACCATCTAGAATGAGAAGGAACCACATAGGGCTTCAAATCCGCTTTTGAAGGTTTGGGCGCAGATGGATAAGAATTTGGGCTTAATGATACCTGACATACCTTGCTGGCCTTTATTGATGATTGCTCGAGCAAGGTTTCTGTCTTAAATCGTCGAAAAAAAGTCTTTTCATTAGACTCAAAAGGATGCGTCATCAGCTGAAAAATAATGGTCGATCCAATAACTCTGGATTTGGACTAATCGCTTAACACATTGATGCAATTTGGGGAATTAAAAAAAATTTTTTTGAGGAATTCTCGATTGATAAAAAAAGAATTACATGTTGATTTTAATCATGATATATGAAATAAAATATAATATTTATAAAAATATGAGTAAATGATGAAAATTACAGAATAATGAAAATATTGAAATCACAAGTTTCAGATTTAATGGCAAAAATCCTCATATATAAGATTTTTTTACAAGAATTAGTAAATTTCGGTTGATTAATTAAATATAAGACAAATTTCGAATCGACAATTTTCTTCAATAGCAGCCAAAAATGTATCGCCTTATAGTTTTTCTGACATAATTAGATGATTAAGCGAGTTCTATCCCAATAATAATGGATTTCAAACGATTTCACTTAGTTTTTTCATCCAAAAAATGAAAATTGTTGTGTTAAAGGGAGTGTTTAATATTGTTTAATCTTTGTCATACTAAAAGAAATGCAAAGAGTTGATGATATGTTTGTTTTTGGGTCTTCTTTCGTGGATATTAGTGAAGATAATACCAAATTAATGAGAAAAAAGCCATCATTATATGAAAGGATATGCGTTATTAATGTGATTCATAGAGTTGAGATTATGGAAAATGATAATCCATTAAATCTGCCAAAAGAAAGGAGCGTTATTGACTTGTATGGAATTACTGATCAAGGAGATAGCATTTTAGTCCATTGTTATGGCTACATACCTTATTTTTACATTTTTTGTAATGTTGAATTGACAGATGAGTATATAATGAGTATTTCTGAAATATTGAAAGGGCATAATAACCGAAATGAAGTTAAAGTGGAAAGAGTTATTCGATCATTCTATGAAAACCCATGTGATCCACAATTAATTCTTAAGGTATCCAATTTTTTTGGAGATATTAATAGTATTTGTATATATTTAGATGATATCAAAGTAGAAAACTTAGAAATAGCAAATGACTTTCGAAACAGGTTTATTAACGATTATGATATACATGGTTGTGCATGGATTAGGCCAACATCAACTTGGAAAAGCACTAAAAATGAAAAAAGGAAATCAAAATGCCAACATGAAGTCGAATGTCTGATTAATGAATTTGAGGTATCAGGAAACACTGATTATCCTGTGTTTAGGACTTTGTCCATATACATACAAGAGATTGCAGATGATATTATTATCTCCACAACTTTGTCTAATGATGAAATCCTCCATAGTACCATATTCTCCACAAAACTATTTCAGACAACAAATTTAGTTGATTTGAGAGTATCCTCATCAAAGGAAACAACCATCTCATCTTTTAATAGATACATTCAAGATATTGATCCAGATATAATTGTTCAATATGATGACTCTAATGAGATTCGACAATTTCTTTATGATCTAAAAGGTGATAGATATATATTTATTCCATTTTATAAGCTCCAATCTGATGAATCAACATCCTCTCGCCAATCTTTTGATTTAATAATTGAAAAAATTTTGGGAAAAAGGCACTTTGTAATTCCAAAGACATTTTTTAATACTGCATATAATATGAATGACTGTTTGATTATGGACTACTTTAAAGAAAAATCTGTACTTATGATATCATGCTTGAAACAGTCATTTTTTTTGGAAGAAATGATAGAAATATCAAGAGTATACTATTTACCATTTAAAGAAATGATGTTCTCTGGACAAACGGTCAGGGTTAAATCTTTAATTCACAAAAAATTGAATGAAAGAGAGATTGTTATCAATAAGAATAGTAGTTTATCCAAGAAACGACCATATTTTGGTGGCTTTGTCCTACCCCCAATTTGTGGATTATATACCCATCCAGTTTTATTGTTAGACTTTAAATCCCTTTATCCATCAATAATGGTGGAGAGTAATATTTGCGTTACTACAAACAGTGATAACAGTTTTATTCCATCATCTATATATACAGGTGCCATCCCAGAGATTCTTAAAACCTTGATGAATAAAAGAAATGATGTAAAAAACAATGATATGATCCCAAAGACAATAAAAAAGAGAAGAGAAACCGCATTGAAAAAAGGTAGCAATTCTATATATGGCGTTCTAGGGTCAGCATACTCTAATGAGTTTTATTACCCTGATTTGGCAGAAAGCATTACTCAAAAAGGCAAAGAAATATTGGAGAAGACAAAAGCAATTATTGAATCCAATTTTAAGGATCTAATAGTTATATATGGTGATACAGATTCATTATTTGTTTATTGTAAAGATCATTCGTTACCAGTCGCCATCGAAATTGGTAAATCAATCGTTAATCTAGTTAATGAATCTTTTTTAAGACCAATTAATATTGTATTACAAGAAATTTATCAACCCTTCTTGTTAATAAGTAAGAAACATTATATTGGGGTGGGAAAATTTGGAGACCAGAATCAAATACAATTTAAAGGTGTTGAAACTGAGAGGAGCGATTCAAATGAATTAGTCCAGGTTTCAATGAGATTATTCTTCAAGAACTGGCTGCTTTACGGTAATGTGGATTTGGCAATTCAACACCTTCGAAAAATAGAACTAATGGTTTCTCAAGATAAATATAGTATTTACCCATATATTTGTACAAAATCGATAGGAAAAGATCCTAGTGAATACAAGACCAAAATACCAATAGTTGAACTTGCAAAAAGGATCTCTAATGAAAAAGGAACTCGATCCCCCACAAAAGATGATATTATTGATTATGTATATTTGAATTCAGGCAAATCTAAATCCAAATCTGATCAGATAGAGGATCCTTTAACAGCAGCTTTGAGGCATTATCCAATTGACTATAAGTATTATAATGATTCTTTATTCGAGAAAATCACTAAAAAAATACCTGAACAAGATTGTTCGCAATTGGTTCAAAAGATTATAAGTATTAAAATCGAAAAGAAAATGATCCAAAGAATGGATAAGGATAATTTGGAGATAATTTCTCTTAAAAATGGCTATTTGAAAGAGTTGACCAGTCTGAATGCCCTTTGCAGTCATTGTAAAGGGTCATTGTTTATGTCATATGAATGTGATTCACATTCATGTCCAATCAGATTCAGAAGAATAAAAGTAATGAAAGATATTGAAGACTTAACATTTTAATAACACATTAATGTTTGGTACTGGCCCACCTACAGCTTTCAATATGGGATTCTAAACACTTTCGAACAAATACTTTTTCAACATGAGTTAATAGTCTAACCGAGTCGAAATCAATGCCAGTTATATCAATATCTGGACATACATGAGGAACTTCTTCAGCGGAAATCTCAACAAAACCATGTGAAGGAAAATTGCCTTGTTGGTGGAAAAAGCTTCCATCTATTGATTTAATTCCTAATAATCTCGCAAAAGCATGTTTGTTGACTTTGAAAACATAATCATTAAGCCATTTGACACCTACTAAATTGCTGATAGTATCAGAAACTTCACCAAGTTTTAATGCATTATAAAGTTTAAAAATGAAACGACAATTGGAATGATTCTTTCTTTGAAAGAATTCTGATACAATTTCTCCAAATAAACGAGGTCTATCATCCCAAACAGACTTAGGAATGAATCCAAAAGACAGCGGATAAATAATAATAGAAGGATCATGAAGAGATGCCAAATAAGTTGCCTCTTCTTTTGCTACCTCCCTCGGATCAGGTTTCCTTAATAGCATAGAAACTCTATTATTTGGCACATTGAAATCTATTGTTGTTTGTGCAACAGGAAGTTGAGCAATCGGGGGATTCACAGTGGCTGGGGGAGGAGTCATGATCCTCATTGGGGAAGATGTTGTTCTCCTGTGATTAATACCAAGAGATGATAAGTTATCGTTACTTGGTTGGCTCGTAATACCAGTATGCCCAAAACTTGGAATCTGAAAAACAGTATTAACTTTTGAATCTCCGAATATAAAGTCGGCATCGAATATGTCATTATCGTCTACATTGTAGTTATCAAAAAAACCAAACCATGAATCATCATTATTCGGAAATGGTTCTTCTTTGTCATCTCTCATAAAAAATTGAATAACCGCACCTTCATAACCGTTATATGGGTTTTATATCCAAGGGCAATGGGTTCAAATTGGAAGTCAGTGTTTTTTTTTGTTTTTTTTACGATAAAATAAACAAAATGATTTCAACTTTTCCACATTTACCGCACCCTGACAGCTTTACGAGTTATAAAGAATACCAGACTGCTATTGTTAAATGGTTTATTACTATAAATTCATCAATAAAATCGGAATTTGTACCTCATTTACCTCAGTTTCTTTTTTTATATCGACCTGTGTACCCTTTAGTGTTTAAAGCTGAAAAATATATGAAATTCGACGCAAAAAAATCTCCATTATGTGGATCGAATGTTGAATGGTTATTTAAAATTATTTTGGACGGTGGGCCTCTCAATTTTGGTGATGTTTTTCCTGTGAATGGGCCCAACAATCAAAGGATTGCTGTAAATGATTATTTTTACATCGATGATAATGCAAGAAATCATTTTGTTTCCGCTCCTCCGCATCCACAAATGTTTTCTGATTATTCTTCTTTCTTTAACGCAATGATCGAGTGGACAAGGAAGAAGCCCAAAAAGATTGTACCCAGCATTGATGAGCTTAGGCTTGACATAACTCCTAATAATCCATTCACAACCGGTTTTTCTTATTCTTCATTATCATATAGTTATCAGACACCTGAGAGCGTTTTACGATTTTGTGATGCTCCTAATGAAATGAAAACTATGTCGATTTCTTACATGCACGAAATATATCTTCAACATTTCATTTATCCTCGAAAGACTCGTCCAAGATTACCCAATTGGCTTGAGGCTTTTCGGAGACAATCAATTACCGAAGGTACACCACAAAGCATGGAAACATATTCTTTTGTAGCGAAATTGGCAAGCAGAATATCTCCACTTGTTGATTTCGGGCCATCTGAAAGGATTCAACCCCCCGATCCAACAGATTTTATTATATCAGATTCAAAGGTAACCCCAAACATAGAGTTTTTTGATAAGAATGAATTGATTAAAAAACTTATTTTTAGGGAGGGGTCGCTTAGTGTTTGTCATGAAACTTTATCAAGACACCTTCATTTGTTCAATCCAGCGGATATGAAAATTATTATTAATTTATGTAGTCAGTGTTGCTCACAATCATTAGCTAACAGGTTTAACTCATTAATTCGCCAAATCCTAGAATCATCGAGAGGGTTCTGCTTTTTCCAGTTTATTTTTACTCAGATTTATTCATCTCAATCCCTGTGCTCATTTTTTGGTAAATATGGATTTATAAGTGTTTCTCCCCTGTTTTATTCATTGAATATTGATGATGAGCTGCCCTTCCAATCTGCATATCATAGTTTGATCCAATCAAGTCTTCTTTTTACCATATCTTCATATTTTTCTCATCAGAATGATATCGTTTTAAAGCATATGACACAACAACTTCATATTACAAGCAGTTTATTGAGTTCGTATAGATCAGAAATTATTAAAGCTTTTAAGTTTAACAAAGAAATTCAAATGAAATCATATCGAGTTATTCGATTATGTTTAGAAATACCTTATCGCCCATTTCACAAGGCTTTGTTCAGTCCATCCCCAATCAACACTTTTTGGGAGCTTATTTCAGATATCCCAGGTTCAACTTTACTATTATTAAAACTAATCGAGGTTTTTGAATCATCCGGAGCAATGAACTCAGTTATTAATGATATCATGCAGTTTGACATGAATCTGGTTTCGAAAGAAGCTATTCTCTTAGTTCCATTGGCAAAAAGATGTATTCATGCTTTAGTTGGTTTCCCAAAACCATTATTAACAAGGACTCAGATTATGGCACAATTGAAATCTTTAAGTATGAACTTTGATCCATTATGCTATCCACTTCTTGAAACAATTATTCAACTCTATAGAAATCAGAACTTGTTTTTTCAGTATCATTTGTCTGATCAAATTACTGATAAGATTTTACTCTGTGAAAGGATTGCGCAAAAAATATCTATGGGAGATGCATTACTAATGCAATCTCTCTTTGCGTCATTCCACAGTCTTTATTTCCCATATAATTGGGTATTTGCTGATTCTTTTTGGCTTGGATTCTCAAAAGCACTCCAATACCAAGATCCTCACTGTTCAAATAGCTGGGATTTCCTCAGAGAAATTTTTGACTCTGGTACTGCCTCCATTTTGCCTGGAGTATTTAAAGCTCAGTTCCCCTCTATTGTTTTACCAAAATCGCTGAACCACTTTACTTATGTTCTCACATTTATCATTCATGCGATTGAATCGCCAGACTTTCTAATATTAGAAACAATACTAGCAGAAAATGAGAATCATTATTATGAAACATTTCGTTTTGGGTATTTGGAGAATCAAAACATATCTAATTCCAAAATTCTTGAAATGTATGACACGATTCACATGATATCCACAAATAAGAAGTACGGGAAGTCTTTATACAATATATTCTCCTTTGTATAGATGCATAAGGATCTCATTACAAGATATATCCTTTCATCCAATAAATATGTATTTTGTTAATATATAAGAGCTTCATTGATAATCAAGTTAATCAAGAAAGCAACTATTATTGATATCTCTATCGAATGAACCAAAAGATCATTTTGAGTTTTGGCATATGGATTGTTATACAGAGGAAATCTCACAGCTTGATAAGAGGATTGAAATTATTAATTTGGAGAACAAGAATCTCAGGAATCAATTATATGTGTTAGAACAGCTTGAAGAACAATTTTCGGATAATTATTTGAAGTATTGTACTTTTGAGAAGGATTTATGTTCAATAACCGGGAAAATAGGAGATAAAGTAGAATATGTTGATAATTTTAGCGAAAATGTCGAACATAGCATAAATGGAATGAGATTTGTAAACCAATATATCAAATTAACACATTTATATGATGATCTGAGCAAAAAAGTTGTTGATTTAAAGAAATTACTTGAAAACAAATCAATAAACGAGTTTAAAAATCTTGAAAAGAACAATAATCAAAATCTTAATGAACATCTCGAAGAAGAAAGACAAAAACATCGTGACCTTTTGTTAAAAGCGGAAAAAAAGGACAAAAAATCTTTAAAACAATACCAGCTTGCTAAAACATTGTATTGTTCAGCTGTTAGCAGCAACATTGCCTTTGAACAGAAGGTTTTGAACCAAATTGAATCTTCATTAGCTAATCTTTCTAGAATTGATACTTGAAGGTGTACATGGTGTTCTATTAGTTCAATTGCCAAAGGAATCTCACACGATTCTATCCCTCAAACACAGTCCTCAGTCTCATTTTCTTGAAATACTTACTGTTGAATACTTGACACATATTTCACTGAGATATTGTTTCGAGCAGTTCTCAATGAAACAAATCTCTTTAAGTTTGTATTCAAACATGAATGAAGCATCAGTATCATATTGCTCTCATACAACTTCTGGTCATTATTCTATTTGGTTACAATCAGGTGGGTGGGGAATTTTGAAAAAATTAATCAAAGTACATAAACCTCATACGAAAAGAGATCTCATATTCAGAATAAGGAAAGCTTGGGATATGATTCCTTTTGCAACTATCAACAAACTTGTTCTATCATTTGAAAACAGAATCAACCATATGATTTTGAAAAATGGAGCAAGTATTCAGGATGATTTGCGGATCATCGAATTAAGGAGATTGACGGATTCTAAGACTTAGAATATTACCCTTGGAGAATCGACGATGATGAATAGCTCATGGAAAAGGTTGAGATTATTGGAAAAAGATGGGACATTATCCATCATTTCTTCATTAAAATGTCACCAAAAATGGTAGAAATTTGATACAAAACCCTAAAGAAAATCTTCCTTCCTCAATAAATTCATTTATCAAAACTGAGTATCGTTCAATTTTTTTCAATTACCAAAATAAACATTCAATATTTCAAATAAATCAGTGTAACCTCCGACCACTACTAAGTTTTTGGAATGAGTTATAGTTTTAATGGATTCACTTGAGCAAGCTCATCAAACTGGTCTTGAGCTTGAAGAATACATTAAGAAAGTTTTCTCTGATCCTTCAAAGTTAGTTTATTCCCATGACAATAAAAAGTTTCAAACGAAAGTTTTCAAAGTCATTAATTTTATTGGGACGATATGTAGACATGAATTCGATCATTTTATTAGCATATTTTCTAAGGATTCTCTTTTGATTTATAAGCAAAAAGTTGAAGCTCATAGTTTTAGTAAGGATTTTATCGAATTATTTGACGAATCATGGACGAATATTTCTAGTACCTTTTTAAATAGTATTGAGCAGCTCTTTTCGTATTTTAGGTTTGAAGCCTCATCAAATATAATGGATCACTTTATGCGTCGTATTGTTTCTATAAATCCAGGTGTAAATTATTTGACCGAATTCAAACAACAATTGTCTCGCACAATAAAGCTTTTTTATATTGAAAAAATCGACCGTTGTTTCTCAAAGGCTATTATTGGATTACTTATGCTTGATTCAACGAACTTACTTATGCTATATGATATTTGTAATATATATCGAAGAATTTCTGATTCCTTAAATTCTTCATTCTCAGAATTCTCTTCAATTGGACCCTTTTTAACCAAAGTTGGTGCATCATTACATGCATCAATATCCGTTTTTATTAATGTTTTTCTTTTGGGCTTAATGGATAACAAACAATATACTGTTTCTAGAATTATTGAAGGCAAGAACTCCATTAGGTCATATGATGTTTCCTCAGAATCAATCAATCACAAAGTTCTTATTGATTTTTATCGAAAAGATGCTTCAAATGGAGTGAATAAGGGCTGTATTATTGTTTTTCAGTCTCCTAACCTCACCAAATGGTATATGAAAACGTTTCACCTTGCTTTTGTATCAATCCCAAAAGATAAGAATCAAGAATATTCCAAGAAATATCAGCAAATCACTATTTCTTCATTGAGAATTTTCGAACCTCCAAATTTGGAAAATTCTATTTCTAATTTTCGAACCAATTTGTTAACCAAGACGGCTCTTGAACTTATCAATAGCACTTTTTTTGACCTAAGAGAACCATTTATATATATACTATTAGAATACTTGGGCCTAGGGCCTCAAACAATCTTTTTCATGAATCTGTGTGTTTTTGGAGGGTTTTATATCTTGACGAAAGAGCTTCATAATTTTAAAACAATTTTATCCGAGTTCAAAGCTTCAGAAGTTGTCGATGGATTAGATGGAATTTTAAATAGTGAAACCCTTTCATACAATGAACAACTGGCAATTGTTGAGACATCAATACTTATTGAAATATTAATGCTCGAAGATATGAATGGTAATAATTTTGGATTCATTAATGAGAACAATACTCGATCTCTTCTATCAATTATTGATTTTGTTCCTCCCAATCAAGACTTTTTACCAATGTTTCCTTCTGAAATTGATGAAAACAAAAAGAAAATTGACATATTTAACAAAATGTATTTTGAGGAAGCTCCATTGTCAAACTCAAAAATCATAAGAAGAGACACTTGTAAGTCTCTTATTCGAGAAGGATTCCTTCGGCTGAAAGGTAGGATCCAAACACTCACCAAGCCTTGTGTCAGATTGTATTCATATCCTTCCTCTTATGACAAGCATATGACATGTTCCCAATTTACTGAAGAACATGTACATTCTAGTGAAACAATTGGTTTTTCAGAATTTCTTGAATCTGTATCAGAACAACTAATTTTTCATATTTTTCTTAGTGAATCAACAATTGATGGAAAAACAAGGAAGAATTCTGAACTGCTTGGTTTTATTGATGGATTTTTAGATACAAAGAGCAATTTATCTAATCCGAAAAGATATTCGCAATGTGCGAAAGAAATCCTAAGAAACTACATTGATATTGTTAGATTCAGGTATGAAAAATACGAGAGAATGCTCAACAATGGTACCTTATGATTAAACCAATTAACAATCAAAAAATGATTTTTTTTAACCGGAATAGACAATATCTCAATATATACAAACTGGCATGGTTTAGAAACAAAATATTCAATAGTTACAAAAAATGAACTTAAAATTTAAAAAAACTTTGCAAGCGAGAATTTCCTGTTTTCAAGCTTATATCGGTTCTGATTATTTTGGTCAACCATGTAATAATTCCTATTATTGGTTATAATGGAGTATTAAATGATTCAAAAAGTTTTTAATAGCAAAAAAAAAAATAAGAAAGCTTCACTTGATGTTCCTTTACAGTCTCATTATTCATTAATAATTTGTTTGGAGTGCAAAAATGAAAATATTGATCAAGGAAGGTCTTATGATTGAGTAATTATTGATATTGCAAGCTGTTTCTTTTCTAGAATTTCTCATTATTCTGGAAAAGGCGGTATAATATATATTCCAGAAGGTACCCATTCAATGAATATTTATTTCTCAAGGTTCTATAAATGTATTTGTTCTTCTGATGGAGGAGCAATATATTTCTCTTCTTCTAATTCTAATCTAAGAATGATATGCGCTAATAGATGTTCTTGTGGCACTTCTTCTCAGTTTCATTTTGCTTGTCTGATGGCTACTCAGTCGAATCAAGTTGAGTATCTTTCAATATCAAATTGTACTCATACAATTTCTGGATTTCATTCAATGATCGTACATTCAGGTTTTCAAAGAGTTGACAACACCAACAGTTCGATGAACAATGTTCTTCAGGGTTCAGGTATTAGTATCTCATCTTCATCAACATTTACAAGCTCACACTGCACTTTCTCAAACAACAATGCTTCTCAGAGCATTTGCATTAACTTATATTATTGCTCAGGTGCAATTTCATTTGCAAGTATTGTTAATAACAACAGCCCATCATTTGGTGGAGTTGTTATTGTCCAAGGAACAGGATTGCCCAAGATGATGTATTGCATATTCCAAAACAATCAAAACTATCTATTCTGTGTCTGGATAGGTTCGCTTGAAGTGTCTCATTCATTCATTGAACATTCAGAATCACTATTCTCCTCTAACATCGCAGTATTCATAGAAACAAATAATTCATTTACAAAAAGAACAACTTACCGACAGCAATTCTTCCATTCTCTTCATTGTAATGCTGATATGCCTATTAGTGAACATACAAAGAAAATACATGATCAAACACATATATGATATTACATATTCTTGTTTTATAGTATAATAATGATTACATGAGTAAATATTCATTTTTTCCAGCATTCATAGGATTTTCAATCAAATAACAATGACAAATTGGACGAATTGATATGAGAAATCATCAAAAAAGAAAACCAAAACATCGTAATATTTTGTCAAAATGAAAATAAGGATGAGAAAAACTCTTAAACATTAGTAACTTCCTAAATGAAATTGTATTTTATATCAATCCAACAATATTGCCGTATAACAGAAGATTTAACTCAAATATGATTCTGCTTTATATGGTTTTACTCAAATAAATACTTAATAAGCAGCATTTATCTATTCTCCGTGGTATTAAACACTACAGTTATTCATATACAGGTTTTTTATGATTTCTCTTTTTCGTTTTTCTTTGCTATCTGTGAGAACAGTCTGTTATAATAGCGTTATTAATGTTGGTAGATCCTATTATAATGTTGGTGATTTTGTGATTAGTGATTGTAGTTTTTTTAGAAGTGGAACACTGAGTGGGTATGGAGGTGTGGTTTTAATTTCAATGGTTTCTTCTTCAATGACAGTGAAGGATTCTATGTTTGTTGGGTGTCATGTTGATGGATGGGGCGGAGCAATTTACTTTAATTGCACAGGATTGGGCGAATCTTTGATTTCAAGAGTTTGCTCATATAATTGTTCTGCTTATGCATCATGTTTTAGTTTCACACATGTTTCACCATTTAGAATGAATGACCATTGTTATGTTTCTGTTGTTCGATCAGGGTCTCCTACTTCATATAGGCCTATCTCGCCAGGTTATGGTAATATTGGAATTACTTATTCTAATATTTCTTTATCAACAGCATATGCAGTTTCTGGAATGCGAGTTGATTCTACTAATTCATTCACATGCATGTTTTGTACTTTTGCTCATAACTTTGCAGCATTTGAAACCTGCATTCGAGTGTTAAATGTGTCAGGAACTATTTCCTTTTGTAATATTGCCCACAATAATAGCCCACAAAGCGGTGTAATCACTCTGCACGATGGTTCCAATTTACTAATAGAATCTTGTATTATTTATGGTAACACAGATTCATTATCATTTGTTTTTTCGAGTTCAATTTGTTTCAACAACTCCAAGATATCACACAATGGATTTCAACCTGCAGGAAATAACCAGTATTCAAAGTATCCATCTTTGGAAATTCCCCACTTTCGATCACATTACTGCCATGCTGATATATATATTACCAAAGAGAATAAGTATTTAGTAAGGTTCCAACTATTTGGAATTATGCTCTTTTTGAAATAAACCATAGTATTTATTGTGGTTTAGACAGTTCCTCTTCACGTATAGTATTCTTTTTAAGAGATAATGCATTTGCATACATTGATGCCATTGACTGATACCCTACATTATCACCACACCTTAACAAATTCCCAGCGAGAGTGTTAAGAGGGCTATCAGGAACAGGATTTGCCATCAGAAGCCTAATCGCAGTGCACAGTGAAAAGATAGACCACGCAGGAGTCCATTCTGTCTTCAAGATATCTAAACAAATCTCTCCTCTTTTAAAATGTATATTGGGATGAAATATCGGTGTAATGAACTTAACAACAGGAGGATCTAACGGATAATTTTCAGGAATGCGAATATCTATTTTGAAGTAATTCCCGGAAAAAGGGGTATCATCCGGACCTTTAATAACACCTACCCAGCATCTAATATCATCTGCCATCGTTTTTAACCATATCTCATCAGACATTTCACTCTTCAATTTATGAAGCTCGAGAAGAATTCGCTTGGCTGCCTTCAACATAGATTTTTGTCACTTTTCTACCATTGCCTCGCACCCTGGAAACAGGACGGCGATTCTCTCTATTTTCATAGTCTTTTTCACTACAGATTTCTCGTAATTATCAACAAGATACATCCAGATTGATCCCTTTTTCATGCCTTGTATTAGTGTGAATGATTGCATTTGTTTCAGTCCTTTACCTACTGCTTCAAATAACTCTGAGTTATTCTGTTGCATAACATACAATACATTGAGTGACATTTCCCTAACTTCAGCATCCCAATGAGACTTAGCAGCTTCGAATAGAACAGGAAGTATTATTGGGTATGTATCCTCAGGCTTTTCTGTGACAAACCACACAAAATCACTGATTTCCCACATTGATAGAACTCTGAGAGAAATTTCTTGGTGGCATCCCAGCAAAGATTTTGAAAGCTGCGGGAATACAATCCTAAAACAGAGAGTTAAGTTGTTTTCTTCAACAAATGAAGCAAAGAGAGCAATAGTATTAATGAACCTGATTTGTTTCCTTGGTTGAAGTCGTGGCCAGACCCTCACAAGATATTCAAAAGTCGGCACAACCAGTTTTCCATCCTTTTCTAAAAACTGTGTGGAACATACTAATAGTTCATCGCAAAAATACTCCATATATTGAGATTTGTGAAGAGGGAGAACTGCATTCAGGTATAGCATAGCAAAATGTGGTTTCAGAGGAACAGAAAACCCAGCAGCAATGCTTGTAAGAGCTACTAACAAGGGTTTAGGTGATGTGAATGGATCGTTATCAAAAACAACCCTATTAAGGGCAGATGCAATAACTCGTAAAGAAAACGATCTAAATATTCCCAATTTCTTATATAGGCAAAGAATCATCTCAGCTATCTTCTTCTGTTCCCGTTCATCCATTGTTCTTGATAAATAAACCAAAAGCTTAAACATATCTGTTGCATATTCGCCTGCGGTCTCCAAAATAAAATCATCCCTATTAATAAATGCCATTCCAATATCATAAACATTAGATAAATGAATCCATTCACTTATCCTATACTCATCATTCTGAAAATATATATCATATACGGATTTCCAAAGATTGGGGAGATCTTTTGGAATTCTAAAAATATGGACAGCAATCAAAGAAAACACAGACTTATATATTATTTCAATAGTTTTTGATTCAAATTTACCCTCTTTACAATATTGTAGAATTTCTCTTAGTATGTCTTCCTTCGCTATAATAAATTGGGTTCCTTTCGAATCAGAAAAATCACACTTTTGAAAACATAATGAACATTTTTTGGAAAATAGATCATTAACAGCATCTATTTTGGTTTTAACCAATAGAGGAAGGCTTGGGAATAATACTTTACGCTTTGGTTGAGAATCTGTAGAAATGTATTTTATTTGATTACTAAAATCAACAATTTTAGGAACTGCAAAGTTTTTTTGATTAGTAGGAGATTTCAAAGAACAATTTGGTAAAACAATTTTGGGCTTTGATTTATTAGGAAACTTGTTTTGGGAATTAGTCTTCTTCATAAATCAAAAATGAAAAAAAATGTCCCTTGCCGGAATCGAACCAGCATCTGATCCGTGTCAAGGATCTATTCTAACCACTATACTAAAGGGACTCACGTTTTGTTTGCAAATTAGTTTTTTAATAGATGAAATTCATTAAAAATCCTACCAAAAAAATTTGTACCCCAGTTATTTGTACAATGTATAACCCTTTCAGGTTATTTTTTGAAGCTTCTTTCTCATTAAATTTAATGATTACCAAGCCAGATGCACCAGATCCACCAATTGATAATCCATGAGATCCACCACCACCACCACTACCTGTTGAAGCAATAGCATTCTCACCATTACCAGAAGAAAAGCCGCCACTTCCACCACCACCTTTTCCGCCATTTCCAGGGCCATTTGTATAAGCTCCACCTCCACCTCCCCCAGCAACAAATCCATTGTATCCAAAACCGGGCCCAAATAGTAAAGATATGTCAATACCATCACCTCCTTTCCCTGCTTTGGTATTACTAGATGGAGGGGATTCCCCACACTCATGAGCTCCTCCACCACCACCACCTTTTCCACCAGTTGAAGATGGGTTTGGTTGATAGTTCCCGTATCCACCAATATTTCCATAGAAAACCCCACCATATGCACTTTCATTAATGCTCAGCCCGCCAGGTAGGGACACAGTATGCCCACCCCCAGTTCCACCTCCACCAGATCCACCATTGGACCCCGGAGTATGTTGTGCCGCTCCGTAGAAACCACCTGCTCCGCCTCCTTTCACCACAATTTTATCAAAAACAGAATCCCCTCCATTCATTCCTGATGATCCACCATTACCAATTACCACATTATATTTACGACCACCTTCAACATAATAACTATTATGGTATACAACACCTCCTGCTCCACCACCACCACCATAATACCTAGAACCACCGCCGCCTCCACCTCCAACAACAAGAACTGATATTAATCCAGTTTGCCCTGGAATCCATTGATACGACCCAGGATTATGAAAAGAGACAACATCTGATGACTGAGATTGAATAACATAATGGTTTTCTTTTTGACAAGAAACATAAATGGAGAAAAAGCCAAGATACATCAATATTTTGTGAAAAAAAGTAGATTCGTGTTACAAAGCTATTTAATAGTATTGACGATTGCTTGGTGATTCTTGTCTCTTTCTTGCCAAAAGTCTCTGTTTATTCCATTCTGTCGGATCAAATCTTTTCATTGTGGGTCTCTGCTCAGACCCTCTTGATGAGCATCTGGAACTTTGTGGAGTTGATTTTCTTGACCCGATTACAGATCCGCTCCTTGAGCTAGCAACCGAGGAGTTCCTAGATCTCTGAGCTGATGAATTTCTTGAGTTAGGCTTTGAATTTGAGGCAGAAACAGGACCTGATACAGATGTCAGACTCTTCCTTGCTACTGTTTTTTGATATCTGTTCTGGTTAATGCTTCTTCCATATAAATCAGAAGCACCAACAGATCTCCTTTTATCCGATATCTCTTGCCTCTCCATCAAAGACATCCCACCTCTAGAACTACTTGGCCTGCGAAACTGCACAGGCGATCCTGTCAATCTAGAAGTCTTTAAATTTTTAATGACTTCATTTTTTTGCATTATATCATCTTTTAGTTTTCTTATCTGATTATCTTTTTCATTGATCTCATCCAATAGGCTCCTTTTTTCATTCGCAAAAGCCTGATTTAACTCGAATATCTGTTTTTCTAAGAGTTTTATCTCTTTTAGCGAGTCGCTCCGCTTCTCTTTCTTGACAGATTTGATAATTGTGATCAATTCATTGGGCTGAAAGGGATTCGATGCTATGATCAATGGAATGTTTGAACTATCAAATTGATTAGCATATCTTACTATAAGAACCAGCCCACCTTTACTTTCCTTAAGAACTGCATTAAAATCATCCTCTGATTTGAGCTCAAGTGTAACTTCTTTTGATTTTTTCATGATTCCAACTTGAATCATTTTCCATAATACAGTTGCACTTTTAAGTCCAGCTTTCTTGGCAATAGAATCAATGTAATTTGATTTATACGTTGATCCCCATCTCCGATATTTATCTTCATCAACCACTTCTATCCGAAGCTCTGTATCACTTATCATCCAAATGCGCATATGAACTTCAAATCCATCCAGAGGAAGCTGTGCTTCATAATTACCATCCATACTTTTCTTTAATCTAAACGTATATAAAATCGTTTTCACCCATATTGGTCTTGATAATCCATCTTACAGGCTTATTTGATACCAATTATATCCATTTCTTTGATAATAATCACTGTTTACCATGATATGGTTTGTAAATTTTATGAGTGTTTCCAAATATCGAATTTCCTACTTTTATGACGAAGAAATTGGTAATTATTACTATGAAGAGTATCACCCAATGAAGCCTGTTAGAGTGAGGATGTGCCATACTCTTGTTTTAGCTTATGATATTCATAAACACTTGCAAGTCTTTAGACCTCGAAGAGCATCAGCGGTGGAAATGATGCGTTTTCATTCCCCTGATTATATCAAGTTTTTAGTTGAGCATACGCCCGATAGTCCGACAATTAGTTTTCAGGAAACAAATAAATTCTGCTTGGGGAATGATTGCCCAATTTTTGAGGATCTATTCGAATATTGTCAAATTAGTGCTGGTGGTACAATATCAGCTGCTCAAAGGCTTAATTATGGTTACTCAGATATTGCAATCAATTGGGCTGGGGGAATGCATCATGCCGCCAAAGAAAAAGCTAGTGGTTTTTGTTATGTCGCGGATTGTGTTCTTGGAATTCTTGAGCTTTTGAAGTATAATCCAAGAGTTATGTATATTGATATCGATATCCATCATGGAGATGGTGTTGAAGAAGCGTTTTATGATAGTGACAGAGTGCTCACATGCTCTTTTCATAAATATGGTAATGATTTTTTCCCTGGCACTGGAAATATTATGGATATAGGTACAGGACTTGGCAAGTATTATACTGTTAATGTTCCTTTAAGAGATGGAATGGATGACGAAAGTTATAGGACAGTGTTCAAACCAATTATTGCCAGATTAATCGAGTGGTTTCGTCCAACAGCTATTATGCTCCAGTGTGGCGCTGATTCATTAGTAGGAGACAGGTTAGGTAATTTTAATCTTTCTACATATGGCCATGGAGAGTGCGTTGAATATGTTAAAAGCTTTGGAATTCCACTGCTTGTTGTTGGAGGAGGAGGATATACCAAAGCAAGTGTTGCTAGATGCTGGTGCTATGAGACAGCAGTCTTGACAGGTGTTGATATACCAAATGAGATGCCACAAACAGATTATATAGATTTTTATGAAAATCATAAATTACATTTAGTCGCTGATGCCAATAAAAAGAATATGAACTCTACTGAGTTCTTGTGGAACATCCAAACAACTGTTATTGAGAATATTAGACATCTCCCAGCTGCGCCATCAGTCCAAATGCAAGAATTGCCTCCAAGAGATTTAATCACCGCTGCAATGAGGCCTGTTAATGATGAAGATAGACACAGTAACGAAGAAGAAGAATAAAGAATTGCTCACATAATATAGTTTTATGGATTTATATTTAATTATCAAGTCCCTTCAATCAAGCCAAGAGGAAGAAAGATTAGAAATTGAAGAATACTTGGGTTCCCGAACAGGATCATTTCAAGATTGCTTCTATTTTGTTGAAATCCTTTCAAAGAATTTGCTAAACGATGATTTTGTTGATATAGTGGCCTTATCATATATAAAAAAAATTATATTCAAATTATGGTCTGATTTCGATGATCAAGAAAAAGAATTTCTTATTAATTCTTTGAATCCAATTTTGTTTATTGATAGATCAGTTTTCAAAACCATTTTAGGTCTTTTTGTTGATTTTATTTATAAAAAAGCAATGGCATTTTGCTATGATCTTATTATCAACTCATTAGTTACAACAATTGAATGTTGTGATTCCAAACAGAAACTCGTGAATATTCTTGAACTTACGACCACATTGAAAGATTATATTGATTTTGAACAAAACCATGAAATATTTGATATTATTACAGAAATTCTTTTTAGTGAATACCAAAATAATGACCCATGTTATGAGGTAATTGGGTATTCTCTTAAGATATGCTATCAAATATCTTTTAGGAAACTCTTTACCCTCATTGAAGAAAAAAAATCTATCCCAGAGCGATTGACGGAGATTCTCCAAAATGTGTTAACTATTATTTATGGAGTATGCATACTTGCTGATTCGCTAAAAAATATTCCAAAAAATGATGATTTTATTAATCTTTTAATTGTTTGTGCTGATATCATTGCACAACTTATGAATTCGCAAACAACATTATCAAGTTTTATAGATTTTAAGTATTTAGGTGAGATTTGTTGGAATTGTGCTAAGGATGCTCTTTTTTCCGATTTATTCGAATGTAGAATCATTCCCTCTTTTTTTAATGCAATAATCAGTTGCAATCATAAAGTTATACCTTATGATGAGTATCTTCTCTTGGAACATTTTTTGGAGTTTAGGAAAGATGATAAAGTTGATTTATTGAACCAGCCCTGTGTTTTTTTAACGTATGCATATATTAGCTCAATAAGTCCTTTTTCTTCAATCAGAAGTATTTCTTTAAGTCTTGCGAAAAAAGCTTCTATATTCTATGATGAAAATGAGTTATATCATATTATTCAAAATGTTTCGTTTTCTGAACCAGGGATTATTATTCTTTCTAGGATTTTTAAATCATGCCAAAAGTATCACAATTTAAATAATTTTATTATGTTTCGCTTCGATCAGTTTGTTAATGATCAGTATTCATTGTTAAAAGTATCATCACTCATGTATTTTTCTTCATCAATCGTTACTATTTTGTCTGAGAGTAACATAGCTCAACTTATTTCATGTATCGACCGGTTAATTGTAGGACACCCAGTAGTTACTGCTTTGGTGTGCAAACTATGCCGAAAAATTGAAAAGAATAATTATATGGTTGATATCATAGATCATATTCCTAGATTAGTAGATCAGAGTATTAAAACTGGTTCATCAGATATTCTAATCCTTATTCACAATAAAATTTCTTCAGATCAACAAGTATTGGAGGTCGCAATATCACTCATTGATACATTAGTTAACGCTTTATTGAACACTTTTGATGGTGAATATATAATTGTTGATGAAGATCCCATGGTTTCTTGGGGACGTGATGTGATTCTGTTATTAAATACCATTGTTTCTATCGATAAAAATGTTATTAATGAGACATTTACTATGTTAATAGATTCTATCCTTAACATTGATGATTGTCCTATTATTAGTTTTATTGTTGATCTCGCAGAAACATGTATCGAATCTAATGTGACATATTCTAATGAAATCATTCTTATTTTGATTTCTTCATATATCAATCACTCACTACATTCACATTCAAGCACAATATCAAAGGTTTTATTAACATGTGATAATAGTTTGTTACATGAAATTGATTGTGTTAGTTTATTGAAAACTACGATATCAGCATATTATGATTCTGATTTACCTTCTTGTGAAACACTTGCAGCATCTTTAGTAATATCATATCTCTATGGGAACGGTAAGCAACATTATTTTCCCGAATTGATTAACTTTTTAAATGAGAATTTAATTATATATAGAAAAGACCCATTACTAAGTTATTCCTGTATGTTGTTAATCTGTTGTTTTTTAGTGCTCGGTTTTGAAAATATACCTCATGAATTAATTTCTTTTCTATTATTTGAACTCAAAAAAGGAGTAATATTATCAAAAAATGATATTTCGGGGTTTTTGGATTCACTTAAAGTCGGATTAAATCTATATCCATCTTTTGAGAGTGAAATATCCTATTTAATTAATGTTTTGGGAAACTATCAATTTGATTCTTCATATTTCCAGGCTCATGAAGTTTCTTTTTGTTATTTAGCTCGATTTTATCCATTTTCCCCTGAAGAGATACAAATGATATGATTATGTACGTTTATTATTTGTTTCAGGACGTTAAATTTAGAAATGAAAGGTAAAGCAACTCAAGGTAATTCAACACATTTTCTATCTTTAAGGCGTCGACTTGATAGTATGGGCTATGCGGATCTTCCACTTGGAATAGATAGTTCTCCACTTGTTCAACATTTGTTAGAGGATTTGGTAGCAACCACCGAATTGTTGAAAGAAACCGAAGAAAAGTATTCTAGTACAAAAGAAGAGCTTACTCTTGCAGAAACACAAATTGAACCGCTCCAAAGTGAAAACGTTAGATTAACTAGAGAGACAACTCAATTACACCAAAGGTTAATCAGTGCAAAAGAAGAACTTGTGAAAATGGAAAACCAAAATACTGTCAATAGTTTTGAGCTTCAAGCTGATAATAGAAGGTTGAAGCTAATTAATCAAAAGGCAAATGAGCAAGTTAAGGATTTGGAAAAGAAGCTTGAACAAAGCAAAGCAAAGCTTCAAGAAGTGTCTGATGGTCCTTCAATCACTAATGTTGCTGATGTTGGAGATAAGGATACAAAGAAAGTTCGAAGAAGCACCAGGTCTCATAGAACCGGTTCAAGTTCAATCAACTTTGATATTGCATCAAATAACTCGGCTATGGAAAGCGAGATTCGAGTATTAAATGAGAAGGTTGAATCACAACTCATAACCATTGCTGCAAAAGATAAGGAGATCAATGATCTTGCCCACAAATTAGATGAGAATCAGTCTCTTTTGAAGATTAGGGATGACGAAATCACAAGACTTGGTTCAGAACTTCAAAGAGAAACAGGAAAGAATGGATATATGATAACTCTTCGCCATAGGTTTGCTCAACAGAATGTTGAGATCGAGAAACTTAGAGCTCAGGTGAGAGCAATTAATGCACCAACTTCTCCAAGAATCAAGAGATTTTATAGAATTCCTCCAAAAGCCATTATTCACATATCCCCAAAGCAGGACAATATGGAAACCACAACTGTTATGATTGATGACAAAGTTGATGTTGAGAGCAAAATTGAGCAAATTACTGTTAGTTCACAAAGTAGCAGTGTCAAAGAACAAAAAGAAGTGGAGGATGTTATTGTGATTGATGAAATCTCAAATCCCATTGCTACACCTGCGAGAATTGAGAAAAGTAATTCCCAGATACTTAATTCTAATATTCTTCAAGAAAAAACTCGCAAATTAAAGGAGAAGAACTCGGCCCTAAAACATGAGATTAATTCTTTGAACAAGATCATTGATTCCAAAGATTCTAAGCTTGCCGGAATGGTTGTTGAGATTGCTTTCTTGTCTGATACTATGAGTCAAATTTGTGAAGAAAAAGACCAAATGATCAATTACTTACAATCAACAAAGCAGGAGAACACTCAAGGACCTATTATTGATCAACAAAGTCAAGCAAAAATCAATAAATTGAATGAACAAAAGCGAAAATTCAAAGAAATGTTACAAATTCGGGATCAAACAGTATTTGAACTTCAAAATCAGATACAAGTACTTTCAAAACCAAAGCCTTTAATGGAGTGCATGAATTGCAAAATAATGGAAGAAAAGTACAATTTCTTGCAGAAAGAGATGAATAGAATTAAGAATGAGCAAGAAGATGTTTCTTCGATGAAATCCAGAATTAATCAGCTTGAAAAACTATTACAGGCATTCGAAGAAGATCACAAAGGACTTGAAAACCTTTATGAAGAGATAAATAAGAACAGAAGGATCCTCACATTGAAAGAGAATGAGATAGAGAATCTGAAACAAAATATCGAGCAAAAAACTGTTTCTATCAAAGAACTTTCTTCAAGGTTGGAAGATTCTGAAAAAAGAAATAATAGTGTATATGAAACAGAACAAAAATTCAAATCGGCAGCAGAAAGATTGAAGGCCGAAACAAATGCATATTCTATTGAACTTAAGGAAAGATCACATGATTATCATAGCCTAAATGAGAAATATATAGAGAGCCAAAAAATCATAAGAGAATTGCAAAACGAATATGTTAAAATGAAAGAAGATACTGTCAATCATAAAGAAGAAGCACTATTCCACAGAGGTAAGAGTGAAGAAGTACAGAAGCTTCTCACAAATAAAATCCAGAATATTCAGCAGGAAGCTGGATCTACCATAGAGCAAATGAAACAGCAACTTATTGAGAAAACCAAAGAAGCAAAGGTTTTTCAGAAGCTTCTTTCAGATACTCGGAGACAAATGGCACCATTAACAGAAGTGACAATACCCCAACTAAAAGAGCAAATAGCAAAAATGCAAAGAGAGCGAAGCGAAATTATTAACAGGATAAATGCATTATGCCAACTATCTCAGTTTACTGAAAAGTCTCTCGATTTATCACCTTCAACATTATCATTTGTTGGAGCTCTTCATCAGCTCCAGGATCAATTAAGGCCTTTTGCAAAGAACTTATAATAAATTTCTTGGTTATTCTAAACGTACACTAACAAGAATGAAGAACTCAAAAATCCTCACCCATGTTGTGAATACTGGGCTTGGATTTGAAAAGAGACTTACATTCACGAGAGGAATATACTATTATTCATTATCTGCGAATAGTAAAGAAAAACGAGAGACTGATGTTGGGATGATCAACAACTTCAATGAAGACTGTTTAAATAGGTTTTTAAATAGGCTTGAATCTGAAGGCATTCATAATTTATCCAATATTGAAAATGAAATTGATGAAAAAAGTTTTGAATTATCTCGAGATTTGCGTTTTGAAGAAATTTCTTTGTGTATAATGGGTGATCAATATAGTGGAAAGGGTTCAATATTGAATTCAATAGCGAAAATTATATTTTCTAAAGCACTTGTTTCAAGTATTTCTCATTGTGTTCTATTCTTTGTTCTCAATTTCTCTTTCCATTATGAAGAGCTGCTACATGTTAACTCTTTATACTCATTGATCATTGAAACATATTTAAAATCTTTGAACTCTTCAACTCATCAATCTAGACTTTTTGTTCAACAGTTAAATGATTTTTTTGATGATATTTTGATTCTTGAAGGGTTCCCAAAGTTGCATCCACTACTTGAAAACCAAGAATTCATTGACATTGAATCTCTGATTTCTTTAGGTAAGGATATTAGATGCGCATTTAAGAAAAAAAGTTCTCTTTATGATCAACTAAATTTTATATTTGCAATACCAAATAGATTGAACCATGCTCTTCATATACATCACATATTATATATATTTGAAGCTTTTGATTGTGCTAATATTATTATCAGAGATGATTTTATGAAAAAAGATATTAACATTATGAATCTCTTTATGTCAATATTCCGAAAAGCAAGTTACATAATAACATCCGAGTCTGATTCAATCCTGACAAATCATTTCCGGGAAACAAGATCCAAAATTATATATTCTGATAAGTTTATATCCATTAAATCGAACAAGCAAATCAGTATCCCATCACTACACATAGAGTTAAGAATTGATGATTGTAATGGTGCACCTCTAATTGTTTCTCAGTTTTTTGATCTAATTTTGTTAAAAGAAAAGTCTAGGTATTATGAATCAGATTCTATTATATACAAAGACAGTATCAACACTATATGGTGTTCTTTTAAAAAACTGTGCTTTTTAATTCATAATAATGAAGGATCACAAATAACCACAGAAATAATGAATTCAATATCAGTTTCTTTACCTCAAAACATAAATCTCACATGTTACTAAGTTTATTTTTCACTCTTCCTCCTTATCTTTTCCATTGCTTCCTTCAAATTGTTTGGCTCTGAAACAACAGGTTGGCTTATAGGCTCACCCTTAGGCCTAACTTGCCTTAATCTGTTTAGTTTTGTTCCATCTTCCAGTGAGCTCATCATTTCATCAAGAACACCTCTTTTTGCATTTGATGATGGTGTTGCTGTTGCTTTTTTAGATAGCTCTCTTTGAGCCTCCTTTTCTTTCTTAATGCGTTGTTTTTCAACTTCATCCTTAGCTCGAAGGAAATCAGATGTGAATGACGATAACGCACCAATAACCTCGGCAAGCTTAACTTTTTCGGGGATTTCTCCAAACATTATTATGATATCTTGACTTGTTTTCATAATAACATCAAGCTCACTTCTACAATTCTCAACTCTTTGCTCATTGGCTTGTGAAAACTCCAAAAATTTCGGATGGAATAAATCTCCTTCAACAACAAGCTTATCAGCTTGTGTCATAAATCTCTGGCACTTGGTAAAAGATCCAGAGAGGCTTTGAAGAGATTTGAGTAATGAATCTAAATCAACATTAAAGCTTTGGGATAATAAACCATTTTCATATGATAAATCTGAACACTCTGGAAACTCCTTTTCTATCAGTTCAACTACATAATGCAAAAGGGTGTACTGTGATGAAGCTGACTTTACATCACGGAGCTTAGTAAGTGACTCCAATTTGAATCCACATACACCTCCCCTTGTCGATCCACCATTTAAAAAGTTCCCAACCCTTAATATAATAGCAAAGACTTGTTTGAGTTTCTTAGATTCTTGAAGCATTGTAAATGTTTCTCTTAAAACCTTAATTGGTGGCTCAATAGCTTGAATCTGTGTATCAAATGTTTTAATTAAAAGCATAAGACTTAAATGTATCTGAAGATTGTGTATTGATTGAATTTCAAGGAAAAACAGTTCACATTTGCCTAATAAAGACTTATCTCCATCGTATCCATTAACAGCAGCAATTTCATCTGGTGTTGGTAGAGTAGCCAATAATCCAGTTATCTGATCATCAGAAAATGCATTTACATTAATTGTCTTAATATTATTTGCGATTTCAGAATAACCCATCTTAAACCTAGATATAAGAATAACAACACTCCGACTTTTGTTGGAATCAATTAAATCCACTGTCTTTGGAGCCGCAGGAACAGGTGTAGTTGGTTGTGATGGAGCAGATGATGGTTTGGGTTCATTAGAAAACTGTTCTAATAGAGTATCTTGATCAATAGAAATTGATGAATCATCTATTTTCTTCCAAACAGTTGAGGATATTTGTGTATCAGGTATCTTTGTCCAATAAAGATTTTTCATCTTCTTTGGAGGAGCAGGATTGGGTTTCTTTGGTGGACCAGCATTATACATAGGTCTACCGCCTGGAGGGGGTGGTGGGGGCGGCATTCCTCCAGGAGGTGGGGGAGGCGGTGGAAGCCCGCCGGGTGGAGGTGGGGGAGGAGGAACTCCGCCTGGAGGAGGAGGAGGTGGAGGTGGCAGAGGCATACCACCTGGTGGTGGTGGTGGAGGAGGAGGTAGAGGCATACCACCTGGGGGAGGAGGAGGTGGGGGAGGTAGAGGCATTCCACCTGGGGGAGGTGGTGGTGGG
>Ga0209639_1000734_pt1 | contig 41089 bp, 35 predicted proteins | sample EPASupsiteHSE605_FD_187268 | JGI IMG/M metagenome (GOLD analysis project Ga0209639, IMG submission 187268) | Bioremediated contaminated groundwater from EPA Superfund site, New Mexico - Sample HSE6-05 (SPAdes) (version 2) | ecosystem: Environmental > Aquatic > Deep subsurface > Groundwater >... | reverse complement strand
TAAAACAGGCTATGGAATCTGATTCAAAAGCTATGAGGGCATTTGCTTGTGGAATAAAAGCAGACCAACAAGCCGTGCAAAATGCAATGGATATTTATTTGAATAACGGGCTATTGGAAGGAACTGTCAATAAAATAAAGGCCATCAAGAGGCAGATGTTTAATAGGGCAAGCTATAGACTACTTAATGTCAAACTCATTGCGTTTAAAACCTAATAGCTTGCACCTAAAGTGACGAAGAACCCTAATTTTTAAAATTTAATCTGTCACCTTTCACTAATTGGAATTATTTGATTGAAATACAGCTGATTGTATGGGTGACAGATGGCGCTGGCGATCTGTCACCCATCTGTCATCTCTCACTTTCTAAAAAAGCACATACTATTTCACAAAATTTTTATGATGATAAATTACTATTTTCATTAAGTAAACTAATTGTAAATCAATAGTATTGTTTATATTTGCATTAAGTAATAAAATCAGTCGACATATGTCGGCAAGCATGTTGACAACTGTCATTAAGGATAATGACAGTTGTCAATAAGCTTGCTGACAGTTGTCAACCGAAAACTTTACTTAACACTTAAAATTTAAGTATAAACTAATAATATTATTTTATCAGTATGGCAGCAAAATATAACCTGTTTAAAAATCCACCAAAAGGAAACAAAAGCGAACAAGAAACATTTCATGCGCGGATTATACCCGGAAAAACCATTCAGACGGATCAGATTGCGCGTGAACTGGCCACAATGTCGTCTGTTTCTACCGGAGATGTTGTAAGCGTATTAGACAATCTGTCCCACATGCTTAGTGTGCATCTCAAAGAAGGAAATAATGTGAATCTGGACAAAATTGGTCATTTCTCTGTTTCAATTTCCAGTCCGAAGCAGCTTACCGGAGATAAGAAAATTCGTTCGGCATCGGTCCGTTTCAAAAAAGTAAATTTCCGTTGTGCACGCGAACTGAAAAGGGGACTTTTCTCCATGCCCATGCAGAGAGAACCCGCCGGAAAAGGGGAAGCTTTATCCCCCCAGCAACGACAAAACAGAATACTTAGCTACATGGCCAGTAAAACGAGCGTTACAACCACCCAATGCATCTCCATCAACCAATGTACCCGCTATACGGCATCACAAGACCTGAAAGCATTGGTAGAGGCCGATAAAGTGAATAAACTAGGCGCTGCCAAGAACATTATCTATATATTAAAGTAATCTGATAATACATAATAAACCTGACATATTCTTAAAAAAATAATATGTCAGGTATTTTTTTTGAATTTATTTGATAAGCTGATTATTTATAGTTAGATTCGCCAAATAACTAAATCATATAACCTATGAGCAAGATATAAAACCCTACTAAAATGAAAAATGAAAACCAAATCATAGTTGTATTGATTTTGTTAACCTTGTTGTCTTGCCATAGCAATACTTCAAAAAAAAAGAAATCCTTTTCATTGAAAGAATCTGATAAGCATGATAAGACGCAAGATAGTATCTCTTTACAGGATTATCATGCGATTTCTTTTGTTTACAAGCCGATTATAAACATCAATAATAAGCTATATATTATGCCTTCATGTAACCGGTGGACCGATAAGGATCCTGTCTGTGCTTACATCGACCTGACGGATCATACGGTACATGCACTTCTTGGATTTGAGTATCCATCCTTTCCAGGTGCAGACAATAAAGCAAAGTTTTCGGGAGTGGAAAATGATGTTAGCCGGTGCTACGACGGAAAAAGATTTGTTTATGCCTTTTATTACGATGAAGATATTTACGTTGTCTCACCCGATCACAAATCGATTCAGCGGGTGAAGGTTAAGAGCAAATACATCGATAAGGTAAAACAGTTGAACGATTATGTGTTGACCGAAAAAGAGATGTGCGAGAATCCCAATTACGGAAATTTTATCTACGACAAATATCGAAATGTTTATTACAGAATAGCCTATCCGGAAACCGAAATAGAAAAGAATGTACGCCCTCTGGAACTTCTTATGTACGGACGAAAGAAGTTTTCAATAATTATTTTAGATCAGGATTTTAACACAATAGGCGAAACCCTTTTCCCAGAGTACATTTATAATTCGGCAGTCATGTTCATTCGTAAAGACGGTCTATACATATCTACCAGTCATCCCATGAATCCCGATTATTCGGATGATAAACTAACTTTTAAGTGTTTTACCTTAGAAAATACGAAGTTATGAGGTCAGCATTCTATTAATTCGAACTATAACTGTTTACTTTAAAAATAACATTTTATGAAAACCAAAAAGATTAATTGGTTTGTTGCGGGAGTTGTCCTTATTGTTTTGGGAGGATGTAGCTCAAAAAAAGCAGAAAATATCGTTGTTTCTACAGAAGCTATTCCATTACAATCTGAAACAATTCTGTTTTCGAAAGATAGCAGTAGCTATTTTTATGACTTGAAAATAACGGAAGATTACTTGCTGTTTTTAGATAGTAGTACTGATACAATTCTGCAAGCCTATGGAAACGATAACCGTATGAAATTGTTCAGTCTTAAAGGCCGGGGAGATAGCGCGTTATTCAAGCCTCAATTTACAAAGTCAGATCTTCAAAAAACAAGAAATGGCGCGCAAATAATTGATAATGATTTGTATAGCAAGATGCTCGTCTTGAAAGAAGGAAAGGTATTGATCAGTTCGTCGGTTATATCACAGAATATGATAAATAGTTTTGATTACAATATAACATCCCGTGAGATTTATGCTGTTCCAACAAATGGACGGAGTGATTACCAATTTTTCAGTTATAATACAACGGATGATTACTATTGGGTAGATGCCGATTCAATTTTAAAACAAAAAATAGGAAACATTCCCGCGGCTTATCTTTCTCATCTTTGCGTGAAAGAACAGGCTGATGTTGTAGTTTCAGCAATGCGTTTTACTAATTCAGTGCAATTTTATGATTTAAAAGGAAAGCTGAAGCAGGTAATCAAATTTGGAGAAAATACAATTCTGCCCATTAAAGCAGGTGATGGTAAAAGTCTTGATATTTTGAATACGCCTAAATGTTTTATTGGTATATGTGGCACATCGAAATATGTCTATTGTTTATACAACGGAACCTCCGATTTTTCATCCCCTTCCAATATTCTGGTTTTCACCTGGAACGGAGATCATATATCAACCTTGCAATGCAACCGTGGCCTGAGGAATATTGCAGTCAATGAAGATAACAGTTTCCTAATTGCTTTGTCCTCCCGAACGGATGGTGGCACAGATGTTCTAAAGTATAAATTAGAATGGTGATGGCAATTCATTTGCTAAATACTGATAGGTGAAGGGGTTTATCGGCGTCCTATCTTAATTTTATTCGTTATGTATATATTTAAATAAATATATGAAATGAAAATTACATTATTGACTGTAATATCGCTGTTTTGTCTTTTATCTTGTGTAGATAAAAAAGTTCAAACGAAGGAAACCTATAACCTGGTAGCTTCCGACAAACAGTTGTCGTTTGCTCTTGATCCTAATACCAAGACTTTTATTCTGGTGTTATTCCTGAGTATACCTATGTGTCCGGTATGATGTTCGTCAGAGAAGATGGGTTGTATATAAGTGATAGTCATTATAAAAATCCATCTTTTAATGAGGATGTTTTAAGTTTTAAACGCTTTGAACTAAAAAGTAATAAACAAAAATGAACAAATTATTTTATATTTTTATCTCAACAATTTTAATGTTTAGTGCTTGTAACAAAAATACAGAGCAAACTCCATTCGATTTGTTTACGAAAAAGGTTCACATTCAATGTCAGAAAATAGAGACAGAATCTGAATTTATTGGAAAAGGAGGCGAGATGATTTTCTTTGAAAAGCCTCTGCAATTAATTATTCATGATTGGGCGAATACAGAATATCTTTTAAAACGTATATCACTAAATGACGGAAACAATGTTTCTCAATTTGCATCCGTAGGAAATGGCCCGGAAGAATTCATTCATCTTAATCTGGGACAAAAAATGTCTGATAGTTCCTTTTTAATTCAAGACATAGACCGGGGATTGATTTACGAAATGAATGTCAATACAGGTCATTTAAACCAGTTTTTCGATTATCAAGGAGATGAGTGTTTCGATATTATACGATTGAAGCATTCTTATATTGGAACGGGAATATTTTCAAAAGGGATGTTTGCATTGTGGAAAAAAGATTCATTGTCCCCGTCTAAGTTTGTTTATCAATATCCTGACGATGGGACCGAGAGCAATACTCCTTCCAAAGCAATGGCATATCAAGGGAAAATGCTTAAAAGGAATTCTCAGGATCGTTTTGTATTCGCTTCTTCAGGTTGCGCTTATTTTGAAATATTCAAATTGGATTCTGATTCATTGATTTCTGTCAAAAAACAATTGAACGGCCAATTTAATTATGCTCCATCCACTGGTAATAATATTTATGCAAAAATTGATTCAAAAAATAGCGAAGGATATGTAGATGCCTATACGACCGAAAAGTATATTTACTTACTTTATTCCGGCAGAGTTAGTCAAAATTCAGACTTGGAATCAATTGAAAGATCAATTTTAGCTAATTATATTTTTGTTTTTACTTGGGATGGAGAACCCGTTGTGGAATACGAGACCGATGTTGATTTAAAGAATTTCTGTGTTTCAGATTCGGATGATATTCTTTATGCAATAGCATATACTCCAGATCCACAGTTAGTTTCTTTTGTTCTTGAACAATGAATTGGTGGTAGGAAATGCTTGATTTGTGAATAATTAGTAAAGAGACGAAGCTGATTGAGGAAGGATATCAAAAAGTAAGTAATAATATTTAATGGTTGTTTTGCATTTTTATTTCCTGAATTTAATAATTGATTATAAATTAATTTATCATGAAAAGAATCTTGTTTATTCTGGGGATTTTAGGGATTTCTTTTATTGGATGTAAGAGAGATACTTCTGGAGATATTATGCGTTATGAATGTATAAACATTTCTCAACCTCTTGTTTCGCCGGTAAAATTATCTACTCTATTTGATAAAATAAAGTTTGTTAAGTTGGAAACGTCCTCGGAAAATTTACTAAGTGATATAAGAAAAGTATTTAGTTTTGAAGATTTAATAGTAATAGGAAGCGGAAAAAGTATTTTTTTGTTTGATCCAAATGGTAAATTTATCAAGAAAATAGACCGAACTGGGAATGGCCCGGAGGAGTACACGAGATTGTCTGATTTTGATATTAATTATTCTAAAAGAGAAATCGCAGTATTAGACAAAGGGTTAAAACAAATTTTGTTTTATGATTTTGAAGGTAATTATATTAGAAATATTTTATTTGATTTTTGGGCTGTGAAATTGAAATATTTGTCGGATGATAAATATTTACTTTATAGTGGGAATGAATCAAGTGATAATCAAGATGGTAAATTTACTATTTTAACGTCTAAAGGGGTGGAATGTAATTTCCATAAAATAGATAAGAATAAATCTAATTATTTGCATGTGAATGGATTGCAAAATTTTTATAAGAATAAGGATGAATTATTGTTCAATGAAAGCTTTAACGATACTATTTATTCAAAGATTGATACTGTTTTTATACCAAAGTATGTCTTTTCTTATGATAATATGAATATACCAAAAGTATTTTTTGAAAAATCATATGCTAATATTATGGAATTCTTTCAGGCGTTGAATAAAACAGACTATGCTTATGGAGTTTCTTCATTCATGGAGACTGATGAGAACATATATATTGGATATCAAAAAAGCGGGTTGAAACATTATGCATTTTACAATAAAAAAAATAAAAATTCAAATGCATTTACATCATTGGTAGATGATGTTTCCTTCACCGATGTAGAACTTCCTTTACCAGAAGAGAATTTTTCTTTTTGGCCTTACCAAGGCAAAATTATGTATTTTTTAGAATCTGACTGGTTAATGTCTCATCGAGATAAGATAAAATCAGATCAACTAAAATCATTATGTAATGAACTTTCAATCGATGATAATCCAGTTTTAGTTGTTAATTCGATAAAGTGACGACCCTTTATCGTAGTCTCTTAAATTTATATTATATGAGAACATACAAATCATTTTATTATGATGAAAATATTTATGTGGCCACACCTTCTCACGATTAGATACAAATGATTCCGGTAAAAAGTAACTAATTTAATACAGTTAATAAATAAATAAGTCCTATGAAAATGAAAACACCCGTAAGTATTTTACTGATTCTAACCTTATTAATGGCGATCTCGTGTAATCAAGAAAATAAGTATCAAGATGCAATTTCTATAGATCGAACCGACTTTAAAACGACACAATCGTTAACAGGGCTAGTTGTAGAGTTTGATAGTATGATATTGAAACCGCGTCAGCTTCAGCTGTATGATTCACTGTTGATTACCTATAATAGTGGTGCGGATAAGCTATTCCATATATTTAATTTGAAAACAAAAAAGAAAATAGGAGAGTGTATTTCTATGGGCCAAGGTCCCACAGAAATGTTACAACCCTTCTTTGTGCCAAGCAAAGATTCGGTGGTTATTTTTGATATGGCAACTTCCATTCTTTCAAAATATAGTATCGCCGAGTTTATCTCTAATCAAGAACCAATAGCCAGTGAACGAATAAAGTTGACTGAACAGCTCTTCAGCGGAGTGTCGTTTCTCGGAAAGGATATGATCGGTTCTATGTATCGTCCGGAATATCCTCTTTACATTTTTAATTCAAATGGAGAAACGATAAAAGAGTTTGGTGCGTATCCTGTTTCCGATATCACCTATACAGATATAGAAATAATAGATGCTTACCGATCTGTTATCACAACAAATCTAACGGATAGAGTGGCTGTTTGTCATTACTTTACCGATTTGATTGATATATACAACAAAGAAGGAGCTCTAGAAAAACGAATCCACGGACCAGAACATATTTTTCCCCATTTTAAGGAATATGTTGATGGAAATATTGTTTCGTCGAAGGCCGTAAAAGGTACATACCGCGATGCCTTTTATAGTCCTGTTAGCGTTGGCGAAGATTTCTTTGTACTCTATAATGGCAAATCCGTTGAAGAAAAGGAATATAATTTGTTGGCAAAAGAGATTTTTGTTTTTGGATGGGATGGAAAACCCAAGCAGCGTATTTTATTGGATAAGGGCGTTTTTCGTATTGCAGTGGATCAGTCAAATAAAAAAATATATGGAATTAGCGATGATCCGGAATATCACATTGTTGAATTCTCCTATAAATAGGCGCTGATAACAAGATGGTCTATTCTTTTGCTTATAGTGACAAAGCCTTTTGGACAATGTCTGTATTAAATTATCGGAAATGGTTAGTAATCAGACATGAAATGTGTATTTCATGTCTGATTACCTGTTATTTGTTAATATAAATCAAATAAATTACCACCATATTTGCTTGTTATTTTTGTATGTGAATATTCGCTCTTCTTTTCCTCTAGAATTGTTTCTTAGCCAGAAAAGCGCATTTACTGGAGCATTTTCATAAATTAGTACTTGTGAATTGTCTGCGACTTTGGTTCCTAATGGTATCCAACTATTTTTCCCGGCGTAAAATAGTTCGTATGAATCTCCTTCTTTTATAAAATTATCATCATTTCTTGGCAAAAATTTAATTTTACATATTTCTTTTGGTTTGCCAAGATCCAGTCCAACCCATACACCTGTTATTTTATCGGCATTGAAAAACGTTAAGGGGTCATTATCAAAAACAGCCTGTTTCATTAACCTTGTCTCATTATTATACGCACCTTCAGTACCGATAATATTTCCTTTTATTTCCTGATCTTCTTTATTAAAGAAAGAGAGTTCAGCCATATTACACAATGAATTGTCAGGAGAATTATACCTAATATACCTGAATATATCACATTGGGGCAATTGAATCGTGTAATATTTGGGTATTTGTATACTATCAATCTTATAGAGAATGGTTGTATTTGTGAAATTTTTGGAATTCGATGCTTCAAAAATCCCTCCTTTGAACCGATTCATATGTGATTGCATAAATTTCATTGTGAATTTTCTCTCTAAGTGTAGGGCTTGAGTTTTTCCCTCTTGAGGTATATAAAAGTCTGGTTTATTATTCAGATTTATACTAAACGGATAATAAACAGGGATTAATCTACCGTTTATGTTTTTGCATAAGGCGTACATGACACCCGGTTCAATATTGGATAAAGAAAGTTGATGTTTTGATACAATACCCCAGTCGATGGGATACCATCCAGCGATGTCAAATACCGCTATATAATATAGATTTGTTTGATCATCACCCAATATATCTGTTTTAATTGTAATAGTGTTTGCCTTGAAATACTCATTAGATACATCTTTAAGTGTTAAATCTTTAAATGCGTCTGGTATTTTTTTATCTAGTTCTCTTAACTTGTAATTTCTATCTTGGATTTCGAACGTCTTTCTGTAAACTTTTCCGCGTTTTTTTTCTATTTCAGTTTTTAAATCAGGGATAGGTTCTTCTTCCCATAAAGTGAATTCAATACTCTTCCCATTATTGTCAAGAACAAAATTCCAAAAATGTTTATTTGCTTGATCAGGACTGTGTAAAACCATATCGGTTCCAACAGGAATACCCAACGACCTCATAACATAAATTGCCAGATCACATCTGTCTCTGCAGCTTCCCGACCGTTCATAAAAAAGATGATTAGCTCCAAGATGAGGGCCGGGCATTTCAAGAATAAATGACCATTTATCTTCAACAATTTTTCTATATATAATTTGACAGGCATCCAGAGTGCTATTTACCTTCATTACTGAATCTAAATATGGCTGGTAATGATTGTAATAAGTTGATTTCCAATCTTCCAAAGATTCATCACCAATTCTATAAGGTAGAATGTAATTACAGAAATCGTTAAAAGAAATATTTTTCCCCCATGGTTGTTTTTTCCATACGCCAAATGAGTGTTCAATATTCTTGATTAAATAATCAGCGTTAACTGTCTCAATATCTTTAATAACATCAAGATTTTGAAAATTGGGTGTTTTGTTTTTAAGAACATAATCTAAAGCCTCCTTTCCAATATATCCTTTATTAATAGCTTGTCGAAAGTCTGATTTAAAAGTATTCAAATCAGATCCTGATAAAGAATAATAAAACGGCATGTTGGATATTAAGAACTCTGCAGCTTTGAGTTTTAAGCTATCTTCTTTTTTTTGTCCGTAATACGTTAAAACTTTTTCTAATTCAGAACGATTTTTTCCAGCAAGTTGTAGTGCTTGTTCAACATTTTTCGGATAGTTATTACACGCTGAAGTAATTAAAATGATAAATACAAAATAAAGGTAATGCATAATTGTAATTTAGGTTATTTATAGTGATTGGTAAAAAGTTATAGTTGGTGTAGATTTGCGTATTCACGAAAAAATAATTGTTTATTTAATCTGTATCAATATTATTATGCAAGATATGTTTTTTTGACTTTAAATACAATGTTTTTGTTACAATATTTATCTATATAATGAGAAATATCTACTTTTTAAGTGTAGATGCTATAAAGTGGAATGGGCTTGGCTTGTACTGGCAATCCTGTTATAAAACGTTTCGGAACGAATGTTTATGAAAAACTTACTGTTCGGCTTTTACTAAAAGTCTATACCCTTCCTTTCTAATATTTTCAATTGTAATTTCAGGACACCATTTTAAACTTTCACGCAGGCGTTTTATAGATTGTATAAGCCTTTCCTGACCTTTACTTTCGACTTTGCCCCAGAGAATAAATATTAACTCATCATATTTGAGATAGTAATCAGGGCTATTTAGTAAAAGCTCCAGAATTTGAACCGACTGACCTGTTAACCGAATCTTTCTCTCTTTCTTAATTAATAAACAGAGTTTTGTATCAAGTACTAGCTCCTCAGAAATTTGAAGGTGCGAATTGGATGGTTCATCAATCTCAGAATTAGGTATTTGTATGTCAACATTATTTTTAGGTTTTATGCTTGCAAATCCCCACCAAACTAAAAGAAAAAATGAGGTTAGCCAAATCAATGAGATGCCCAGGAATTGAGACTTCCCACGGTTAATGATGAAGGATGCAGGAACTCTTGCATATCCCTGAAAAGATACTTCCTTAAGAATACCATATGTCAATGTGTCGGTTGCATAGGCAGATTTCAAAAATGCTGAATCGTTACAGCTAATTACGCTTTTACCATTCATATTGTCTATATAGCGAATTGCCGTTTGGGTTGTTAATTGTCTTTTTTGAAGTTCCTGATTGAAAATACTGTCGATAGAAATCACTTTAACTGGATTTTCGCTGTGTAAATAAGTTTGTAAAACATGATTTAGTTTTTCTGTTTGTCCCATGTTTTTTATTGTATTACTTCGTTTGATGCGAACAGTTGGCTTTTTATCATGCTCAAGAGTTGTATATTCGGAGGTGTCTTCGGGTATAGATCCAATCCATAAAGGTGCATTTAGTCGTTTAAAACGTATGTCTTTATCTATGTCGATCGCTTTAACTAAGGCCTCTTTTATTAATATTTTATTGGTTAATCTTAAAACATGATATGATGTAACCATTGAATAAATGCATGCAAAACTAATTATAGCGATTAAAGATAAGGATAATATTTTTTTTTTCATCTGGTTTTTGTTAAGTCACTCAAAATTTTTAAATCAAATACAAATATATAATTAATTCTGAATGAGAGCAAATGCATGTCATTTTTTATGTCATTAAATTTATCATTAAAATGTCAGCGTTTTTGTTATAGCCCTTACTGTGTTAATTGTATTTTTGAAAGTGTTAATTTATTTTGTAAAATATTATATGATGAGAAGAATGTTGAAAAAGATTATGTTAGTTGTTATCGCAGCGACTATTATTTCAGTTGTTAATTTTGAAAGCCCGAAACAGTTTTCAAATCTGACCCTTAATAATATTGAAGCATTAGCTTCAGGAGAGGGCGAACCTAATATATATTGTATTGGTACAGGATCTATTGATTGCGAAGGACGAAAAGTCCTAACTAAATATAATCCTCTTAGTCTTGATTATACCGAATGAAACTCTTATCCTTCATATTATTTATTTTAATGATGTCATGCACGGGAAAATTTTCCGCAGTATTTCCTCGCTATTGTGAGTTCCCCGCTAATAAGAATTTAAGCGCTAAGGAGCTTTCTCTTGACACAGCTTTATTTCGATATCCTTTTAGAATAACAATCAAGGATAGCTTTGCCCTAATAATGGATTTACATAATGCAAATAACTATTTCCATTTATTTCATTACCCGAAAATGAATCATATAGTTTCTTTTGGTCATCGCGGAGATTCTCCCGAAGATATGCTGTCTGCAGAGACCTTTGAGTTTCAATCATTGGATTCTATATGGGCTTTGGATGCGAACAAAATGCAAATTACGAGATGGAAGATTACTAATCAGAATTATTTAGTATCGAAAGAGGAATCAATTAATTTGGATATGAGAATGATTAGGGCGTTAGATTTTGATCGAATTAATTCTGACTTTATTATACCGGATTATTTGGGTGAAAATAGATTTAATAGAACTGATTGTACAGGTAATCTGCTTAGGTCAGAGGGTAAAATTCCATCTGAACAATTTATCGCACTAAATTCTTCATCTGCTTTAGCTCAAGCTTGGCGAAGCTTTATAGATTATAATCCGGATAATGGAGTTCTGGCAATTGTAACACAGCTAGGAGAGGTGCTTGAGGTATATAATATGATAGATATGACTCATAAAGTCATATACGGACCAAATGGCGAACCTGATTTCGAAATATCTGATGGAAATGGTATTCCAACAGGCATTATGGGGTTTAGCGATGTAGAAGTAACTGATAGGTATATCTATGCTGTTTTCAATGGCCGGAGTTTTCTTGAAATAGCCAAGCAGGTAAGAAAAGGCGCGCAAGGTCAAGACGGAGGTAAATACATATATGTGTTTTCTTTAATGGGAGAGCCTGTTTGCTGTTACACGTTAGATCGGTTTGTTCATGGAATAGATGTAAATGAGGAAAAAGGAATAATTACTGCTGTAGACGTTAATAGTGATGAACCTATTGTCCAATTTAAAATTTAAATAAGTATACGAAAGTATTAAATCTAATACCATTATTTATTCTGATGTTTCTTTTTTCTTGTAAGGAAAATGATAAAGAAAGAATTACCCGTCTAATGTTAGAGTGGCAGGGGAGAGAAGTTCAATTCCCTTCAAAAATGACTTTTACAAAATTCGGATCAGATACTGTTGACTACCACATTCCTCAATCAGAATATAAAATACTTGTCTATGTTGATTCTTTGGGATGTACTAATTGCAAATTACAACTAGCTAAATGGAAGGAATTTATCGCAACATTGGATTCTACAACAGAAGGTTCAGTCCCAGTTTTATTTTTCTTTCAAACTGATGACTTTCGTGAAATCAAGTATATATTGAAGAAAGATGGGTTTGATTTACCTGTAAGTGTTGACTCAAATGATGAGTTAAATAAACTTAATCATTTTTCCAATTATCTTCATTTTCAAACATTCTTGTTGGATAAGGATAACCGGGTTAAGGTAATAGGTAATCCGATACATAATTTGACTGTAAGAGAACTTTATATAAATACAATTACTAATGGAAATATTGAAATTCAGAATCCTGTATTAACAACTGTCGAGATTCCAGCAGCGGAAATAGATTTAGGAAGTTTTCCTGAAAACGAAACTATGGAAGTTCATTTTACAATAAAGAATACAGGAAATTATCCTTTATTGCTAAAGGGAATTACTAGTTCTTGCGATTGTACAACAGCTGAAAGCAACCGACAACAAGCCCCTCCAAAAGGAGAACTAAAACTAACCATTCAATATAAGCCGGATCAAAAAGGCGATTTCTTACGGACTATATCTGTATTTTTTAATAGTGTGAATTCCCCAATAGTATTAACCCTTACTGGAAGTGTTCTGTAATGAACAAAGAGGTCGGTATGCTTTTACTATTTTTTTGATGAAACTAAAGCTACTGTTCTAATTTCCCAAATTAAAAAAATGAGGAGGTGTTAAATGAAGGTATAATAAAATAACGAATTACTATCGATTTTGTTTAATAATTGTAAATATTCAAATTATATGAAAAGAAAATTAAGTTTTATATTAGCTATATCATTTTTAATGATCATCTCTAGTTTAAATGTTATTCAGGGAATTAGAACAAAGAGTGCGATTAGTTTTATGTTGGATAATGTCGAAGCAGCAGCTACATCAGAATCTGGAGATAATAAAGGTCGCACATGTATGAAAGGAGAAAGAACTGGATGTACAGGAGATACAACGGAATTATGTAAAGGTCTTAAGTGTTGATTAATTGCTGTGTAATTGGCTAATTTATTATTCGTAGCGAATACATAGTTTATCTTTATAAATATTACATCCCTTTTAATAAGTTTGAATCAGGAGTTAAAAAACTCCTGATTCAAATCAATAATACATTTTATTATGAAAATTAAATATTTATTTTTTTATGTTTTTTTGATTTTATCAATAAAGTGCACTAATAAAGAGTCTTCTGATTATTCTAATGTTAAGACTTTTGTCGTTGACCAAAATAAAATAAAAAATTTTACATATTCAACGATATTTAAGGATTATGAATTGATCTGCTTTACTGGTGATAATTCAGATGTTTTAGTAAAACCAGAAAAAATATTAGTTAATGAATTTGGCTATTTTTTTGAATCTTCAGATGCGATATATTTCTATGATAATATGGGAAAATTTAAATCAGCGATTAAAAGAAAAGGAACTGGTCCAGGAGAATATTTAACTATCTCGGATTTTATAGTAGATCTATCCTCAAATACTATTGAAATAAATGATGGGGAGTTAAAAAAAATATTGCGATTTAATTTTGATGGAGAATTTATTGATGAATATCTCCATCATATGAATTCTTATAGTTTTGCTAAAGTGAGTGAAAATAATTATTTATTAAATAGTGGTAGATTGTATAACGATAAAGTAACCAAATCATTGACATTATTTAATGTTAAGTCAGGAGAAAATGAGATTGGATATAATGAAATTGAAGACAATTTAAGGTATTTAAACTTTATTGAATATACTAATTTTGCAAATATTGGCGATACATTGTCATACTCATCTTCTATATCAAATAAAATATTTGCAATTGATAATAAAGGAATGTATCCCAGAATTATTTTAGATTTTAAATCAAATAATTTACCAAATAAATATTTTGAGAAATACAGAGATTTGATTGAATTTGTGAATGATTTAAAAAAAACAAATTATGTATCTATATTTGATGGTTATCAAGAAAATTCAAAATTTATTTTTCTTTCATATTCTTATCAAAATAAAAGACCATTTTTGATTATTGATAAAAATAAAAATAATGTTTATAACTTTAACCAATTTGAGGATGATTTGCTATTTCCATTTATTATTCAAGAAACAGGCTATAATTCACTCCCTTGTTTAATCGACGATAATTATTTCTATGTTTTTATTGATTCTTATAAATTTATTGAATTGTTTGAAAATCATAAAAACAAGATTTCCAGTGAAGAATATACAAAATATATACAGAATAAATCACAGATTTTTAATGTTTATAAAAATATTTCTCCGGAAGATAACCCAATTCTTATAAAATATAAATTACAAGATTAAATTATGAAAAAAATATTATATAGTTTTATTATACTGTTGGTTTTGTTTAATACTTATATGTTTTATTCTTTAAAACTAAATAATAGGATGTTGAGTAATATACGCACTGATAGCGATAAGATGAATAAAAGAAAATCTGAGGAAATTTTATTGTTGAAAAATATTATTAATTTACACAGTGAATTTGAGAGTATGAAATTCCCCGATGAATTACTAGTTTCAAATGATATGAAAAAATTTAATAATTTTAATCTAAAAATTTCTGAATACGAAGAATGTTTATTTATTGTTTTCCCTTCTAATGTTTGTAATCCGTGTTTAGATAATATAAATAAAATATTTGAAAATAATATAACGCAAAATTTTAAATTAAAGGTGGTTATTCTCTCTCCTATAGATCAATTTAGAATTAGAAAAAGTCAATTTGAGAATAAAGAAAATGTATCTATTTATGCTTTTAAAAATATTGCAAATTTTCGACTATTTGATATTTCGTACATATCAGCTTTTACAATTGTAAATGGACGTAGGATATGTAATTTTATGGTTGTTGATAAAAATTTCCCAGATTTGTTACATTTATATCTTAAAAATATAAATGATAATTAGTCTTGATAAATGATTTTTTTATCTGACCTTTAACAATATAATCGATCGTTCATTGCAGTATTTAATGTAAATGTTTTGTCCTAATTCGTAAATTATATGATTAATAATATATTAGTTGTTGTTGTCATTCTAGTGATTAATGTGTTTATCTCCTGTTCGTACGACGAAAAGGACCGAACAGAATTTGCACTAAAATATGCTGAAAAGAATCGTGTAGAATTAGAAAAAGTACTTATCCATTATAAAAATGATCCGAAAAAATTATTGGCAGCTCGTTTTATCATAGATAATATGCCATTTCACTACTCTTATTCAGGTAAATTAGCAAATGAATGTTATGATGCTATAGACACAATGATAATAAAGCTGCATAATGATAACTCTTTAAATGCTAAAAATGCAAAAGCTGTTGTTGATGACATTTCTGAGAAGCATTTAATTCATAATGTTGATATAGTTCAGGATATTCATTATATTACTGCTGATTTTCTTATTCAAAGTATAGATCAATCATTTGAAATATGGGAAAAAAGTCCTTGGGCTCAACATTTGAGTTTTGAGGATTTTTGTGAATATTTATTACCTTATAAATTATTTGAATTTCAAGTTAACGAGGATTGGAGAGCAAGTCTAAAATCTCAATATGATTCTGTTTTAATACCAAAATTAGAAGTTTTAAAATATTCTTCTGAAATGAGTAAGTCTGCATTTTGGGCTTGTAAAACGATAAATGGAGTATTAAAGGATAGGCTTACATCAGAAGATTCTCCTAAGGTATCACCGAATGTGTATAGATTGTCAACGCAGGTTAAAATTCCCTATGGCGTTTGTGCGGATTATGTGATGATAGCTACTGGAATAATGAGAAGTTATGGAGTTCCGGTAGTAATGGACTTCACTCCTCAATGGCCATTTAGAAATTTAGGTCACACTTGGAATGTTTTGTTATCAAATAATGGAAAGAAAATTTCTTTCGGAGGATGCGATACAGATCCAGACATATTGCATAAAGCTGACCAAAAAATGGCAAAGGTTTATCGTAGATGCTATTCAGTAAATCATGAAATTTTAAGATTAAATCAAGAGTCAGAAGCTCCAGGTTTTTTAAAGAATATTTTTATTAAAGATGTAACGTCTGAATATATGCAAACAGAAGATATAGAAATTAAGATAACGAAAAAATGTGAAAACAATGATAAATACGCTTATTTAGCTGTTTTTGATAACGCAAAATGGATTCCGGTGTGTTATGGTAAGAAAAAAGGGGATAAATATCTTTTTAGTGATGTCGGAAAAGATATTTTGTATTTGCCCATTTATTATTCGCATGGTGTAATAACAGCTTTTGCGGATCCTTTTATTTTAAATCAAAAAGGAAAAATGGTGTATTTAAAAACTGATAATTCTAAGAAGCAAACTCTAAACCTAAATAGAAAATATTATATTTCTCAGCAAATTCACAAATATGTAAATCGCCTAGTTGGAGGAAAAATACAGGCGTCTACGGATCCTAACTTTTTGAATGCTGAGGATATTCATGTTATTACTAAATGGTCAATATTTAAAGATTCAATAATGATAAACACAAATAAGTCCTATCGTTATTGGCGTTATCTATCTCCTCCCTTGGGATTATGCAACATAGCTGAATTGGCTTTTTATGAAAATGTTTCATTAAAAAAACTTACTGGGAGGGTTATAGGAACAGATGGATCATATTATCCAGGTGATACCTTGATTAATAAATACGCCGTTTTTGATGAGGATCCATTAAGCTATTTTGATGCGCCAAAGGATTCTATATCTCCATGGGTCGGAATGGATTTCGGAAAACCAGTACATTTAGGAAAAATTATTTATATTCCTAGAAATGATGGTAATAATGTAACACCGGGAGATCAATACGAATTATTATATTGGGAAGAAAAGTGGAGATCTTTAGGAAAAAAAAGATGTGATTCTGAGACAATCGTATTTCATAATGCTCCAGACCATGCACTTTTTTGGCTAAGAAATTTAACCAAAGGAAAGGAAGAACGTATTTTTACGTATGAAAGAGGTGAACAAGTTTGGTGGTAGTTGATGAAAATATTTATGAAGCATAAGTTACAGCTGATAGGTAAAAGAATAATTGATCTGGTTTTTTTGATAATTATCTTATGCACATGTTGGTTATGTGCTCTGGTGTTCATTTTTTCGTTATTCAAAATTCCTAGTGATTCAATGAACCCTGAATTAATAACAGGAGATAATGTGTTGGTGGCTAAACCGATTTTAGGTGCTCGAGTGTTTAATGTCTTTTCCTCTTTGCGTGGAGAACAGACAGGGATTTGGCGTATGCCCGGATTTAGAGAGATAAAGAGAAATGATGTGTTGGTTTTTAATTTTCCTCATCCCAATGATTGGGGAAAAATAGAAATGCATATTATGAAATATTATATAAAACGTTGTATCGCGATTCCGGGTGATATAATTTCCATTAGCAAGGGGTATTATAAGATTGCGGGAGTTGACGCAAATGTGGGGAATATGAAGTCACAAGAAAGATTATCTGAAAGACATTCCAAAGATATTGAAAAGAATGTATTTTTTACTTTTCCTTTCGACTCTATCCTTCATTGGAATATAAAAGAGTTCGGTCCCTTGTTTGTCCCTAAGAGGGGAGATATTATTAATCTGAATCGTACAAGTGCAGTTCTTTATAAAAAGATTATTGAGTGGGAACAGAAAGGTACAGTTTCGATAGTCGATGGTACTGTATTGCTGAATGGCAATCCGATTAGGAGATATGAATTTAAAAAAATTATTATTTTATGGCTGGCGATCGTGTTGAAGATTCGCAGGACTCTCGTTATTGGGGATTATTGCCTGAAGAATATATTGTTGGGAAAGCCTGGATTGTCTGGAAATCGGTAGATAAATATACCGGATCTTTCAGATGGAATCGCTTTTTAAAGAGAATAAACTAGATGGAATGTAAAGTTATAGCAAATATTCTTGTTTCCGTAATCGGTCTTTGGGTACTAAGTATAGTCCTGTTAGTATCTTCTGAGTTGGTAAACGGAATGGTAGTAGGCCAACAGGTATGGTTTCATTACGCAGCAATGGCTTTTGCTGGGAGTGTATTATTAACTTGGATCATGCAAAAGAAGAAGATTGCAATTGCTTTTACTTTACCGGATTTGCTAGTATTTGCATTGTCAGGGTTATTGCTTTTTACTTATAATTGGGACTTAACCCCGGCTTACATGCGGCTTGTTTTTATATTGCAGTTGGTGCCTTTTTGGTTTGTGTTGCGTTTCGCTCTCGCATCTAACCCTGAATTAAGATATTTGTTTATAATAGGTTTGACTTTTATAGGGCTGGTTGAATCGGTTTGGGGATTCCGGCAATTGTATGGTTTTACGTATTCCAACCATCATTTGTTTAGCTTCACGGGTTCATTTTATAATCCGGGTCCGTATTCGGGTTATTTGGCTGTTATTTTGCCGTTAGCATTGGATATGATGTTAAAATACCGGTCTTATACCTATTTGTGGCCTTTGAGGAAAAATAATTTATTGTATTGGTTTTCGACGGTAACAGTTGTTGTTGTGATTACAATTCTTCCAGCAGGCATGAGTCGTTCGGCATGGATTGCTGCAGGAGTTTCCTGTGCCTGGATAGCCTGGATAAGGCTATCGGGACGGGAAAAACTGTTAGAATTGTGGAATAGATATAGTCGTTACAGATTAGTAGCAATTGTTTGCGTTTCTCTTATTTTGATAGGAGGCATAGCTGGGGCTTATCTTTTAAAAAAAGATTCGGCAGATGGAAGGGTTCTTATGTGGAAGATAGCGGCAAAAGTTATTACCGAGAATCCGGTAGAGGGTGCGGGATTGGGAGGATTTGCGACACCGTATGCATCAGCTCAGGAGACGTATTTCGCTTCTGGGAAAGCTTCTTATACTGAAAAACTAGTTGCTGGAACTCCTGATTATTTGTTTAATGAGTATTTACAGTTGATTTTGGAACTAGGGATTTTTGGTTTTATATGTTTTGTTTTGCTTATTGGTTCTTGTTTTTATAAAGGATATAAAAATGGACAGACGGCTGCGTGCGGAGGGTTGATAGCGCTTTGTGTGTTTGCGTTTTCATCGTATCCGTTGCAGTTGCCCTCTTTTTGTATTGTATTGACTATTTTGTTGGCTTTGTGTCTTGTCCCTCCGAGATACAAAGAAACAGAACCTTTTACAGGTAAATATCGGATACGACTAAGTGCTGGTTTTACAGGTTTATTTATATTAATTATGTGTGGAGCTAGTTTTTCTATATTCTGGTTACAAAAAGATATGTATTCCAACTACAAAGAATGGAGCAAAATAAAAATGCTTCATCAGGTCAAGGCCTACGAGCAAGGGGCCAAGGCTTATGCAAAATTATATCCGGTGTTGGGTTATGAACCTGCTTTTTTGTTTGAATATGCGCAGTGCCTGAGTAATCAGAAAGAGTATAAGTTATCGAACTTATACCTTGAAAAAGCGACAAGCTTAAAGGTTGATCCAATGATTTATAATGTAATGGCCAAGAATTACCAGGCTATGGGTAAATTCAAAGAAGCTGAACGCTGGTTATGGAAATCAATCCATTTATTGCCGGAGCGTATATATCCTTATTATTTGCTTACAAAGTTGTATGCAGATCCTGGTTACAATGAGCAGCAGAAAGCAAGGAATATAGCTGGAGTCGTTCTAACTAAGGAGCCAAAGGTCCATAGTCGAGCTATCCGTGAAATGCGTGATGAGATCAAGAAAATGTTTAAAATTCAATGAATAAAACTAAGACTACAATTCTTACATCTAAAAAATAATTAAATTATTGGTTAGAATGTATTGTTGGATGAATTAAATAATTATATTTGGAGTTCGACATACTTTGTTTATCCAATGAAACTAAAAATATATGAAACACACTTATCTGGTTTTTGCTTTTTTCCTTTTAGGCTCCGTGGCTTGTACCAGTGAAAAAAAAGGTTCGTTAGATGAGAAGCCTGTGGAAACGGTGCTTCCCGATGAAAAGAACGTGGTTACTGTGGTTACCCTGGTTCCATCTCAATTTGATCATGAATTGCTGAGCAATGGGAAATTGTCGGCACGCAGACAGGTGGCGTTGAGCTTTCAATCTACCGAAACAATTGCGTCTGTGTTTGTTAAGAATGGGGATAGGGTGACTAAAGGACAGAAGTTGGCCGAACTGGATAAGTTCCGGCTGCACCGGAATACCGAAACTGCTAAGGATGCGCTGGCAAGGGCCAGGTTGGAATTGCAAGATGTATTGATCGGACAGGGGTATGCGCTGGAGGATTCTGCTAAGATTCCGGCGGCAACAATGCAGTTGGCACGGGTAAAAAGTGGTTTTGATAAGGCGCGGATCGATTTTGATCTGGTGCAGTTTGCGGAGCAGCATGCTATTCTTAAAGCTCCTTTCGATGGGGTGGTGGCTAATTTGTTTGACCGTGCCCTTAATATGTCTTCTACGCAAAAGGCGTTTTGTACAATCATAGATAATAAAAGTCTGGAGGTTGAGTTTTCTGTGCTGGAGAGCGAACTTCCTCTTATTAAACAGGGCGACCGGGTTCGGGTGGTTCCGTTTTCAATGCCGGGCGCAGAAGTGGAAGGCAGGATTTCGGAGATTAATCCGCTGGTGAGTTCGGATGGAATGGTACAGGTGAAGGCGGCCGTGTCTGGTAGGGCTGACTTGTTTGAAGGGATGAATGTGCGGGTGCGCATCCAACGGTTACTTGGTAAGAAGTTGGTAGTTCCCAAGGAGGCGGTGGTGCTGCGTTCCGGCAAGCAGGTAGTGTTTACTCTTGAGAAGGGTAAGGCTATGTGGAATTATGTAACTACGGGACTCGAGAATGTTGATAGCTATACTGTGGAAGACGGTCTGAAGGATGGGGATGTGGTGATTGTTAGCGGGAATATTAACCTGGCCCACGAGGCTCCTGTGTCTGTGCTATGATTAAGTTTTTAATACAACGGCCCATCGCGGTGCTGATGGCTTTTACGGCATGTTTCATTCTGGGGCTGACTACCTATTTTTCGCTTCCGGTGAGTTTGCTGCCTGATATTGCTATTCCTGAAATCACGGTTCAAGTGGCTGGAGGAAGTACGTCGGCACGCGAGTTGGAAAATACAGTGGTGAAACCTATCCGCCAGCAATTGATGCAGGTGTCGGGTTTGCGTGATATAAAAAGTGAAACCCGTGATGGTTCGGGAATTATCCGCCTTAGTTTTGACTTTGGTACGAATACGGACCTGGCTTTCATTGAGGTGAACGAGAAGATTGACGCGGCCATGAATTATCTTCCCCGCGATGCCGAACGTCCGAGGGTGGTGAAGGCGAGTGCTACGGATATTCCGGTGTTTTGTCTGAATCTGACTCTTCGTTCGGATGAAGGCGGTGAGCGTGATGAAGAGGCTTTTCTGAATCTGAGCGAATTTGCCGAAACGGTAATTAAACGTCGTATTGAGCAACTGCCGGAGGTGGCAATGGTGGACGTAACCGGTCAGGTGGGTCGCCAGTTACAGATTGTTCCGGACAGGGCGATGATGGAAATGTCGGGTATTACACAGGAGGATATCGAATCGGCATTAACATCCAATAATATAGAGCCGGGTAGCATGACGGTTCGTGATGGTTACTACGAATATAATATTAAATTTTCGACGTTGCTTCGTACCGAGAAGGATGTAAGTACTATTTATCTGCGTAAGGAGGGGCGTATCTTTCAGCTAAAGGATCTGGCCCGTATTTCTGTTGTTCCCGAAAAAGCCTCAGGGGCTTCGCTTTCCGGAGGTAAAAGGGCGGTTACTCTGGCGGTTATAAAGCAAGCCGACGAGAATATGGCTAACATGAAGGAGGCGTTGCAGGAAACGATGGATTATTTTGCGTCTATCTATCCGGATATTGAATTTAGTATTTCGCGGAATCAGACGGAGTTATTGGATTATACGATTTCTAACCTGAAACAGAATCTTTCGCTTGGTTTTTTCTTTATCTGTATCGTTGCGGTTCTTTTTTTAGGGGATATAAAGAGTCCTGCTGTGATTGGGTTGAGTATGATTGTAAGTTTGGTAATCAGTCTGTTGTTTTTCTATATTTTCAAGATGTCGCTGAACATTATATCTCTGTCGGGTTTGATCCTTGCTCTGGGTATGATGATAGATAGTTCCATTGTGGTTACCGAGAATATCGCGCAGTACCGCGCCCGTGGCGAAACGCTTGAGAAGGCTTGCGAACTGGGTACAACGGAAGTAATTACACCTATGCTTAGTTCTACGCTTACAACAATTGCCGTGTTTGTGCCGCTGGTGTTTATGAGTGGAATTGCCGGTGCTATTTTTTATGACCAGGCTTTTGCGGTTACCGTGGGATTGATGGTGAGTTACTTTACGGGTATTGGATTGTTGCCGGTGCTTTACAAGCTGGTATATTCGTATGGCAACCGTGGCTGGATGGCAAAACAGTGGGGCCATGGCTCGGGAAATTTACGAATACGTGCGTTGTACGACAAAGGAATTGAATTTGTTTTTCGCCACAAACGGAGTAATGTGCTGGCGCTGGTGCTTACCATTCCGGTTTGTGTTTTTTGTTTTTTTGAGATTCCCACAAGCCGGATGCCGGTGATTGATCAGAATGAGGTGTTGGTGCGTGTGGAATGGAACGAAAATATTCATCTGGATGAAAATCTGGCGCGGGTAAAAGCCCTTTGTAATCAGACGGATAGTCTGGGAGCCCATCATACGGCTTACATTGGCAGGCAACAGTTTTTGTTAAACAGGGATAAAGAGTTGTCGTCCACGGAGGCGGAGTTGTATTTTCGTACAGCGACTCCCGGAGAGGTAGTCCCCTTGCAGCGTTGTGTAACGGCGTGGGTCAAGAAACGATATCCAACGGCTGTGATTACTTTTTCTCCTCCCGAAACGGTTTTCGAAAAGTTATTCGTTACCGGCGAGGCGGATGTGGTTGCCGAATTGTATGCACGGAACAAGGCGGTTGCTCCGAAGGCTGACTCGATCAGGCTGATGGAGCAGGGTGTGGCCATGGCTACGGGCATGAAACCTGTAGGGGTTTCTTTCGATAATCAGCTCAATATATCCATCGATCAGGAAAAATTGCTGTTGTACCAGGTTCCTTACGAGGAGGTTTACCGGGTGCTGAAGACGGCTTTTCGAGCCAATCAGTTGGCTACTTTACGTTCGTATCAGCAATATTTGCCTATCACGGTGGCCGACGAGGAGCATACCGTAAACGAAGTGCTGGAAAATACGCTTATTTATACGCAGCCGAAGGAGGCAGGGGTAAGTCCGGGTCCCGTTCCGTTGCGTGATTTGGTATCGGTTTCGCATGGCGAAGACTTGAAAGCAATTACGTCTGGAAAGAATGGCGAGTATATTCCATTCAGCTTCTATAAGGTAGAGGATGCGGATGGGCTGATGGATAATACGCGAAAAGAAATAGCGCAGTCTGATAAATGGGATCTGAATTTTTCGGGGGCTTTCTTTTCTAACGAAAAGATGTTGAGGGAGCTGGTTCTTATTTTATTGCTTTCTATTCTATTGATGTATTTTATTCTGGCGGCTCAGTTCGAAAGTTTTCTGCAACCGATAATTGTACTGGCAGAGATTCCCATAGACGTTGCCGCGGCTTTGCTGATTTTGTGGGTTACAGGTAACACGCTGAATCTGATGAGTGCCATTGGTATTGTAGTTACCTGCGGGATTATTATAAATGACTCGATTCTGAAGATTGACGCCATTAACGAATTTCGCCGGGACGGTATGCCCCTGTTGGATGCAATTCATGAGGCAGGACACAGGCGTCTTCGTCCGATTGTAATGACGAGTTTGACAACTATTTTTGGTATGGTTCCGCTGTTGTTTTCGTTCGATATGGGTAGCGAATTACAGAAACCTCTTGCTATTGCAATGATTTCGGCCATGGTGGTTGGTACGCTTGTTAGCTTGTTGGTTATTCCGATGGTTTATTGGTTGATTTACAGAAAGACGGAAATTGAAAAAGCATAATGCTATGAAAAAATATATTGCTAAAGCTTTGATTGTGTTATCGGGATATATGCTTTGTCCCTTTGTTGGCGGGGCGCAGCCCGTGGTTTTAACATTGGATAAGGCCATTGAGCAGGCTGCCGACAGTTCTTTGGAGGCTTTTCGTATGAAGAATATGTTTTTGTCGGGCTACTGGGAATTTCGTACCTATCAGGCTCAAAGGTTGCCTAGTCTCACGATGAATCTCACTCCGGCTCAGTATTACCGGGATATTACCCGAAGATACGATTCGGAAAACGATTTAGATGTGTACCGGAAGCAACAGTCTTTTTATGCAGGGGGGAGCATGGAGGTAAAACAGAATTTCGATTTGTTGGGAGGAACTTTTGTGTTGGATTCCGATCTGGGTTATATCCGGAACTTTGGAGATAATACCTATAGCCAGTTTACCTCGGTTCCCGTGCGAATCGGATACAATCAGAGTCTGCTGGGTTATAATCCGTTTAAGTGGTCGCGCAAGATTGAACCACTGAAGTACGAGAAGGTAAAAAAGGAGTATATTTATAATGTGGAAGGGGTAAGCGAGGAGGTTACTACGCATTTCTTTACACTGGCGATGGCACAGGCGGAGTATGATCTGGCACGGGAGAATGTGGCAAGTTCCGACACGTTGTATGTAACCGGACAGCAACGGCATAAGATCGCGACTATCAGTCAGGCCGATTTACTTACGCTGAAACTGGACGCGGTGAATGCGCGCAACGCGCTGCAGAATGCCGACATTGCATTGAAGCGTGCCATGTTTAGTTTGGCTTCGTATCTTGGCTTCGATAAAAATACGGAAATACGCTTGCAGCTGCCGGGTAAGCCGCTGCAAATGAATGTATCGGTTGATGAGGCGTTGGTGCTGGCCCGTGAAAATAATCCTACTTTCCTTTCGCTGCGTCAACAAGTATTGGAAGCAGAGCAAACGTTGGATAAAACTAAAAAGGAGGCGATGTTTAATGCCAGTGTGAGTGCCAGTGTTGGTTTTAACCAGGTGTCGGATAAATTCCGCAATGTGTACCGTGATTTACTGCAGCAGGACGTGGTGTCTGTTTCTCTTTCCATTCCTTTGGTGGACTGGGGGGTACGAAAAGGCAAAAAGAATATGGCGAAAAATAACCTGAATGTGGTGAAGATTTCTTCCGAACAGGGGTCTCTTTCGCTGGAAGAGGATGTGATTATGACGGTTAGTGACTTTAATATCCAGCAGGCGTTGATTGGTAGTGCCGAGGAGGCGCTGGATCTTTCGCAGATGGCATATGCGCAGACCAAGCAGCGTTTCATGATCGGAAAGGCGGATATTAACAGTCTTACTTTATCCAATAACAGGCAGCAGGAGGCGCAACGCAATTACATCTCCGCGCTGCAGAATTATTGGCTGAGTTACTATAAAATACGCAAACTTACCTTGCACGATTTTGAAACGGGAGTTTCTTTGTCGTCGGAGTTTGACTTTAAACACGGATTGTAAGGATGAGTAAAGAGTCACCAAAGGTTTCTTCGTTTACACTGATCGTTGCGTTCTTGTGTATCGCACTGGCAGGTATAGCTTTTATTCCTATGCTTCCTATAAAGCTTTCGCCTTCGCGAACGCTGCCCAAGCTATCGGTTTCTTTTCAGATGCCTGGAAATTCGGCTCGTGTGGTCGAAATGGAGGTAACCAGCAAGCTTGAGGCTATGTTAGCGCGCATTAAGGGAATAAAGTCTATCTCGTCTACTTCCGGAAACGGATGGGGCAACATTCAGCTGGATTTGGATAAGCATACCAATGTGGATGCTGCTCGTTTTGAGGCTTCCACCATTGTGAGGCAAAGTTGGCCGCAGTTACCGGATGGGCTGACTTATCCTATATTGCAGGTGAGCCGCCCGGATGATAAAGAGGAGAGGGCTTTCTTGAGTTATACGCTGAATGCAGCAGCAACGCCTGTTTTTATTCAGAGGTATGCCGAAGAGCAGATTAAGCCGCGGCTTTCTTCTATCAAAGGTATTTACCGTATTGATGTAAAGGGTGCTACGCCTATGGAATGGCGGCTTACGTACGATAACGATCAGTTGGTTTCGCTGGGAATTACGGTAGAAATGATTCAACAGGCAATTGCCCGATATTATAATCAGGAGTTTTTGGGTACGGTAAATATGCAGTTGGCAGATGGTGACAAGGAGTGGATAAGGTTGGCTCTTGTATCTGAAGCTCCCGAGGACAGTTTTGATGCTTCCCGAATTACGCTGAATACCGGAGGCGGAGAGGTAATTAGTCTCAGTAAGCTAATTAAAGTGACCCGTGAAGAGGAGATGCCCCAAAGCTTTTACAGGATAAACGGTCTGAATTCCATCTATCTTTCCATTATTGCCGACGAGTCTGCCAATCAATTGAAACTGGCTGCTCAGGTAAAAGAGGAGATTGAACGTATGCAGGTTTCATTACCTCCTGGTTACGAGATTCATACAAGCTACGATGCCACCGAATATATTCAGACGGAACTGGATAAGATTTATGTGAGAACAGGGCTGACTGTGCTGATTTTGTTGTTGTTTGTTCTGCTTATTATGCGTAACCTGCGCTATTTGTTGCTGATTGTAATGAGTCTGAGTGTGAATATTCTTATTGCGGTGATTTTATATTATCTTCTGGGCCTGGAAATGCAGCTTTATTCGCTGGCGGGGGTAACCATCTCGCTTAGTCTGATTATAGATAATACAATTGTGATGGCCGATCATATACGAACACACCAGAACCGTTTGGCTTTCCTTTCAGTGCTGACGGCTACGCTTACAACTATTGGCGCGTTATCCATTATCTTTTTTCTAAATGAGGAGATTCGCCTGAACTTACAGGATTTTGCCGCGGTGATAATCGTGAACTTGTTTGTTTCGCTGGCCATTGCTCTCTTTTTTGTTCCTGCGTTGATGGATAAGATGGGCCTTGATAAAAAAAAGGCGCATGTTGTGGTGAAGTTTCCTTTCTTGAAACGAATGAAATTAAAGGGGAATTATTATTTCAGACGCTACTATGCGGCCCAAATTCGCTTTATGTGTCGCTGGCGTGTAATTGCCTGTATCTTGTTGTTGCTGGCATTCGGACTTCCGGTGTTTATGTTGCCCGACAAGATTGAACCCAAAGATGATCGTCCGCTTAAAGGGTGGGAGGAGATGTACAACAAGGTGTCTACCGATAATTTTTACAAGGAATCGGTGAAGCCTGTTATGGAAAAAGTGTTTGGGGGAAGTTTACGATTGTTTGTGGAAAAGGTGTACGAGGGTAGCTACTTTACGCGCAGCGAAGAGACGGTGCTGAATGTTACGGCTTCGCTTCCCAATGGAACCACGCTGGAACAGATGAATAATCTGATGCAGCGAATGGAGGCATATCTTAGTACTTTTAAGGAAATAAAGCAGTTTCAGACCAACATTTACAGCGCACGTCAGGCGGGAATCAATATCTTCTTTACCAAAGAGAGTGAGCAATCGGGTTTTCCGTATACGCTGAAAAGCAAAATCATCAGCAAAGCGCTTGAACTGGGTGGAGGAAGCTGGGGTGTATGGGGGTTGCAGGATCAGGGTTTTAGTAACGATGTTCGCGAAAATGCCGGATCTTATCGTATTGAAATGCTAGGTTATAATTACGACGAACTGTACGAGCATGCCGAAGCAATGAAAGATACGCTGCTGTCTTATCGGCGCATTAAAGAGGTGTTTATTAATGCTAATTTTTCGTGGTGGAAAGACGATTACCAGGAGTTCTATTTTAATCTGAATAAAGCGCGTATGGCAGAAGAAAATATTACGCCTATAAAGCTTTTCAGGGTGATGCGTCCTGTTTTTACCAGAGATGTGCTTACGGGTAAAATAGTAGTGGATGGCTCTCCCGAAAATCTGAAGCTTTCGTCTGTACAGTCGTCGGACTACGATGTATGGGGGTTGCAGCATAACGTATTAAAGCTGGGGGAGCGCAGTTACAAAATGTCGGAAATGGCAGCTGTTGCCAAAGGACAGATGCCCCAGGAGGTTGGCAAGGTGGATCAGCAGTACCGGCTTTGCCTGCAGTACGAATACATAGGTGCCAGCAATCAGGGAAACAAAATACAGGAACGTGTGATCAGTAAATTCAATAAAACGCTGCCGATGGGCTATTTAGCCAAATCCGATAACCAGATGTGGAGTTGGGGTGAGAAGGATAAAAAGCAATACTTGCTTTTGGCGCTTATTATTGTGATTATCTTTTTTACCACAAGTATTCTTTTTAACTCCCTGCGGCAACCCCTGGCTGTGATATTTGTAATTCCCATATCTTACATTGGGGTGTTTCTTACTTTTTATCTGTTCAAGCTGAATTTCGACCAGGGTGGTTTTGCCTCCTTTGTGTTGTTATGCGGGATTACGGTTAATGCGAGTATTTATATTCTGAACGAGTATAACTCCATCCGCGCGGCGCACCCGTTGATGCCTCAGCTAAGGGTTTACCTTAAAGCATGGGGTTCAAAAATAATACCAATCTTTTTGACTGTGGTTTCCACCATTCTGGGATTCATTCCCTTTATGTTGGGTGCCGATAAGGAAGGTTTTTGGTTTCCGCTGGCGGCAGGTACAATAGGAGGACTGATAATGTCTATTGTTGGTATATTTTTCTTTCTGCCCGTATTTAGTCTGAGCCGGAGGAATTTATAGAGGGTGTTCAACGTATTGCATTTTTCGATTGTTATGCTTATATTTGAACATTGTTCTTTTAATTCATTTAGTTATGGAACCAATTACGCATCGTGAAGATATCAATCGTTTTGAAACTATTCAGGACGGATATACAGCTTATATTGCTTACGAACCCTTTGAAGGAGGAATCGACCTTACTCATACGCTCGTGCCTAAACCGCTGGAAGGTAAAGGTCTGGCTTCTGCTTTGACCAGGCATGTTTTGGATTATGCCGGAGAGAACAACCTGAAGGTGCGTCCTACGTGTCCTTTTATAAAGGTGTATGTGGAAAGGCATCCCCAGTATCGTTGTTTAGTTTTTGAGTCGTAATTACCGTTAATACCTGCAAGGGATCCCGATGATCCCGCTATTTTATGGAAAGTTGGAAAAAAAAGTTTGCCGTTATTTGGAGCGGTCAGTTGTTTTCCATTCTTAGTAGTGCCATTGTTCAGTTTGCCATCGTTTTGTGGTTAAGCTTTGAAACAAAATCGGCGGAGGTTTTATCTTTCGCCATGATTGCTGCGTTGTTACCCCAAACCCTTATTGGCCCTTTTGTGGGTGTGTTTGTGGACCGATGGAGCCGAAAGCGTACCATGATTCTGGCCGACAGTTTTGTGGCTTTTTGTTCGGCTGTGCTGGCTTTGCTTTTTTATCTGGATTGTGTGGAAATATGGCATATTTATGCATTACTGGCTTTCCGGTCGGTGGGAAGTGCGTTTCATAATCCCGCTATGGAGGCATCTGTTCCGTTGCTGGCTCCCGAATCGGAATTGCTTCGGGTTTCGGGAATCAATCAGGTTATTTATTCTATTTGTAATATAGCCGGACCTGCTTTGGGGGCTGTGTTTATGACCTCGTTCGACATGACTTACGTTCTTATGTTTGATGTGGTTGGGGCTATTATTGCCTGCGGTTCTTTACTGTTTGTTTTTATTCCTAATCCGGAAAAGAAGAGTGAAGAGACCGAAAGAGATGTGCTGCGGGAGATGCGTGAAGGTTTCAATGTGGTGTACGAAAAAATTGGATTGAGACGGATGATGATGATTTCTATCACTGTTACGTTTTTTCTTATGCCTGTAGCAACCCTGTTTCCGCTTATGACGCTGAATCATTTTAATGGCAATGCCTTTCAGATGAGTCTGGTTGAGGTTATCTGGGGGGTAGGTATGCTTATAGGTGGGGCAATACTTAGCATATGGAAATTTAAAGTTAGAAAAACAACGCTGATTAATGCGTCGTATGTTGTGCTGGGATTAACTTTCCTTTTTTCGGGCGTATTGCCTGAATCCGGTTTTGTTTATTTTGTTATTCTTACTGCGCTTGCAGGTGTTTCGGCTCCTTTTTTTCATGGTCCGTTTACGTCGTTGCTTCAGATATACATTCATCCCTCGTATCTTGGACGGGTGTTTTCTCTGTTGGGTAGTGTGAGTATGTTGCCCTTGATGGTTGGATTGGCAGCAACAGGTTACATTGCAGATACTATTGGCGTTGCAAATTCGTTTATTATTTCGGGAGCTGTAATTACTGTTGCAGGAATTTATTCTTTCTTTATAAAGACTATCCGTAGCCTCGAACAGGAAAGCTGATAATTGATTTCCCTTTTTATTTATTTGTTTTTCCGATAAGGTCATTATAAATTAAATACCTATGAAAGAACATCTTCTAAAAATTGCAGAACAAGGCCGTGAGGCAGTCCGGTCTAATCCGGTTGAGTTAATTATTTGCCTGTTTAGTAGCGTGATGAGCTGTTTGGTGTACGAAAAAGTGATAACCGGTTGGGCGGGGCTTGCCTACTATTTTCCGGTGTTCTTTTTTATTTCGTATACATTGAATCAGTTTAGATCCAACAAATTCATTAACTGGTTTTATGCAGCTTCAGGCTTGTTGGTTATTCCTCTTGTGTGGAGCAAAATTCCGGAAGAACCTTATTTTTATTTGGTAACGTTAGGCGTAACTTTGGGTATTTATTTTATTAGCAGTGGTCAGCGGGAGAATACGCCTTTTGTTGAAAGCGTACTCCGGTTCATGCGTTCGGTTCTTTTTTCAGTTGTGCTTGCCGGAATAACGATGTTGCTGCTAATCTCTATCTATTTTTCTATTAAGTATATTTTTGAAATATGGGAAACCGGCGACGAGCGCTTCTTTACCTATGCAGCTTGTATTGTTTTTATTGTTGAGTTTCCATTGCTCTTTTTATATTTTCATCACGATAAAAAAGATGCCTTTACCTCCAACAAACTTACGGAGATGCTGCTTAATTATGTTTTAACGCCAGCCTTGTTGGTATATACCGTAATTCTTTATCTTTATTTTGTGAAAATTACCATTTTATGGTCGCTACCAAAGGGTAACGTAGCGTTAATTGTAATCTTCTTTTCCATTGCTTTGTTTGCTTTGAAGGGGTGTGTGCCGATGGCAATAAAATGTCCCTACCACTGGTTTTATAACCGGGCGAGCTGGTTAGTGCTTCCAGCTCAGATAATGTTCTGGATTGGTACCTTGTATCGTATCAACGAGTATGGTTTTACCGAAGCCCGGATTTACCTGGTAATGGCAGGTGTGGTTATCACGGCTACCACCTTTATGTTCTTCAGTAACCGATGGGGGCGCTATCTTTATGTGATAACTTTGGCAGTTGGGTTGTTTGGAATTGTAACCTATATTCCCGGTATAACAGCTTCGGATTTAGGCCGGATGTCGCAGGAGAGACGCGGACCGGAAGAATTGAAAGAGCCTGCACCTTCATTTAGCACTGAAATTGGTTTAAAAGAAACAATTGCGATTGATGGTTACAAAACAATAGATAAAGTATATACTTTTAAACGTATTTTGAATGAAAAGGATTCATCGATCATGTATATAAGTTATGGAAAAGACTCCCTTTGGCTATACAAAAAAGGAAATGAACTAGTATACAGTGAATCAAATAAAGTGTTTTTAGAAAAGCAATTGGCAAAAGCCGGACTTACTCATTCTGATTCAATTACAAGTGAGAACGGAGCAGCCATGCTGAAAGTTGATCTGGATTCGGCTCAGTTGGTTTTGCAGCGTCTTTATCTGCTTCATGATTCCGGTTATTCCATTACGTATATAGATGCGGCTTTTTATATGCATAAATAAAACAGTAAAGGAAGGTGTTTACAAAAAACACCTTCCTTTATAAATCAGAATCTCCAACCAACATTAAATTGAAGGACACTGTTTTTTGATGATACATCCTCAAGAAAATCTACGTCATTAATAGTGCCAAGAGCTTTCACCGTGTTTGTAAGGCCAAAATTGTAATTGGCAGAGATAAGTAAGCCCATATCAAACTGATATCCCATCCCAATGCCAATGGAGAAGTCGAAAGGTTCTATCATATCCAGGTCTTCTTTATAGGATACTCCCAGCATTGAAACCTCTGCTTCTTCTGATACTTTAAATCCAAACTGGGGTCCTGCAAAGATATTGAACCCATCAGCCACATAGGCTTTAACATAAACCGGAATGTTGATATAGTCGTTGTTCAGTTTGACTTCCAAACCACTTTCGCTTGCTTTTGTACCTTGCATTGAGTAAAAGAGTCCAGATTCGATAGCGAAACCTTCCGCTACCATGTATTCTCCGGATAAGCCGACATTAATTCCAAGTTTCATGTCGCCTTCCGTTTTTGTCATGTTAGCCAGATTAAGTCCTACTTTGGGCGCAAAGGTGAAGTTTTGAGCACCGAGAGGAGCAGCAAGTGTAATTAATAAAAAAAGGATTAACTTTTTCATTGCAATACTAATTTTTGGTTTAACCTAATTTCCAAATTCAGTTACTATACTAATTAAAATAACAACCGATCGAAAGGAATAGTTGCTTTGTTGTACAGATAGCATTTTGGCAGTTTCCTATAAATAAACGCTTTAATCATTCTATTGAACAGAAAAAGGGTGTCAAAAACTCTTTGACACCCTTTTTCTGCAATTTTTATTTATTACTGCAACAGCTCTAAAAGCTTGTCCAGTTTCGGAGCCATGATAATTTCTGTGCGGCGGTTTTTGGACCGACCGTCTGCCGATTCATTGCTTGCTACAGGCATGTATTCGCCGCGTCCGGATGGCTGAATCTGGAGGGAGCTTACGTTATAATCTTTGGTAAGGATCCTGACAACAGATGTCGCACGTATTACGCTTAAATCCCAGTTATCCTTGAACTGAACCGTGTTGATGGGTTTGTTATCGGTGTGACCTTCAATAAATACATCAATATCGCTTTGTTTGTTAAGTACTGAGGCCAGTTTGGACAATGCTTCTTTGCCACGTTTGTCTACCTTGGCACTACCAGATTCGAAAAGTAATTTGTCCGACATGGCTACATATACCTTACCATTCTTTTGGGTAACGCTTAACTCATCGCTGCTAAAGCCGAGAAGCGCATCCTGTACGCTGCCAAGCAACGCCTTTACCTTGTTGTTCTGTGCATTAATCATATCCTGAAGCTCGTTGATCGTCTTCTCCCGATCACCCAATTCATTCATCTTTTGCTGCAACAGGCTGTTCAGCTTTTCTTGTTCAGTCAGATTTGTATTAAGCATAGTCTGGTAATTCCTGATTGATTTGCCCATATCTGTTGTATCGCGCAAAAGATCCGAAATCCGTGCAGTCTGACGGTCGCCTTCATCCTTGCAATTAACCAACTCTTCTTTCAGCGCATCACCCCTTCCGATTGCTTCCAATCTTCCGCTTTCGGCAAGAAGATACTTTTTCTTCGTCACGCACGAGGTACAAACCAACAGCGAACAGGCTGCGATAAAAACAATTTTCTTCATAGTATTCATTCAATTGATTTTTGCAAAAATACTTATTTATTCGTTACGCCTTATACAATTATAAAATGAATGAGTTTAAATAGGATATTTTGGTAAACCAAGAGGTGTTTTACAGTCAATCATAAGAACCTATCCAATTCAATTTGCTGTGTAATTTTGGTTATCCTATTTTTATTATCTTTATCCCCCGATAATAAAAAACAAAAAAACATGAACTTTAAACGAAAACTATTTTTATTGGGGATTGCCTGTGGTTTCCTGTTAAACGTTGCCGCGCAGGTAAAGATATCTGTGGCTGATTTTGGATTGAAACCGGATACCCGCGAAAATGCAGTTCCTTATGTACAAAAAGCCCTTGAGGCTTGTAAAGCCCAACCGGGTTCTACGCTTTATTTTCCGGAAGGAAGATATGATTTCTGGCCACATCATTGTATTGAACGCGATTATTATGAAAGCAACACCACCGACAATAACCCTAAACGACTGGCTGTTCTTATCGACAAAATGAAGGATTTCACGCTCGATGGGGGTGGGTCTCTGTTTGTTATGCACGACCGGATGCAACCTGTTACGGTTGATCATTCGACGAATATCGCTTTGAAAAACTTTTCGGTCGATTGGGATATACCGCTTACTGCCCAGGCTAAAGTTACAGATGTTACTCCCAACTATTTTGAAATTGAGATAAATACCCACGAATCTCCTTATGTGATTGAAAACAAACAACTTGTTTTTGTTGGCGAAGGATGGAAAAGCAGGACCTCCGGGATTATGCAGTTTACTCCAGACACACATAGGGTTGTACCTAATACCGGCGATGTAACCGGCTGGACTATCTTCAATGCGGAAGAGGTTAGTTCTGGGAAAGTTCGCCTTAGCCATCCAAAGAGTTCGTATCCAAAATTAGGAGATTTGCTGGTGTTGCGACATAGTGAACGAGACCACGCAGGAATATTTTTGTTTCATAGCAATGAGGTATCGCTTGCCGATATAAATGTATATCATACCTGTGGGTTAGGGGTATTGTCTCAGTATACACGCAATATTAATTTTAACAAAGTGAAAGTGGTTCCCAATCCTGCTAAAAACAGAGTTTTGAGCGGACACGACGATGGTTTTCACTTTATGGGTTGCAGTGGTTTAATTAAAATAGAAGATTGTGAGTGGGCTGGACTCATGGACGATCCCATCAACGTACACGGTACTTGTGTACGAATTACAGAAGTGCTATCGCCTACACGTGTTAAATGTCAATTTATGCACGAACAGAGTGTTGGTATGGAGTGGGGGCGTCCGGGCGAAAAGGTCGGTTTTATTGAAAACAAAAGTATGCGGACTATCGGGACAGGTAAATTGGTTTCTTTTACTCCTCTCACTACCACCGATTTTGAAGTAACTTTTGATGCTCCTCTTCCCGATGGAATTCATGCCGGCGCTGCACTTGAAAATTTAACCTGCACACCGGATGTTGAGATAAGAAACAGCCGCTTCTTAAGTTGTCGTGCCCGGGGTTTATTGCTTTCTACACCGGGTAAGATTGTGGTTGAGAATAATATTTTCGAAAGTAGTGGTTCTGCTATTCTGATTGCAGGAGATGCAAACCAATGGTACGAGTCGGGGGCTGTTACCGATGTAACCATTCGTAATAATGAATTCCGATATCCGTGTATGTCTTCTTTATATCAGTTCTGCGAAGGAATCATAAGTATCTTTCCGGAAATTCCGGAACCAGATCCGGCTTATCCGTTTCATCGGAATATCCGCATCGAAGGAAATACTTTTCATCCGTTCGACTATCCAATCTTATATGCCAAATCTGTTGATGGGCTAACGTTTTCCAACAACAAACTTATCCGCAGTAATGAAATTAAACCTTTCCACAAGCGTAAGGCAGGTATAACATTGGATGCATGCAAGCAGGTTGTTATTAAAAATAACACTGCCGAAGGAGATGTACTTGGTAAAACAATTGTTCTCGAAAATATGAAGAAGAATCAATTGAAGCTTGGTAAAGGATCGTTTTTTAAACTTTCCAAATAATCTAAAGAACTAATAAAAGAAGAGGGTATTGTTTGGGAGCAGATCCCTGACAATACCCTCTTTCTTTTGTCTGTTACTATTATTTATTTTTCAGCAAATCACGGATTTCTGTAAGCAAAGCGATGTCTGCAGGTGGAGCTGCAGGGGCTGCCGGGACTTCTTTTTCTTTTTTCTTCATCTTATTCATAGCTTTAATCATCAGGAAGATGGCAAATGCTATAATCAGAAAGTCGACAGTAACTTGTATGAAATTACCATAATTCAGCGTTGAAGCCGGAGTGATTATTTGTCCGGCAGGATCCAATACAGCCTCTTTAAGTGTGATCTTTAGATCCACAAAACTTGCACCTCCAAAGAAGAAGCCTATTACCGGCATAAGCAGATCTCCTACAACTGAAGTAACGATTTTTCCAAAGGCGCCACCAATAATGATACCTACAGCCATGTCTACCACATTACCACGCATGGCAAACTCTTTGAATTCTTTAATCATTTTCATTTGAGCATAGTTTAAAGTTTATACAAGAAAATATGTAAACAGCATAGCCTCCGAACGTACAGTACGGAGGCGTATGCTTACCTTTTTTACTACTAAATTGTTCTACGCAAATCTAATAAAAGAAATGATATTATTTACAAAATCCACTCTTTAATATCTTCTTCCGGTGTACGAATACTGCTGATACCGAAGTTCTGTACCAACACATTGGCTACATTCGGAGATAGGAAAGCCGGCAACGTTGGTCCAAGGTGAATATTCTTCACACCCAGGCTTAAAAGCGCCAATAATACAATCACAGCCTTTTGTTCGTACCAAGCGATGTTATATACAATAGGCAGTTCGTTTATATCTTCCAGTTCAAAAACTTCCTTAAGTTTCAATGCAATCAGTGCCAGCGAATAGCTGTCGTTACATTGTCCTGCATCCAGCACGCGGGGAATACCGTTGATATCGCCCAAAGGAAGCTTGTTATAACGATATTTAGCACAACCAGCTGTAAGGATAACATTATCCTGTGGTAACTGAGTGGCAAAATCTGAATAGTAATCGCGCGATTTCATACGTCCGTCGCAACCAGCCATCACTACAAACTTCTTGATTGCACCGCTCTTTACAGCGTCTACAACCTGACCTGCTAACTGCATCACCTGGTTATGTGCAAATCCACCGATAATTTCTCCGTGTTCGATTTCAGTAGGAGCAGCACATTTCTTAGCTACTTCGATGATTTCTGAAAAGTCCTTGCTTCCACCTTCTTTACGGGCAGGCACGTGTTTGAATCCGGGGTATCCGGCTGCGTTAGTAGTATATACCCGGTCTTTATAACTTGCTTTTTCAAGTGGCGGAACGATACAGTTGGTTGTAAAGAGAATCGGGCCATTAAATGTTTCGAACTCTTCGCGCTGTTTCCACCAGGAGTTTCCGTAGTTACCAACAAAGTGTTTGTATTTTTTGAATGCGGGATAGTAGTTGGCAGGAAGCATTTCGCTATGTGTATAAACATCTACACCAGTACCATCTGTTTGGGCAAGCAGTTCCTCCATATCTTTCAGGTCGTGACCACTGATAAGAATAGCCGGATTGTTGCGTACTCCGATATTTACCTTGGTTATTTCGGGATTACCATAGCTTGTGGTATTGGCTTTGTCGAGCAGAGCCATTGTTTTTACACCATAGCTTCCGGTTTCAAGAACCAACGCAGTCAGTTCGTCGGCACCAATATCATTACGTGTGGTTGCTGCGAGCGCGTTTTGAATAAAGGCAAAAATATCATCATCTTCAAAGTTTAACTTAGAAGCATGTTCGGCATAGGCAGCCATTCCTTTCAAACCGTAGATTACAAGTTCTTTCAGAGAACGTACGTCTTCGTTAGATTCGCGAAGAACACCAACAGTTTTCGATTTGCTTTCGTATTCGCTTTCGCTTCCGTTCCAGCTAAGTTCTGCCAGCTCGGGAAGAGCAATGCCTGCTGCTTCGGCTTTACCGATAAGTTCGTTGCGAAGTTTTAGTCCTTCCGTTACACGGGACGAAATGCTTTCTACATCAAAATTTGCATTGGTGATTGTACAAAACAGTCCTTCTGTAATAAAGTGATTGGCTGCTGTTGCAGAAATTCCTTTGGCACGCAGCTTTTCAGCTACTACGGCAATACCTTTCATAACGAACATCAACAGGTCCATACGGTTAGCGGTAACATCGTCTTTACCACAAACGCCTTTAATTGTGCAACCTATTCCTTTGGATGCTTCCTGACACTGAAAACAAAACATTTTGTCCATATTGCTTAAATTTTAGTTCCCTAAAGGGAGGTTTATTTTATATTTTACTATTATCTTTGATTATATCCATTCTTCACGCAGAACCTGTCCCTGTACACTAACCTGAATCAACTTAACGGGAACCTTGCGTATGGCAGAGGCAGATGCCTCTTTGGCAATCTGGAGTAATCCGCTGCAACAGGGAACCTCCATAATCATAACTGTCAAGGTGTTGATTTTGTTGTCGTCGATCAGGCTAATTAGCTTGTTTATATATATTTCGCGTCCATGATCTAATTTAGGACAGGCAATGGCCAGTTTCTTTCCGCGTAAATAGTTACTATGGAAGTCGCCCACGGCAAAAGCGGTGCAATCGGCTGCCAGTAGCAGATCTGAGCCGTTGAAATAGGGAGCCGTTGGAGAAACCAGGTGAAGTTGTACAGGCCATTGTTGTAATTCTGAAGCACTGGGAGCAACTACACCAGCCGGTTTTTCAAAACTACGGGCCATACTTCCCGGACAACCTTGATGGATAGGGGCAAAGTGTACCTCCGGAGCTTTCTTTTTCACCGAAACATGAGCTTCAACAGCTGCTTCATCGAAAGCTTCAGCCTCTCTATCTTCTAAAGTTAAGGCTCCGGTTGGGCAATCTCCGATACAAGCACCTAGTCCGTCGCAGAATACTTCGTTTACCAATTTTGCTTTTCCGTCAATAATTTGAAGGGCTCCTTCGTGGCATCCGGTTACGCATTGACCACATCCGTTACACAGCTCTTCATCTATTTTAATAATTGTCCGTTTCATCTTTTGTTCCTTTTTTGTACGACAAAAGTAAGGTGCTCCCCTTTCCTGAAAAGTACCATATGTTACATTCACGAAAAAAAGTTTTATATTTACATCCGGATGTTTTAACAAAGTGCAGTTCTCAGCTGTTTTGATCTGTGTTTGTTTATTACTAATAACGACTCTATCTAATTAAAGGTGTAAATTATGTTTGATAAAATAAGTAAAGCGCCCCTCTTCAGAGGGATCTTGCCACAAACCATTGCAACCGAACTTGATTCAATCTCTTATCGTGTTGAATCCTATAAGACTAAGGATCTTGTTGCCATGCAAGGAGATCCCTGCAACCACTTGATGATTGTTGTTAAAGGTCTTTTGCAAGGGCAAATGGTTAACGATGCCGGGAAATTGGTTGTTATTGAAGAGCTTGCTCCACCACAATTGCTGGCTCCTGCTTTTTTGTTTGCTCCTAAAAACGATTTGCCTGTCAATATTATAGCTGTGGAGGATTCGGAGGTATTATTTATTACCCGTAACGATTTTACCGGATGGATGCAGAAAGACGCTCAATTGTTGCAAAACTTTTTAATGTTGATTTCTGGTCGCAGTCGCTTCCTGAGCGACAAGATTATGTTTCTTTCTCTCAAAAACATCAAGAATAAAGTGGCCGAATATTTGTTAGGAAAGATGACTGATGAAAAGATCAGGGTCATACAGCTAACCGAAACTCAGCAGGATATTGCCGATTTTTTTGGGGTAACCCGTCCTTCTCTGGCCCGTGCGCTTGCTGAAATGGAACAAGATGGAATCATTTCCATTGATAGAAAGACAGTGGTTATTCATAAACGCAACGTATTGCAACAGCTGTCGCAGTAATTTAATTTGTTTCAACCATTGAGTAAGCTCCTTTTTATTTCTTATATCTTTAACTTGTCAAAGATATATCTTTGGATGTTCAAAATTATATAAATGATGTTTCAAAGATATAGTACTTGTTGTCAGAAAAGTATATACTTATTGTCCCGGAAGTATATACTTTTCTGCCAACAAGTACTAACCTTTTTGTCAGCCATCCGGACAGCCTTTCTCGTACTGAATTTACTTACAGTTTAGCGTCTAATCCCTAAAACAGGTTTACATAGATACACTTCTTCATATTATTTGGTGAAAATATCCTTCACATCTTTCACCTTTCTGATTAACGGTCTATAATCCAATAATGTACGTCTGTAAATTCTGAAATTATCTTTCACCTTTTGTCGATTATCCTTCACCAAGGGCCTGTTATCCTTCACTTTTTGGCGAATATCTTTCACCCTAAACTCATTTCGAAGGGATTGTTCCTTGTTTTTTTACAGATTTTGCATGCTTGTCTGTTGTTTTATAAAACGGATTGGCAAAAAATAATAAATAAATAGATAACGCGGCCGGTGAAGGAAAAGTGAAGGATAATAAGCCCTTGGTGAAGGATATTCTCAAAAAGGTGAAGGATATTTTCCTTCAATTAGCGGATAATGGCTTCGTATTAAGTTGTTTACCATTCAGGGTGAAGGAAGTGAAGGATATTCTGAGAAATTAATGTGCAGATTTAGCCAGTGTGCCTCACTTTCCGTAAATAGATTCATTTTTTTTCTTAAATATATAATGTACGCAAGATTTAAGATGGATTTATAAGTAGGATTGGAAGAGTAAAAAAAGTTTTCACTGTAAACGGCGGGTAATCAGCGAATAAGGTTAATGTAGCTAAAATACTTTGAAAAATAGTTTGCAAAAGGTTTGGAGTGAATAGGAGAAACGACTACTTTTGTCCCCGCATTCAAGAGAGAACGGCACAACAAATAACAAAATGACAAAAACTTCCGAAAACATTTGGAAGATAAGAAATAAAGTTATTATCTTTGTAACCGCTTTCGCCCTAAAGGGAATTGAGAAGCAAAAAAAGAGTTCTTTGAAAAATTTACATATCAACAAGTAGTACAAGAAACGCTATCTTTCGGGATAGTTGGACGTAAAGAATCAAAATTAATACCGTCAATTGTAAACTAATAATAGAAGGGAATTCTGAGCAAGAGATATTAAGACAAACAAATTATACAACGAAGAGTTTGATCCTGGCTCA
>Ga0209639_1000731_pt1 | contig 41114 bp, 30 predicted proteins | sample EPASupsiteHSE605_FD_187268 | JGI IMG/M metagenome (GOLD analysis project Ga0209639, IMG submission 187268) | Bioremediated contaminated groundwater from EPA Superfund site, New Mexico - Sample HSE6-05 (SPAdes) (version 2) | ecosystem: Environmental > Aquatic > Deep subsurface > Groundwater >... | reverse complement strand
AGAAGGATTGTTTACCAGAATTACGGGGAAAATTAGTGCACTTACAATCCTTCAATATATAAACAAGATTAATAACAAACCCATTGGACAAATTAAATATGCACTAATTTAATTCCGCCAACGGGTAGTCTTAATGAAAACTCTATTAGCAATGAAACCTATTTTCAAAATTTCTGAAGTATTCAAAACTTCATGGAAACAAACCCGTTCGCAGATTTGGGTATTGGCTGGATTGATTATCGGATACATGATAATATCCTTTACTTTGAGTATTTTTAGTGCTCCAGCACCTGGACAAGGATTGGCTGGTTTCACCATCGGTGTTATTCTGATGAACGTGTTGTCAATAATTCTAGGCTGTATTTTCTCGTTAGGTTATATAAAAAACATCTTTCAGGCACTGGATGGAGACGAACCTCAGTTTTCGGCTTACGGACAACAGGCTCGCAAAATCCTTACTTATTTTCTAAGTAGTATTTTATATGCTTTGATTATATGTGTGGGGCTGGGTTTATTAATTATACCCGGTATTTACTTAGCACTGCGTCTGCAGTTTTTCACGGCCATCATCGTTGAAGAAGACGGTGGCATTCTCGAAAGCCTAAGAAGAAGCTGGGAAATTACCAAAGGACAAGCTATGCCACTTTTCTTAGTGTTCTTAACCATGGTAGGAATAAGCATCGTAGGCTTCCTGCTCTTTATTGTCGGCATTTTTGTTGCCATTCCTTTAACCTATATGATGTATGCCTACACATATCGTAAGCTATCTGCCCCTGTAATTTCGGAAGAAAACATAGCAACCGTAGAGTAAGGTTTATTTTATAAAAAATAGTGCAAAAGCTTCTGCCTTTAATAAATTGGCAGAAGCTTTTTATTTATACCAATATTAATCAGGCTTTATATTTGCAATACTAATATTTTACCTTACATTTGCCATGTGTCCGAACACACCACAAAAATACAGTTAACTTTAAAAAGATAATTCTATATATTATGAGTACAAATCGAAGAATTTTCAGTCAGAATCTATCTATCTAACAAAGTAAATGCCGAATGAAAAAGAAAGGAAGTTACAGAATTAAAGACATAGCACTTATGTCGGGCGTGTCGACCGGTACAGTTGATCGGATTATCCACAACAGAGGAAAGGTTTCTGAAGAAGCTCGGGTACTAGTGGAAGAAGTCTTGAAAAACATTGATTATCGCCCCAATCTGGCTGCAAGCGCCTTGGCCTCTAAAAAAATATACAAATTCATCGCCTTTATTCCCAGCTTTGCCAAAGGCGACTATTGGGAAAAGGTAAGTCAGGGCATCGAAAGAGCCGAAGAAGAGTTAGCAAGCTATCACATTGAAGTAGAAAGACTCTATTTTGATCAGTATGACAAGGATAGTTTTGACAAACAGGCTGCTTGCCTCGACAAGCAGGAGTTTCACGGAATAGTAGTTTCCACCTTGTTCAAAGAAAGCGTCCTCGAATTAACTTCTAAGCTCGATAAGCGCAGTATACCTTATGTACTTATAGATGCGTATATAGAAAACACGAAGTGCCTGGCTTACTACGGGACAAACTCCTACAATTCGGGATACATTGCTGCCAAACTGATGTATCAACAGATTAATCCGGAAGATGGGTTAGCCGTATTCCGTTTTATACGTAAAGGTGATTCCTGTTCTACTCAAGTAGTAAAGAGAGAAGAAGGATTTAGGGCATACCTGAACGAGCATAACTTTAACGGTACTATTTATCCTGTGCACATCCATGCCGACGATGAAGCCGGAAACCGGAATATTCTGGATTCTTTCTTTTTACTCCACGGAAACGTAAAAGCTGGAATAATTTTCAACTCGAGAGTCCACGTATTAGGTAATTATTTTAGAGCCAAAAAGAAAAAAGACTTTAAACTAATAGGATATGATATTCTGGATGAAAATGTGACCTACCTAAACAACGGACTGGTAACACACCTCATTGCACAACGTCCGGAAGTTCAAGGCGTAAATTGTGTGCGCGATCTTTTCAGACACCTTGTTTTGAAAGAGAAGGTTAAAAAGATGAATTATATGCCGATTGATATTCTTATTGAAGAAAACATAAACTATTACAATAATTACATTTAAAACATGAGCAATTTATTTTGTATTAAAGACCGGGTTATCATCATCACTGGTGGATGCGGTGTACTGGGTACTTGTATGGCAAATCACCTTGCCTCGGAAGGTGCTAAAGTAGTTATTCTTGACAGAAACGCTAAATTAGGTACCGAGCTTGTTCAATCGCTTACGGAAAAAGGGTACGATGCGCTTTTCCTGGAAACAGATGTATTGAACAAGGAAATCCTTGAACAGAACAAACAAAACATCATGCAGAAATACGGCCGTATCGATGTACTGATTAATGCGGCGGGAGGCAATATGCCCGGAGCAACCATTGCACCGGACAAAACAATCTTTGATCTTCAGATAGATGCTTTCAAAAAAGTAGTTGATCTTAATCTCTTTGGAACTGTTCTGCCTACCATGGTTTTTGCTGAACCGATGGTTAACACTAAAAAGGGATGCATCATCAACATTTCGTCCGAATCAGCCTTACGTCCGCTTACCCGTGTTGCAGGATACGGTGCAGCAAAAGCAGCGGTAACTAATTTCACTAAATATATGGCGGGCGAACTGGCTACCAAGTTTGGTCCGGGACTCCGCGTGAATGCCATGGCTCCGGGATTTTTTATTACCGAACAAAACCGCGATTTACTTTTGAATCCGGATGGTTCGCACACCGACCGGAGCAAAACGATCCTTGCTCACACTCCGTTTGGTCGTTTCGGCGAGCCGGAAGAACTTCTGGGTACGCTGCAATGGCTTGCCAGTGATGCTTCTGCTTTCGTAACGGGAGTGGTTGTGCCTATCGACGGAGGCTTTGACTCCTTCTCAATCTGATCTAATACGAATTAAAAAAAATAAGTAACATGTATCTTTGTGAACAAACATGGCGGTGGTATGGTCCAAACGATCCGATAAGTCTTTGGGACATCCGGCAAGCCGGAGCAACTGGTATTGTAAATGCATTGCACCATATCCCAAACGGAGAAGTATGGACTGTTGAAGAAATAATCAAAAGAAAAGAACTGATTGAATCGGTTGGTCTGCGCTGGTCAGTTGTAGAAAGTGTTCCCGTACATGAACATATCAAAACCCAGACAGGCGATTTCCAGCGTTATATTGACAATTACAAGGAGAGCCTTCGTAACCTGGGTGCATGCGGCGTTAACGTGGTTACCTACAACTTTATGCCTGTATTGGACTGGACCCGGACCGACTTGGCTTATACCATGCCCGACGGTTCCAAAGCGTTGCGTTTCGAGCGTGCTGCATTTGTAGCATTCGATCTTTTTATTCTGAAACGCCCCAATGCCAATGCTGACTATACCGAAGAAGAAAAGGAAAAGGCCCGTGCTCGTTTTGCCGAAATGAGTGATGCCGACAAAGCATTGCTTACCCGTAATATGATTGCTGGCTTGCCCGGATCGGAAGAAAGTTTCACCGTTGAACAGTTTCAGCTGGCGCTGGACCGTTATAAGGATGTAGATGCCGAACGTCTGCGTGCCAATCTGATCTATTTCCTTCGTGAGATTGCTCCAGTAGCCGACCAAGCAGGTGTGCGACTGGTGATTCATCCAGACGATCCTCCCTACTCCATTCTTGGGTTACCTCGTATTCTGAGTACGGAAGATGATTTTAAAAAACTGATTGAGGCCGTTCCCAACCAAAGCAATGGATTGTGTCTTTGTACCGGTTCATTCGGTGTTCGCAGCGATAACGACCTTGCCGGTATTATGGAACGCTATGGCGATCGCATCGACTTTGTCCATTTCCGCAGCACACAACGCGATGAAGAGGGTAACTTCTTCGAAGCGAATCACTTGGAAGGCGATGTGGATATGTTTGGTGTAATGAAAGCTCTTCTTGCCCTTCAGCAACGCCGTAAATGTTCTATTGCCATGCGTCCGGACCATGGACATCAGATGATAGATGATTTGAAAAAGAAAACAAATCCGGGATATTCCTGTATCGGCCGCTTGAGAGGGCTTGCCGAACTACGGGGACTGGAAATGGGAATAGCAAAATCTTTTTTTGCCGATAAATAAAACTAACCGGGCAGACTCAGGCTTTATAGCCAAAGTCTGCCTGCTTTTGTTTCAAACACTACGATGAAGTAACCCCGGGACTATAGCAATCTATTCCGAAGACTACGAACAAGTATTCGTTTGTCATATGACAAACGCAAAGTCAACATATGGATACCTTGCGTTTGACAATTGACAAACGCAAGGTATCCATATGACAAACGAATACTTCTTCGTATTAAAAAAAATAAAAGACTATTATATAACAGCTACTTTATAGAAGGAAAGGCCTAATATACAAAGTATAGTTCCAGCTAAATGGTCCGGAGAGGTAAAAGATCTTGAGAGTCGTCGAGCAACAAACCAACTATGGATTAGTAATGTCTTTTGCTAACCGGAAACCATTATTAAAATGCTTGCTGTGAGGATAGATGTAGTAATGACAAGTAGGTCTGCTCATGGCTCGCTCGTTAAACCAGGTTCCACCTTTTACAACAGCATAGTTTTTCCCCTCTTTCTGAAATCTGTCCGCACACCATTCCCACACATTTCCACTCATATCATGAATGCCAAGTTCATTCGGTGTTTTTGTGCCGACCGAATGAGTTTTCCCTTCAGAATTCCCGGCATACCATCCTACACTGTCAAGCTCCATTCCACCGCTATAAAGATTATCACGATGTCCATATAAGCCACCGCGCGCCGCATATTCCCATTCCTCTTTTGATGGCAAGCGTCCGCCGGCCCACTCACAATAAGCCTGTGCTCCATACCAGGTAACATAAATAGCCGGATGCGATTCATAGCCGGGTACAGGCTGGTTATTTTCTATTCCCCAGTTACACTCGTAATAGAGAATCTCACCCTGGTTAGGTCCGCTTTTCAGCGTATTGCTTTTATATTCTTTGAGGAACGCTGCAAATTGATGATTGGTTACTTCATACCTGCCAATTGAAAAGTTTTTTACCGTTACTTCGTGGGGCGGATTATTATCTTCCTGGTAGGTGGATCCCATTTCGAAAGTTCCGCCTTTTACTACAACCATTTCAGGAATTATATTAGCAGCCAGCCACTTTTTAAATTTAATATTTTCGATATGTTCTTTCACCTTTTTGCAATCTTCTTCACCCTCATTACTTGTAACGAATTTCTCGAGATTGGTGATAGCTATATCGTAAGCCTCCAATCCCTTTACCGGAATCAGACGCTCATACATAGTACCCAACGCAATATATCCATCAGTACGTTCCGGATTAAGTTGCACCCCTTTTGTATACAATTTATAGGCTTCTTCCGTATAGGCAATCATCTGACTTGAATTGCCTGTCATCTTTAACAAATCGTCGGCTTGCTTAATATAATCGTCGGCCAACGGATTAACCTGATTACTTAATATACGGGCATATTTATATTTTTTCATCGCCGGAGGAATCAGTCTATAGAAGTGATAGAGTGAGTCTACCGATATTTTTTTCATAACCTGAGTAAGAAGAAACTGACCCGCCTGCTTATCCATGTTACGCGCTATAAATTCCATTCGTAATGAATCTCTTTTTAGTATTGCAGCATGCAGTTCGATATCCGTAGCCAGTTCAAAGGAACTATTTGTACGATTCAAACGCTCCCGTAAAATGGTTTTAGTATTCGATTTCTTTTTCTTATTGGTTTTAACTAACTGATGTAACTCCATCGACTCATTCGTAAGATTATCAATTTCGATACTGATCTCCTTGGTTAGCTGCTGATAACAGGAATATTCCATATGCGTTTTAGCTCCGCTGAAGTGCAATCCATAAGGGAAATCGGAAATAGTGCCTTCAATATACAGAGTGTCGTTATCTAAAAACAAGTTGCAGAAAAAGAATTCGTCGCCAATTGTTGTGCCAAGCCATAAGTGCAGCGGCACATCTGGTAAAGAACCTTGCATTGTAAACTGATTATCTTCAATCTTTGCCCTATTAATAATACGTTGCGAGCTAAATTCCTGAAGCTCGAAGATTGAGCCGTTTTTGACACCTTCTATCTTTGCACGAATTACATACTGTTCTCCGGCAGTTAGTGATGAACTTAATACAGCTAACAATACAACCAACAAAATATTATGCATAATCTATCTCTGTTTATTTGAAAGAACCTCACTTTATTTCTCAATATTCTGAATGCTGGTTTCAAATTTAAAGATTTATTTATCTACAAATCAATTCAATTAACTAAAAAGCATTAAAGCATATACAATATTAGTTAATCGACTAAATTGATACAATGATTGTTTGGAACAAGACGAGAATATAAAAAAACAAAGGCTCCCTATCCTTTGCGGATGGGGAGCCTTGCGATAACAACACGTAAATGAGGTTATCCTAAATACGATTTGAGTAGTTTGCTACGAGTACCCTGTCTTAATCTTCTGATTGCTTTTTCCTTGATCTGGCGGACGCGCTCTCTAGTGAGGCCAAATTTGTCGCCAATCTCTTCTAGTGTCATCTCTTGACTTCCAATACCGAAAAACATTTTGATTATCTCGCATTCTCTTTCGGTTAACGTAGCTAGTGCTCTGTCAATTTCCTTAGCCAATGATTCGTTCATTAACGCACGGTCAGCAATAGGAGCATCATCGTTAACAAGCACATCCAAGAGGCTGTTGTCTTCGCCTTCCACGAATGGGGCATCCACCGAAATATGACGTCCGGAAACTTTTAGGGTATCCGAAATCTTATCCACGGGAATATCCAACTCTAAAGCAAGCTCTTCAGGTGAAGGTTTACGCTCGTTTTCCTGTTCGAATTTAGAAAAGGCTTTACTGATTTTATTCAGCGAGCCAACCTGATTCAAAGGAAGACGTACGATCCTTGACTGTTCTGCCAAAGCCTGAAGAATGGACTGACGAATCCACCATACAGCATAAGAAATGAACTTGAATCCTCTTGTTTCGTCAAATTTCTCTGCAGCTTTAATCAGACCGAGGTTACCCTCGTTAATAAGGTCAGGTAAACTTAATCCCTGATTCTGATACTGTTTTGCAACTGAAACAACAAAACGCAGATTTGCCCTGGTCAATTTCTCCAACGCTCTACGATCTCCTCTTTTGATAGCCTGTGCCAATTCAACTTCCTCTTCTACTGTAATAAGATCTTCACGACCAATTTCCTGAAGATACTTATCCAAAGAAGCGCTCTCGCGATTGGTAATGGACTTTGTAATCTTTAACTGTCTCATTCAATTAATTTAATTGACATATTTGGGGTGCAAAGATAACACAAATAATTGAGAATATTGGCCGGGTGCACCCTATGACCCGACCAATTAAATACCTTTAACAATCCATTTGCCCTAAACTATATCCTACAAATCCTTATTCTCCCAAATTAATTGCGTAATAAGCTGTCTTTCCTCCAGGATATAATCCCTTTATAAAGAGGACCTGATCGCTTGAACGGCCTTTCAGTATACTATCAACAACTTGTTCCAAATCTTCTGTCGAATTGATTCTTGTGTCATTTACAACTAAAATAACATATCCCGTCTTCACTCCGGCATCTTTCAATTTACCGCTGGTTAAGCCAGTAACCTGAATACCATAGCTTACACCTAATTCCTTCTTTTGTTTATCACTCAGAGGTTTATATGCCCCACCCAGTACTTGGTTCGGATCAGCCTTATCTATTATTTTCGTATCGCCCTGCATATTACGCAGTTCAACATTAAACACTTTCTGAACACCTTTACGGTTGACTGTAATCTTCACTTTATCGCCCGGTCTGTATTTATTTACCTGCTCCTGCAAGCGACTGGTGGAACGAACAGTCACATCGTTTACTGCAACAATCACGTCGCCAATTTCCAGACCGGCCTCCTTGGCTGAACTACGCATGGCAAAATTAGCCACATAAGCACCTTCCGTAACTTTTACATCTTTTTTCAATTCTTCGGTAAGTGCCGAAACATCCCCAATCTCCACACCAAGAACGGCTCGCTGAACATTTCCATATTGTTTTAAATCCTGAACAACCTTTCCGGCAATACTCATTGGAACTGCAAACGAGTAGCCTGCATAATTTCCGGTTTGAGAATAGATGGCGGTATTGATACCTACCAGTTCGCCCTTAGTGTTTACCAACGCACCACCGCTATTTCCAGGATTCACTGCGGCATCTGTCTGAATAAATGATTCAATCTTGCCACGATTCTCCTCGCTGCCATCATTTATAGAACGACCTTTGGCACTAACTATACCGGCGGTAACTGTAGATGTCAGGTTAAAAGGATTCCCGACAGCCAAAACCCATTCGCCGACTTTCAGCTGGTCCGAATCTCCAAAAGGAATGGTTGGGAGGTCTGTGGCATCCACTTTAAGCAGTGCAATATCCGTAGTAGGATCTGATCCTACTATTTTCGCCTTAAACTTACGGTTATCGTTTAAAGTAACTTCAAGTTCGGTAGATCCGTCAACCACATGATTATTAGTAATAATATACCCGTCTGTAGAAATAATAACACCCGAACCAGAACCAACACGTTGTTGAGGTTGCTGATTTTGAGATCCCCTGCCATTACCAAAAAAGAAATCAAAAGGATCCATATACTGCGGACCAGACATTTTCACCTCAGAAATCGATTTGATGTGAACAACAGCATGCACAGACCGTTCGGCTGCCATGGTGAAATCGGTGTTTTCGCCAGCTACAGCGTTGTAACTGGTAAGGCGCATAGGCTGATTAAATCCACTTTGATTATCAACCAATGCAAATCCTGATTTTTGTCTGTTCATGTAAGCATTAGCTCCGATTGTAATACCGGAACTAACAACCGCCACTAAGGCAATGCTAAGTACATTTTTCATCGTTGTATTCATATTCATCCTAATTTTAAAACTTAAATTTAACATTTTAACTATAGCAAATTAAGTTCAAAAATTGTGCAATTATCCACTTACACTCCTATTTTTTATCACTTTTAACGCCTTTCACTCTGCAGTTAACTGGTCTTAACTGTAGCAGGCATTACAAGGTACCATTTTAACAAATATAAAAACTGTCAAATGGTCAGACTCTTAGTATTATAACAGCAACAAGGTCAGATTGTTTTTTCTTTACTGACATAATCATAGGATAAATCAATAAAAAAAATCTATCTTTGCATCATTGCAGCAGACTGGTCTGTCGCTCACATTTATTGTGGGAGGAACGTCCGGGCAACGCAGAGCACCATACTTCCTAACGGGAAGCTGTTCGTAAGGGCAGAGTAATGTAACAGAAAATAACCGCCGGCTTGCCGGTAAGGGTGAAAAGGTGAGGTAAAAGCTCACCGGGTTTCGTAGTAATACGAGATGCCGTACGTCTTATGGGTTGTAAGGTCATGTATACCGGCGCAGTAGGATTGCTCGTCCGATGCCGGGGGGTAGACCGCTAGAGCCAGTTGGCGACAACTGGTCGAGATAAATGGCAGACGCTTTCATCTTCGGATGCGAGTACAGAACCCGGCTTATAGGTCTGTTGCAATTCTTTTTATCATTTATATCATGAAAAATAAAGAGAAAATACCCATCAGCAAACGAATAGACGATCTGCTAACGTGGACCGTTCATTTTATAACCGACGACATTTGGAGGATTACCGAAAGTGAAGTAAGCGGACTGAAAGTATTTTACTATAACGCCATTAAGACTGTTGTTCTTGCGGTGCGCGGATTTATCAATCAGGAACTGCAAACCAAAGCCTCAGCTCTTACTTTCAGCACAGTTCTTTCCATCGTTCCTCTTTTAGCTGTAATCTTGGGAATTGCCAAGGGTTTCGGATTTCAGGAAACCGTCCGGCAGGAGCTTTTGGGCTATTTCCCCGGACAGGGAGTAGAACTTAATAAGGCTTTTGAATATGTGGAGCGGTATCTGGCAGAGGCACAGGGAGGTGTAATCATCGGAATTGGTATGGCTTTGCTTTTTTATACGGTTATCAACCTTATTTCATCTATCGAAGATACATTTAACGACATCTGGCAGATTCAGAAGTCCCGGCAGTGGTATCGCAAGATAACCGATTATCTTGCGTTGTTTATTTTACTTCCGGTACTGATGACCTTATCCAGCGGTTTTACCATTTTCATGTCTACCATACAAAGTACCTATCTTAGCAATTACGTTTTACTTACTCCTATTGTTGGCGTTGTGCTTAATGTGGCTCCTTATATCATTACAATAATGGCCTTTACAGCACTTTATATATCTCTCCCAAACACGAAGGTAAAGTTTGCCAACGGATTGGTTGCGGGAGTATTAGCGGGATGTGCATTTCAGTTCTTTCAGTTCATTTACATAAGTGGTCAGATATGGGTTTCAAAGTATAACGCTATCTATGGAAGCTTTGCCGCGCTACCTTTATTGTTGCTTTGGCTGCAACTTTCCTGGCTGATATGTCTTTTTGGCGCAGAACTGTCTTATGCTTCACAAAATGTAAAGAAGTTTAGTTTCGATCGTGATAGCAAAAACATTAGCAGAAGGTATAAGGATTTCCTCACATTGCTAATTGCATCCCTAATTATCAAGCGATTCGAAAGAGGAGAAAAACCTTTTACTGCAGATGAGATCTCGGTGCAATATTGCATTCCTATCCGAATTACAACGCAGATTCTATATCACCTAACTGAGTTGAAAATTATTATTGAGGTAAAATATGGCGAAGACGACCGCGTTATTTTTTACCAACCCGCATTAGATATCAATAAGATTACGGTTAGTTTCTTGTTAAGCAAGATGGACGAATACGGTTCCGAAAATTTTAAGATAGACACAAAGGGATTAGTCAACCACGAATGGGAAACGTTACTCAAAACAAGAAATGACATGTATCAGGCAAATGATAAGATTTTGCTGAAAGACTTGTAATCTGAATTGCATGGAGAACCAAAATTGGACAAGTTCGGAAGAAACCAGAACCGGAGACCTCACTAAGGGTCCGGTGTGGAGGGTGATTGTAAGATTTGCTGTACCCTTGCTTATCGGCAATATACTTCAGCAGCTTTATAATATAACCGACAGTATTATAGTCGGCCAGTTTCTGGGAAAAGAGGCCCTGGCAGCAGTTAGTGCCTCTTTTTTCATCTATTACTTTATCATATCACTGGTTATCGGCATCGGCAGTGGTGTTTCGGTAGTTGTTTCTCAGTATTTCGGAGCCCGCCAATACAAAAAAGTTCAACGGGCCTTTTCCTCTTTCTTTATTTTTATGCTGGTATCGGGGATTATGCTCTCAATCATCGGGATTATATTTGCCGAACCTATTTTTCGCCTCACCAATACACCAGAAGAAGTTATCCCCGAAGCTGTAAAGTATTTTAAAATATACATCGGCGGTACTTTTCTGTTTGTGACATTCAACAGTATTGTATCCATCCTTCGGGGTATAGGCGAATCAAACCGTCCAATGATATTCATTCTTATTTCAACCCTTCTGAATGTGGTGCTCGACATTTTGTTCATTGTAGGTTTTGGATGGGGAATCGAAGGAGCAGCCCGTGCAACAGTTGCCGCACAGGGAATTGCCATGTGTATTGCTCTATTTTATATAAACGACCGGCATCCGCTTCTTTCAATTAAAAAGCAAGATCTTGTATTTGATGCTAAACTGTTCAAACAGGGACTCAAAATAGGGCTTCCTACCAGCGTGCAACAATGTGCCATATCTCTTGGACTCATTGCTTTACTTGGCATTGTGAATAGTTTTGGAACAGATACTCTGACAGCCTATGGTGCCGCAGGGAAAATTGACACCATTATTACTCAGGCTATTCTTACTCTATCGGGTGCCCTTTCTGCTTTTTGCGGACAAAACATGGGCGCTGGCAAGTTAGATCGGGTAAAAGCCGGCGTGCGATTCTCTATGTGGGTTAGTTCGTTCTTCAGCATTATAGCCTTTGCCTCCATCTTCTTTTTTGGAGAACAAATGATGATGGCCTTTACGCACGATCCAACGGTTATCGCCATAGGGAAAGAATACCTCTTAATCGTAGGAGGATTTTTTATCATTCACGGTGCTTTAAATGTTTTAAATGGGGCGCTTAGAGGTGCTGGAGACACGTTGTTTACAATGGTTACAAGTCTTATTAGTCTTTGGATTATCCGGATTCCTCTTGCCTATTGGCTGAGTGGAGAGTTGGGAAAGACTGGTATCTGGTGGGCTATAGGTTTGAGCATCTCCATTGGCATGATTGCCACTTATATCTATTACAAGGCCGGGCACTGGAAAAAAAGATGTTTAATCAAGCTCGAAAAAATAGAAAAAATTAAACCCTAAAACTGAAGTATATGATTTGTTTTCCTAATGCAAAAATAAACCTGGGACTTAATATAGTTAGCAAAAGACCCGATGGTTACCACAATATTGAAACAGTCTTCTATCCTATTCCAGTTAAAGACGCCCTGGAAATAGTACCAGCATCCTCTTTTTCGTTTAACCAAACCGGAATTCCGGTAGACTCGCCAGCAGAAAAAAATCTGGTGATTAAAGCGCTTAATCTGTTGAAAACGCAGTATACTATTCCTCCGGTAGAAGTCCACTTGCAGAAATGCATTCCTTTTGGAGCAGGTTTGGGAGGCGGCTCGGCCGATGCTGCTTTCATGCTTAAGTTGCTGAACGAGTTTTGTTCGTTGAATATTCCTTCGGATCATTTGGAATTAATGGCTTCGTCGCTGGGAGCCGATTGTCCATTTTTTATTCGAAACACGCCCGTTTTTGCTTCCGGCATCGGAAACATATTTGAACCTGTAACGCTTTCGCTGAATAAGTATTACTTATGTCTTATTAAGCCAGATGTATCGGTTTCCACTCCAGAGGCATACTCGCTTGTAAAACCAGCTAAACCCGAAGTTTCGTTGAAAAAGATTATAGAAACACCGGTAGAAGAATGGCGCGAAACAATGACAAATGCGTTCGAAAAAAGTGTATTTGCTAAACGTCCGGTTATTGAGGCCATCAAAAACGCATTATATGAAGAAGGTGCTGTTTATGCGTCTATGTCGGGATCGGGATCGTCTGTTTACGGGCTCTTTGAAAAACCAACATCCTTAAAAAATCAATTCACTTCCTGCTTTGTTTGGGAAGGGAAACTTGAATAGTAGTCATAACAAATAAACCATAACACGCTTAATAATGAACTTAAAAAGAAACGTAACGTATTTGCTGCTGTTGGCATCACTTTCGGCAACTGCTGCCCAAGATGTAAAAATCCTGCAGTTTAAGCACGCGGGGCCGGTAACTATACAAAAACCTGTGCTTGCAGACAGTTTGAATGTAAACGGAAAACCTTTTGAAATAGGAAATCTGATAAAAACGAGCCTTCCTTTCGGGAAAATGTTGCAGCAAGCAGAAACACTTGAAGCTGACACATCTGGTTATATTAAATTATCCGCGGTAAAAGGGGTTAATTCATTGCACCTTTGTTCTTTTTATCTGAACAGCGACCAATACACTAAGGGTACCTTGGAAGTTTCGGGAACCGGACGTTTTGAAGTATATGTAAACGACAAAAAACTCTGTGAGAAAAGTACGACCGACTCCACCTTCGAAAAGGCTGGTTCCGCATCGTCCGAACTTATTATGGAACCCAGGCGGTATGAGGTAGTTATTAAATACCTGACTACAGACATAGACCCGTCCGAACCCTTTCTAAAGGCTCGCTTCAAAACGGATAGCAAGGCCGAAGTAATTGCTTCGTTGAAACCAGATTCGCGTTATACGTTAAATAATATCATTGAAGGTAAAGACTTTGCAGGTGTAAGTCTTTCTCCAAACGGCAAATACGCCTTGATAAAATATACCGAACGTTTTACGGGAGGGAAAAGCAGACAATATACACATCTAACCGAAGTTTTAACGAACAAAGTTTTGTTTACAGAAGACGGATCAACCAAAGATGCCCGTTGGATGCCGGTAAGTAACAAGCTTTATTACACAGCTACCGGAATGAATGGAACTGAGCTTATCACACTTGATCCCAAAACGATGGAAGAGGTCAAGCTTGTGGAATCATTACCCAAAGGAAACTTTCAGTTTACACCAGACGAACGAACGCTGCTTTTTTCTATTGAGGAAGAGGGACCCAAAGAAGACGTAAATCTGATTCGTGCCATTGAACCATCCGACCGTCTGCCAGGCTGGCGTAACCGCTCCTTTATCCACCGTTACGTATTGGCTACCGGCTTGTTCGAACAACTAACATACGGACACAACAGTACCTACATCAACGATGTAAGTGCCGATAGCCGTTATCTTCTTTACAGTACCAGCGACCGCGACCTCACTTCTTTGCCTTTTTCACGCAATTCCTTATATAAACTAGACCTGCAAACAATGGCGGTTGATACGATTTGGGAGAAGGCTCCTTATATTAGCGAGGCCACCTTTTCTCCTGATGGCAAACAATTGCTTGTTGCCGGTTCGGGTGATGCGTTTGAGGGAATAGGACTGAATATTAAAGAAGGACAAATTTCGAACTCGTACGACGGCCAGCTTTTTATTTACGATCTTGCCAAAAAGAAAGCTAAACAGCTTACAAAAGAATTCAACCCCAATGTAATGGGGGGAGTATGGAACCAATTCGACAAACAAATTTACTTTCTTGCTGAAGATCAGGATTACCAACGTGTATTTTGTTGCAATCCACAAACAGGAAAGATTAAAGCCATTGATGCTTCGGAAGATGTGGTTAATTCATATAGCATTGCTCTTACCTCCCCTGTGATGCTTTATTACGGACAAAGTGTGTCGAATGCGAACAGGCTATATGCGTATGATCTGAAGAGCGAAAAAAACCGTTTGCTTTATGACCTTTCGGCCGAAAAGTTGCAGGATATCGCTTTCGGAGAAGTTCATGACTGGAACTTTATATCAGAAGAGGGCACAACGATTCAAGGTCGTTACTATCTTCCTCCCAACTTTGACAAGACAAAGAAATATCCTATGATTGTCTATTATTACGGAGGAACTTCGCCAACAAACAGGGCACTGGAAAGCCGCTATTCCATGCACATGTATGCAGCGCAAGGTTATGTTGTTTATACCCTCAATCCAAGCGGAACAACAGGATTCGGACAAGAGTTTGCTGCCCGTCACGTAAACGCATGGGGAAAGGTTACTGCCGATGAGATCATTAAAGGGACAAAACAATTCTGTGAGGAACATTCCTTTGTGGATGTAAAAAAGATAGGATGTATTGGAGCAAGTTACGGAGGATTCATGACTCAGTACCTGCAAACACAGACTGACCTTTTTGCCTCGGCTATCAGTCATGCAGGAATAAGTGCTCTCAGCAGCTATTGGGGCGAAGGATATTGGGGATTTGGATACTGTTCTGTTGCCAATGCAGGAAGCTACCCCTGGAACAATCCGGAACTATTCACAAAGCAAAGTCCTTTGTTTAATGCCGACAAGATTAAAACACCTCTATTGCTGCTTCATGGCAATGCCGACACCAATGTACCTGTTGGCGAAAGTATCCAGATGTTTGCCGCGTTAAAGCTTTTGGGTAAAACAGTAGAATTTATTCAGATAGATGGCGAGAACCACGGGATTGCAGCCTACAGCAAACGTATAGGTTGGCAAAACAGTATCTTTGCCTGGTTTGCTAAATACCTGAAAGATGAGCCATCCTGGTGGGTAACACTCTACCCGGACAGAACTTTATAAGATCACTTACTTAAGTTTATTTCAATAAAAAAGGGAGATGTTTAGATACACATCTCCCTTTTTTATTTATTATTACCCTTTTATTTATAGTTAGTGGTACGTTTATCTTTAATTACACCTTTCCAATTCATACCAAAAGCAAAGTCGTACGTATTACCTTCACTGTCTTTATAGCATTTCATATCACGGGGTGTATCTTCTAATTGTTCTTCTACTGTTTGCATAGATGCAGGCATTTGCAACGGAAGCAAAGCCGATGGAGCTGCTATTCCGCTTATCAGATCCAAAACAGCTTGGTTCTGAACACCAAAATTAACAAGAATAGCATCGGCAGACGGTTCAAACTCACCCATCACAGTCGGGTTAGATAGAGTAAGAGATACGATTACCGGCTTGCCTTTCATTTTTGCTTTGGTGTCAAGGACGGATTTCATATCGGCCTTATTATAGGTAGAAACCTTCTTATTTTTATAACTCCGGTTTGTGAAAGCTTCAAAAGGATCGCCTCCTGCAATACTGGGGTTACGCGCAGCCACCGCAGTATAGTCATTATATTGAAGACTGATAGGCAGATAACCATTGCCCCCTTTGTCGCGATCGGATTTATCATACCCCCCTCCACTTTCAGGGCTGGTAATAAATACAATCGCGAAATCTGCATCTTCCGGAGTTTCAACTAAGGTGAAGTAACGCTTTACCAACTCCGGATTAACAGGATAATCTGTACGCTCGGGAGCTGCAATTCCAAAGAAATTTCTAACAGAGGGATAATATCGTTTGGGAATATAGACTTTCTTTTCTTTGGTAAAAGGCAACACATTTCCTTTATTCTTAAGCATCACAATCGATTTAAGCTGCGCATCATAGCCTTCTTTCATGAAGTCGGCGTTGCCTACTATCTTCTGAGATTCAGCGGGATCAAGGTATGGATTTTCAAAAAGGCCTGTACGGAATATATTTAAAAGTAATCTAACGGCCGACTTTTCGAATCGTTTCCTCATCGCGTCTTCTCCTATTTCTTTTACACCCATCTGAAACGCTTCCAGAACAGGGCCTTTGTCGTTATTACCTCCAAACTGATCTACTCCGGCCATTAAAATCCGGTAATGCCTTTGAGCAACAGTAAGAGTTTCGGCTCCCCAGGGTTTACCGGCAAAGGTTTCAACGCCAGTTTCATCGCCTGTAATCATCCAGTCGGTACACACCACACCATCGTATCCATATTTTCCTCTAAGCTGATCTGTTATCAAATAAGCACTGTACCCGTTGGCTATATCATTTCCGGCAGGATCCTGTCCAACAGAGATTGTATAGTAAGGCATCACAGCCGAAGCCCTGGAAGTTGCTCCATCGAGTTTAAAAGCTCCATCTATAAATGGTTTCTTATGTAACTCCAATTGATTTCCGGGGAAAACAGCATATTTACCATATCCATAATGGCCGTCTCGTCCACCCTCCCCGGAGCCACCGCCCGGCCAGTGTTTTACCATAGCATTCACGCTTTGGTAGCCCCATCCTTCTTTAATTTCCTTATCGCCTTCGGAGGTTTGGAAACCGTCCACATACGCCCGTGCCATGTCTGTTGCCAAAGCAGGATCTTCTCCAAATGTTCCACTCACCCTACTCCATCTTGGATCTGTAGATATATCCACTTGAGGAGAAAGGGCAGTTGTAATACCCAATGCTCTATACTCAGCAGCTGCGATCTGTCCGAATCTTTTTACTACTCCGGGATCGAAAGTGGCAGCCATCCCCAACGAACCCGGCCAAAGTGAAATCTGCCCTCCGCTGCCAAAATTATATTCAGCGTCAGATGCCGTCCCATGCCTTGGATCGGAGCTGTTATTTGCAGGAATTCCATGACCTATTCCCTCAACTAAAGTTTGCACATTATTATTCCATTTAGCAGCAGCGTCAGGACTTTCAACCCGGGTTATTAAAACATGGCGAAGATTATCTTCAGTTAAGAATTTACGTTGAGCATCCGTTATATCAGAGGCAGCAGCTCCACTTTCCTCAAAAGCCTTACCTCCATAGGTTGCAGCGCCGAACCCTTTTGCCACACCCGGGATCGATTGGTGAGCACTATATAGCATAAGTCCGGCAATCTCCTCTACAGATAGCTTTGAAGCCAAATCGGATGCCCGTTCTTCGGCAGTTAACCGCCAGTCTTCGTAAGGATCAAGTTGTCCGTTTTTATTCAAATCTTTAAAGGCATACCCATTGTCTGTGAGAAGTTTCACTCCCGAAGTAGCGGAATAACCAAGCGTTTGTCCGCCCGACTGAGTTACAATACGAATAGAATCTTTCTCTGTTTCGGTCCATTTTGTGCCTGTACAGCCGCAGGCAGTAACCAAGAGAGCTGCTGTAACGGAACGAGACAGCAGGGTAGAAGTGTGTAGTTTTTGCATAATAAAGATATAATAATAATTCTGGGATACTCTTATCTCGAAGCTAATTCAAGCCTTTTCATCACAAAGCTTTTGATAAATAAAACCGTTTCGTCTATGCCAAGCACCGATGCATCAACAGACAAATCATAGGACGATGCAACACCCCACGCTTTGTTTGTGTAATAGTTATAATAAGAGGCCCGTGATTTATCTATTGATGCTATTTTTTCTTTAGCTTCTTGCTCTGTAACTTTTTCATTTTGCATAATCCGTTGGATACGATTTTCCAATTTGTTATGAATAAAGACACTTATGCAAGCCGGATCGTTTCGTAAAATATAATCGGCACAACGGCCCACAAGGACACACGATTGTTTGTCGGCAAGATTTCGGATAGCATCCGACTGAAGTTTAAATAATCCGTCGTTAGACAAGATATCATTATACGGAGCATAGGCGCCCATATAAGAATACCCAAGAGAAAAAGCATATGATAAATTACCGGATACTTTTTCATCCGCTTTTTCAAAAAACTCTTTGCATAAGCCGCTTTCCCTGGCTGCAAAAGCCATCAGTTCTTTATCATAATAAGCGATACCGAGTAATTCGGCAAGTTTTTTTCCGATTTCCCTGCCACCACTACCAAACTGACGACCAATTGTAACAACTATTTTGTTTTCCATAACTTCAGAGATCCATTTAATGTTGCCCTAAAATTAATGATTATCTTTTATTTCAGCTACATTAAGCCGTTTAAATGTTGCGAATTGGCGTATTATCACAATCAAAGTTACAATCGTTGAAATAAAATCGGCAGCCGGAAGACTAATCCATACCCCCAATGCACCAAAGTAACGTGGAAGCACAATAAGAAATGGTATAAGAAAAATAAGTTGCCTTGTTAACGAAAGGAAAATTGCCTTTTTTGCCATTCCAATGGATAGAAAAAAGTTGGTCGACACCATTTGAATACCGATAATAGGGAAAACCAGAAAAGCAAGTTGCAAGCCATTTACGGCTGTTTGAACAAGCGCAGGATCTGTTGTAAACATCCCAACAATGTATTCAGGCAATAATTGACACAACAGAAACCCAATGGTTGCCACCGCAGTAGCCCAATAAGTAGTAAGAAGTGTAACCCCGGTAACTCTTGGATAGAGTCTGGCTCCATAGTTATAACCCGCAATGGGCTGCATACCTTGGTTCAGTCCCATAATAATCATCACAAAAAGAAATAACACCCGGTTTACAATCCCGTAAGCACCAATAGCCATATCCCCGCCGTAAGTTTTAAGTCCCCGGTTGATAAGAAGCACAATCAGGCAAGAGCACAGGTTCATCAGAAAAGGAGACATTCCGATGGAAAGAATACCATGTACTATTTCTTTACGTAAAGAGAAAATTCCGGATTTAAATTTGATAAGTTGATTGGGTTTGCTAAAGTGAATTAGCTGAACTGCCAGGGATAGTACCTGCGAGATTACCGTTGCAATAGCCGACCCCTTAATACCCCATCCAAAGCCAAAGATAAACAGAGGGTTCAATACACAGTTAAGCACGACCGACAAGAGAGTTGTATACATAGCCAGTTTGGGAAATCCAACGGAGCGCAGCACGGCATTCAATCCCAGATACATGTGGGTAATTATATTTCCAATAAGGATGATTTGCATAAAATCGCGCGCATACGAAATGGTATGTTCGCTCGCTCCGAAAAAGTAAAGCATCGGATCTAGATAGATTAGTGCAAAGAGGGTAAACAATGCCCCGATTATCACATTAAGAATAAGCACGTTGCCAAGCACTTTATTGGCATTGTCGTAGTCTTTCTGTCCCAGTTTTACAGATATAAGCGTAGATGCCCCTACCCCAACCAAAGATCCGAAAGCAGCTGCAAGGTTCATAAGCGGAAAAGTGATTGCCAATCCGGATATGGCCAAAGCCCCTACTCCATGTCCTATAAATATACTGTCGGCAATGTTATAAAGAGAAGTCGCCGTCATGGCTATAATGGCAGGCAAAGCATATTTCATTAAAAGCTTTCCTATTGGTTCTGTTCCTAAAACTAAGGGTGAATTATCTTTTGTCATACTAATTAATTTGCCCTTCACGGGTATTTATGAGTTTGCAAAGTTACGAATTTATCCTAAAATATATACCTTTGCCTCCTCATTAAAATATTCCGAAATGGCTGAAGAGATTATTTCCAAGGGCGAAAATAAGAAAGAAAAATACGAAGAATTACTTCCACAAATTGCTTCTTTGCTGGAAGGAGAAACCGATGTTGTTGCCAATATGGCCAACGTGGCTGCTGCGTTGAAACAGGTTTTCGGATTCTTCTGGGTTGGTTTTTATGTAGTTAAAGGAGACAAACTGGTGCTCGCTCCTTTTCAGGGTCCAATTGCCTGCACCCGTATCGGATACGGCAAAGGTGTATGCGGGACTGCATGGAAAGAGAAAAAAACACAGCTTGTTCCTGATGTTGATAAATTTCCCGGACACATCGCCTGTAGTTCTGATTCAAAATCAGAGATAGTTGTTCCGGTGATACTAAATGGAACGGTGGTTGCCGTGTTGGATGTAGACAGCGAGCTTCTCGACAGTTTTGATGACACAGATGCCCGCTATCTGACAATGATTACCGAAATACTTGCAATAAGTTTTACTGCTTAACCTCGGCAGGAGGTAATACCTGTTTGAGTCTGAAGTATCCCAGCACCCCTGAAATAAATGAACCGGCAAATACGCCAAGTTTTGCCTGGTTCAACAGGTTTGCTCCTATTTCGGGAACACCGGAATAAGATAGATTTGCGATAAACAAGGAGACAGTAAATCCAATACCTCCCAGCATTGAAAGGGCAAATAAGTTTTTCGTATTCATCCCAAGCGGATAATGTCCTATTCCTGACTTTACAAACAAGTAGGAGAAAGAAAAAATACCCACTGTTTTACCTATAAACAGACCTGCAAATACACCCATAGGTATACCCATCAACATATCCAGTTTGATCGATCCAAACGTTACCCCGGCATTTACAAAAGCAAACAAGGGTAATATTAAATAGTTTACATAGGGATGAAGACTGTCTGTCATGTTTTGCAAAGGACTTATTGCCTTATCGGATGTAGCCTCTATTTTGCGTAATATATGAATCTGTGCGTTTGACAACACCGTAGCCTTTGGCGATCGCTCTCCTTCCGACAGAGGCAATGCCTTTAACGACTGATTCAATTTATCAACAAACCCCTCAAGCTGCACAATTGGTCTTGCTGGAATAGTAAAGGCTACAAGCACTCCGGCAATGGTAGGATGGATACCCGATTCAAGAAATAGCAACCATACGATGAAGCCTCCTATGTAATAAAATGCATTTGAATTTATCCTGATTTTACCTGCAAAATAAAGAATTGCAAGGACTATGATTGAAAGAAATAATGGTATTACTGCCACATGTCCGCTGTAAAAAAGAGCAATTATTATTATTCCTCCGATATCATCAACGACTGCCAATGCTGTAAGAAAAATTTTAAGACTTAATGGCACTCTGTTTCCTAATAACGCCAAAACAGATAAAGCAAAAGCTATATCTGTAGCCATTGGAATTGCAGCACCTCTAATATCTGGAGTGGTACTACAAAATATAAGAAAAACAAGCACAGGAACGATCATTCCCCCGAAAGCTGCAACAATTGGAAAAACAGCTTTCCTTACTGAGGAAAGCTCGCCGATAAGAATTTCCTGTTTAATCTCCATTCCTACCAAAAGGAAAAACAACGACATTAATGCATCATTAACAAATGCCAAAACCGTCATAGACTCTCCATGATGCGAGAAAATATTAAAATCGCCTATTTGGAAGAATACATGCCGGTAAAGAAAATCTTCATAAAAATAGGCCCATGGAGAGTTAGCCAAAAACATTGCAAGTATGGCCGCTGTAAATAACAAAGCACTAGCATTAATATTATGCAGTGAGAAACGCTGAAATGGCTTGAAAAATTCTTTTAATGAAGTCATTTATCTATTGTTTTGCTCTTAATTATTCTCTTTCAAACTAACCGTTAATGAGTTTTTGCTGACTTTATCTAAAAATCAAAAAATGAAACTCTAACACGATGGTGCTTATAATTAAGGTTTAAATATTTGCACCAATTAACACAAACCCATTAGTTCAAGGGTTCTTGTGCAAAAATACAAAAAAAAGGCTAACGAAATCTATCAATAAAGTATCATTTGAAAATATTAAGACTCTTATACACATTTATGAATGCTGATAATATAAATAAAACAAGCAAAAAGAATTATTGTTATTTATATTCATAATTTTAAAAGAAAACGCCTCAACCATTCATGATTGAGGCGTTATCAGATATAAATAAGTATGCTATTTATTCAGCTTTCAGCTTTGTTAGAACCGGAACTTTAACTGTTTTTACTTCAGTTTTGATCTCATCATTTAGCTGTTCGAAAATAACAAGCTGATTTGTTCCTTTTTTCAACCACACACCCGGAATATATAAGGTTTGCTGAGGACCTACTTTCCAATAGCGACCAATATTGATTCCATTAATAAAGATAATACCTTTACCCCATTGTTCCATATCAATAAATGTATCGCCTGTTTCATTCAAATCAAAAGTACCTTGATAAACGACCGGACTTCCTTTTAATGCCATAACTTTAGCAGAGTTGGCCTCCGTATTATCAAAAACCTTAACATTCTTAAGAGACGTAATTACAGGAGCTTCGCTCATCGGAAGCTTATACATTTTCCAGTTGCCAGTTATTTCTATGTCATTAATCTTAACCGGACTGATAATACCTTTATTGTTGTGAATAATTTCGGAACCATAGTTGATGCGTCCCATATTTTCCACCAAAATTTCCAGCGTAGAATTGAAGGGTACGTCTATATCCATAGAGTATTTCTTATAATAACGATTTAATTCGCCCACCTTTTCTCCATTAATATATACAACAGCATAATCGCGCAATCCATCTATTGACAAAGTACCACTAATGGGTTGATTAAACTTTCTTGAATACAATACATAACCGTAACCCTGGTTTAATTTTTCGAATGTAAGCGGAGTATCACTTACTACAGGTTCTTGTAGAGAAGCGATTTCGAATACATTTGCAATCTTATCCAATTTTATGGAAGGTATTTCAATCAGGGGGTTTGCTTTCGGTGCATCCGGAATCTTGTAACTTGCATATTTTTTAATTACGTTACGTACGGAATCGAACTTAGGAGTTACCCATCCTGCTTCAGATATAGGTGCATCATAATCATAGCTGGTCAGGTCCGGCTGAATATCATGATTCTTATCATAGTTAGCTCCGCTGGTAAAACCGAAGTTTGTACCTCCATGCACCATATAAAAATTGAATGAAACTTTATTTTCAAGGTATTTTTCGGTCTGACGGGCTACCTCAGTTGCTGAAACTAATGGAAATGGTTCAGCCCAATGATCAAGCCAACCCGGATAAAATTCAGCTACCATATACGGACCTTTTCCTCCATTGTACTGGTCAACCACTTTTTTTAAGTTCTCTATATTGCTTTCACCATTTGCAGTTGGCAATGCTCCAGGAGTAGCTCCGCCTTCAAAAAGCCAGCTTCCATCCGATGTAAACAAAGGAACATTGAATCCCGCATCTGCCAACATTTTTTTCACCTTTGCATTATATACGCGATGTTCCTCCAAAGGAATATCTTTACGCTGCGCAACATAAGAACCAAACTCATTTTCACATTGAACCATAATGATTGGTCCGCCGCTGGTTATTTGCAATTTACGAACTTGTTCTGCCAGCTTATTTATATAGATTTCAATGTGTTTAAGAAACTGAGGATTGTCTCTCCTTACTTCCATTCCTTCCACATTCTGAAGCCACCACGGATAACCACCAAATTCCCACTCAGCACAAACATAAGGACCGGGGCGAAGAATAACCATTAAACCTTCTTCTCCGGCAATTTTAATATATTCTGCCAGATTTTTATCACCGGTAAAATCCCATTTACCGGGTTCTGTTTCGTGTAAATTCCAAAAAACATAGGTAGCCACAGTATTTAACCCCATAGCTTTTATCATCTGAAAACGATGACGCCAGTATTGATGAGGTATACGCGCATAATGCATTTCACCAGAATGAATCTGAACGGCTTTGCCGTCGTACACAAAATTACCATCTTTAATCTCAAAGGTATGTTTCTTTTGTCCAAGAACCGGTAAAGAGGCGATTAATAAAATAAACAGCATTAAATGCCCAAGAATTTTCTTCATTGTGTTTTTTAGTTTTTCAAATTATTTTAATATCAAAGAATACCTCCTGAATGAAGGTAATTAACAAATGAGTGCAATATTAGCAATTTAATTTGAAATACACAAAGCGAAAATTACGGCTTATATCTTGAGAGATACTACTTTTCACAGTCTGCTGAATGGTTAATCATTCTTCTTCCGTAGAAAGTGAGGCTTCTAAAACAACACTTAAGGTACAGAGTACAATTGTACCAATTACGTTCCCAAAAGCTGTCCCTTTTACTTTTTTGTAATAGAAGAAATCGCCTCGTTCGTTTGTATACCCAAATACTTCTTCGGGTTTTATTTCTCCACTTTTCATAACTTCAGAAATATAAAAATTCTGATCAAGTACAAACGGTTTGCTCTTCTCCGGATCAAGTGAACCATAGTACAATGTCAAATAACTTCTAAATCGTAACGGAGAATTAAATTCTGCAAAATGCATGGTTTTAACTTTGGTAGGCGAAAGATTATTACGGGCAAAACTTTGTCTGGTAAAGCTTTTCTCTGGTATTTTATCGAACGCAAAATCCCCCATGGTCATTGGAACATGCTCAATTCGGGATTGAGGAGGAATAAAACTAACACCATCTGGTAAATTTAGAGTTCCTGAATACGCCCCTTCCGAAGTACTGAAATTTCGATTGAAATTAAGCGTATTGGTCTCAATATTACCATCAAATGTAACCTTGTTCTGTTTGTAATTTGTAGCCATATCATTTAAAATCAACGCAGAGCGCTGCCAATCCACATACAGAGGTTGATTTGAATTATTGATAACAAGAATTTTGATTGGCAGATTATATCCAAAAAAACTATAGACCACCTTTACGCTATCGTTTTCGTAAATAAAATCACCAAAATCGTCTTTTTCCACCAAACCTTCGGTCGAACTAAGGGTAGAATAATAATACGTTGAACACGAGCATAACATAAGCAAAGCTCCTGCCATTAATAGTAATTTTTTCATGCTATTTCATAATTAGTTTCTGGGTTCTGGTGGTAAAGATATAACTATTTACCTAAATAAATCAAGCCAACAACTAATTTATGATTTATTAATTACAGATATTTAAATTATACAATCTGTAATTAATAAATCATAAGTAACATGCTGTAAATCTGGAGCAACCAAATAGTAAACTATCGATTAATACGATAAACTGTAAAACTTAACGGTGCAAGTGTTACCTCCATCAAAGGTCCCTGAAACTCGAGTGAAGAGACTTGTGGTATTACTTCATCCGAATCCTGGATTGTATTCCTTGCTTCCAGATTAGAAGATAGAAGACATGTAACAGTTGCATTGTGTTTGGCATTAGTCAACCCATTTAATGAAAGCTTTATCTTTTTTTGATCAATACCCGTATTTACAACCTTAATGATTATTTCATCATTGTTATCAGCTGCGGCTGTAGCATACAAACCGTTCTGACCTGCAACAGGCTTTCCATTTGCAGTAAGGGGCAATACATCTGTTCCCGCATTATGTCCGTACAGTTGCTGTACATAATAATTAGGAGTTTTTACATGGGTAAGATTATCAAACCAAATCAGATCCGGTCGCCATTGCCAGGCATCAACATGAGCAAACAAGGGTGCATATGTACAAAGATGTACTACATCCGCATTTCGTTCAAGACCTGTCATAAACGCAGCTTCGGCAAGAGCAGAGAGAAAACTGTTTTCACGATTCGGGGCATGACAGGCATATTCTCCTGCAAATACTTTCGGGCCTTTCCGATCGTAAGAATCATAGCGGCTGGCATTACTGAGAAACCATTCCGGCGAACGATAGTAATGTTCGTCAACCAAATCGACTTTAATACGTTTCATTTCAGGCCAGAGGAAATCAAAGTCTTCACCCTCGGCCTGAGGACCAGCCCCCCCTATAATTTTCATTTCCGGATATTTAGCACGGATAGCTTTAACAAACGGTTCCAGTCTTTCTGTATACAAGGTTCCCCATTGTTCGTTTCCAACAGCAATCATTTTCAGATTAAATGGAGCCGGATGTCCCATCTCTGAACGGATTTTACCCCATTTAGACGTAGCAGGACCATTAGCAAACTCAATCAAATCCAATGCATCATCTATATAAGGTTGTAATTCGTCAACCGGACAATTCTGTTTGGGATCCGAATTCTCGTACTGACAAGATAGGCCACAGTTTAATACAGGAAGAGGTTCAGCTCCAATATCTTCGCTTAACTGAAAATACTCAAAAAAACCAAGTCCGTATGATTGATAATAATCGGAGAACTTTTTGTAAGCAAATGTGTAATTCCACCGGTTAATATTTACAGGCCTGTTTTCGACCGGACCAATGGTATTCTTCCACTGATAACGGGTAGCCAGATTTGTTCCTTCCACAATGCAACCACCGGGAAAACGAAATACACCAGGTTTAAGATCTTTAAGAGCTTGTGCTAAATCGGCACGCATCCCATTGGAACGATTATTAAAGGTTTGCTGAGGAAATAAGGAAATATGGTCAACATCAATTGCACCCTCTGTCAACATGGTTAACCTGAGCCTCGACTTTACTTCTGTCTGTCCGGGAGTAAGTACAACATTAAATTTACGCCATCCATTTCCCTCAATCGTGAGCTCTTTAGTTTCAAAAATATCATTTTTGCTATTTACAAGTTCTAAACGCAATTTTACCGGGCTATTTTTTACGGTACGCGCATAAAGAGAAAAGTCGTACTTCTCTCCAGCTTTAATACCAATTCCTTTAAATCCTTCGTTTTCGAGACCAGTACCTGTAAGCATATTACGATGAACCAAACGTGCGTAACGAGGATTTCTGTCAAAACATGGATTCTTGGTCTGTACTGTTACATCACCAAAGAGTGTCCATCCGGTAAAAGCATGGTCAAATTCGAATGAGCGGTTTTTAATTAGCTCAGCATATAAACCACCATCTGCCCCAAAGTTAATATCCTCAAAAAATATACCATACATCGTGGATTGAATAGAAGCTCCCTTTCTGTTGGTCTCTACTGTTAAATCAGATGCAGCATTAAAAGTCTGAGCTGTTCCTGTCATTTCTCCTAACAGTAAAGAAAGAATACAAACTCCCATTTTTAAATTACATTTCATAACTTTTAGTTATTTATAAAATATTAGATTATCATACCCTGCAAAAATATAGCAAAGAGAGGATATTAATGTATAAAAAGAATTATATTTTACTTTTAGAGGCTGATTTATGCTATAAAACATCATTTATATAGCACATAAATGCAAAGAAGAACGTAATTTTACAGCCGTTTAGAAAAATAAATACACATGAAAAACGAACTTAGTCTGTCCGGCTTAACTGTCTCTAACTTCAGTAAGCTGATCGATGGAAAAGAAACGAAGTTGTATATTCTGACTAACAAACAGGGTATGGAACTCACAATCACCAATTACGGGGCTAAAATTGTTTCCTTGATGGTGGCCGACAAAAATGGTAAACAGACGGATGTAGTAACCGGACACAACTCAATAGATGAATATCTCACATCAGAGGAACCCTATTTTGGAGCTATCTGCGGACGCTATGGTAACCGTATAGCATTTGGCAAATTTGCTCTTGACGGTGTTACATTCGACAAACTAGCGATAAATAATGGTCCGAACAGTCTCCATGGAGGTATTAAAGGATTCAATTCCGTAGTTTGGGATGCTGCGCAGAAAGACAATCAGACATTAGAACTTAATTACGTTTCAGCTGACGGAGAAGAAGGATTCCCCGGAGAGTTGAAAACTACCGTAGTTTATCATTTGTCTGACAACAACGAAGTAATCATTTCTTACCATGCTGTTACAGACAAACCGACAGTACTGAATCTCACGAACCATTCTTATTTTAATCTTTCCGGTGCCGGAGATCCGTATATCGGAGATCACTTATTGACCATCAACGCAGATTATTACTTGCCAACTGATGACACCGCAATTCCTTACGGTCCGAAAGCAAAAGTTGAAGGAACGCCTATGGACTTCCGTTCGTCTTTTGAAGTGGGAGCCAGAATCAATGAAAACTTTGAACAATTGATTTTTGGAAAAGGATACGATCATACGTTTATTTTAAATAAGGAAGATAACGAACTTTCTTTCTGCGCAAAATGTAAAGCGCCAAAAACTGGTATAGTTATGGAAACTTATACCACAGAACCTGGTGTTCAGCTTTACACAGGAAACTGGATGACGGGAAATTTCGCAGGTAAAAACGGACAACGTTATCCCGAACGTGCTGCGTTGTGTCTGGAAACACAACATTTTCCAGATAGCCCTAACAAACCCGAATATCCGTCAACAACGCTTCGCCCGGGTGAATCATTTGATAGCAAAACAATTTTCCGTTTTTCAGTTGAGAAATAATATAATTATATAATCTAACTAATTTTTTAATAAAAAAAGAAATGAATACTACGCAGAAAAAAAATTATGCATTGCCTATTGCAATGATGATTGCTCTATTCTTCATGATTTCCTTCGTTACAGGACTTCAAAACCCAATGGCACTGATTGTAAAAAGTCAGTTCGAAGCGTCAAGCTTTATGTCTCAGTTGGGAAATGCTGCAAACTTTATCGCTTATGCGTTTATGGGTATCCCTGCAGGTTTATTGTTACAAAAAATCGGCTATAAGAAAACAGCATTATTAGCAATTGTTGTAGGATTTACAGGAGTAGGTATTCAGTTTCTTTCGGGCTTTGCAGAAAGTTTCACAGTATACCTGATCGGTGCATTTGTTTCTGGTTTCTCAATGTGTATGTTGAATACGGTAGTTAACCCGATGTTGAACACTCTTGGTGGTGGTGGAAATAAGGGTAACCAACTTATCCAGGTTGCAGGTTCTGTAAACTCTTTCGGTGCAACTATCGTTCCTGTACTTGGTGGTTACCTTATTGGTAATGCAGCACAGCCTACAATTAAAGATGCCAATCCTGCTCTATTCCTTGCTATGGGTATTTTTGCAATTGCCTTGATCGTATTGTATTTTGTAAGCATTCCTGAACCCCACTTGATTACTGAAAAAAGTAAAACGAAACACGCACACAGTGCTCTTTCATTCCGTCACTTTGTTTTAGGTGCTATTGCCATCTTTATTTATGTAGGTGTTGAAGTAGGTATTCCTAATATCCTTAACCTGTTGATGACAGCAAGCCCTGAAAATGGTGGTTTAGGTATCGAAACAACAATCGCTGGTACAATTGCCGGTACTTACTGGTTCCTTATGTTGATTGGTCGTGTTGCGGGTGCAAGCCTTGCAGCAAAAGTTTCAAGTAAAGTCATGTTAGCAGTTGCGTCAACTGTTGGTATCATATTTGTATTGTTAGGAATCTTTGGTCCTCTGGATACAATGGTAAGCATGCCTGTATTCCAGTCTAATATTTCATTCGGTTTAGCTGAAGTGCCCATTGGTGTAATGTTCCTTGTATTATGTGGTCTTTGTACATCAGTAATGTGGGGTGGTATCTTTAACCTGGCAGTAGAAGGTCTTGGAAAATATACAGCTACAGCATCTGGTATTTTCATGGTGTTAGTTTGTGGTGGAGGTATCCTTCCATTAATTCAGGGATTTGTTGCAGACTCTACCAGCTATTTGGCTAGCTTCTGGGTAATCTTCCTTGGTATGGCTTACCTTTTGTTCTATGCTTTGATTGGTTCTAAAAACGTAAACAAAGATATTCCTGTAGAATAATCATCACGGTTAGTTTGAAAGGATTTTTTTAAATATAAACACACATTTGATTATGGATATTGAACACGTTAGAAGTCGTTTTAAAAAACACTTTAATGATGCTGAAGGATCTGTTTATGCATCTCCGGGTCGTATAAATTTAATTGGAGAACATACCGATTACAACGGAGGCTTTGTATTTCCGGGTGCAATTGACAAAGGAATGGTTGCAGAAATTAAGGTAAACGGAACCGATAAAGTTCGCGCTTATTCTATTGACCTGAAAGATTTCGTTGAATTTGGTTTGAATGAAGAAGATGCCCCAAAAGCAAGTTGGGCAAGATATATCTTTGGCGTATGCCGCGAAATTATCAAACGTGGTGGTAAAGTTCAGGGATTCGACACAGCATTTGCCGGTGACGTGCCTCTGGGTGCCGGGATGTCTTCATCTGCCGCTTTGGAAAGCACTTTCGCTTTCGCATTGAATGATATGTTTAATCTGGGTATTGATAAGTTTGAACTGGCAAAAATAGGACAAGCAACCGAACATAATTACTGCGGTGTTAATTGCGGAATTATGGACCAGTTTGCATCTGTATTCGGAAAAGAAGGAAGTCTGATCCGTTTGGATTGCCGTTCTTTGGAATACAAATATTTCCCATTCAAACCAGTTGGATACAAGTTGGTATTGCTTGATTCTGTAGTAAAACACGAACTTGCATCTTCAGCTTATAACCAACGTCGTCAATCTTGCGAGGCTGCAGCTGCTGCCATACGTAAGAATAATCACCCGGACGTTGAATTCTTGCGTGATGCAACGATGGATATGTTGAATGAAGTCAAGAACGACATCTCTGCCGAGGATTACATGCGTGCAGAATACGTTATCGGTGAAGTTCAACGCGTTCTTGACGTTTGCGACGCCTTAGAACGTGGAGACTACGAAACTGTAGGCGAAAAAATGTACGAAACACATCATGGCATGAGCAAGCTTTATGAAGTAAGCTGCGAAGAACTTGATTTTCTGAATGATATCGCAAAAAAATGTGGTGTTACAGGTTCAAGAGTTATGGGTGGTGGTTTTGGCGGTTGTACAATCAATCTTGTTAAAGATGAGTTGCATGATGCGTTTATTAAAGAAGCCTTCTCTTCATACAAAGAAAAGTTCGGTCACGAACCTAAATTATATGAAGTCGTTATTAGCGATGGTGCAAGAAAACTAGCTTAAGCAATTTCTTATATAGTAAAGGGTGAATCAAATTATTGATTCACCCTTTTTTTTATCATTCATTTTACTTAAAAACTCATCCTCTTTTTTTATTTCTTGCCTGGACGCGTTTTTTTATTTCGGACTTCATTTTAGCTGAAGCAGATCCATGGGTACCTTTAGCATAGGATGATTTCTTTGCCTTGGTTTTTACTCTTTGAGCATCTTTCGGATTTGAAGGATTTTTAGCTCCTTTAAAAATAATGCCTTCAGTAGATAGCTTTTCTACATCCATATAGTTGGGTGTTATTTAATTATGAAGACAAAGGTACGCAAAAATACCCAATGCGCAAAAGGCAAATTTCTTCACTTAAAATAATTGGCTCCCAAGGTCCTTCCATAGTAGAACATATACTGCTGAATTATCCCCTTAAATCCATTATAACGATTCGAATCGAACTTTCCGTGATAATGCTTTTCCAGCACCTTTTTTATCCATAAATCCTCCGGAAAACCATCAAGATGCCGGAGACCAAATAAAAGGATACAGTTCGCCACCTTGCTCCCCACTCCAAATAAATTTATAAGTTCTCTATATGCGTCCTCTCTGGAAACAATCTGTAAATGCTTTAAGTCCAGTTCACCGTTTACAATCTTACGAGACGCAGAAACAATGTATTTATCTCTGTACCCTACCCCGCATAACTTAACCACATCAGGGTTATCCGCTAAAGCACGGGGTGTTGGAAAAAGATAATACTGTCCGGTTTTATCTTTAACAGAAACACCGAGTTGTTCGCACAATCGTTTAATGGTGGTTTTAATTTTAGGAATATTGTTACATTGGGAAATAATAAATGTGATTAGTATTTCAAATGGCTCCTGTTGCAGTATCCGAATTCCCTCTCCCGCCTGAACTGCATCTTCAAGAAAAGAATCGCCAGTCACACTTCTTTTTATTTCAGAATAATCACGGGCGAGATCGAAATAAGAAAACCACAAAGAATCAAATGCTTCTCTGGAGCACTTGAACAAATAAGTTTCGTCATCTAACTGCTGGATTTCAAGTTGTGTATCAAATGCAACTCCTCTCCAAAGACCCGGATTTGTCTCGTCCCAACGGAAACACTGTCCACATGTAATAATTTGATGAAGATTAAAACTATCAAGATTGGACAATTCTACTCCTTCAGCAACGTCTTTAATAATCATTTTATTTTTTGAATCAATAGATTTCAATATAACACAGACTAAACAAACTAAAAGGTCTGATAGTTTACGACTTTTACAAACACAGGCAAAATTACATTTTTCAGTATTTATAGCAACAAGTACATCGAAAAGACTTATCTTTGCAATCAATCAGTAAGCATAAACATTTAGATACAAGGTTGATACGAGAGATCAGCCTTGTATTTTACATAAAAGGTTTTCTACTGAAACAAATTTCACATTATAACACCTTGCAGTTAATAGAATTTAGATGAAAGAAAATGAAATGATATTTGGCATACGTGCCGTGATTGAAGCTATCCTTGCTGAGAAGGAAATAGATAAAATCTTAGTAAAAAGAGATTTGCAAAGCGATTTGTCCAAAGAACTATTTGACGCGCTGAAAGGAAAAGAGATCGCTGTGCAACGGGTGCCTTCTGAGCGATTAGACCGCGTAACACGTAAAAACCATCAGGGAGTTATTGCATTTCTTCCGGCGATTACCTATCAAAAGCTTGAAGATATTATTCCGTTCCTTTATGAGCAGGGTAAAAATCCGTTTATTGTCCTTCTTGATGGAGTAACTGATGTTCGGAACTTCGGCGCCATAGCCAGAACATGCGAATGCGCAGGTGTAGATGCGATTGTTATTCCTGCTAAGGGAAGTGTTACTGTAAATGCAGATGCAATGAAAACATCGGCTGGAGCATTACATGTACTTCCTGTGTGTAAAGAAAAAAGTATTACTCAGGCTATCAAATTTCTTCAGGAATCTGGAGTGAAAGTATATGCAGCCAGCGAAAAGGCTTACGAAAACTATACAGGAGTAAAATACGAAGGACCGGTTGCCATAGTTATGGGAGCTGAAGATACTGGTGTCTCCATGGATAATCTTAGAATGTGCGACCAAATGGTAAAAATTCCTCAGTTTGGTACTATTGGTTCGCTTAACGTTTCGGTAGCCTCTTCTATTCTTGTATACGAAGTGGTAAGACAACGAATGGACGAACAAAAATAAATTAAAATATGAAAAAGGTAATTTCAACAACCAATGCACCTTCAGCCATCGGTCCTTACAGTCAGGCTGTACAAGTTGGGAACATGCTTTTCATGTCTGGCCAGCTTGGTATTGATCCCGCCACAGGTACTTTTGCTGAAGGTGGTATAACAGAACAAACCATTCAATCGTTTAAAAATATTCGGGCTATTCTTATCGAAGCCGGCTATTCATTTAACGATGTGGTTAAAACTACTGTTTTTCTTGCCGACATGAATGATTTCGCATCTATGAACACTGTATATGCTTCTCAGTTTGAAGGAGACTTCCCGGCACGTTCTGCTGTTGCAGTAAAGACTCTGCCAAAAAACGGATTAGTTGAAATCGAAGTTATTGCTGTAAAAGCTTAATCATACTTCTCTAAAAAGAAACAGGGTTGTCCAGATTATGGGCAACCCTGTTTCTTTTTAGAGAAATTCAAGTCTTATTATTTTCCAAAAAGCTTTGAAATCAAATCCTTTCGGCCTATTCTTTGTAACGTTTTTGTTATCTGATTTTTAAATGTCTTATCATACCAAAAGAAAAACTGCCGCTGCGCCAGCTTTTGTTCTTTGGTTTGGGCTGTATATACTTTTTCAAGCGTATATGGGTGAAATCCGGTATAATACATTTCGGTAGCGAGTGTCATCGGTGTCGGAGTAAAATCCTGAACCTGTTCCAGATGAAAGTGAAGATTCTTTGTAAGGACAGCAAGTTCAGCCATATCAGCTTCCGTACAACCCGGGTGACTGGATATAAAGTAAGGAATCAACTGCTGATTAAGTCCCTCCTCTTTATTCACACGATCAAATATCCTTTTAAACTGACCAAACTGAGCAAAAGACGGCTTGCGCATTTGTTTCAATACCGCATCCGACGTATGTTCCGGAGCCACTTTTAACCGCCCTGATACATGATGAGCAATAAGCTCTTTCATATATGTATTGGCTGATTCATTCAATTTATTATCATCGTAACGATTTAACAATAAATCATATCTAACACCACTTCCAATAAATGACTTCTTTATTCCAGGAATCTTGTCTACCTCTTTATATAGTTCAATCATTGGGGTATGATCTGCATTCAGGTTTTTACAGACCACGGGCGAAATACAGGAAGGCTTCTTACACTTTCTGCAAATACTATCGTCCTTTCCTTTCATCCTGTACATATTAGCCGAAGGTCCGCCTAAATCACTGAGATAGCCCTTAAAATCGGGCATTTCTGTAATAGCCTTTACCTCTTTTAATATAGATTGCTTGCTTCGGGACGCGATAAACTTTCCTTGATGCGCAGAAATTGTACAAAATGCGCAACCGCCAAAACATCCACGGTGAATATTCACCGAAAATTGAATCATATCAAAGGCTGATATAGTTTTCCCTTTATATTTTGGATGAGGCAGACGAGTATAAGGATAGTCGAAACTTGCGTCCAACTCGGCTTCCGTCATTGGAGGAAAAGGAGGATTCACAACGATTACTTCATCACCTACAATCTGTAAAATTCGGGATGCCTCCATCTTATTGGATTCTTCCTCAATATGTCTGAAATTCTTTGCTTGTTTTAATTTATCCTGAAGACACTCTTCGTGCGAGAAAAGATGTATATCATCTTCAAGAGCCATTTGCGCCATATCTTTAGGAGTACTAAGATAAGCTGTTTGCGGTATACTTTTTATTTCTGAAAATGGAGTTCCCTTTTTCAACTCAGCGACTAAACTACGAAGAGGCTTCTCTCCCATACCATAAATAAGCATATCCGCCCGGCTTTCAATCAGTATGCCGGGCTTTAACTTATCTTGCCAGTAATCATAATGAGTAAGACGACGCAAGGATGCTTCTATTCCTCCTAATAAAACAGGAACATCCGGATATAATTTCTTAAGAATCTGAGTATAAACAATACTGGGATAATCCGGACGCATACCGGCTTTTTTGTCGGGAGTGTAAGCATCATCACTACGCAAGCGTTTGTTGGCTGTATAATGATTGATCATGGAATCCATTGCACCGGCAGAAACAGCAAAGAACAAACGGGGGATTCCCAGTTTTTTAAAGTCGCGAAGATCATCGCGCCAGTTTGGTTGGGGAACAATAGCCACCCGCAAGCCTTCAGCTTCCAAAGTACGTCCGATTACCGCAGGGCCAAAAGAAGGATGATCTACATAAGCATCTCCCGAAAAAAAGATAACATCAATGTAGTCCCATCCTCGTGCCTCTATCTCCTTTTTAGTGGTAGGCAACCAATCTTCCTGTCTATATTTATTCATTTTGCAAAGGTAAAATTTTTTATTGACAATATGACTTAGTGCCGATAAGCGATTTAATCATCGTCTAATCCCCACAGAGAGGTATTACAGAGACATTAAATACCTAAAAAAGGTGATTGTGAGACGAACAGAGAGACCCTAAATTTGTACAAAAAAATAAAGGAGAATAACAAACACGTATGAGTAAAATGAAAATCAAAGGATTTGCATTCATTTTAATTGAAATTTTGACTATCTTTTCTATACAACCAGCGCAAGGAGCTATTAAATCTGGTGGGATAATTACCGGCCATGTACTGGATGAAAATCGTAAACCAATAGATTTTGCAACAGTATATATTGAGGGTACCTCCATCGTTGCATTCACTGATGAACAAGGACAATATAAAATGCAGGAAGTTCCCGAAGGAACCTGTACACTTGTATCTTCCCGGGTTGGTTTTAATCCAATTAAATTAAAAATTACTGTAACTTCAGGTCTGGAGATCAAAGTATCCGATATCGTAATGACAGAACTTAACGAACTTCCTGAAGCAATTGTAATAGGTAAAAGTGAAACACGCAGACAACAGGAACAGCCATTTGCCGTAGCAGCGATTGAAGCTAAACAATCCTACAACAGCATAGGAGATTTAGGAAAAATGATCAATCAAAGTTCAGGTGTGCGCATGCGTGAATCAGGAGGAATGGGATCTGATTACAGTTTCACCCTTAATGGTTTTGCAGGCAAGCAGGTTAAGTTTTTCTTAGACGGCATACCTATGGATAATTTTGGATCGTCTCTTAGTTTAACGAACTTATCTGCAAATATTGCTGAACGGGTGGAGGTATACAAAGGTGTCCTCCCTGTTAATCTAGGGGCTGATGCACTTGGTGGAGCCGTTAATATTGTTACACGTAAAGATGCAAACTACCTGGATGCTTCCTATTCAATCTCGTCATTTAACACACACCGATTATCAGTTAACGGAGCTTTTACCGACAAAAAGTCTGGATTTACTGTACGGGCAAATACGTATTATAATTACTCTGACAATAATTATCGTGTACATGTTCCTATTCTAAACCTGGCGACAAATGAAGTAGGACCAAATCAATGGGTTAATCGATTTCATGATGCGTATCAGTCGGCCGGCATACGTATAGAAACAGGGGTGACAGGGAAAAAGTATGCCGATTATTTGTTGCTTGGAATCATTGCTTCTGAAAATAAAAATGATATCCAGAATGGAGTAACAATGGAATCTGTTTTCGGAGCGAAAACAGCTAACAGTAATTCAATTATTCCTTCAATCAAGTACAAGAAGAAAGATCTATTTACAAAGGGGCTCTCGCTGAATTTTTACGGAGCTTATAATCGTTCTGCTTATCATTATAACGATACAACTGCAAGACGCTACAATTGGCTCGGTGAATGGATTGCAAAAGAATCAGCTTCAAGCGGAGAAACTACTCGTTCGCAGCTCACCAATAAAAACAGGGAATGGCTGGCAAACGGAAATCTGAGCTATCAGGTAAACAAAGAACATTCTGTCACATTAAATTATGTTTTTACAAACCTAACCCGGAAAACATCAGACAAAGAAGATCCAGATAATAAAGGATATAAGGTTCCACAAAGCCTTAGTAAACATGTATCTGGCCTAGGTTGGCGAACGGAATACGGAAATTGGAATGCGACCCTTTTTACCAAACTATACCACATGAAAGGAAACTCTTACGAATATGTTGATCAGTTTACTGACAATGAACGATTAAGCGAATTTACTACAACGTACACGAAACCTGGTTATGGTTTGGCTTCAACCTATTTTATCTTACCAAAACTTCAGGCTAAACTTTCTTTTGAGCATACGTATCGTTTACCAGAAGGAACAGAAATGTTTGGCGACGGGCTCTTTACTATTCGTAATTCTGACCTTAAACCAGAAAGCAGTAACAATATAAATGCAGGATTATCATACGAAAAGATTGTTTCCAAAGATCATCTGTTTGCTGTTGATGCAAATTTACTACTTCGTAACTCGGAAAACTACATTCAAAAGGAACTTAAAGACCCCAGTACTCAGTATATAAATTTGGGAAAAGTAAGCACATTAGGAATTGAAGGGGGAATAAAGTATAAGTGGAAAGAATTCTTGCATGCCGGAGCAAACATTACTTTTCAAAATATAACAGATAATATGGAGTATGTTGTTACTTCTGGTTACGTGGGTGCAGGAAAGAAAAAAAATCTGACTTACAAGGATAGGTTACCCAATATACCCTATTTATTCGGGAATGCCGACTTAGGAGTCAAATTCCGCAATATTTTCATTCGTGAAACTGACTTTACAATAGACTATATGGTCAACTACGTGGAAGAGTATTTTCTGTCGTGGCCAAGTCTGGGTTCTAAAAGCAGTAAAAGTATCATCCCTGGGCAACTGTCGCACACCATTTCTCTCGGTTACACGCTTCAAAACGGACGATACAATATCAATATGGAGTGCAGTAATCTGACCGATGAAAAACTGTACGACAATTACTTATTACAAAAACCTGGCAGGGCTTTTTCTTTGAAGTTCCGCTATTTCATAGGACGATAATTAATATTTAAATAAACAAATAATTCTACAAGTATGAAAATGAATAAAACAACTGGTTTACTTCTTATAGGGGGACTTCTTTTCATGGCTGCCTGCAGCAGTGATAATGAAAGCGAAATTCCAGTAGAAACAGGGAATAAAACGTATGCCCTAAGTTTGGGCGTTACTTCCAGCAATGCTACAAGTTATTACGTTGTAACAGCAGACGATCTGATGAGCGGAACCATCTCGCCGGTGGGTACAGGAATCGAGCAGACAGGATACAGAGATTTTCAAATTGGTGCACAGACTATATTTAGTATAGGAGGAATGGGGGTGACTGCTGCTAATGCAATTACACTTGATGTAAGTGGTAATCTGCAGCAAAAAGGAAATTTTGTATTCGATAATACGCTAAACGGGTTAGAACAAGTTGACGACAATACGATGCTCGGTGTAGAAATGCCCTCTTCTCCTACAGCTGGAAATATGCTTAAATTTTATACAATCGATATTAATAATGTTGCCATAACAAAAACGGTAAGTCAGCCCATATCAGATCTTTCTGTTATAGATTGGCCAAGCTTTACAGGCATGCGCATAAATGGAAACAAGGTATATCTTACATTCTGCCTTATGAATCCAACCACCTACGAAACTCAGTATACAGACACTGCATATGTTGCAGTATATTCTTACCCCGCTCTGGAGTTTCAGACTTTAATACAAGATACCCGGACAGGTCCTGCCGGATCATGGAATGCAAACAATGGTATAATTAAAACCGAATCGGGCGATATGTATATTATGTCTAATTCTGCAATTGCCAATGGTTATTCTCAAAGCACTAAAGATGCGGGATTTCTTCGTATTCCAAATGGCAGTACTTCTTTCGATAACACCTACTTCTTTAATTTCGAAGAAAAGTCGGGCGGACTAAAGCCAGCGCATATAAAATATATTGGAAATGGATTATTGTTTGCGGAAGTAAGCACAAATGCAAATCAAACTCTTGCAGACCGTTGGGGAGATAAAAATCTAAAGTTTTGTATCATCAATCTATACAACCAAACAATCACTGATGTTACAGGTGCTCCTGTGCATGACGGAAATGGTGGACGCAGTTTTACCGCCATGGTAGATGAAGGGTATGTTTATCATCCTGTTTCTACAAATGATGGTATATTTATTTACAAAATAGATCCGTCGAATGCAACCGCTGTAAAAGGAGCGGAAATACTTACTACATTTGTAGGAGGTTTCTTCAGACTTAAATAGGTCTGTCAAGCAATTAGATAATAAATAATTGTCGGGTCAGTAATTGTTTACTGATCCGACAATCAGTATCTATACACAATCGCGTTTTGCTATGAACCGAACAATAAAAAAAGTTAGTTTAAAATTACATCTTTGGCTCGGACTCGTTTCCGGTATTATAATCTTTATCGTTTGTATTACCGGGTGTCTGTATGCATTCAAAGATGAGATAACAGGTTTAACCCAGCCATGGAGATTTGTTACTTCTGAAAATAAACTCCAATTACTACCTTCGGAGATACTGAAATTGTCTAATGAAAATGAACCTGACAAACAGCCGGCTTCAATAACCTATGGCGAATCTTACGATGCTGTTTCGGTAGACTACTTTGATGCAAACGGCAACTCTTCAACTGTATATGTCAACCCGTATAATGGGACAATTAATAAAAGAATCTCCAAAAATTCTTCTGATTTCGACTTCTTTAAATTCATAATTAAAGGTCATAAATCACTTTGGCTTCCGGCAGATATTGGGAGACCTATTGTTGGCTATGGTGTATTACTATTCGCCATAACATTAATTACAGGACTAATTCTCTGGTGGCCTAAAAATTGGAATAAAAAAACGGTTAAAAGACTCTTTTCTATTAAATGGAAAGCCTCATTTACACGGGTAAACTTCGATTTACATAATGTTTTAGGTGGATACAGTGCATTGATATTACTTCTATTGGCTTTCACCGGATTAATCCGAAATTTAGATTGGTTCAGTGAATCTGTATATTATATTACATCTGGGGGAAAGAGCCTGATACCTTACTCAATGCCTCAGTCGGATACGTTACAAGCAAATATGTCATCTGTCTTTCCTATCGACAAACTTTACACTGATTTAAGGAAAGCCGAGCCAAATGCGAAAACAATTTACCTGGCACTCCCTTCTCAGTCCGATGGCGTTATAAGAGTAAGTATTGTACACGAAAGAGGTTCTTACTATCGCACAGATAATCTTTTTTTTGACCAATATTCACTAAAACAATTAGACGGCACAGGTCCTTATGCCGGAAAATATACAGAAGTTTCGGCTGCTGATAAGTTTAGAAGAATGAATCTTGATATTCACGACGGACGTATTCTCGGAATTTGGGGTAAAATTATTGTATTCATCGCTTCGTTAACCGGAGCATCTTTACCAATAACCGGAGTGATCATGTGGATTAGAAAAAGGAAGAAGGGTATATAGCAAACAAAAAGAGGAGTCAGTTCTTACGAACTAACTCCTCTTGTAAAACGGCGGCTACCTACTCTCCCACTATACGCAGTACCATCGGCGTGGGTGGGCTTAACTTCTCTGTTCGGAATGGGAAGAGGTGGA
>Ga0209639_1000730_pt1 | contig 41135 bp, 21 predicted proteins | sample EPASupsiteHSE605_FD_187268 | JGI IMG/M metagenome (GOLD analysis project Ga0209639, IMG submission 187268) | Bioremediated contaminated groundwater from EPA Superfund site, New Mexico - Sample HSE6-05 (SPAdes) (version 2) | ecosystem: Environmental > Aquatic > Deep subsurface > Groundwater >... | reverse complement strand
TTGCGGTGGCCAGTCTCGGACAGATGATCTGAACCGAAAGCCTCGGGGAAAGCGGCATATAAATTTCGATACCATCATTCTTTAACCCCAAGTTGCCCCGGAGCCTCCTGTCGATCATGTTGTGTCTCGACACTGGATTGTCGGCAATTATGAACGGGGCGGTGTCGGGTGCCTCGCAAAGTATCCAAACCTTTTCTTGCAGCATTTTGGCAAGTTTCGGCACGTCCCGAAGGAGCCGTATCGAGCTTATTTTCGAATCTTCAGGTCCATAATCTGCTACCGGTCGAGTGTCACCTTGGTATACTATCTCCTTCCCGAATTTCTGGACTATCAGGTCCCTAAAGTTATCCATATCACTTCTGGTCACCGGAGTCCGCAGCATCTGAGCAATCACGTAGTATGAGAGCCAGACGAAGTTTTCTCCGGGTCCGGGAAGCCTGTGCTCGCTAATGACGTCTTGGATGATCGCTGCAGCCTTCGAGTCGAGTTTTTCCATTACGCCTTCAAAATCTACGCTTCCGGCCTCGCCATTGTATGCGTAAAACATATTCTCGTGCCCGACATCGCGCACTGATGCCTGGAACACAGTAGCGTTCCGTTTATCCAGTACCCAAAGCTTGGCCTTGAGTTTCTTGCCAAGGGCAAAATTCCGGAGAAGGAACTGCGGGACGTAATGTTGTTTCTTTGGTTTGGTCATAAATGCTTGAGTCAAGAAGGTCTGCAACTGCTATTCGTTGTATTCGCACTTACATTTATGCGAGTTTCCGCAAAGCCTTCTCCACCTGCTCCCCCATAAATTCAATCAGGCGGTACAAGGCATCGCACTTGTAGGGGGCAAAGGCCCCCTTGAAGAGCTGCAAGCGGACGTCTTCAATCCTCTTTGCCAGTTCAACGACACGACTCAGCACCAGTCGAGGTTTGATGCCGACCTCTTCGGCGAATGCCTCCCAATGCTTTGTCTGAATGGCGCCAGAATCGCTCTCGCCGCCGATCTTCATGGCAAGACCTTCAGCAAGGCCGTAGTGGGCGTATATCCTTGTCGAAAGCAGATCATAGAAAGGGGCCAGCATCGGTCCTTCCGGCAAGAGCAACAGGGAGATGTTCTTGCCGTGGGCGTCGGAGTTACCGATCAGGTAATTGAATATCACCCAGTTCAACAACGACAATACATCCTTCCCTGATCTGATGCTCCTCTGGCGCACCAGGTTGAAGCACGCCGCCAGCGACGGCCCCCCCTCGGACTCATACTTGAACTCGGGCAGAATCCCGAGCGCCTGGCAGAAGTCCTCCTGATGCAGTCTTTTTGTTCCAACTGTTGTTGTGACACGATCATACCGCTTGATGACAAATACCCTGGTCTCCTCATGCTGGTGGATCAATGTCCGGGGCACATCCAGGCCAACCTCGTGGGCCAGGGCCATGCAGAACGCCTCGTTTTCGACCGTACCGTCAAGGTCTTCGATTGCCGGTTTGATGATGTAATTGGAAGGGAAAGCGCCGTACCCGAGATGAAAATGTTCGTCATCGTAAAAGACCGGCAGTTTTTTCTGCGCCCCGGCCAGGGAAAGCCGTATCCCCTTCTCACCGGCAAGAAGCGGTCGTTGTGGGAGTTCCCTGATGATGGCGGCAAGTTCATCAGGGGAAAGCTGGCGATATCTGCCGGCTTCCAGTTGCGGTTTTGCGTTTTCCTCAAAAAGCGACACTGCACCGGCGCAATCGCCGCCGATCCGCTCAAGAAGCCCATAGTCGTTATTCAGGGACACGCCGAGATTCCGGGCGATTACGGCCCGGATTTTTTCTTCAGGCAGGAGGTTCGCGAAAAAAGGATGTGACTCGTCGTCAAGATACGGGTCCGGCCGCAGCGGCAATGATAGCGACAGAGGGATTTTCGAACGCTCCAGCCACTGACTATCATACTGGAAGCAGAATCGTTTCTTGTCATCCAACCAGAGCCGCCCCACGACATCTTCACCTATCCTGACAAGCAGACCGGCTGTCATGCTTCATCTCCCGTCGATGCCCAGGTACGGATGCTCGCCTCCAACTCAATTCCGAGGCATTTGACAACCTGCAGCACCTTGTTCAGCCGAACCGTCTCTTTGCCGTTCTCCAAGGCAGACAGAAAGGCATAGCTTACACCGCAGACCGCAGCTGCCTCTTCCAGGGTGAGACCGTCATCCTTCCGCTTCTGCTTGATGATCCGCCCGATGTCTTCCGCACTGGCAATCTTCATTTTGTCCTCCATCAGCATCTACGTTCGTATATATAGCAGCATAAACCCGAGAATGCCAGCATTAAATACATGATCGTAGATATTTTATCTCCGTAATGCCATGAAACGACAAATATAGCCGATTGCAGATAAATTGACGGCGGCTGGGGAAGAAGCGAGGATTTCACTGAGCGTCAAACTGACAAGCGCTCGGAGAATGGGATGATTCAGCATAGTATGTCCATACAAATTAGACATACTATGTTGAAATATGGGTTTTTGTCCTGGATGGGTAGCAATGGAACATTTGGTTGCGACTTCGGCAGAAACTATATGAAACTTGCCTCCCGGCTCGGATTGAACGTCCCTTGTGGCTGACCTTTATATAAATCTCGTGGAAATTATTCGCGTTTTGTGGTATTTACAGCGTTCATATCAGCATGTTGAAAGGTCTAAGATGACGAAAGCAGATTTAGCCGACTTGGTGCAAGAAAAGCTCTCTTGTCAAAAGAAAGAAGCCATCGAATTGGTGGAGCTTACTCTGGATGTTCTCAAAGATGCCATCGCTACCGAAGGGCATGTGAAGATCAGCGGGTTCGGGAACTTTGTGGTTCGGAAAAAAGCAGACAGAACCGGCAGAAACCCGCAGACTGGGGAGACCATAACCATTTCATCACGGAAGGTTCTGACGTTTAAACCGAGTACTGTTCTGAAGAGCCGGATCAACGGGTAAATTTGCCCCTACCCTGATACTATATAAATTCTTTTCCCTTTCCACTCCCTCGTGATAATTTTCAACAGGTAGTTAGAGATGCAAACATCCCTGCTAGAACAGTCCTTTGTTTCTCATTCAAAAAGACAACCTCTGACTCGATAACTCCTCTTACCGGGATCGTGAAGTCGACAACAACAATCCCTTCAGCTGACTTCTGGAGATAGAGGATTGTTGCCTTGCCGCCGCTATTCTTTCTGGAGAAATCCTGACGGGCGACACAGAACCCGGCTTTTCCCTGCCAGAGCAGTTCACCTTTCTTGACGTCCTGCTGCAGGATAAGAGACTTGATCTCCAACGGAGTCTTGTTGGCCAAAGAGTCTTCAACAAGCTTCAGCGCATACCCTTGGCGGATCAGATCATTCCATCGGCCCTCTACCTCCTGCCAGAAATCAACAGAAAGATCATTGCTGGTAATGCTGAGAACTTCTTTCAATTCATTGGCGACCTCTTCACGTGCCCCATGTTCCCATAGCCATGGCAACCGGGACACTGACAACACTTGCGAAAGCCTGAATCTCACCTGCTCCGGTGTCCCACCGCTATTGGGGATAGCGAATGCCCATGCTGCAAGGGCGGCAGTAAGTTTGGGGGAGACAAACCGCTCTATGAATAGCACAGGGTCTTCTTCATTGCGATACCGGTACTCAAGCCAGCCAATACCGGAATCGGCAGGGCAGGAAAAGAATAACGTGCTCCAGATTTTCTGAGTACAGGCAAAGAACTCATCCGGGGAGATCCACTCCTCGTGAAGTCCGGCCCGTAAAAGCACCGAAGTAAACTGGATGTCCACCGATAATGTTTCCGGTTGTCTTTGCGTCAGATACTCTTCCGACGTTATTGCCTCTGTTATCAGCTGCAGCATCTGCAGAGCACGGCGGCGGTCACTCTCCTTGATCTCGGCAACGGTGCGTACCGGGGGCGGTCCCGGTTTGGGGATCGGCACGATCTCTTCAGGCGGTATCACTCCATCTGTTGGTCCGGGGTGATCCGCTGGCGAATCATCGCCCTCCCGGTTCTCTTTTAATCCAAACCAGCGGAGCAATAACTGGCGCAGACTGGTCACCCTGTCATCAAAGCCGTCAGCCAGCTGCGTAAAGTGCCGGGTAAATCTGGGCAGGCCGTAGCTGTCACTGAATACATCCTCGGCGCTGTATACCCGACTCGTTTCGGTGGATCTCTCGCCTCTGGCAACCAGCCGTGGCGAGAACGCGGCCCGTGAAGGCATGTATTGCAGGTTGCGGAGAAATACATTGGAGATATCCGACCAAGTGCCGATACTCCAGCCCTGCGAGTTTACCCCCTTGCGAACGGCGTCAATGACCGATCGACTCCTGGCGGTGGTGCTCAGATCCTGCTCACGATCAATCCACATCAAGCTTGAGCATAGTTCGCCATCGCATGACGTCCCTTTGAGTGACACATGCCTGCTGTCCGCTGGTATCCCAAACGAGACCATCACTCCAGGTTCGGCAATGGAATATTCAGCGCCGGTTCCATCAATGTAGAGTTGAGTGACCGTTACCCCTTCACTGTGGCTGTATGCTATCTGGATAACATCCTGATCAAGTCTGGCCGCCATGACCCGGATCGCAGGCACTGATGTCTTGTCGGTCTCTTCACCGGCAGTGATGGGCTGAAGTTGCGGGTCTGCATCAATAAACTCCAGCTCGTCTGTCAGCAGTGAAGCAAACTCTTCCTTCGATATTGTTGCATAGGTCATCAACTCCGCATTACCGGCACTTCCCGGAACGATCAGTGCTGCATTTGAACAATTTGCACTGCCAAGAAAGACCGTAACCGCATCCTCATGCTCAAAACCATACCATTTGGCATGGATAAACGCTTCTCGGGAGTTCTCCTCATGGTCCAAGTGATGGAAATTGACTGTGGAGAGCTCGATAGCAGCTCCCAACTGCTCGGCGGCTTCGGCTCTTAACCCGCTACGGCAGCGCTGCACAGCAACCTTTGGCTTTACCCCGAATGATGTTGCAATGCTCTGCAGCGCATTTCCAGAGTCATCAAAATACGGCGAACAGATCAGGGCGCTGGTCACGTTTTGCGGTGTTACTGCTCTCATCTGGTCGATGAGGGCCACTTTGGCAAGAGGCCGGCCAACAAGGAGATCCGGAGGGAGCATGTCGATTGCCCAAAAGCGGCTCTGCCCCTCGAAGCATTCATCAACTTCTGCCCGAAGAGTCTCCTGCAACGGCGTCAGGGAGAGAACGGAGTCAAGATATCCTTTGAATGCAGAGAAGGGAGACGTCCCGTCAACATCAGTATCAAATCTGCACCAGATCTCGGCATTTTCCCGCCAGCCGCCAAAGGTGAGATTGCCGCTGCCAATCAGCAACGTTGCCTTTTTCTGTCCGGAAAGCAGAATTGCCTTCGGATGGAAGCGATAGCCTGGCTGCATGGCGACCGGAACTACCCGAAAACGCCGCCCCAATGAGTTGAGTACCAAGTGCTGGTGCTGATAACTCTCATTCGCACATTGGGCGTCGGCAAAGACCGTTAGCGAGGGATGACCACAGCGCCGGAGGGCTGGAATAACGACCGACTGGACGAAGACAAAATCGATGTTATGGGTGAGGACAATAACATTGGCGACATCCTTCTCCGCTTCAATGATTCTGACGATATCATTTCTCATGCGGATGCCCCCAAGGTGTTCAGTAAAGAGCTGCCATCGGGTGCCAGGCTGAAGCGTGAACTTTCAATGCGGTGCAGATAGCCGGAGTCGGCAAAAAATCCTAGGACATTGCCCAACCTGTCACCGCTGCTGCTGGCAACTACTCGCTTGCCGGTAGGCCGCAAGATATTGCCTTCAGGAAAGAAACGGAGCGAGCATTTCTGCCCCTGACCGAGTTTTCGCAAGGATGTTTTCAAATGCGGTTCGATAACCACAGCTATCAGAAGCTCGCGCAGGGTATCGCTTACCGACTGGCTGCCCCGGCTGATAATCGAGAATGCCCGCTCCAGGTAATGGTGCCGGTCGGGAAGTAAACCAGTCGTGCGGAGGGATTCTGTCTGCTCCTTGCAGGCAATCAGTACAGTCAATGCATACAGAGCCTTCTGGTCTGACGAAAGATCCCTGGCCGCACTCATATTCGGGCCCTTGTCGAGGAAAACATCCAGTGGCACCTTGTCAGCAACCTCCTGCAAGCTCAGCGTGAATGGATTGGCGGCTAATGGTAACAGCTTGTCCAGCAGTGGCGGTTTATCCCACTCGGTCTCCCATAATGACAGCACCTGCTCGACGGTTGCTTCCACGAGATCGATGACCGTATGGGTCATGGCCCCCAGAAGCAGCTCAAGGGCGAAATGCACACGCCTCCGCAACTCGTATTCGCCCCAGCCCAATTCGACCTTGTCAGGCTTGGAATCAGCAGAGACCAGTTTGCGATAATTCAACTTGAGGATTTCCTCCGAATTCATACCGGAGGATGTGTCTGACAGGATCGACATGAACCAGCGTGCCGAATCAGTAAAATGGGCGTATCGCAGGTTTATTTCGGCGTGGTCAACATATGGCTTCACCAATGCTTCTTTAAGCAGCTCCATTTCTTCCTGGTTTGCATGCAGACCGTTAAGAGAAAAATGCACGCCTTCCTGTTCCAGCAGATCAGTTGTCAGGGTTCCCCCCTCCAGAACCAGGCGGGTTAATCCGGTTGGCGACAAAACCTTCCTGCGGGCTTTATGAAGCTCTTGCCCTCTTCTCGTCACACTGACAGGAGCGGCCTGGCCTCCGACCGTGAAATCCAGTAGTCCGAAACCTCGACAGGGCATAACATAGGTGCCGTAAACTGCGCCGCCTCGTCCCGCCGGCTCCAGATCAATAGATCCATCCTGTTCAAGGGCGGTTATGTCTTCATGGTAGAGTTCAGGCCCGATCCCGCCGTAGGTGGTGCCGGATTCACCCCATTTCTTGCCATATCTGGTGGCAGCAAGAACGATTATCTCCATCCGCGCAGCAGCCAGCTTGAATCGCTCAAGATCAAAAGTCGCCTGTCCCGAATCCGACAGCAAGTGCCATGAATAGAATTCGGTAAACAGCCATGGCAGTAACGACAAGTATCTAGCCCTGATCGAGATCGTCGTCACGTTGGCAACCCAGTCCTGCTCAATCTGCTGATCCAGCTGCCGTAAGGCGAGGATATCAAGACCCTGAATGGTCTCTCTCTCGCCGTTATTCCAAAAAATATTCATTATCGTTACTCCCCTGAAGGAACATTGCAGTCCTCATCACAAGTCTCTTTCTACATGATTCCAAGTATCCAGCCTTCAACCTGGGCGAGAGTCCGTTCGGCTCCCGACAGAGACGGGTTCAGATATGATAACAGTTTGCCGACCAGATCGGTTTGCCGTAGCCAGCTTGCAACCGAGTAGGCATCATGCTGACCCGAGGTGCGATTTCCTGACTGGATCTTCCCCGGCTTTTTAAAATAATCTCTGTTGCGCCTCTTTTGCAGCGTCATACTCTTCATACAGTCTGAGGATAGGCATTTTCTTCTTCACGATCTTTACAAACTCTGGATCGTTGAGTGTTTCATAGGTGACCCCTTTGAAAATAAGAGAGATGTCTATCTTTTTCAGGTTTGCTTCGGCAGACCCGAATTGTTCCGCGAGTTCGCAGTCCAATACTTGACGGATATCATCTTCCGAAGGGTTTGTTGGCAGGAATTTCTTCCACCGGTCAGGAGTTTGGGCAATTACAGCAGGGGCAAGAGCATTCACCAATGAAGCTCTGTTCTTATCGATTGCTTGTTGCAGTTTAGCCTCAAGTTCCTTTTGAAAAGCCTCTATTTGCTTTCTCAAAGTCTCAACGGCTGCTTCAAACTCTTCCTTTTTGCTCCTGAGTATGACGTTCCCAAAGTTTGGGAGATTGATCAGAAAATCCCTGGCAATTTTTTCCTTTTCATCGGTAATCTCTTTGCCCGATATTTTTGCATCTTCATCGTCAATCAACTGAAATGAACTATGCAGCAACTTCTTGGTTCTGTCGTCCTTTGCCAAGCCAAGCAGATCGCTGGGAATATTGACCTTCCTCTTGCCAATCTGATGGCCTCTCAATTCGAATTCTACGAATTCAATCTGAGAATTGAAGACCCGCACCTTTCTGGCAATATCGAACTTCATCGGAGGATTACGTACCAAATCGTTGGTTGTATCCAGTATTTTTTGCGGACTGATGGAGTTGGTCCCCACGGAGGCAACGCCGCCAGCATCTGTAAGCCCCATATCCTTGGCGATATCTGTGGGCACCAAATTGAGTTTCACTGCATTCGGGCGCAACTGTGTATCTGATCCACCTTCGATCAAAAGTGGTGTCGGTGCATAAAACAGGGTCACATCGTCGGCAATAAGCAGAGCAATTCTGACTCCGGTCTGTTCGTGTATGGCACTTTCTACCTTTTTGGCTTGGTCATGTAACTTTTTGAGAGCCCCAATGGTCCCAAATCCCATTCGGCATACTTCAGGATCAACATCGACGATGATATTGATAGCCTCCGATGGTAATTGAAGCCACTTATTACAGATTGCTTCTGCCACCTGGTCAGACATCCCTGGTGTCATGAAAACAAGACGACGTTCAACACTCCCGATAATCTGGCAGAGATAAGCATCATCAACAGTAGTTATTGCAGTTGGTGCAGACATCAGCGCCCCCATTTTCAAGATATAGATAGAGCCTTACATGTTTCGGCGCTGGCAACAATTGTAAGTAATGATTTTGCCCGGCTCATGCCTACATACAGCAGCTCTGAGTGCTTTGAGATGTCAATTGAGTCTAGCCCCCAAATAAATACTACGGGAGATTCAAGACCCTTGAAGCGTTGTACCGTGTCAAGCAGAACTGTATTGCTACCTCGCAATCCTTCTTCAAGCAATATAGCTGACTTTGGTAGTGGCAGTCTATTTAACAGGCTGTAGTATTCTGTTTTATGTAACGCATCAGCAATTAATACAGTTATGTCTCCAGGCAAGACATTTTGCTTTGATATCAGATCAACTATTTTCGCGTTGATCCTTGAAGCCTGCTGAATACGGCTCCCTATAGCATCAAACTGGATTTCATCGCCTGGATTATCTGGTGGATTGACAGCAAGCCCCTTGTAATATTTATACGCTGCCATATGTATGGGAGTTGTGTTACGGCAATTGTCAGTTAGAGAAAAAGGCTCGTCTTGAATTGGGAAAGTTCCGACACGGGAATACAGGTTCTGATTGTCATCATAATAAACGTAAAGAGGGCTGTTCTCATAATCGGAAAGCAAGAATTCAAGCGGCACCCAGAATTCCTCACGAAAATCCTGGCCTTCATCACAAACGATTGCGTCATAACGATCAGGCAGTATCTCAAGAGCATACGCAAGAGCATTAGGTACCTGCACATCATAAAGATCTTTTCCCGGATATGTTACTTTTGCCTCAGCCACAAGGTCGCGGCTAGATGCCTTATTGGCTCTATCAATAAATCGGTGGCACAGTTGATGAAAGCTCATTACCTCTAGGTTTGGCAGGGAAGCACAGGTTTTTGCAAGACTGTCAGCAAGGTGCCTATTGTAACAAGTTAGTAATGTGCGAAATCCTTCCGTCGCCAATCTGCGAGCCTTTTCCACGGCAAGAACCGTTTTACCAGTTCCAGCCCCACCGCTTACAGCAACACGCCGTCGAGAGCGAAGGAAGTCGAGTACTCGAATTTGATCTTTTGTCAATAAAAGGCGACGTAACTCTTGATCAGCGAGTTGAACGGATACGAGTGGTGCCACATCAAAAGATCGGGCAAAAATATCTTTGAGAACTTCAACACCATTTCGACCTAATGGAGTGTTATTTGAAGCATCATTGCGCCAGTAGTCGAAAGCTCCCTTGACCCAGTTCCCAATATCAGCAATAGCTGTTGAGCTGCCGATAAGCTTCTCAGGCATATCAGGCCTGCTCAATGTTTCAGTGTTCCCGACATCGGGGAAAAATACAGCATGTCCACGAACAACTCTGTTTAGCGAAAGAGTTTGCCAGCGTTTGCTTTCCTTGAGCTTTTTCAGAATTGAGTACTTTGCCTTCAGCGCCTGGCTAATCGGATTTTTTATCTCATTTTTGTTTTTATGTCGATCAATGGAGAACCATTCTCCTGATTGTGCATTAAAACCAACTCCACCGCCTTTCACTTCAATGCAAATGAATCCAGAGTCCGGATGACATACAAGAAAATCTGTTTCACCATCCTTTGCCTGTTCTTCTTGCTGCTGTAATATCCACGCAACTTGGAAAAAGACTACATAGTCATTGGATAAACTGTCGCGTAATGCTCTATAAACTTTGACTTCTGCTTTTGAAGGGACATCTGCCAACTGTGCTTCCGTTAACTCAGGGAGCATCTTCGCCATATTCGTCCTCCACTACTTCCATTTCACGAAGATTGAACGAAACTGTTTTCTTCCCATGCAGATCAAAAGCTATCGAAAATACACGCGTAGAACCTCTCAGAACCATAGACACAATTCGACCCAGACCGTAATGCTGATGTTTGACCCGGACACCCTCGATATATGCAAGAGAAGGATCATCAGGTTCTTCAGAAACAGCCTCACGCCAATTGCCATCAAACATGAAGGAAGTCACCTGATTTGCTGGGCTACAGATTGGATGCACCCTGATGTTATCCGGGTCAGAGACAAATTCCACGGCATAGAGCCAATATTTTTCTCCCAAATCCTGTGCATTACTGAACTGTAACTTTGATAATCCAACACCGGTTTTATTCCATTCTCCACTAATTCCCTTGACCTCAATGTATCGTTCTTCTCCGGTCAACGGATTACGGCTGAATATGTCGTATCCAGGATGAGTTTGTGGCATCTGTTCAGCAATCCGGCCCCGCTTTCTTTCGTGATCACATACAGCCTTACGGGCAACTGCTTCTACCGCAAGGTTATGCTCAGATGGGCCGCTGTCTGATGTTTCATCGGATTCAGTTCTTTTTCGGACATAAGATCGAAGGCACCTGTCCCACTGTTCCTTGTGTTTTGCTCTTTTTTGTGATTGCGGTTTCTTAGCAGAATTCCCTTCTTGATCTCCCCTCCCATTTGGCTCACCAAATGGCGATTTTGCTGAAGTGCCTTGAGTCGAATCGTTGCCTCCAGTCGACTGCGCCTCAGCGGTTTGCGGTTTGTGCTTTGTATCATGATCAGATAATCCGTCACTTTTCTGTTCGTCTTCTTTTTCATCTGATGTTGCAGACTGTTCACCCTCCAGTACTGCTTCTCCACCGATAACACCAAGTTCTGGTGAAGTAAGATCATCTGTTAACTCGATGATATTTGATGAAAGAAACGGTATGCCAGCATCTGTCAGTTCCTGATGTGCATCTTCAAGCGACATCGACATAAGTGGCCTGATCCCCAGAGTAAGTTTTGAAATTTCGCTGCTCGACTCCTCAGGCATCAACTGATGGAAAAGAGCGTTTAGCACATGGGGCCAACTTCGTTCACTGACAGGGCGGGCGAGGATCATATGACTATCATCAGCGTTGTAATAAGCGAATGCCGGAACAGGGGGGGTAGTTACTTTGTTGTCTCCAAAAGCAACTGTTGCCTGAATCCGGACAACATCATAGCTTGTTGCTTTCAAATCAAATAGTGCCTTCCGAATCTTATCCCTGAGAGATGCCGGCTTGTCATGGAGTAGACGAGTAATGATGTCCGCTCTCTCTGCTAATTTTTCTGCCTGTACGTCTTCTGACTTATTTTCACCGTCAACATATTCGAGACTCACTTCAGCACAGTCGCTCAAGCGGTGAACGCCAATTTTTCCCAGTAGGGGCCAAAGTTCCAGTGCTGGTTTGCATAACGCACTGTCAAGCTCGCCATGGAAAAAACTAACATGCCACTCACTGTCTTGGAGAAAAATTTCATCTGGGAATATCAATTGATTTTTCAAATTCAGAACTACAGGGGATTCTTGCAATCTCTGCAGGTCTGAATGGTCAAATTGATCTTGCGCATCCGCAGCTGCAATCCCTGACAAGCAGGTGTCATAGACAACGCGGGCTGCTCCAGTAACTGTTTTGGCCTGTTCATAATGTTCTTTTACAATGTCAAGCAGCAGGTCAACGTAGTCTTCAGCGGCTGGGGCATTTTTTACACCAATGGCTGTAAAGAGCGGCTTGAATGATTCAAGGTTTCCGGGAATTGTGAAGGCGTACTTCCCTAGCTGTTGAGGCATCCAGTATATCTGGTTTGGGCGTACAAATAGTTTCTGGCTCTCAACATACACACAGCGGGTACCCACAAGGTTTTTGATTATTGGGTCTGCATTTTGGGCACGCTCATTTAGCATCTGGTATGAGGAAACATGGGGCTGAACGTCCCTCTCCACACAATACAGCAGATGATTGACAACCATCTCAGTTTCGGGATTGATCGTTACGCCAAGCTCTTCAATCAGTTCACGCTTCAGACGTGCAAAATTCCTGAAATCGAGAATATTGGCTTGCGACTCAAATGCTTCCGAACGATAAGGCGCGTGCAGCGATTCAGGCGAGTACCAATTCTCTTTGTCACCTACAGCCGGAATACAGTCTGCCCCCATGAGGTTCTCAATTGATCTCCGGAAGGACTTCTTATCCTTCCACTCCTCATAGTTGTCACACAAAACATAGAAGGCTTCTGCGCTGGCTCTTCTGGCATCTTCTGTGGGTAAATACTTCTCAGCTATAAAGATCATTCGTTCCACCAGATGCTTTGCAATTGGTGAGCGCCGGATGCCAAGGCTTTCAATAAAGCTATGAACAGATCTGGTATTCGGAATGCGGCTGAAATCGAGCCACAGGTGCTTTGAATCCCCCAATACCTTTCCCAAAGCATCGGTTTGACGGTATGTGAGGTGTGGACGGGACCATTTGCCGTCTTGTGTTGGCACAATCGGCAGCGACCCAAGAAGCTTCAGGATATTGTCGTCATTAACCAGAGATGGGTGTTCGGCAAGTTCGGTGATTAGGAGAGGATATTTATCTGTTTCAAGCGGGCCGTTTTCATCAAAGAGTCGGGGTAATACCGTCTGAACAAAAGCCTCAATCGACTGCGTTTGCACGCCAAGCTTTGTTGTAATGAAATCTCGCGCCGATTCAGTCAGGACACTGACATCAAATAAGTCTGCCCTTCCAGTCGGATCATGAAAATTCCCGGGGAGAAGAGCTTGATTTGCCTTGATCAAGCCTCTGCTTGAAAGCCAGATCGGCAAATTGACAAGGGTTGTGTAAACACTTTTATCAGTATCTCCCTGTCGATCAAGATCAGCAAATAATTGATATAATTCGCGCAGCTGATTATGCTCGACACCGATCACATCTTCTACTTCATCTGATGAAATTGAGGATTGTAGATGTGATGCCACACCTGCGAGTTCAAGCTCATTGATAAGTCTGGATATTCTTGGCAGGCCATGCAAATAGCGAGACGCAATCGCCTGTTTCGGAAGCAATTTTGCGATTTTTTCGGCATCTATCGAGAGTGGTGCTAAATAAGATTGATTGATTGTTACAACATATAAATCCTCTGTAATAATAAAGGGAATTGCAGACAATTTTTGAATAAACGGGGCGCTTGCTTGATTTTGTGTCCCACTCTCAGGAAGGAGATCATTCACAATGCTCCATACAGGGCGGAACAAGCTGTAGACTTGCTGTTCAGTCACCTGACTTTCTCCGGCTTCAAATTTACTCATCGATTGTCCCAGCAGATTTACCATTCGTTCCAGAGTAAGAATCTGAGAGCCCAGTTGATTCATTGCGTTTTGATGTGGCCGAAGATCCTCTATCGCAACCCTACCTCCAATGCGCTGGAAAGCCATGACCTGCTCAGCAATCAATGGTGGACGTGTTATAAAGACGCCATTCGGACATTGCACGGAATCATCATGGGCAACTACGATGTGTGCTTGAGGAGCTGTAGTTTTGAACTCTTCCCAGAACATGTTGAAACATTCTGGGTGATTTTGCGGTTTTGATAATTCGTAAGAGCGAGTCAAAATCTGCCAAAACTGAATATGGCCCAGTTTCTGAAAAAGAGTTTCCGGATCACGGGCAAGCTCGGCTGCGGCGGCGCCGATAAGCATTTCATTCCATGCCTGCTCGTGTTGATATCCGGCGAAAATTACCGCCTTGCGATCTGATTCAGGGAAAAAATCAGCATTAATATGCAATGGCAAGCCTGTTGGCTGCTCAGTTGGAAGAAATGCATACAGCAATCCATCATTCAATGGTTCAGGATCGATACGCAATCCAATACTGATTTTTGTACCTCTTCCCAGCGCTTCAAGCCGGGGATGGCTCTCATAAAGTTCTTCCGCCATTTCTTCTGCATCGGTACGGAGTATGAGCCATTTTTCAACTTCTTCACCAGGACGGAAGCTGATCGTCAGATCAGCGCCATCTCCTCTGTCAAGGTCACACGCCAGCAGCAATTTCCCATCTTTACGGACTTCTGCTTTCGTCACATACCGTAGGAACAGCAAACTTTTCCGCAGTATTTTCTGAATGTCTTTTACCAACTGGTCAATATGAGCTGCACTGACATGCGAAACTCCTAGAGCTAAACGAGCTTCTGTATTGGGATTGCTTGCCCACGGCAAGAAGAATGTAGTCCCAACGGCCTGATTATCAGGCTCGACGAACCATTGCCCAGATTCAGGATGAAGCGTGAGCTTGATGCCAGAAGAGTGGATCTGTGGATGGTCGGTAATCTGGTAGGTTGAGACAAAGCCGATACCGAAACGCCCGATGTTTTCGCTGTGAGTCAGTTTCCCGCCGCTTCCGACATCAACGATGCGGTGGTAATCGCAACTGTAGTCACTCTCGTTTTGGATAAATTTACATGGGCGCTTTTTTAGGTCGCCACAATAAGTAAACTGGCCGCTATTGGTTACAACAAGGCCTTTATCAGTTATATCAAAAATGATTTTCTCGGCTCTGGCATCATCAGCGTTCTGGATTAATTCCAACGCCATAACATCGAAGCCCTGTAATCCGGCAAGGTGACTTCTAATGTTTCCGAGTAGGTTTGCAGTGTATGAACCGCTTATTTGGTTTATTGGCGGTGGCGAAGTTGTCATATTTCGAATCCTGATTTAATAATATATTGATTCTATGGTATTAGGAGGCTTGATCTATGATGTGGTGTAGCCTACCAATTCATTCTTCATCGTGATAACTCATTATTGTGAACTTCCCCCGCTCTCAAGTTACAGTTGATGAATAAACACCTTGTCTTTCAAGTTCAGAGATTGAGCCGCTTCCCGTATCTGACCATGGTGCGTAAACAGAATCACCTGGGTCTTTTCGGCAAGAGCTGCCAAGGACTGCAAGGTAGCGAGTGAACGTTCGTCATCGAAATTGATCAGGATGTCGTCAACAATGAACGGCATCGGTTCGCTGGTCTTAACGCGCCATTCAAGAGTAGCAAGTCGTAAGGCCAAGTAGAGCTGGTCACGCGTACCGGAACTCATACCTTCGACCTGTATCCATGCGCCGTTAGGCCGGACACCGATCAGTATCGGTTGTTCATGATCGTCACTGTCGGTGCGCAAACTGGCAAATGAACCAAGTGTCAGTTCGTGAAAGTAGCGGGAGGCGATTTTGAGGACAGGGTCCTGGTTTTCAGCCCGATAACGTTCGATTTCTTCGCGAAGTATCTTCGTGGCCAGCTTTACTCGGATATAGTGCTCCGTGAGCCGGCGAATCTTCGCCAATGCCTGTTGAGAGGCATCAGCCAATTCCGCCGCTTTGCCACTGCCGTCCATTCGCGCCAGTTCGTTTTTCTCCCGGCCGATGGTTTCAGATAACTGTAAAATTTCAGGATCAATTCTCACATCGATTTCGTTTGCCAGGTTCTCTATTCGACCCGGCAGATTGTCCGGGTCTATTTCCTGGGCCTGTTCTTCGAGATCAGAGAGGGAAAGACCTTCTGATATACTGGCGAGGGTCTCTTCGATATCCTCCAGCTTTTCCTTGAATTTTAGTAATTCTCCAGAGCGCCGTTCCGCCTCATTGAGTTGCTCCTCAGTCTCGCTACCGGCCAGTTGTCGCAGAGCTGCAATTTGTTCATCAATCCCAGACAAACGGGTTCGAGCTGCGAGGATAGAAATGTTCAGCGCGTCGATCTCTGCCGTATACTGCTGTACTAACGCCTGATCCTGACTGGCCGTGCCCAGAAGGATTTTCAATTGCGAGACAACCTGAGGGGCATCTGTGTCTGAGATATCTGGAGCAACTTCTTTGACCAGTGCCAGGACTGACTCCTCAAACTTTAGGGAGTCTCGGTCGATACCTTCGATCCGCTTGCGGAAATCATCTGCCTCTTTAAGCTTATCAAAGCAACTTTGCAGCGTTTCGATGAAGTCAATAGCCTCGGCCGGGATGGTCTTGCTCTCAATTCCGAGCGGGGCTACAGCATTTTCCCACAGAGCCTGCCACTGTTTTAGTTCATCAGCAGCATCATCGCGGTCTTGACATGCGGCTTCCTGAGCGCTTTCCAGATCGCTTCGCTTGCCTTCCAGCGCTTCACACCGAGATTGTTCGTTTTGTAATTTGTGTAAAAGATCTTCGGCACACTGTAAGGGTGACGAGAGGTCCTCTCCTGGGAATTCACGCTGTTCTCCTAGCACAACTAGCTCAGCAATAAGAATTGCACGAAGTTCGGATCGTTTAGTTCCTCGATCCGCAATATCCCTGGCAATCTTGTCTGCTTCCTCTACCTGAAAACGGAGTTTTTCAAAATTATTGAGCCATGCTTGCATCTCACGTGGGGGTAACGGAGTAATGGTGCAAGGTATCCACAGCTCTTGCCAGCGTCGAGAGGCATCATGCAATGCTGAGTCGCTCTTCTCCTGTTGTGTATTCAACTCAAGCAGGCGATTTTCGATTGCTTTGGCTCGCGCTTTAAGTGATGCGTGTTTCTGGACCCGATCAGCCTCCCGATACATACGGTCTGCTGTCTGATCCGAGATGCCCACCATCTTTTCATAAGCATCAGGCAGTGGTTGTTCTGGATCGTAGTCACGGCTTTCAGTGGAGACATCTTCTCCCTTTTCCCATTGCCTCCGTAATAACTGCCAGCCATGCTCACGCCTCCCCCGATACTGGGTTAGCTCCTCTTCAGTGGGCACCTCAGCAGCAAATTCAATTTCATGAAGCTGCTCAGTAAGCTGGGTTAGCTCAATTTCCAGCTGCTCGCGATCAGATAGTAACTGCCGGTCATTATCAGTATAGGAACGAAATTCTTCTTCAAAGCGGTGCACAGTTTCTGGTAAGGGGATCGCCAGTTGCCCCACCATTTCCAATGGGCCACTCCAGAGCCCGAGACGTTGCAAAGCTTCGTTACAGCTCTTCTGCGCACGCTCAAAACTTTGTCGCTTCGTCGTTATCTCGCCATCCAGATCGCCAACCTTCTGAACGAGCATTACCGATTGAGATAGTTTTTTGATGTCAGCAACCTGAGTCAGTAGTTGGCACTCAGTCTGAATCTTTTCAAGCTCTTTAGAGGTAGACTGGACCTGGCGCTCTGCCTTATGCAGGCTCAGAATAAGGGCTTCTTGTTTGGTACCCAAGGTTTGAATGGTTTTTCTTTTCGCCAGGCTTGGGCGTAATACTTCAACATCGTTAATTGTCAGCTCCGGTCTAATCTGTTTCAGCAGATTAGCCGCTTCCGTGCGGAAACCGATCCTCCGTCCCTCCAGCTGAGGACGGTCAACTTTAGCTTTACGGTACTGACCGAGTTCCTGGTGTAGTGCCTCAACAGCATCGATATGATCAAGAAGACACTGATTAAATGAGATGGCGTTTCGTTTATCTTCGAGATCTTGCAACCGGCTGTTATCAGTTTCGAAATTGTTTCTGGTATCGCGCTCCTGTTGTTCGAGCTCTCTGCGACGGTCACCAAAATCGGCAGGGAGTACAACTACATCACCAAGCTCTGCCAGTTTATCAAGAATGTTCCTACGTTGACCCAGGTAAGGCAATGCCTGCTTCAAGCGCTCTAGTTGCCTTTTCTCCCTAGTCAGCTTACAACGCAACTCATTGACACCCCCCAGCTTCTTCACCGCATCGTCGAGTGCTCGCTGGTGGTCCTGCCATTCGCGGCTCGAAAGCGTCACCTGTTTCAGTTGCGACTGTAAGTCTTTGTATTGGGTCACGAGCGCTGTTATTGCCTGACTTGACCCCCGCGGTCGGAAAAGATTATCTCCTTCAGCTTCCAACTCATCCACTATGGTTTTCAGAGAAGCCAAACCGGTTCCAGCAGCGAACAGAGCCTGTCCTACTTCACCTTGTTGATCCAGTATCCCTTGTCCACCCTTAACCAAAGTCTCATGGTTAATTCCGTACAAAGTCGTGAAGAGATCCTGTTCGAGGCCATGCAAAAAAGGATATAGAAGGGCGGGGTCAAGAGGGTTATCGTGTTCGTCAAAGAGGCTGTTCTTGTTCTTCTTGCGACGGGCGAAAGCAAGCTCACTGCCGTCAGATCCTTGGAGGCACCCCTTCACCAGGAGTTGATCATAGGAATGCAGGAAATTATCACCGGAACGAGCGGGGAACCCGAAGAAAAGAGCTTGCAGCGCCCTCAAGGAACTACTCTTCCCGGCTTCATTGCAGCCGTACACTACATGCAGGCCAGGCAGGTCGGAAGAAAAATCGAGGATTCGATCTGTGAAATGTCCAAAAGCCTTCAGCTCCAGCCGTTTAATTCGCATGACGACCTCCCTGCTGGATCTTGGCTGTGAGTAGATCTTTGACCTCATCACGTAAAAGAGCAATTTCCTCTTCACCTGGCGCGAAGGGATCATCCTCAATTAATAGATCAGGTGGCAGCTTACTGCGTAATTGTTCAAAATCCGGGAGCAGGTCAAGCAGGCGCGATGTGTTAAACTCAATTCCTTCAACTGACTTCTGGAGGGCGGCTAGTGGGGAGTCATCGGCAAACTTTTCGCTGATTTGCTGTTCCTTACGTGTATCGAATACAATTTTTTCGAGCCATACATCACCAAGGCTGGCAGCTACAGCTCGCAACTCTTCCTGCCAGTGAGCTGCATGATCGTGCAGTTTACCGTGAAGAGTGGTAGTCCCTTCCAGAGTAAGACGAACTACTAGCGGACGTCCATCTGACTGCTCCCGTTCAGATTCGAAGGTTTCCCGAATCAGCTCAAGCAAGGACTCGGGCTTATCACATTCAGCGAGATCAACTCGACATCGGGACCAACGCAGGACATCTAACTCTCTCGACTCCACCGATATTACCTGGTTTCCCTCGACTGCCACCAAAGTACAGCCTTTTACACCAGTCTCGCGGATGTGCCTCCCTTGAATATTCCCTGGAAAAACAACCCAAGGATCAGTGGAAATCTCTTCCCGTTGATGTACATGCCCCAGAGCCCAATACTGGTACCCTTTAGAACGGAGTGCATCGAGAGAGCAGGGAGCGTAATTCTCATGACCAGGACGGCCGTTCAGGCTGGTGTGAAGCAGCCCTATGTTAAAGAGGCTGGCTTTACCTTGCGGATAATTCTGGGTCAGGTCCTCTGAAACAACCCGAGAAGAAAAACTTTGTCCATGAATGGCTACGCCAAGGTTCTCAAGGATACGCGTTTCGGTTTTTTTGTGGGAAAATAGGGTGACGTTGTCGGGAAGGTTCAGGGCACGGGTGATTTGGCTGACTGCATCATGGTTACCTGAGACCATGAAGACGGGTATGCCGGCATCTCTCAGACGCCCCATACGGTTCACAAAATAGATGCCGGTGTTATAGTCCTTCCATTCACCATCATAGAGATCACCGGCTAAGAGAACGAAGGCCACTTCCTCATCAATGGCTAAGTCGATAAGGTTGTCAAATGCCCTCCTAGCAGCGTTTCTTATCTGCTCCACAGGTGCATCCGGGTAGACTTCGAGTCCCTTTAAAGGGCTGTCGAGGTGGATGTCGGCAGCATGTATAAACGTGAACATGAAGCTCCTCCTTAGAGAGGGCAATCTGATTAATTCACCCTCTACAACTCATTCCTAGTCCTCAGCTGCTTAGGAAGCATGTTATTCAATTCCTCATCGGTGAAATATAGTTCCTCATCCGCCTTTAAGGCTTTTTGCGCTGCTTCATAAGCTTTGGAAGATGTTCGAGGTGCATTTTTATAGATATCCTCCAGTGCCTCGTTTACACGATCACGCTCGATACGGACTTCCTCGATTGGACGGCTGTCATTCATATCAACAAGAAGACTGAGAAGTTGCTCACGTATTCCCCATAACTTTGAAGCGACAACTGTATGCTTTTGGGCCTGTTCTCCCAAACTAGCCTCCTTGAAATACAAGGTTAAGCCGAGCAAAATAGTCGAAAGCAAAGCACCTGTGATGGTCGCAGGTTTTGAATCACCAAGTACAGCGAGTATCAAGCTACCTGTCGCCAGTGCAGAGAGTGAAATTTCGATTGTCTTAATAATTCGATATCTTTGCACATAGCAGTCCGCCATCTTCTCATGTGTTTTATGAGTGTATGCAGCGCGGCCGTACATCTCTCTTAGCTGGCTTTCCAGTGTCTTTGTGTGTTCTTTAACTTCAGGCTGGGAAGCTGTTTCCATAAATCTCCCGATATTTTTGCTTTGCTGACCACTCATGGCCGTTACTCTGAAAGGCAATAGCTTCGAGAGCACGAAGCTCAGCCTGGCGGGCCTTGTATTCGAATGAACCGCCTCGATAAACGTACGAATTACTTCCAGGTGCAAGCCAATAGGTCTGTGTACTGCTTTGCCCTGCAAGAAAGTTAAAAAAGTCTCGCGTCAAATAATCGTAATAAAGATATGACTTGTCTCGATGCGCCCAGCTGGCTATGAACTGAAAAGCAAGGGTGTCTATAAGCATCCCGTTCATGGGCACGCTGTTTTGGTCGCGCCAAGCTCGCGCCATGCGCCCGATTTGTACCAAATTGCCATTACATTCAGTATTACGTTTGGAGAATGCTTCTATTTCTTGTTTTGGCTTGCAAGCTTTCCACGAACCGCCATTATTTGAGTCTGCAAACGTGTAACCGCCACCATCGTTTAAAAATGCTGGCAATATTTCGAATCTGATATTATCCGTAAATGCGATAACAACTACTTGGCCGTCTCCCGCAACACTTGATGACGGATACGTTTTCTGAAGGGATGCTCGAACTGCACTCAGTAGTGATGACTGTTTATTACCGCTATAAGAGTTGTACTGCGCATAGGTCGAGTAAGGTAACACATAAAGTAAGTCGATATCACTGACGCTGGGTATCGCTGAGTTTCTTCCATACGACCCTGCATAGAATCTGTTCGCAGTTTTTGAGTCTAGCTCTCTGAAATCAGCGTTAAGCTGCCCAACAATGCGGCCAGTACGACTTGAAATTGACGAACGTAGGTCAGTGCTGATCCGTAACGCAGAGCAAAAGCTCGAAAACCAATCCCCAACACCCATAATACTTTTGACCTCTCATGTTGTTAACGATCACTCGTACTTAAAGCTATGCCACCCAAAAGGTCGGATTACTCCTCCAGCGCCTTGAACACCGCATCTGCCGGATCACGGTAGAACTCGATGCTGATCTTTGTCCAGAGGTCATCCGGCAAGTCATTCAGCTGCCCCGGCGTGCAGCGACAGGTATCAAGAGCGTCTGGGCCTGTTTGTCGATTGCCAGCTCGGCGATCTGGACCGCGTTCGGAATCATCTCAATTGACCCGCCGAGATTCAGTGCCCCGACGATAATCGTCCCCCCTCGGGTATTCCGACCAAGAAGTGAACCGCAGAGCGCCACAAGAACGGGAAGACCGAGACCGGTACAACTCTTGTCAGCATCCATGGCCCTCATCTGGATTGAAAACTCTTCCTCACGCGGATTCCGGTCGCCGACCAGCTCCTTTGACCTGGTGTAGAGATTCTGCTCTCCTACCCGAACGCTCTCCCGGAAAGCCGGCGGCGTCGGCTGATTGAGAATCTTTACGCCGCTTCCGGCATTAATCGTTCTATTTTTCTAACAGTTTCCTTAGCTATCAGTTGAGATGCTTCAACTTCATTCTGATTCAGAACCACCGTGTGCCCCCTTCAGTGCAGACTCACCTCCCTGTACAGTATGCTCCTGAATATGTTTCAAAGTCTCACCCTTACTGTTTTTCCATTCAATCCTTCCATTCGCTGTCCTTCCCAGAACAACGCCTGCAGCTGTCGATGGAGAGTTGAAAAAATAATCCTGCGTAAAGACAAGTGCATCTCCGGATTCAACCAGGACTCCTGTCTCCATCAATTCGCGGCGCAGTACAGACATGTAATGGTGGATCGAGGGGACTTCAACTTTTACAGCCTGTGACCCTTCCTTTACAATGAATCCCTCGGGAGACTCGTAGCCAGTTACTTTTATGCCCTTGGACTCAATCGTCAACAACTGCTGCTTCTTTACTTTGCTGAGGCCGACCTTTTGAAAAGCGCTTAATCCCAACAGAGGGAAGATGCTCAGACAGTCCTCCAGAAAGCTTTCAACGTCGGCAATTTCTGCCTCCGAGAGCGACGGTTTCTGGGGTTCATTGAGATTGTCGAAAAATGAACGCTTGGCCTCCCGGGCTATACGAACCAGTTGAGCTTCAAGATGTTGCACGTGGGCTTTGTTCAGAGAACGGTCTTTTGAGACGAAGAAAACTCCCCAGGTCCAGAAGTCTTTCTTAGAGAAATGCTGCTCAAGGCGAGATTTTACCGGATCTCCTTCACCAATGTAGATTTTGGGCAATTCCCCATCCTCTGAAGGCCCCACAAGGACGTAGACACCGGTTTCTTGGAACTCTTCCCTCTTCTTGATGTCGGGAAAAAGAGAGCGAGGGAATATAATGCCTCGACCTGTCCAGTTGGATTTATCTACAATTCGAAGACCATCTGGCTGTCCATGCGGCAGGAAAATTTTTATCGAAAATGGTCTATCGCCCATATTTTTAACCTCATTTTTTGAATCCTTTTCAAATGATGCCTGCAACTCCTAGTGACTGCGCTAACAAATATTATTTTTTAACGGCTGTCTTTGTGCTTCCACCATGCTGCGTTATTCGAGGGCGGCACTTGATCTTCACCGCTCCACGGGTAAAAGAATCGTCCGATGCCTTGCTCGACCAGATGTAGGCCTCGCCAGTACCAAGATGGCTCATTTTGTCGGAAGTCAGCTCTCCGAGGGCAGCATTGGCCTTCTGAATATGCTTAAGCCAAGCCGGGGAGTTGAACTTGTGCATGATTATCTGCGAGGACAATTCAATTAATGAAACCGGAACGGATGGTGGGTCTTGCGATGCCACCATAATGCTGGTTCCCTTATGGCGCATTTCGCGAACGACTTCAACGAGCCCCGAAACCAAGTCGTCATTCTCGATGTATTTGTGGGCCTCATCGAATACAACCAGTTTATTGAATGCACTTCCCTGGTAGGTTGCTTCTGAGAAGATCTGTAACATCACCACGAACAGTCCAAGGGCCTCATCCTTTTCAATATATTCATCGCGTAAATCAACGATGATTAGTCGGCCAGGACGAATCAAATCCTGAAGGCGTTGTCTGTCATCGATGTATTCACTCGCGAAAAGCAGACGTGTTTGAGCCAACTCCTTCAAATGGTCAGATAGCCCCGAATTGTCGATACTGTTTCTCAGTGCATCCAGGGTTAGGTTTTCTCTGAGTCCGCGCATGATGAGATTGATCTGACGCATATACATGCTCTGGCTACCAATCGCACCCATCAGGAATTTCCAGTGGGCCGCCTTCAATTCGGAAGCAGAGAACGCAATAGGAAGGACTTCGATATCGGGGTATTCAGCTCTGCGTTCGTCTACCTTGTTCGAGGGAGTAAGAATCAAGACATCCTTCAAAGCCTCAGGATTGGTCTTGTATCGCTCTCGCAGGACTCGGACCTCCTCATCCACCGAGTTCGCATGGATCATAGATGTAAATTCAGGAGCATAATCTTGCGTCGGGCTGTAATGGAAAATCACTGTGGCTAGTGGGCTTGGAAGCACATTGATGTGCTCTAGTGGCATGGAAGCCATCTCGATGACAGTACCAAGTGTGTAGCTCTTGCCACCCCCTTGTACACCAAAGAGGCTGATAGTATGGGTATGGTTCAAGTCCAGGGCGATCTTTCTTCCGGACACTTCCCCCAGTAATCCGTACTGGGGTGAGACCCCATTCACACCAAGCATGATGTCGTAGCTGACATCGGCAGCAGTCTTCTGCTCAACCACTACCTCACGTAGCTTACTTTCTTCAGGCTCGGAAGGCGTTAACGGTTCGACCGCCGCAACGTTCTCTTCTTGTTTTTCGTTTTCTTCTGAATTAACAGAAGTTTTCGACTCCTGAACCGGGACGTCAGACTTCTCTTGAACTTCAGTGATTACATGGGCTCTTTCTAAAGCCGCGTGAGTGTCCACTACTACTGGCACAGGCAACACTTCTGGTTCTTCCCAATGCTTATCCAAAGTCCAAGACGTTGACCGTTCCCTTTTGGGAGCTATAAAAGCGGCCGTTTCCAGCTTAGGAACATTCGGAATTAATTGCTCACTGAGGAAATAGTCAGTTGGCTCTTCTTCAATTTCCACCGAAACGGGCTTACAGCAATTATCAAGTAAAGAGTGAATCAGATTCTTACCGATGCGATGGAATTCGATACCGACCTCGTTATCAGGAGATTCAGAGCCGTTCTTGTCAAAATCAAAGATCAGAGCGCAGCGCCGGAACTGAAGAGAATAGCCTTGTTCAACGGACTCAAGTAGGCCCCGAGCTTCCTGCGCAGCCGTCGCATCAAAAATGCCATAACGAATGGCTCTCTCAAGATAGAACCGAAGAATCTGGGCCAGTTCACGGCTCTTGAGCAAGCGATCCGGCCGATCCGGCTTTTTAAGTGACGGGTCAAAGTGCCGCTGGAGGATGCGTTCACTTTGATTGATCTGCGAAGAGATCCGTTCCTTAAGCTGGTTGAAAGCAGCAAAGTCACCTACCTGTGAATAGCATTTCACTTCAATCAGATTGCAGGTAATAATCCTTTTAGCCAAGTCAAGATCAAATAGTGCCAAATCAGTGCGCTGCAGACTGATTGCATCGTTGACGTCATCAGTTTCGCTGCTGGAACGGTAAAGATCTGTATGCGCATCCAAAGGAACTATGACTTGATTATTCAAAGCCCCTTGATATTCAAGGTAGAGCCTTGCCAAAGCCAATCCGAGGGCTTCGGCCTGCTGTGTGCGCGCAGAAATCAGTTTCAACGCAAGCTGCCCAGAGAGAGACCGCAAGTTTGCTAAAATCTGAGCCGACTGCTCACTATCTGCCGATAGGCCGTGCTCGAGAAGAACCGGCTTTAACATCGCCTCAAGCTCGTCACTAGATCGTGATGAAATAATTAAATTGTGAGTAGACTGTGAGCTGGACCTCGGAACGTAATCAATCAGGTAATCAGGTCTATTCTTCCGGCCACCATGATCGAAGAACTCAATACCCATGTTGCGATCAATGGTGAACACCCAGTCGCTGATCTGATGGACTTCATAAATCAGCTCACGTTGTGCTACATCCAACCCAAGAGTAACCACGGGTACTGCTTTAAAGCTCGATCCGGATGCCGCGACGGCAGAGGTAGCAAAACACAGATGGCGACTCATGGAAGAAAGCAGGTCAAAACAGGCTGGCTGGCTATCCGCATTGAGTGGACGACCAACCACTGGACGTTTGTTCCAGTAAGTTCCCGAATCGTCATCAACAAACTCGGTGTCGAAATCCTGTATCAGCCCGTGCAGCGGTGTAATTCCTTGAGGTTTTTCAACAATCGAAAGCTCCTCAGCCGGGAATACATCAAACAAAACGCTAATGTGAGCAGAATAGTTCTTAGTGTTGGTGTGGAATTCTGACAACGCGTGTTTGGCCAGATTCAACTTTGAAAACAGGTGGCTACCAGTAGAAGTTGCGAAGGCATCTGCAGCTTCGTTTACAATTGCACCGGGGCGAACCATCGATTCAAGAGCCTCTCCCAAGACTGGCGAATCTGGATCCGTGGTAAACAGGCGTATGTCATAACGCAGGTCGGCATACTCTTTCCTCTGCTGCAGTGACAGCAAAGCATCCGCTATGACGGACCCGGCACCGGGATTAAAGATATTGAGTGACAGTTCGCGGACGTACGGATGTTGCGAGAGGTAGCGTTCTAACTTGTCAGCAATCACCTTGCCGGAGATGTCAGCGCCCGCTGCCGATGGTTCGGCCAGACCAAGTGCGGAACAGATTTCAGCCATCAAGCCCCGAGAGTTCTCCTCCGTCGTAGGGGCATAGAGTGCCCAGAACGGGTTTAGATTATCGACAGGCGTGAATATTCGTCCGTCTGCGACAGGGACTCCCACGGGGTAAGCCAAGGGCACCAACCCCTCCAAGAGAGCTGATCTGACATGCGGGATATGATCTTTTCCTCCTGCTTTGACTTTTTCGATCCAGTCTCTTCCGAGCGTTACCCAGCTCGCCAGCCACAGCGCGCGAAGTGGATGCGTCGGTGATACCAGAACAGCCTCGCGATGCCTGCCCCGAAAATCGGTTACAACCACATGAATGGAATCCACAGCAAGTACATTGCGCAGAGTTTGGAGATGTTGTTGTCGCTCAGCCCCCGACGTTGTTTCTGCTTGTCGAATCAGGTTGCGAACCAGCTCGAGATAGGCCTCAGCATAAGCCAAGCTCACCTTCTCGGCATCTCGGAAAGACATCCCCTGCGTAATCAGTTCAGCAGTTCCCTTTCGAACTGTTGCAAACATCTCTTCACGAGCAGCCAGAAATGATGCCATGGCAGTTGACGACGGAAGGGTTAGTCCAACCTCCGACGGTGGTTCGGCTTTGTCCATATTGATCTGCATCCTCCATCCGGAAGGATGCTTCGGTTCTGCCAGTATCCGCTGCTCGATGTTTTTGAGCATTCGTGACAACGGGATCTGCACAGCACTTTCCCGGCCAAACTTCGCCAACAGAATCTCCTGCCGTGAGGCCTTTTTCGAGCGTCCACCCTCAGCCCATGCGATATTGGTTAAGACAATTTCCGCTGGATCACGCTCATCACCAAGTGCTGTAAGTTGTAAACGAAAACGAGCGTGTTCTAGACTCAGCTCAATCGGGATTGCTCTTTGCGGCGGTTCTTCCTCAATGATTCCACCCGGAAGAACATAGAATGGTTCGCTTTCATAGGTACGCTTGGCCGCTTCAGAAACCGAGTCAGATTCCAGAGGAATTGGGTCCCCGTCGACAGTCCAAGGCAGAACCCGTATAAAATGCCAGCCCTCTTCAAACTCAATCTTGTTTAGCTTGTCCAAACTAGTTGTAGATTGCAGGCGGTTCGGAGTCCACGCTTTGACTTTCTTGGATTTGCCGACTGGGCCATCGTTCTGGGAAACGATCTGCACTGTAAAGTGATCCAGACCACTAACTTTACCCGGATGAGGGGAGACCTCAAAAACTATATTCATCTTTCGACGGTCATTAGGCACTAGTACCTGCTGCCCAATTAGTCCGGATAGTTGGTCATCGGTATTATTTGTCTGTACCACGGGCAGATCAGTTTCCAGAACCGCCAGTAATACTTTGTCCAGGGAGAGTTCTTCCTGGAAAGTCCATTTGTCGAAGGAAATGCTCCACCAGCTCTTGTCAGTCGCAATGGGTGGAGTCCAGACTTCCGGTTCTTGGACGTCATGCTTTTCAAAGTATGCGAACAGAAGGGACTCTAGGGCCTTGCTGCTCAGCCCCAGATCCGCAATGCGGCCACGCACTGATTTATGTGAACCCATCAGATTCCTGACGCTATTTAGATTTCGTCGGATTTTACCATTGACCATCCCGGGATCGGCAAAGAGCTTAAAGTCCGGAATCAATGTCAATTCATACAGGCTGGCTCCCAGCGTTTCACCATCGATGCCATTTTCCAGTGCAGTGAGCAGGTAACTTACCCGGGCAACGTCGTCGGCAAACAGCCATTCTTCTTCGGAGAGGATTCCAAAAATATCACGAACATGGCCGACCAAAGTTGCTGGTAGGCGATCAATCAACGAGCTGATGAGATCTTCATAGATGCCAGTAAAGGTCAGTTCCTCAAACGTGGCCACACCAAAGGAATCTTCGGCACTGGTGCGCAATGAAGTCGGAATGAAGACCAGTAGCGGTTGGCGCAGTTCTCCGTCGGCATCGGGGTTTCGTAGTTCTACTAGCTTGGTGGAAGTAACCCGATGTGGCAGTCCTTCCTGATCATGGCTGCCTAAAATAAATATATTTCCATCTGGACGAGTCCGGCGCAACTGCTTGCAAACTGACTCCATGACCTCGTCATCGAGGTCGGTAACTCGCATGCAGTGTCCCGGACCACGATCACCCAGGATCGCTTCAATACGTGGGCACAGCAAACCTGCAACTGCCGCGTTCAATTTCCCTTGGGTTAGCTTGGTGAACGCGTTACTCATGCGTGCCTCCCTCTCATATCTGTTCCGTTGTTTCTCTCAATAGCATAGCGTGGCGATACCTTCTGGGTCACGTAGGCATCCGATAGGTCCTCATAGAAACCAATTTCTCGTAGACGCCGTTTGAACGACTCAAGGTTCAGGCGCAACGCTCGACGATCCAGTATGCTGCTGTTGGCTTTGCCGTTCTCCGGCAACCGATCTATGTAGAGGCCGTAACGATTCCTCAGGAAAGCGAGTAACTCTTCGATGCGTACTTCCCGTGTTACAAAGCGACCACCGTCCTGGGTCAAAACTGCTAACTGTAAGAGTACCTCGAGCAATTTACTGCCCAGCACGAATCGACGCGGACTCCCTTTTGATCGTGATTGCGCCAATAAACCGTTTTCCCTATTCTTGAGCAGAAGGGAGTCCAAACACTCTGTGATGTACTGACGGTGATACTTGCCCCGGTAAGCCATCAGAATTTCAATGAACGACTCAAACTCTCCCAGACCCATGGCATTTACTTCACGAATTTCAGGATCAACATCCTCTTTGCTCGCTGTGGATTCCTCGATCAGGCTTGCCAGGCGGAACTTAAAGTAGGCCTGGCGATCAGCATCGTGCTCTGGCTTCAACAGCGAAACCAGATCACTTACAGAGAACACACCGCTGGCTGGCGAGGCAAGCTTGCCGATTTTTTTGCTCAGGTATTCCGCCATTTCATCGAGTTTTTTTACGATGAAATTGGCCTGCACGAAGGCAGGAATCTGCCGGTACATGCGGTCGGTCGATTTCCGCGCCAACTCAGCCATGTGGGGGTTGTTCACATCACCCATGTCCACAACCAATGAAACCCGGTAAGGGCAGTTCTCAAGCGCATTGTCGAGCCCTGGGTTGACAGGGCATTCCTTGGTGCTGCAAAGGTCGTTACCAGCGCGCTGCTTCACCATTTTGGGGAGCATCTGCAGCAGTTTTAGGTGATAGAGCGCCAAGTGAAATGCAATAAGGGCCTTGAGATAATCCACCAGCACCGAACGTGGGATATATGGCTCATAAGCCAAAAGCCGCAAAATATCGTCAGCCATGATATCGGCCTGACCGATGCAAAGAGGCTTATGTCGTTCAGGTTCGCGTGAATCCTTCATATCCTGCTTTACCTGATCATTAAATCGAAGTAGTGCTTGTGTTTCGACATCAACATTCGTGCTAGAATCATATTTTTCTGTCACCCAGTCTATTCCAGGGAAAAAGAATTTTTTAAGCGCAGAAAGCGAGGCCTCACCCTTACCTCTCCTTGCTTCGTAAAGCATCCAATAGACTTGCTCGGCTGCTCCATAGTCACGGCAGTGCTTTGCATTTCTAAATTTGTAGGTTTCCCCATGAAGTGGGCGAGGAGCGGCTACAGCTTGATTAAACTTTCCTCTGTTAACTACATCTAGTAATTCTGTTTCAACCCATTTTTGGACAATATCTGGATATTTATCGAACCCAGCGAAATAGATCTGCATTTCTTCTTCATGCAGAATTTCATCTACAAATTCGTCGGGTTGCAGATTGTTTGCTCGAGGAGGCTTCCTACTCGCATAACCACGAAATTTCAAGCGCGGGAAAAGCATCGTCAGCACTCGATCCATCTCGATGTGCTTGAAATCCACGTAAGTGGTTTTTGGCGTCCGAAACTCCTTGTCTCTCCCTTTGATACTCATGCTTCAGCCCCCCTGCTTACTTTTCCCAGATGCAGGATGCCGCTTTCATCACGACGAATCTGGAAAAACTCGAAGCCGCTTTCCGTCAGGAGGACCTCCTGATATGGAGCCGCCGATAAGACATTTTTGAAGACAGCCAAGCTCAGGTAGAAGCCTTCTTGCTCCTCAATACTAGGCCGGTAACCGTTGTTTAAACGCATCAGCATCTCGTAAATGTCGAGGTTGATGCGCAGATTCGCTTTGTGGCCATCGCTAGAGAGGTAGAAAAGGACGAGCGCTTGGGACAGGCATTCCAAAAAGGGATGTGCCACTGTTTCCTGTTCGGTACGTAGTGTAAAATGGTCACCATCGAATAGCCGATAGCTCTGAATGGTGCCCTTTTCCACCTGGCGTACACGTAATGCTAACTGATTGCCAAGACGCGCCGGATCGCTCAACCCTTCCCCCCGGTTGATCGCCCGGAGGATGGCAGTTACCTCATCGACAGACTTCACACCGGGCTGCCTGATGGCGTCAAGGAAAGGATCGATGCTTCCGTAGGGAAGCATCTCTTTCCAGCCTATGTCACGGCGTTCGAAGAAATGGCGGCGACGCATGTGGGACAGGTAGTTCCGATGCTTGACGATCAGTCGAGCACGGTTCTTTGACGAGTAATCACGAGGCAGATTACTGAACAGCGTCTCAACAAGTTTGTCGTCATAGCTGGAACGCTCGGCAAACGAGAAACGACTCATGGCCTTGGTCTTGGGATTCAAGAAGCCCAGCTCTCGATCCAGATCAGGATTGCTGACCTCGGCAACATCGATCTCCCGCAACAGCGAAATTAGCCGATCATTCGAGCCTTCGCCGCCACCAAGCCAGGAATTGAAGTAGAACCCATCGAGAATTCGGTTTTGGTTCTCTTCACCACCATTGTGGTAAAGCTGATGGATACCATCGCAGTCGCGGGTGCCCACCAGCATGAATGCCAGAGCAGAACGCAGGTCACGCATCGTAATGTGCAAACGGCCTCGCAGGTGGGTGATGGTGTAGAGCATCTTCAAGCGCTCGATAACCTTAGGGCCGGCAACAAGGTCCTGGAAAGTTCTGGCATTGTGATAGGCGTAGCACTTGCCGTTGAGATCGCACTTCTCACATGCCTGCCAATATTCCTGCTGAGACATACGGACAATCAAGCGCTCCAGAATAGAGGGATGGTCTTCTACTGGCTCGGCAACTACCGAGCGTAAATTGAGGTTGATCACCGCCACGCCATTTTCGGGGACAGCACCCGCCAACCCCTTCTGAATTTGCTGGGATAGCAGCGGGAACTCTTCTTCATGCTCGAGGAAAAAATCAACCAATCGTCCCTCGTTGATCGCAATGAGGCGGGTCTGGTTTTCAGGCCAATTCGTGTTGTCTTTACCCGCAAAGGGGCCAAAGAATTTCTTGAGCACGGCGTCATTGCGCTCGTCTCCTTCATCCTGGCTACCGTCATAGTTGCTCTGGTAGATGTGCCCCTTTACTTGGAAAACGGCACCATTTGCGCCTCGTTGCAGCTGTGCGCCATTGCTCTCCGCAAAGGCTTCGAACTGCTGGATGAAGGCAGTTTTCCCGTCGCCGGCGTTCCCGCTGATGATCACCAAACGGAACTCACCCTTGAGCAAAGCAGGCTTGAGCTTCTCGTCCAAGTAGGTCGGCACATAGGTTGCTTTGCCAACCTCATCCAGACCACGAGTTCCCGCATTGGATACCTGGCTCTGGCTGTAAATAGTCAGCAAATGCGTTACGAAAGGATTAGTATTCGGTTTGGTTGGCTCAAAGCCCAGGTTCGCCACGATCTTTGGTCTTGCACCAATTTCACCAGTGGTGAGCACTGAGCGATATTGCCTAACCTCGGCCAGGGCCGTCAGGAATTCAGACGACGACGCAAAGCGGTCCTTGCGCTCGGGAGCAACCATCTTCACCAACACGTTTACCAGCGATGGGCTAAGTTCCGCGCAGCCTTTGAACTGCTTGGGGTCCTTCGGTTGTTCTTTGATGGGCGGTGTTGGTTCATCAAATGGGTATTTTCCGGTCAAGCACTCGTAAAAGGAGATGCCCAAGGCATAAAGGTCGCGATCTATCCGATCTGAAGCATCAGGTTCGTTCGAGTAGTCATAATCCGGAGGGAGATAGCGACGCGTGCCACCACCTTGAACCTCGTCGTTCTCGGTAACAGCAACATTGAAGTCAATAATGCGAACGCCCTTGTCGGTCCAGAGCAGATTGGAAGGTTTAATGTCCTGATGGTAAACCCCGTGCTTGTGCAGATGACCCAGCCCTTCAGCAGATTCACGTACGATCCGCACGGAGTCTTCCAGCGATAGAGCCTCGGCATCGATCAGATCAGAAACGTCAAGACCTTCCACATATTCAAAAACTATGTAAGGTGTCTGCTTGGCATCTGCCATGCGATCCGCCCAGACCACTTTAACCACATGTGGATGGTCGGGCAGATTGGTCAAGGTCTTATACTCCCGACGCAGCCGCTCATAGACGCTGCGGCGATCCTTGGTCACCAATTTGATGACCCGCACCACATCACCCAGGGAATCGAAAACCTTATAGGCGACACCAAAGCCACCGCTGCCCAGTTTTTTCTGGATGCAGAAGCGATCCGCCAGGATAAAATCTTGCGGTAGATCGGTCAGGTTGTCGGGAAGATGCGTTAGCAAACCGGCCGGAGCACTCACCTCCGGGGCGGGGTCATTCTTGGCTTCGGGCAGAATCAGGTCGTCGAGGGCCTTACGGGCAATAGCCGCGCTGGTATGACGATCTTCTGGATCAAACTCACAAAACTTCTGAAGCCATTCGTCGATGCCCTCGGGCAGGTCAGGCTTGTGCTCTGAAGGCTTCATTGGGAACTTGCCATCTGCCTCCATCATCTGGTCGACGTTTTCAAATGGCAGCTCTCCGGTAAGCAGTTCAAAAAAGATGAGTCCGGCTGCATAGAGATCGGAGGCAATGCTGGCCTGGGTTGGATCCTTGAAACACTCCGGAGCCTGATAGGCTACTTCAAGGTCATCAATAATTTGATCAGCAATGGTAGAAGTGCGGTTCTTGCCCACTCGGGCAAAGTCAAAGCCGGTGACGCGGGCTTGCCCACCTTTGGTCACCAGAATGGCGTCCGGGGTTAGGTTGCGGTGGATCACCTCGTGACGGTGGGCATGGTCCAAAGCTGACAATACATCTCGCATCACCTGAAGCTTTTGATCAAAGGTGAGAGCCAGTGAGGCTTTGTTGATGTGCAGCCGCAGGGCTTGTCCGGGAAGATCTTCGGTGACCAGCACCACCATATCTTCATCGTCGTTGACGAAGAGATCCTTCACCGCCAGCACATTGGCGTTGGTTGGCATGTGCGCCACAGCACGGTAAGCATTGCTGATCATTTTGAACTCATCCTTGCGGGCAGCTTCATCCTGGTACGGGTCGGCCTTGTACACCCGTAGACGAGCCAATCCGCCGCTTTTGCCCAACAGGTTATGTTTGGCTCGGTATTCAGTATAGCGGTCAGTGCCGCCCAGTTTCTCCTCCACCTGCCAGTCGCGGAACACTAGGGCCGCACTCTTGGGTTTGGCATTGCCAGTGATCGCTTTTGCAATCTGAGAGTGAAAACGGGTTATGTTATCAAGTCGGTTGTTGGGAATACGGCTTTGGTCGCGGAAGTATTTAAAGCAGTGCTTGAAGTCGGTCACGTCCGGACCGTCAATTCCGGAGGGATCGTGGATTGCTGCACTGTCACAGGTGAGCAGCACCGTGGCATGCACATGGGCTTTGCGCAGTTCGATCAGGCCAGTGTTACTCTCCCGAATGATGGTAGCCATGGTCTTCGCGTGACTGCGCAGTTTTGCCAGAGGTGAGAAGAATGGTTGCCGTCCCTCAGGATACCACTTTGAACCATACACATCGATATTGCCCCGAGTACCCTTCACGTCCACCAGATAAACTGCGTGAGGCGCAAGGATGGCGATGTCGATCTCAAACACCTCCTCCCCCTGGCGCATCTCGAAGTTATGGAAGATCAGCCAGCCCTCAGGCAAGAGATCCCGGAGAAAGCCAATGGCCTGACGTTCAGACTCGTTTGCTGGTTGCCCGATGGGTATAACCTTCGCCATTAGCGGCCTCCCTCCTCGATGGTGCGCTCGACGAGGGAAATGGCATCATCCTCCAAAGATAGTGCGTGGTCTTGAAGGACTCCTGCACGGTCGACCATTTCACCGATTGTCTTTTCAATCTTTTTATCAATTCGAGGTATAGGAAATGCTGCCATCAGCTTGGGGTGTTGATACTGCTGTTTGCTTCCGATACTAATTGACCGCATCATTCTAAATGCAAATCTTGAACGTAAAAAAGCATACAAATATCCGGGATCTATTGATCCATTTGGAATACACCTATAAAAATGCCCTGAATATGCATATTGAGAGCACCTTTCAGTTACATAAACAGCGCGACAATAAACCTCAGATTCACCAAAAGTACCTTGACAAGGGATTACGGTTGTTTTTGGAGGAACAATAAGCCCAAGTCCTTCAATTGACTTACGCGAAATCCATCGTCCTCCTGGGCGTAAGAAAAAAGCTTCACGCTGGCCTATCAATAAGGAGCCGTGCTCTGGCTCACAATCAATCCTAGAAAAGACGATATATCCTTCAAAATTATCTCTTTTAACGATGTCACCAAGCTTGTCATGATTTATCGAAGAAACATAATTCCACAATTCTTTAGCCCGTGGGTCATAATTAAGTGCCCTTATAGTAAAGGCATTAGATGATTTCTCAGCCCAACCATTTCTTCTATTATCAGACAGATAAGATTCATTCTCTGATTCCGACAACCCAGCGGTTTGAAAAAGGAGATCGGTCGCATCTCTCATAAGGCGAGAGGATTCTGTAAGTTCATCGGCGGCCTGTTGAACCAGATCATGTGCCTGCTTCTCTATTTCACTAAAGCGAGGAACCGGAAGGTTAGCAATATGGCTAGGTTCAAGATGAGTGATTATGGAACCATACGTTCCTGATGTTACAAGAGGCAACCCGAATTTCGTTTTCAAGTATGCGAAAATATAGCCTGGCAAAACCTTTTTCCTGTCAGGGATTACCCTCAACACATCCTCTGTGCATGCCATGCCATCCATTTCACCTCTGGCGTATGCCATTCTCCCGATAGTTCCGGACCTTGAAATAAGAGTCCACCCTTCCTTAATAAGTAGGTTTTTATTTTTATTTGTAACTGACTTTGCAATGAAGCTCAGATAGCTGAGATCTGAATAAAGGATGTCTGTGCTAGAAAGAAAAGGGTATCCGTATTCAGGACTATCAACCCAGATTCTTGCAATTCTTCCAGCATTTATTATTCCAGAAATACCCCCTTCTGTTAGTTCGCTAAGCCGATCCTTGGGAGCGGTAAGTTTTTCAAGATGATGTCGAGCTTCAATTGCACCAGACATGTAAGGGCCACAGTCAAGGCGGCGACCTTCTAGTATAATTAGGGCGCTGGATATGGTTTTTACCTTCATTCTGCCACCTCGCCGGTTTTCATAAATGACGTAAATTTATCTGCTACTATGGGAAGCTCATCGTTGATTCTGCGGGTTCGGCGAACCACGCGTTTCACTTTTACCTCACCACCTTCACGAACCCGCTCGATAACTTCCTCATCGAAAATCAGCTCATCACCATCGGGGGCACGCTGAAACAAGGGATTTCCCTTTCGATCCATGCCTGCTCGATCGATTACCGCCATGAATACCTTGTACTCAGGGTGTTCCGGACGGATCAGTTCTTCTTGACCTCTCCTCCTCAGAATTAGCAATGAGCAAAGTGCCGGCGAAAGACCAAATTCTTTGACCGTGGTAACAAACGGTTCAATTGGCAAGTCCACGCTGGCATTCACCTCACAATGGCGAAGAATCCACCAGCGTACAGGTTCATCGCCGGGGTTACCCAGCAGACCGTCAGGTAGCAGAATTCCAACACGACCAGTGTTCGGCTTCACCCATTGCAGAGCTCGCTCTATGAACAACACTTCGGGTGGTACGCCGCCGGTGTTCAGGTTGCCGGTATTGCGAAAGCCGTCATCCTCATCGCGCTCCCAAACATGTCCTAAATCATACGCGCTCAAAATGGACGCGTCAGATATCTTGTCTTGGCTGGAGAACCACGGGTTGAGCAGAACCATGTCCATGCTGCCCAGGAGTAACGCCGGGCGGGCGGTCTCGATGCCGTCTAAATCGCCGTCCGGGAACGTGCGGGCATCGATGCGAAAAATGCGGCCGGGGTTGCCGGTGGTAAACAACATGTTCATACGACTGGCCACCGCCAGAAACGGATCAATATCACAGCCCAAGGCATTGTTAGCGGCCCAGGCCACTGTGTAGTTTTGTGCTTGCCGAATCTGTTCGGCGCTGGCCTCTTCGGGAGTAGTGCCGACGGCGACCAGATGCTGCTCAAAAATATGGGCGGCAGTCATGGCCAAAAAAGTTCCGGTACCACTGGAGCAATCCATAATACGCTCACCCGGCTTTGGATCGAGCATCCGTACCGCCATCTCAGCAACGTTCAGTGGCGTAGGGTAACGGCCTTCGCGACCGTCCATCACGCTCCTGGCAACTGCACGGAAGGCCACGGTACGGTATCTGGGCTGAGTCTCGCTCAAAGAGTAACGGGCCAACTCGGTGACCACCCGGGCTGTTTCATGGGGCTCCAAGGTCAAATCCCAGCCGCGTGTCAGTAGGTTTGGCTGCCAGGCCTTGGCCGCGGTGATGCATTCAGCGATTCGCCGCTGAATGGCCTGTTGACCAGGTTCGGTAAAGGGTTCGTCACCCTTAATCCAGAATTTGCGCTCAGCGCTCGGAAGTGTTTCGTCGTAGATCTTGGCTAGCATCAACACAGCCAACTGCTTAAAAGAATCTTTATGATCGAGACCTAGGTTGCGGTTCAGGTACTGGCGGCAACGCAGGAGAGCATCCTCAAGGCCTTCTGCCTCAGCACTGACCTGGATCACGCCACCAGTGCGGTCAAGATCGGCTGTGAGCTCTCCGGGCACCGGCCAAACGCCGAGCGGTTTCGTTCGAACTTCGAAGCGGGTTCGCTCAACCTGAAAATAAAAATCTTCTTGGTCGTTAGTCCACATGCCCAGCGTCGCGCCGGAAATCAACTCCAGCAGCTCTTTCAATTCGCGCAAGTCGGCCTCGGCTTCAACAATGGAGCGAAGTTTGTCGCGCTTCTTTTGTGGCTTGCAGACGATGATCCGCTGGAGGTTATCGTTGGTATGCGCAGTGTCAGAACGGAAAATAGCGATGTCAATACGTTTACGTCCCTGGCCGGGAATCTGGGGGTTGTAGCTCACCTCCAGGTCATTTCGGTCAAAGCCATAGCTCTCAATGAGCTGACGTAGCACCTTCTGCATCAGCAACTTCTTGGCAGAGGCGCTTTCCTTGTTGCCAGTCAAGATGTCGATGAAGAAGTTATCCGGACTGCTGTCTTCCGCTGCATCCTGAGTTGCTTCAATGATGTCGTCGTTGTGATCGGTCATTCATTTTGCTCCTTAAGAAATTCGCGGTACTTTTCAGCGATGACCGGCAAATCATTGTCCTCTATCTTTTCACTGCGAGTAAGGGTCCGTTCAACGAAGCGCCCGCCGATACGGATACGTTCAATATGCTGGCGCGGCTCGACGATTTCTTCCCCATCTGGAGTGCGCTTGTAAAGCTTGTTGCCACGTCGATCGAAACCAACCTTATCGGCCACAGCCATGAAGACAGGGTACTCCTCGGTTCCACCCAAAGCCTCTGCGCGTTTTTCCTCTTCACTCTTGCGTCGCAGGAATAGTAGGCTGGTAAGGATGTTGACGTTGGCCTCGGCGATGAAGGCTTCCACAGGGAGGTCAATGGAGGCAAGCACTTGCGTTTCGCGCATGATCCACCAGCGGATGTATTCTGCAGCGGGATTACCAAGTACACCGTCGGGCAAAACGATACCCATACGTCCGGTGCCAGGTTTCAGCCACTTAATGCAGCGCTCGATGAACAAAATTTCAGGAGCGACGCTGCCCTTGGGTACTCCGGTGTTGCGGAAACCGCCTTCGCCGTCCGATTCCCAGCTATGAGCCAGTTCGTATTGCTCCAGAATATGTTTGTCAGTGATCGGAATATCGGACCCGAACGGGGGATTGGTTGCGATGTTATCCACGGATCCCAGCTGGATTTCTTTCTTTGCGCTTGGCAGGTCAACCAGATGTCCAAGAGGAAACTCCAGCGAATTGATATTGTAAATGTGCCCTCGGCCATCGCCAGCCAGCACCATGTTCATCTGCGCGGCACGGATCAGAAACGGGTCAAAATCTGCACCAAAAACATTGGCCGCTGCATACTCTTTTAATCGTTCATGGACATTCAGGAATTCAGTGGTGTCTTCATTACCAGGCTGGGTATTTTGCTCATGTCGGAACTTTTTCAGCATGTGGCCAAGGGTGGCAACTAGGAACCCACCAGTCCCACACGCTGGGTCCAGCAGCGTTTCGCTTTCTTTGGGGTCAAGCATTTCAATGACCAGCTTTACCACACCTCTGGGGGTGAAGTATTGACCCCGGTCACCACGCAGGTTCACACCCACTAGTTCCTGATAGGCGACACCTTTTGCATCGACATCGGTGCGAGTGAAGTCGTATTTGGCCAACTCGGAAACTATAAATGACAGGGCGCGATCAGAGAGACTAATCTCTTCGTTGCCCCGAAATATGTTCTTGTACTGTTGTTTGACCTCTGCGAAGAGTTCCTCGATACGTTTGCGGATTGCTTTACGACCCTCGTCTTCAAATTGCTCTTTTGGGCCAGCCCAGAAGCGACGTTGCCAAGCCTGGCGCTGTTTGGCCCGCAAATTCTCATCGTGCATTTTGCAGAAGATCAGGTAGAGGAACTGCCAGAAGGCTGCATCCTTGGGCATACCTTCGTTGCCGTGAATGTAATTATGGCAACGACGGAAGGTGATCTTCAGCATCTCGTTGTCGGCTACACGGGTATGTGCGTCGGAGAGGACATCTTTGGTGCCGAGTGATTCTTCAGCCATCGGCCAGTCGCCAATGGGATTACACTTGGTCTCGAAACGTTTTTGTTCTTTTTCGATGAAAAAGAATTCCAGACCGTTCGTCCACAAGCCGTACTGGATGGATTCAACCTCACGCATGATGCTTTCGATCTCATCAAGATCTTTCGCCGCCTGTTCGAAATCGCGAATACGCGCGGCATTTTTACCTGCATTTGGCTCTGGTCGGCAAAGTACTGCACGCCCCATGTTCTCAATCACGTGCGCTTTATCGTGATGAAAAATAGCGACATCTACCTTCTTGCGCCCGCCGATGGAGAAGTCCATCTCCATGTCTTCAGGCGAAAAACCGTACTCATGAATCAATGCGCGAGCTATTCGCTGGCGGACAAGCTCTTTGGGTGTCTCTTTGAGCTGTTTACCAGATACATAGTCAAGGGTGTATCCTGCAGGAATCGTGTTCTCGGCTTGCACGTTCTTTGTTCTGCTCATATTAAAAACTCCGTTACAAATGGGGGATAACCTTAGCTAAAATTTGTCAGTCAGCTTCAGGCAAACCTGTGAAAACTGACAGACTATATCAAACTATTTAATTGAATTCCAGACAATAATTTAGTGTTGCAAAACACTAAACATCGAGGTATATTACCCATATGAAAAACTTTGGTGAAATTATTCGTGACCTGAGAGTAGCTCAAGATCTGGGACTGCGCGAAACGGCGACCAAGGTGGGGATTTCTCCAGCCTATCTGAGTCGGATTGAGCGTGGAAAGGAAAGCCCGCCTCGACCGGAAGTAATCAAAGAGCTGGCGAAAGTGCTGGCAGCGGATCCAGATGTTTTATTCCGCCTGTCATCCTCCACAGACCCAGAAGTCGTTAGTTTTCTGCATGATCAACCCGAGATCATGAATCTTCTACGCTTTATCAAAAACGCGAATTTCACTAGCGATGAAATAATAAAGCTCATCCAGGTGGCTGAAGGCATAAAGAGCAAATCGCATTGAATTAGCCACGGCGCCGTACGTGATCAATTGTATCTGCATAAACCATATAATGTTTAATGAAAAATACCGCCCGTCTGCATAAATCAGACATAGGCGGCTTTCAGTTCAACTAATATTTATCAATGTCAGTGAATCCATAACCACACCTTCCATAAAACCATGAAATTACGCCAGTTTATTACACCTTTTGTCCTCCAATGTCAATTGGAATCCCCCAAGCATGGGAATGTCCGAAGGAATATTGTTTGGGAAATCAGTCCAAGTATTCACTTAGCCGGGAGCACATTTATTTTCGAGCTCAGCAGCATTGGAAAAACCCTCGATAAATGCCTTAACTTCCCGCGGCGATCCGCGAAAAATTTCATGGCTCCCTGGTCTACCCTGTTGAGGTTTCCGGAAAAGACGAAGCACGACATAATCCTCGGCGCGGCGCTCAACTTTCAGCCCGGAATCCCAATGTTTCAACTGCTCGTTGTTGATCCTGCGGCACAAATCTACCAGCGTCCGTTCGGTGACTTTCATGGACGCCCCCCGCCCGTCCCGGAGAATTGTTCCTTGCCAGTCGATGTCCAGCGTTCCATGGCTATGGCTCCCATGACGGTGGCAATAATGGCTTCCGCTTTCTCTCCCTCGAAATAAAGCTCCGCTACCGCTCTCACCTCTTGGTAAATCAGATCCTGGTTCGAGACACGCCTGCGATACGGGCGATCCTCGAGGAAAGCGGCGATTTTGTCTGCTGCTGCAATGAGCCGCACCCGGTTATCCAGCACTTCAGACGCCAGTCCCTTCGGATATCCGGAACCGTCAGGAAGCTTATGATGATGAAGAATCACATCTCCGAAAGGTTCGAATATCGTCCCACGAAGATAGTCATGACCCCAGGCCGGG